>Ga0265340_10000095_pt1 | contig 41685 bp, 34 predicted proteins | sample 4CB225metaG_FD_202082 | JGI IMG/M metagenome (GOLD analysis project Ga0265340, IMG submission 202082) | Rhizosphere microbial communities from Carex aquatilis grown in University of Washington, Seatle, WA, United States - 4-CB2-25 metaG | ecosystem: Host-associated > Plants > Roots >...
CGCCGGGAGTGCGGCTGTGGGGCTCTCCCTGCCGGCCGGGCGGTACCCGGCCAGCGGGCTGCTTTCCGGGGACGTCGTCCAGGTGGTGAAGACGACCGACGGCCTCGGCAAGGTGATCGCCCCGCGGGCCGTCGTCGGCACGGTACAGACCCCCGGCCAGAGCATCTTCGGCACCAGCACCAGCAACAACACCGTGGTCACGCTGATCGTGACGACGAAGGAATCCCCGGCGATCGCGGCCGCTGCGGCTGCCCAGTCGGTGAGCCTGGTCCTGCTCAGTCGCGGCGAGCCGACGGGGGGCGGTTGATGGCTCTGATCGTCCTCGTCTCAGCCAAGGGCGCCCCCGGCGTCACCACCACAACTGTTGCCCTCGCCGCCCTCACCCCCGGCGCGGTCGCCGCCGATCTTGATCCGGACGGCGGCGATCTGTCCCTGCGGTACCGCCGGGAGGACGGCGCACCGCTCGATCTTGATCAGGGTCTGCTCTCGCTGGCCGCCTCGCTACGCCGCGACCCGAACGAATTCACCGGCTCCGGTCCGATCGACAACCACCTCCAGGTGACGGCGGGCGGTCTGGAGGTGCTGCTCGGGGTCGCCGGCCCGGATCAGGCGATCGGGCTGGGCCCGCTCTGGTCTCCACTGGCCCGGGCCCTGGCCGAGTCCGGGCGGCCGGTGTTCGCCGACTGCGGGCGGATCGGCCCGGCCTCTCCGGCGATGCCGGTGCTGCTGGTCGCCGATGCCGTGATCATGATTGCCCGGGCCGAACTGGAGGAACTGGCCCATCTCCGTGAGCGGCTGCGTTTCCTGGTCACCAACCTGCCCAGCCGGTATTCGGGCCGGGCCCGGGTGGGAGTGATCCTGATCGCTTCGGAGCGCGACCGGGCGGTCGGGCCCCGCACCGAACAGCTCCTGCGCGCCTCCGGTGTCGCCGTCTCCGTGCTGGGAACGATCGCGGACGATGCCCGCGGGGCCTCCCGCTTGCGGGGTCTGGCCAACGGCTCCGCAGGCCGGACCACGCTGGTCCGCTCGGTCCGCTCGCTGTTGCCGGCCGTCCGGGTACTGGCCGGCGATGTTCCTGAGGTGGTCCGGGCACCGACCGGTTCACCTCGTCGGCCCCTGGTGGAGAAACCGCAGGTCAGATCCAATCCGCCGGCCGGAGCGAATACCCAGGGCAGATCGAATACCCAGGCCGGAGCGATGCCGGAGGCGCGCGGACGCCCGGCGTGGTCGGCGCAGCACGAGCCGCCGTCCCGAATCCTCGATCAGCAACCTCGCTGGGACCGCCCCCCGCAATGGGAGGAACAGCAGCAACCCCAGGACCCAGCACTCCAGGACCCAGCACCCCGAGACATGGCGCTCCGCGAAACGGGCCCTAAGCAGACGACGGGCCCTGAATGGACGACGGAAGCCGAGTGGACAACGGAAGCCGAGTGGACGACGGAAGCCGAGTGGGATCAAGGAATTCACGCGCAGGAATTCGCCGAACAGCGAGTCGCCGATCAAGAACTTAGTGATCAAGAGCTAAGTGATCAAGAACTCAGGGATCAAGAACTCGGCGAACGCCAACTGCGCGCTCAGGGGCCCGGCGAACATCAGTCAACCGAATTCGAACTAACCGAATTCGAACCGATCGAACCCGAGCCGATCGAACCCGAGCCAACCGAGCCGGAAAGCCGCTCAGCGGAACCGGCGGCATCGGCGGATCGCCGCGACCGGCCCGATCCGTACCGGCCGCTGCATCGCAGCCAGATCGGGACCCTGGGCGAAGTTCACGCCACCGTCCCGCCGAACGGGGGTGACTGATGGCGGTCGATCAGCAGGTGGTCCGCCGGTTGCGCGAGGAGGTCGCCGACCTGCTCGCCCGGCAGCGCCGCGAGGATGCGGTGACCGGCGTCCCGACCATGACCGCCGAGGACGAGCGACAGTACGCCCGGGCGGTGATCGGGCGGGTGCTGGATCTGTTCGCCCGCTCGGAGCTGAGCCTGGGGCGTACCCCGCCCGACGCCGATGAGGAGGTCGAGCTCGCCGAGGGCATCCATGCCGCGCTGTTCGGCGTCGGCCGGCTGCAGCCCCTGCTTGATGACCCGATGGTCGAGAATATCGATATCAACGGCTGCGACCGGGTTTTCGTCGGCTACGCGGACGGCCGGGAGATGGCGATGCCACCGGTCGCCGAATCGGACGAAGAGCTGATCGAGCTGATCCAGTTGCTGGGCGCCTATTCGGGGCTGAGCAGCCGGTCCTTCGACGCCGCCAACCCACAACTGGATCTGCGGCTGCCGGACGGCTCACGCCTGTCGGCGGTGATGGGGGTCTGCCCACGGCCGGCGGTCTCGATCCGCCGGTCCCGGTTGTCCCGGGTGACGCTTGACGATCTGGTCGAGAACGGCTCGGTCAGTCTGGAGCTGGCCTCCTTCCTGGCCGCGGCCGTGACCGCCCGCAAGAACATCATGATCGCCGGGGCGACGAACGCCGGCAAGACCACCATGCTGCGCGCCCTCGCCCACGAGATTCCGCCGTACGAGCGCCTTATCACCGTCGAACGGGCCCTGGAACTCGGTCTCGGCGAGTTCGCCGACCTGCATCCCAATGTCGTCGCACTGGAGGAACGGCTGCCCAACTCCGAGGGTGAGGGCTGGATCGGGATGGGAGACCTGGTCCGCCGCTCGCTGCGGATGAACCCCAGCCGGGTGATCGTCGGCGAGGTACTCGGCGACGAGATCGTCACCATGCTGAACGCGATGAGCCAGGGCAACGACGGCTCGCTCTCGACCATCCACGCCAACTCCTCGCTGGAGGTCTTCAACCGGATCTCCACCTACGCCATCCAGTCCCACGAGCGGCTGCCGAAAGACGCGACGATGATGCTGATCGCCGGGGCGATCGACTTCGTCGTGTTCGTCCAGCGCCGCAACGAGTACGCCGAAGGCGGGCAACTACGCCGGATCGTCACCAGCGTGCGCGAGGTGAACGGGGTGGACGGCCAGGTGCTCTCCAGCGAGGTGTTCAGCCCGGGCCCGGACGGGCGGGCCGTCCCCGCCGCCCCGATCTCCTGCATCGACGAACTGATCGCGGCCGGTTATCACCCGGCGATGTCCGCGGGGTGGTCCTGATGGACGCCGTCGTGAGCCACACCGTCATGATCCACACCGCCGTGATCCACACCGCCACGACTCACACCGTCGGGATCGCGAACCTGACCACGGGCGAACTGTTCGGCCGGGTCGGAGAGGTGATCGGCCTCGGCGCGCTGACCGGGGCGGCGGTGGCCCTGCTGATCTACGCCGTGACCCGGCATGAGGACGCCGCGACGGATCCGCGTTCACCGAGCGCCCAGGCGATCAAACAGCTCCGGGGGCTGGGCACCCGGCTGCCGATCGGGGTCCTGATCGGCCTGCTCACCCTGGTCGTGACCCGCTGGCCGGTCGCCGGCATCGCCGCCGCCGGGCTGGCGATCGGCTGGCCGGCGCTGGCCGGCGGCGCCCGATCCGAGCGCCGGGCCGCCGAGCGCCTGGAGGCGCTCGCGGTCTGGACGGAGTCCCTGCGGGACACCATCGCCGGGGCGGTCGGGCTGGAGCAAGCAATCATCTCCACCTCTCGCGCGGCGCCCGCCCCGATCGCGGGTGAGTTGGTCACCCTGGCCGACCGGTTGCGGGTCCGGGTACCGCTGACCCTGGCCCTGCACCGGCTGGCCGACGACCTGGACGATCCCAGCGCCGATCTGGTGGTGGCGGCCCTGCTGCTGAATTCCCGGCTCCGCGGGCCGGGTCTGCGCCAGGTCCTCGCCTCGCTGTCCGGCTCGGCCCGGGCCGAACTGGAGATGCGCGGGCGGGTGATGGCCGGGCGGGCCGCCACCCGGCGCAGCGTGCAGATCGTGGTCTGCTTCATCGTCGGGTTCGTGCTGCTGATGACGCTGTTCAACCCCAGCTACGTCGAGCCCTACAACCACCCGTTCGGGCAGGTGGTGCTGGCCGTCGTGCTCGGGTTCTTCGCCGCCGGTTTCCTTTGGCTGAAGCAACTGGCCGCGTACGACGTCCCGGAACGGTTCCTCAGCACCGACCGGACCGACGCCGATCCGGCGGCCCCGGGAGCACTGCGATGACGGGGCCCAGACGATGACGGGGGCCAGACGATGACGGGGGCCCAGCGATGACCGAGATCGTGCTGGCCGGCGCCCTCGCCGGCCTCGGGCTCTTCCTGCTCGGCCTGGCCTGGCAACGACCGCAGGCCCGTGGCGCCGGGGCCCCGGCCGCCCTGGCCCGGATGGACCTCGAGCGGCGCCGGATGCACGAAGGCACGATCGCGGCTCGGGACCGGCGGCGCCGGCAACCGGGCGAGCCCGGCCAGGCCGCGGAGAGCGAACTGGTCATCCGGCTCGAGCCGGCCGGGCGCAGAATCCGCCGCCAGCTCGAATTCGCGGGCATCCCGCTCCCGCCCAGCCTCCGCTCGGACCTTTCCCTGATCGGGCGACCGGTCGAGACCCACATCGCGATGAGCCTGCTCGGGATGATCCTCGGCGGCGTCCTCGCGCTGCTGCTCGGGACCATGGTGACGACGCTGCTGTTCCGCCTGCCCCTGACCACCCCCCTGATCATCACGATCATCGGGGTGGTGATCGGTGGGCTGCTGCCGACGGCGCAGATGGCTTCCCGAGCGCGGGTGCGGCGCCGGGACTTCCGGCACGCGGTCGGGTCGTTCCTGGATCTGGTGGCGCTCAACCTGTCCGGCGGGCGGGGCGTACCCGAGGCCCTGAACGCGGCGTCCTCGATCAGCGACGGCTGGGCGATGGTCCGGATCCGCGACTGCCTGGAAATCGCCCGGCTACAGGGCATTACCCCGTGGATAGCGCTCGGCCAGCTCGGAGACGAGGCCGGCGTCGCCGAGCTGCGCGACCTGTCCGCCGCCCTCGAGCTGGTGGCGGACGACGGCGCGAAGGTCCGCGAGTCGCTGGCCGCCCGGGCGGCCTCGCTGCGCCGCCGCGAACTCGCCGACGCCGAGGGCCGGGCTCAGGCCCGGTCCCAGTCGATGCTCGTGGCCCAGCTACTGCTGGCCATCGGCTTCATGATCTTCCTCATCTACCCGGCGATCGTCCGGGTCCTGGTCACCTCATGACGGCCAGATCGCGGGCCGGCCGCCCCGCACCCGGATCCCGGCACCCGGATCACCTGCTCCCACCCCTCCGTACCAGCTTCGATGAAAGGTCAGGGAGAATTCATGGCAGTCCAAGGATCCACTCGGCTCAACCCGTCAACCCCGCTCGGATACGCCGAGTTGCTGATCCGGAACCGGGTTCACCGGGCCCGAAGCCGAAGCTTCGAGCGGCCCCGGGATGTCGGGGCCTCGGTGGTGGAATGGGTGGTGATCTCCGCCTTGGTGATCGGGGTCGCGGTGGCGGTGGCCACGGCTTTGACGACCAAGCTCAGAAACACGGTCACCAATCTCGATGTCACCGGCGGCGGCAGCACCGGCCCATGATCACTGTCCCTGAGCGGGGACGTGGTCCCAGCGCCGGACCAGACCGGGGCCCGGGCCGAGGCCGGAGTAGAAGCCGGAGTAGAGGCCGGGGCAGAGACAGAGACCGGGGCACGAGCGTGATCGAGCTCGTGATGTACATGCCCCTGCTGGGTTTCATGATCTTCGTGACTCTCCAGATCGCCCTGGTCTTTCTCGGCAACCAGGCGGCCGGGGCCGCGGCCCGAGAAGCGGCTCGGGTCGCCCGCTCGGCCGGCGATCCGGGAGCGGGGTCGCCCGAAGCCCTCCAGGCCGGCCAGGACCGGGGCCTGCAGTACGCCACCTCGGTCGGCCGCGGTTTGATTCGGGACGTCGAGGTTCAGGTGGTAGCCGTGAACGAGGACGGTCTGCAGGTGCGGGCCACGGTCCACGCGAAGGGCGTGCAACTGGTTCCGGGAGTGCCCGGGATGAACATCACCAAGACCGTCCAGGGGCCGGTCGAAGAGTTCCGACCGGACGCGGGGCCATGAGCGCGCCGACGATCGGCCGGACCCGGAACCGGGAGCGGAACCGGGGGCAGAGCCGGGAACGGGGTCAGGAGCGGGGCTCGATGGCGATCGAAATGGTCATCCTCGCCCCGGTCATGATCATGTTTGTGATGATCGTGGTCGCCTTCGGCCGCTACGTCGCCGTTCGCGGTGACGTCGAGGCGGCCAGCCGGGATGCGGTTCGGGCGGCGTCCCTGGAACGCAGCGGCGATTCGGCCGACAGCGCCGCCACCCAGACCGCGGAAGACTCGCTGAACGGGCGCTGGAGCTGCACCACCGCCAACCGGAACGGCGACTTCGAATCCGGGCAGACGATCAGCATCACGCTGAGCTGCCAGGTGCCCTGGAACGATCTCGGCCTGATCGGCCTGAAGAGCACCAAGACCGTGACCGCGACCAGCGAGGCGCCACTCGACCTCTACCGCCGAGCTGGATCATGAAGCGCGGGGGCCCGGACCGGGAGGCCGGCAGCGCCACCATTTTCGTGATCGGTTTCACCGTCATCCTGCTGGCCATGGCCGGGCTGGTGGTGGACGGCGGGCTGGCCCTGAATGCCCGGCAGCGGGCCGCGGACGATGTCGAGCAGGCGGCCCGGGCCGGATCGCAGCACCTCGACATGCAACTGCTCCGCGACAAAGGCGTGGTGCAGATCGACCAGACCGGCGCCGCCGCGGATGCCGCCACCGCCTTTCTCCAGAGCCGCGGCGGCTACTACAACATCCAGGTGAGCGCGGACGGTAACCAGCTCCAGGTGAAGGCCACCACCACTCAGCGAACCACTTTGCTGTCCTTGATCTTCATCAAGGACTTCACGATCACTGCGACCGGGCAGGCCCGACCCGCGGTCGGCAACGCCGCGCCATGAAAAGCATTGCGGACGGGGAGATTCAACGATGACGACGCGCCAGACGACCGGCCCGGCAGGCGGTGCGGCCAGATTCAGCGAGCCCACGCCGACCCGGGGAGAGCGGGGCTTCTTCTCCACCTTCGCCGCGACGGCCGCCCTGCTGGGCCTGGTCGGCGGCGTCCCCGCGCTGCTGTTCCTGCTGGCCGGCCCGACCCCGTTCCCGACCTCGCTGCCGACCACCTGGCCGACCCCCAGCCACCTGACCCAGTCCCTCGACACGACCCAGATCCTGAACGTGCTTCTGGTCGTGGTCTGGCTGGCCTGGCTTCAATTCGTGGTCTGCGTGGCGGTCGAGGTGGCGGCCGCGCTACGGGGCGGCGTGCTCGCGCATCCGATTCCGCTCTCCGGCCCGAGCCAGCGGCTGGCCCGGTTACTGGTGGCTTCCGTGCTGCTGGCCGGTACCGTCGTCGGCCAGGTGAGTATCGCCCAGGCCGCGGTGAATCCCGCTCGGGCCGGCTCGTCGAACAGCCAGGTCGTCGCCTCGGCCCCGATCAGCCCGAGCAGCGCCGTGGACCGGGTGAGCCGAACCGGAGCGATCAGCCGGTCGAACCGCCACACCGCCAGGCAACAACTGGCCGCCGGCGAGGCGGCGACCCGATGGGCCGTGACTGATCGAGCGGCGCAGCCGGCCGCCGGGACGGCTGCGCCGCTGGGGGCGACCCAGCAGACCGGGATCTCGAAAGATGAGCAGGCCCTCGACGGCCGCAAGGTCTACCAGGTCGAATCATCCGCCGGGCGGCACCACGACTCGCTCTGGGAGATAGCCGAGCGGCATCTCGGCGACGGCCGCCGCTATCACGAGATCTACCGCCTGAATGAGGGCCGGCTTCAGCCGGACGGGCGCACCCTGCATCTGGCCCGGCTGATCCAGCCCGGCTGGCGGCTGGTGATGCCTGAGGACGCCGTCGGGATTCCGCGGTACGTCGCCGACCGCAGTGCGCCACCGGCCGCAGCCAACCCGGCCAACCCCGCCGACCCGGCCCCGTCGTCCACCCACACCCAGGCCCCGTCGTCGACCCACACCCAGGCCCCGTCGTCGACTCACACCCAGGCCCCGTCGTCGACTCACACCCAGGCCCCGACTCCGGCCCAGGCGGTGCCGTCCAGCCCGGCGACGCCGTCCACCCGGACCGCGGCCTCGGCCCAGGCAACGGGCCGCCCGGTCTCGGCCGCAGCCGGCCCCGCCAGCACGGCGTCGACGTATTCCGGCCTGCTCCCGGTGGCCATTCCGCCGGAATCGATCCGGCTCCCGGCGGCCAAAGCCGGCGCCATCGCGCCGAACAGCACCGGCCGGCCGAGCAACCAGCCCACCCCCGCCGCAACCACCCCAGCACCGACCAAGCCGGCGGCCACCACCCCCGCCGCCACCACACCCGCGGCAACCAAGCCCGCGGCAACCAAGCCGGCCGCGAGTACTCCGGCCCCCACCGTCTCCGCCGTTCCGACGCGGGTCGCACCGATCTCGACCACCCCCGCCGCCGGCGCGCAACCGGGCCGCGACCTGCTCGCAGCGGAACTGATCGGCGCCGGTCTGCTGACCGCCGCCCTGCTCAGCACCCTGCTGGTGATCCGCCGCCGCCGCGGCTACAGCACCGAAACCGACCCCGAGGACGCCGACACCGAGGTCGGGCTGCGGACCGGGGCGGACGCCGACCGGGGGGCGCTGCTCGACCTGGCTCTGCGCTCGCTGAGCCGAAGCTGCCGGGATGTCGGCCGCCAGCTTCCCCAGGCCTACGGCGCGGTCGTCGACGACGACGGCCTGGACCTGCTGCTGACCATGGCCCACCCCTCACCCCCGCCGCCGTGGATCGCCACCGGCGAGGGCCTGCGCTGGCGGATGACCTATCAGGACGCGCAGCATCTGATTCCGGACGGCGAAAGCGCTTACCCGCTGCTGGCGTCGGTCGGGCGTGACCTGCAGGGCCGGGATGCCCTGATCAACCTGGGGGCCGCGGCCGGGCCGGTCGCCGTGATCGGCAGCCCGGCGATGGCCGCCGCCGTGGTCCGCGCCCTGGCCCTCGGTCTGGCCGGCAATCCGTGGTCGCGCGGGATCGAGGTGCTGACCTGCGACCTGCCGGCGATGCTGCCGGCGATCGCGGCCGGCCGGCTGGTTCCCTGCGCCGGTGCCCGTGACCTCACCGATCAGCTTGAGCAGGGCTCGGCCCGGATGCCCCGCACCGGCCCGATCCAGATCCTCACCGGGGGACCGGCCCCGGGCAGCCGTCCCGAGCAGGTCGCCATCTACGGCGCCCCGCTGAACGCGCCGATCGCCCAACGGCTTCAGGCCCTGGTGGTACGCCGGACCGAACTGGCGGTCGTGGTCACCGGTGAGCTGCCGGGGGCGAGCTGGCGGTTGCGGGTGGACGACGCCGGGAACCTGAACTGCGAGGAACTCTCCCTGAGCGTGACGGCGAACCGGCTCGGCGACGGCAGCATCGAACGGCTGCACGCGCTGTTCATCAATGCCACCACGGTCGGGCCGGTGCCGGGTCTGCCCCGGGAGCGGGTGCCGGATCCAGCCGGCCTGGTCGAGACCGACGACGTCACCTGGGCGCAGGCCCGGGCCCGGGTGGCGATCCTGGGCGAGGTCGAGGTCCGGGCGCCGGGGATGATCGAGGCCAGTCGGCTGCCGCTGGCCGGTGAGATCGTCTCCTACCTGGCCCTGCACCCGGTGGGGGTGCATCCCACGGTGCTGGCCTCGGCGATCTGGCCGCGCGGGGTGACCAGCGATGTCCGGGACGGCACGCTGACGCAGATGCGGGACTGGCTCGGCATCGATCCGGAGGGCGTTCCCCGGCTGCGCGAAGGACACGACGGGCGGCTGCACCTGTCCCCGGACGTCCCGTGCGACTGGGATGTGCTGCGGACCCTGCTGAGCCGGGCCCAGCAGGCACCGGAGCTCTCCCGCGAGCGCGACCTGCTGGTCCGGGCCCTGCACCTGGTCCGCGGACCGGTGGCCGGCGGGATCACGCACGGCACGTACACCTGGCTACCGCGCACCGACCTGGAACGGCAGGCGGAGGAACTGATCGTGGACGCCGCCGACCGGCTCAGCCAGATCTGCGCCGCCGAGGGTGACATGGTCGCGGTCGAACAGGCCTCCGCGGCCGGGTTGCGGGCCGTGCCCGAGGCCCAGCACCTGTGGCGGCACATCATCCGGGCCGAGCATGCGCTCGGGGGGCCGGGCCGGTTGACCCGGGTGACCGAGCACCTGCAGTTCGCGCTGGCCACCTCGGGTGTCGACCTGGAGCCGGAGACCCAGGCCCTGATCGAGCACCTGTCCAGCATGTCCGCGACCACGGGTTCCTCATCCTGATCCGCCGACCCTGATACCCCTGATCAGCCGCCAATACCCATGATCAATGAGCCATTCCGCGTAACCCGTCGCTGCACTGTGTCGTCACGGGCAGGCAAGGTTTTCGTTTCGGTCAACCTACGATCGTAGGTTGACAGAAGAGGATCTTGTCTGCGGTGACCCGGGTTCGGACAAGGGCCGTTTGGATAGGCAGTGGCAGCCCGAGCGCTGTGATCTCGGCCGTGGATCGGGCGGTGAACCCTCTCGGTGACCAACGGTTGCCGTGAGTGGATGCGCGCCCGCCCGACCTCTCTTGTTGGCCGGGGGCGTCCTGAGACAAGCGACGGCGATGCCCGATCGCGCATGCCGTGAAAACTCCGTCGGTCCGGCGCCGACGAACTTTTCACGATCATGAAGGGTGAGCGCCGCGTTCTCGACGTCGGCGGCATTACGGAGACCAGGTCGATCGGCGGTCACGTTGTGTAGCGGCGAGTTGTCCGGGCGCCGGCAGTGTGGACGAGCCATTCCGTTCGATGCATTCCTTTACTCCACAGTTCTGAAGACCGAACGTTTATCCACAGATTCGATCCGGTCGGCCGGATAGAGGTCCTGGCCGGGCAGGGTCGTGCCGTGAGCGATTCAGGTCAGATTTTCCACCTGTACGACGCGGCCGCGCGGTTATGGGGGCAATGCAACCTGGCCGATGCCGCCGCCTGGTTCAACCCAGCGGTGGCCGGGCTTTCCCCCGGGGATTTCGTCAGCCAGGACACCTCCTTAAGTGCGCCCGTCGTTCACGCCGACCTGTTATTCACCGCCGGCGCCAGCCGGTTGATGCACGTGGAATACGAGACCTCTCCGAAAGAAGACCTGATCCGGCGGATGCTCGAGTACCGGTCCCGGATCATGCGCCAGCATCCGGATTCCCGCCTGACCCAGTACGTGCTGGTGCTCGGGGACGGGCGGGTGCCGGGATACGAGGAGCAGAAGGCCCTCGGGTTCACCCTCGATCTGCAGGTGATCTACCTGCGCCTGTGCGATCCGGCGGAGTTTCTGGCCAATCCCGCGCTCGCCCCGTTCGCGGTGCTGGCCCGCGGAGATCGCCAGCAGCGAGAAAATGCACTCGGCGCGGCAATTCGCTTGTTGCGAAACAGCGGGCATCCGCAGAGCCAGACCCAGTTGCAAATCACCGAAGCCCTGGCCAGAATTCGACTGGACCCGGAGACAATTGAGCGCGTCAAGAAGGAGAACGGAATGAGCATCGAACCCCTCGTCGACTTCTACCGCGAGACCGAGGTCGGCCACCGCCTCGAAGAACTCGGCCGCCAGCAAGGTCTCGAGCAAGGTCTCGAGCAAGGTCTCGCGCAAGGTCGGGAAGAGGGGCGGGAGCAACTTCTGCTGGCCTTGCTGCGGTCCCGATTCGGGGACACGCCAGACCTGCGAGCCGCCGCCCACAGGCTCGCCGGCTGGGACCGGGAAGCCGCCGTCACGGCCGTCACCACAGTTTCGGTCCCGAGCACACTGCTGAACGCCGAACCGCCCGCCTGAAACGTGGATCGCTAAAGAGAACGGTTCGGTCAACTGAGGGTGAGGCGATCGTTGGCCATCAGCGAGCCACTTTGCTTGACCCGGCGCAGGATTGGGGAGATCTCCACTTGCGGGAGGGCTTTGAGCGTCCCCAGTTCCTCGGTGACGTAGCGGTAGAGGTGTGCGTTGTCCCGGCAGGTGACGGCGGCGATCAGGTTCGACGATCCGGTGGTGACGGCGGCGAAGGCGACGACGTCGTGCCGGGCCAGCGCCTCGCCGGTGGCGTGCAGATCGGCGGCCCCGACGGTGAGCCAGAGATAGGCCTGCGACCGGAATCCGAGCGCCTGCACGGCCAGATCGACGTCGAAATACAACAGCCCGGATCGAACCAGTTCCTCCAGCCGGCGATGCACCCGGGCCGGGGGCCAGCCAGTGATCGCAGCCAGCCGGACCACTGGCGCCCGGCCGTCCGCGGCCAGTTCGGCCAGCAACAGCTCATCCTGGGGACCGAGCTGTGGGACCGGAACGCTTTCGCCGGCCACCGATTCGCCGGCCACCGAGGAGGCCCCCGCGGCCGGCAGCCGGGCAGCGCCCGACCGGGCTCCGCCCCCGATGGAATGGGCCAGCAGGCTCTCCACCTGCGCCGGGCTCAGCTGTCCGCTCCCGGTCGTCCAGCCACTCACGTCATCGAACCGGTGCAGAATGGCGTGCGCGCTGAACCCGTTCACCTGCGCGGTCTTGGGCAAGCGCTGCAGCAGCAGTTCATCGCGTTGCCGGCTGGTCCGTGACCAGACCACGCAGATGATCTCCGAACCGCCGGAGGTCAGGCTCACCCAGCCCGCGTCCGGACGGCGGGCCAGGGCCTCGGCGAGGGCGACGGCGGCGTCCGGGCGAGACTGAATCCGGACTATCCACGATGACTCGCCCAGCGGAGTCGGGGAGACCAGACCGAGCACGCGGATCACTCCGGCCGTGCGCAGCCGCCGGAATCGGCGGGCCACGGTCTGCTCGGATACGTCCACGAGCTGCGCCAATCGGGCGAAAGGCACCCGGCCGTCCAGCTGCAGCGCCTGGATAAGCTGATGATCGAGCTGATCCAGCGTGAAGGTTTTCTGCTGCATATGCGCCTCCCGATGGAGGATTCTATCCGGTTGAGCGATGTGAGTGGTCGAAAGATCTCGATCCAGCAATCCTGAGTTCCTCATCACCCGGCCGAAGCACCGGCCGATCATCGATCAAGATCACCATTCAAGATCACCGTTCAAAAGGAGCGCTCGATGCGCAAGTGGGCACCGTTACTCGCGGTCTGCCTCGGCACCTTCATGCTGCTGATCGACATCACGATCGTGAATGTTGCTCTCCCGGATCTGACCAAGGATCTGGGCGCGGCCTTCAGCCAACTGCAGTGGGTGATCGACGTCTACGCGCTGGCGCTGGCGGCTCTGCTGCTGGGGGCTGGGGCGATGGCCGACGCGATCGGCCTGAAGAAGATCTACCTGGCCGGACTGACGATCTTCGCGCTGGCCTCGCTGGCCTGCGGGACGGCCCAGAGCGTCGACTGGCTGATCTTCGCCCGGGGAGTCCAGGGAATCGGTGGGGCGGCGATGTTCGCCACCACGATCGCCCTGATCAGCACCTCGTACCAGGGCCAGGACCGGGGCACCGCCTACGGCGTCTGGGGAGCGGTTTCCGGGGCCGGGGCCGGGGCCGGGGTCGTGGTCGGCGGCATCCTCACCCAGTATCTGTCCTGGCACTGGGTGTTCCTGGTCAACCTGCCGATCTCGGTCGTGGCGATCGCGCTGTCGGCGGTGGTCTTCACCGACGGGGAACGTCGCCGGGTCCGCCTCGACGTCACCGGCATGATCACCTTCACCGCGGCCGCGGCGCTGATCACCTTCGCGATCATCCGGGCCGGCGAGGACGGCTGGACGGCGACCGCACCGCTGATCGCCTTCGGGGCCGGGCTGGCCGCCCTGGCCGGGTTCGTCGTCATCCAGACCCGGCACGAGAACCCCCTGATCGATCTGAGCCTGCTGCACTCACGGGCTTTCACCGGGGCCGTGCTGGCCGCCGCGCTGCTGTCGCTGAGCGCCTTCGGGGCGCTGGCGCTGGTCTCGATCTGGCTGCAGTCGGTGCTCGGGCTCGAGCCGCTCAATGCCGGCCTGGCCCTGCTGCCGCTGGCCGGGACCTCATTCGTGGTCGCGGGCATCTTCGGCCGGTTCATGAACGGCGTTGCCCCGGTCCGGCCGATCAGCGGCGGCCTGCTGCTGATCGGGCTCGGCGGCCTGCTACTGAACCTGGTCCAGAGCGGCTCCTCCTGGCCGGCTCTGCTGCCTGGCCTGATCGTGATCGGCTTCGGCGTCGGCCTGTCCATTCCGCCGCTGACCGCGGCGGCGCTGGCCGCGGTGCCGAAGGAGAGCAGCGGCATGGCCGCCGGCATCGTGAATACCGCCCGCCAGCTCGGGCTGGCCTTCGGGGTCGCGGTGCTGGGCTCGGTGTTCACCTCCCGGGCCGCTGATGTCCTGCAGCGGCGGGGCGTCCCGCATTCGGCGGACATCGCCTCGGCCGTGTCCGGGGGTCAGTCCAGCGCCGTGATCGCCCGGGCTCCGGCTGCCTTCCGCGGCCAGCTCGACGTCGCCATTCACCAGGCCTTCGCCTCCGGGCTGCACGGCGCCTTCGTGCTGGCCGGCGGCCTCGGAGTGCTCGGATCGGTGCTGTGCTACCTGCTGCTGCGGGGGGCGCAGACGGCGTCCTGGGACAAGAAGCCCGCGGCCCCGGCCGGCGACCAGAGGAACCCGGCCGCCACCTACACGCCCTAGATCCGGCGGATCACCAGAACTAGGTCCGGCGGATCACCACCAGCGCCCGGTCGTCACCCTCCTCGGCCCGGATCGCCTCCGCGATCCGGGCCGCGGCCGCCTCCACCCCTTTGGCCAGCAAGGCGTCCGCATGCCCGATCAGGCGATCGATGCCCCGCCAGACGTCCAGGCAGCGGTTCTCCACCAGCCCGTCGGTGTAGAGCAGCAGGGCATCACCGTGTCCGAGCAACCCGGAGACGGTCGGGTATCCGGCGTCCGCCAGCAGGCCCAGCGCTGGTCCCTGCTCGTCGTCCAGGACCGTCCAGCGGCCCGAACCGGCCCGGTAGTGAGCGGCCGGCGGGTGACCGGCGCCGCTGAGCAAGTAGGCCCCGGTGTCCAGATCGACGCTGACCCGGATGGCGGTGGCGAAGCCGTCGTCATCGCCGTGCCGAAGTACGTGCTGATTCGCGACCGGCAGGAACTCTTCCCGGGGTAGCGCCTCGAGCAGGGCCTCCAGGGCGGCGGCGAGCAGCAGGGCCCAGCCGCCGGCGACCTGACCCTTGCCGGAGACGTCGACCAGGACCACCTCCAGCAGGTCGGGCGCCGGTACCGCGGTGACCACGAAGTCCCCGCTGAAACTGTCCCCGTGGGCGGCCCGCAGATCGGTGTCGATCCGCCAGCCCGCGGGCAGGGGCGGAACGGCAGACCGCAGCAGCACCCGGTTCTGGAGATCGACGAGCATCGCGTCGTCCGAGATCGCGCTCGCCCGCAGCCAGTGCCAGGGTCCGGTCACCCGGGCGAGGACACCGGCCAGGAACGGATCCCGGCGACGGGTGGGCGCCGTCCTGAGCCGCTCGAGCACCATCTTGAACCGCCCAAAACGACGACGCTCGGTCACCACGCCGCGCGGGCGCGGGACCGGCGGCCCGGTTACGGATCGACCGCGTCGACCCGGGCGATGACGAAAAAGGCGGTACTTACCGACCGAAAAGGTGGTAATCCTCCGTCGCGCCGAGCCGCCGTTCAGGCCGTTATTCAGCATGACCACAGACGAACGATACCTCATCGTGATTCAACGACCACTATGCGTAATCACGGGAGTGTCGTCTGATAGCCGGAAAAACGACGTCAGGGCAGCGGTGCGGCCTCAGGGCAGGGGTGGCAGGGCGCCGGTCTGCTCGTACTCAGCCAGTTCAGTGATCCGCCGGAGGTGCCGTTCCTCGGCGCTGAACTGCGTGGCCAGGAACACGTCCACGAACGAGACCGCCTCTTCGGCGGTGTTCGTCCGGGCCCCGATCGCGATCACGTTGGCGTCGTTGTGCAGCCGGGCCAGGGTCGCCGTCTGCAGGCTCCAGGCCAGAGCGGCCCGCACACCCTTGACCTTGTTCGCGGCGATCTGCTCGCCGTTGCCGGACCCACCGATCACCACGCCGAGGCTGCCGGTCTCCCCGGCCACCGCTTCGGCGGCCCGCAGGCAGAAGACCGGGTAGTCATCGTCGGCGTGGTACTCCTGCGGGCCATGGTCGATCACCTCGTGCCCGGCCGACCCAAGGTGCTTGACCAGGTGCTCCTTGAACTCGAGACCGGCATGATCCGAACCCAGATGAACGCGCATGCGTTCAGTCTGGCATTGCGCCGGCGACCCCAGACCTGCGACCCCAGACCTGGCCCACCGCTCAGTCGAAGACCGGCGACTCCGTCCGGGTGCGCTTGATCTCGAAGAAGCCCGGCGTACCCGCCACCATCAGCGTGCCGTCCCAGAGCTTGCCGGCGTCCTCACCCCGGATGATCCGGGTGATCACCGGGCCGAAGAACGCGAGCCCGTTGAACGCGACCACCGGCGTCCCGACGTCCTCACCGACCTTGCTGATCCCCTCGGTGTGACTGGCCCGCAACTGGGTGTCGTACTCGGTGGAGGTCGCGTAACCGGCGAGCTCGGCCGGCAACCCGACGTCGGACAGCGCCTTCGAGATCACCACGGCGAAGTCCTTCTCACCGCCGGGATGGATCTGCGTGCCCATCGAGTCGTAGAGCGGCTTGACCACCTCCTCGCCGTGCTGTTCACGGGCGGCGATGATCACCCGGACCGGACCCCAGGCCTTGGTCATCATCGCCTGGTAGTCGGCCGGCAGGTCCCGCCCCTCATTGAGTACGGCCAGGCTCATGACGTGCCATTTCACGTCCACCGGCCGCACCTTTTCCACCTCCAGGATCCAGCGCGAGGTGACCCAGGCGAAGGGACACAGGGGGTCGAACCAGAAATCCGCGGTAGCGCGCTCGCTCATCGTTTTGTACCTTTCGTCATCCGACTCGAGTTCGGCTCGGGTTCGGCTCGGGTTCGGCTCGGGTTCGGCAGGGACTAATTTTCGCCAACGCCCGTCACCGCTGTCATCATCCCGGCGGTGGGCTCTCGTTCGCCCAGCCTCCGATCACCCAGCCTCAGATCACCCACCTGCCGATCGCCACGCGAAGTGAGAGGATCAGCCACGAACAGCGCCGTGCGCCGCCGTGCGGCCGATGAGGAGGAACTGCGTGCCCGGCACCAATCTGACCCGTGATGAGGCAAGCGCTCGCGCCGCCCTGGTAGCTGTCTCCGGTTATGCCATCGAGCTCGATCTGACCACCGGCGAGCAGACCTTCCGCTCCACCACGGTGATCAACTTCACCGCCACCCAGGGCAGCTCGACCTTCATCGACCTGATCGCACCGGCCGTGCTCGAAGTGGTCCTGAACGGACGATCGCTGCCGGTCGAGGAGGTGGTCAGCACGGCCCGGATCGCGCTGGCGAACCTGTCCGCGCGCAACGAGCTGCGGGTGGTCGCCGACTGCGAGTACATGCACACCGGCGAGGGCCTGCACCGGTTCGTCGACCCGGTGGACGACGAGGTGTACCTCTACAGCCAGTTCGAGGTGGCCGACGCCCGGCGGGTGTTCTGCTGCTTCGACCAGCCCGACCTGAAGGCCCCGCACACGTTCACGGTGACCGCCCCGGCGCACTGGCAGGTGGTGTCGGTCTCCCCCACCCCGGAGCCGGAACCGGCCGGTGACGGCGTCGCCCGCTGGCGGTTCGCCCCCACCCCGGTACTCAGCCCGTACGTCAATGCCCTGGTGGCCGGCCCGTACGCCAGTGTCCGGGACGAGCTGACCGTCCGGGACGGGCGGACCATCCCGCTCGGGGTGTTCTGCCGCCGGTCGCTGGCCGAGCATCTCGACGCCGGCAACATCATCGACCTGACCCGGGCCGGGTTCGCCTGGTTCGAGCAGACCTTCGACTGCGACTACCCGTTCGCCAAGTACGACCAGCTCTTCGTGCCCGAGTTCAACGCCGGGGCGATGGAGAACGCCGGCACCGTGACCATCACCGAGGTCTACGTCTTCCGCTCCAAGGTGACGAAGGCGCTGATCGAGCGCCGGGCCCTGACCGTGCTGCATGAACTGGCCCACATGTGGTTCGGCGACCTGGTCACCATGCGCTGGTGGGACGACCTGTGGCTGAACGAGTCGTTCGCCGAGTACGCCAGCACCCGGTGCCAGAGCGAGGCCACCGAATGGGCCAATTCCTGGACGACGTTCAGCAGTTCGGAGAAGTCCTGGGCCTACCGGCAGGACCAGCTCGTCTCCACGCACCCGATCGTGGCCGACATCCGTGACCTCGAGGACGTCGAGGTGAACTTCGACGGCATCACGTACGCCAAGGGCGCCTCGGTGCTCAAGCAACTCGTCTACTGGGTCGGCGAGGAGGCTTTCGACGCCGGGCTGCGGCAGTACTTCGCCGCTCACGCCTGGCAGAACACCACGCTGGCCGACCTGTTCGGCCACCTGGAGAAGACCAGCGGCCGGGACCTGGCCCTGTGGGCCGACGCCTGGTTGCGAACCGCCGGGGTCAGCACCCTGCGGCCCCTGATCGAAACCGGGGACGACGGTCTGATCACCCGGATCACGATCGCCCAGGAGGCCCCGGCCGAGCAACCCGAACTGCGCCCGCATCGGCTGGCGATCGGCGGCTACGACCTGATCGACGGCCGGCTCCGGCGGACCAGCCGGGTCGAGCTCGACGTCGCCGGGGCCTTGACCGAGGTACCCGACCTGATCGGCCGGGCCCGCCCCGACCTGCTGCTGGTGAACGACGAGGACCTGGCCTACACCAAGATCCGGCTGGACGAGGGCTCGCTGCGCACCGCGATCGACCACCTCGCCGACTTCGAGGACTCGCTGGCCCGCACCCTGGTCTGGGGGGCGGCCTGGGACATGACCCGGGACGCCGAGCTACCGGCCCGCTCCTTCATCGACCTGGTGCTGACCAACATCGCCTCGGTCGACGATCCGAGCGTGGCCCAGACCCTGCTGCGCCAGCTCGGCGGTTCGCTGGAGTCCTACGTGGCCCCGGAATTCCGCGCCGACACCGTCGCCACCGCCGCCGACCGGCTGTTCGAGCTGCTCAAGCTGGCTCCGGCCGGTAGTGACATGCAGTTGCTGCTGGCTCGTTCGTTCGCCGGCCAGGCTCGCACCCCGGGGCACCTGAGCACGCTCGAGGACCTGCTCGAGGCCCGCGCCGGCATCGACGGGCTGGCCATCGACACCGAGATGCGCTGGAGCCTGCTGACCGCCCTGGTCGCCGGGGGCAGCGCGGACGAGGCCCGGATCGACGCCGAACTGGGCCGGGACGACACCGCGACCGGCCGGGTGCACGCCGCCGCCGCCCGGGCCGCCCGGCCGAACGCGGAAGCCAAGGCCGCCGCCTGGAAGAGCGTGGTCGAGGACGGCGACCTGCCGAACGCGGTCCAGGACGCCGTGATCGCCGGCTTCGGCCGGGTTCACGACCGCGAACTGCTGGCCCCGTACGTGCAGCCGTATTTCGAGTGCCTGACCCGGATCTGGGCCGATCGCACCAGCGAGATGGCCAGTCAGATCGCGGTCGGCTTCTACCCCTCCGGCCAGCCCGCGCCGATCGTACTGGCCACCACCGACGCCTGGCTGGCGCAGGCGTCGGCCGAGCCGGCGTTGCGCCGGCTGGTGGTCGAGGGCCGCGACGGCGTGGCCCGCGCCGTCCGGGCCCAGGCCCGCGACCGGGAGCGGTAACCGGACTGCGGCCCCGGGCTAGGGCGCGAGGTCGGGGCCGCGCAGCGGGGTGTCGGCGGTGGCGGCCAGGCTGATCACCCGGATCGCCTCCATCGCGTCCTCGAGCAGCATCGGCTGCCCCACGCCGTCGGCCAGCGGCAGTCGCCAGTTCGGGTACTCGTTCGAGGTACCGGGCTGGTTCATCGTCCGCCGGTCGCCGACCGCGTCGGCCAGCGCGATCCCGATCAGGCGGGCCGGGGTCAGGGTCAGGAAGGCGTGCAGGGCCTCGACCTTGTCCCGTTCCGTCGGCGCCGGCCCGAGCAGGCCGAGCGCCGTCAACTGATCGAGTACCGCCTGCCGGTCGGCCGCCGCGTACACCCGTTCCTCGGCCAGCGGCCGGGTGAGCAGGCCGAGCCGGGCCCGCAACTCGACATGCTCGCCGGCCAGGTACCCGGCCGTCGGCGGCAGGTCGTGCGAGGTCACGGTGGCCAGGCAGAGCTCACGCCAGCTTTCCGGCGGCAACGGCTGACCCGAACTGTCCTTCTCGAACCAGAGGATCGACGTCCCCAGGATGCCGCGCTCCAGCAGGTAGTCCCGGACCCAGGGTTCGACCGTGCCGAGATCCTCGCCGACCACGAAGGCCCCGGCCCGCCAGGCTTCCAGGGCCAGGATGCCGATCAGCGCCTCGTGGTCGTAACGCACGTAGGTGCCGTCGGCCGGGCTGTTACCGGACGGCACCCACCAGAACCGGAACAGCCCGATGATGTGGTCGATCCGCAGGGCACCGGCGTGCCTGAGCACGGTCCGGAGCATGTCCCGGTAGGGCGCGTAGCCGAGCTCGACCAGCCGGTCCGGCCGCCACGGCGGTTGCGACCAGTCCTGCCCCACCTGGTTGAATGCGTCCGGGGGGGCACCGGCAGTGACCTCCCGAGCCAGCACGTCCCGCAGCGCCCAGGCATCGGCGCCGTCCGAATGCACCCCGACCGCGAGGTCGTGGATCACCCCGATCGGCATCCCGGCGTCCTCCGCCACCCGGGCGACCGCCTCCAGTTGCTCGTCCAGGCACCACTGCAGCCACATGTGGAACTGGACCCGGCCGGCGTACTCGACGTGCATCTGCCGGACGGCGTCACCGTGCGGATCAAGAGCGTGGGCCGGCCAGTTTGCGGTCGGCAGGCCGTACCGCTCGGCCAGCGTGCTCCACATCGCGAAGTCGGCCAGCCCCTGACCCTCCCGGGCGCAGTAGGCCTCGAAGGCGGCCTGCCGCTCCCGGCTGCGGGGCTGCGCGAAAATCGATTCCAGGGCGGTGGACTTCGCCGCCCAGACCGCGTCCCGATCGAGCTGACCCGGATCGGTGTTCAGCAACTGCATGGCCTCGGCCTGCCACTCGACGATCGCGCGCTCGGTGGCCGGCAGGTAGGCGACCTCGCGGATGTCCTCCACCCGCAAATAGATCGGGTTGAAGAAACGGCGGGTGGTGGGCAGATACGGAGACGGCTCCATCGGCGGGATCGGCTCGGCCGCATGCAGCGGGTTGACCAGCACGAAACCGGCACCGTGCTCGCGGGCACTCCAGCCCACCAGCTCGCCCAGATCGGCCAGATCGCCCAGTCCCCACGACCGCCTCGAGCGAACCGAGTAGAGCTGGGTCATGAATCCCCAGGCCCGGTCCCGGGCGACCACCGGGGGCAACTCCAGCCGCACCGGCGTGACGACGTACGGGCGCACCTGCTCCTGGGCGGCGACGCGGGTACCGTCCTCGAATTCGATCCCGTCGTGCCGGGCCCGCAACGCATGCCAGCCGAGCGGTAGATCGGCGGGGACCTCGAAGGCGACCCGGGTGATTCGCCAGCCGTGGATCTCGGCGGTGATCGGCACCTGGGTGGCCCGGCTGAGCTGACTGGCCGGGGCGCCGTCCTCAAATTCCAGCCAGACCTCGACCGCGTCGACCAATTCCTCGGGCACGTGCACGGGGACGGTCTTCCGGTCCCCCTCGCGCACCACCAGGACGTCCGGCAGCATCTGCCGCCAGGGCCGGACCCGGGCCTGAGCCAGGGCGGCCAGCACGTCGGCGGGAGTCCGGATCGGGACGTCGAGGGCCGCCAGGACGCGCAGGATGGTCCGGGTCCGGACCGGAACGTGCCGGCCCTGCCAGTCCTGGAACTCGGTGGCCACGCCATGAGCGCGGGCCAGCTCGACCAGCTCGGTCGGCGCGGGCGCGTCGGGGTCAAGCACCAGCGTCAACGGTGGCGTCAACGGTGACAGGTCCGGCGACCGGGCGTCATCGCCGGTTGCGACGTCCGAAATATCTGACTGTTCGGTCACGGGTCAGCATCCAGGGGCTTCCAGGGGGCCGTCAGGACAATGGTCCACTTGTCTCGGCATCCTGCCAGAGTTCCGCCCCCCTGCTTGCCGGTCTCCGCGCTCGGCGTAACAGCCGATCGGGTACCGCGAGCGATTCGGCAAGATCGAGGCCCTCCCGCTTAGGCTGCTGACCATGACCCAGACCTCCACCCGTCCTGGCGATCCGGCCCCTGGCACCCGATACCCGCCGGCCCCCCGGCTCGATCTGGTCGAGGATCTGCATGGTCATCAGGTGCCCGATCCCTACCGCTGGCTCGAGGATCCGGACGATCCCCGGACCAAAGCCTGGTCACAGGCCCAGGACGAGCTGATCGCGGAGTACGCGCCGCAGTGGCCCGGTCGGGACGGCATGGTCGCCCGGCTGACTGAGTTGCTGAGCTCCGGAGTGATCGGGGTGCCGATCTGGCGGGGCCCGCGGCGGTTCTTCATCCGGCGCGAGGGCGGCCAGGAACACGGTGTGCTGTATGTCACTGACCCGGGCCCGGACGACAAGCCGCGCGTCCTGCTGGACCCGATGGCCCTCGACCCGTCCGGACTGACCACCCTGGACACCTGGCAGCCCGACCGGGAGGGCAAACTGCTGGCCTACCAGGTCTCCGAGGGCGGCACCGAGGAGAGTGTGCTGCGGGTCCTCGACGTCGACAGTGGCCGGCTCGTCGACGGGCCGATCGACCGGGCCCGCTACTCCCCGGTCGCCTGGGTGTCCGGAGGCCTGAACGGCGCTCCGGCCTACTACTACGTGCGCCGGCTGGCCCCCGAGCTGGTACCCGAGGACGAGCAGCAGTACCACCGCCGGATCTGGCTGCACCGGGTCGGCACCGACCCCTCGACCGACGTCGAGATCTTCGGCGCCGGCCACGATCCGCGCACCTACTTCGGCGTCGGGGTCTCCCGGGACGGCCGCTGGCTGACCGTCTCGGCGTCGGTTGGCACGGCCCCCCGCAACGACCTCTGGATCGCCGATCTCAGCCGCCCCGGCGCCCACGAAAGCCCGCAACTGAAGCCGGTGGCGGTCGGCCTGGACGCGCAGACCGGCGGTTACGTCGGCCGGGACGGCCGGCTGTACATCGCCACCGACCTGGACGCGCCGCGGGGCCGGCTCGCCGTCACCGATCCGTCGGCCCCGGAACCGGAACACTGGCGGGACCTGATCGCCCACGATCCCGAGGCCGTACTGGAGGACTTCACGGTTCTGGACGGCGCCGAGCTGGAGACCCCGCTGCTGCTGGCCGGGTGGACCCGGCACGCGGTCTCGGAGATCACCGTGCACGATCTGGACAGCGGGACTCAGCTCCGCGGGGAGCGGGGCCGGGTCCGGCTGCCGGGGCTGGGCAGCGTCGGTGGGCTGCTGTCCCGGCCCGAAGGTGGCCATGAGGCCTGGTTCAGCTACACCGATCAGGTCACCCCACCGCACGTCTACCGGCTGGACGGGCAGACCGGCGAGTACGAGCTGTTCTCCGCCCCGCCGGGCACGGTCGAGGTACCCGCCGTGGTCACCCGGCAGGTGACCTATGCCTCGGCTGACGGCACGACCGTGCGGATGTTCATCAGCGCCCGGACCGACCTGCTGGACGACGACGGCCACCCGACCGCGGCCCGACCGACGATCCTTTACGGCTATGGCGGTTTCGCCGTCCCACTCACTCCCGGTTACTCGGCCGGCATCCTGGCCTGGGCCGAGGCCGGCGGGATCTACGCGGTCGCGAACCTGCGCGGTGGTAGCGAGGAGGGCGAAGAATGGCACCGCGCCGGAATGCTGGGCCACAAACAGAAGGTGTTCGACGACTTCCACGCGGCCGCCGAGCACCTGATCGCGGACGGCTGGACGACGAGCCGGCAGCTCGCCATCAGCGGTGGCTCGAACGGCGGCCTGCTGGTCGGCGCCGCGCTGACCCAGCGTCCCGAACTGTTCGCGGCGGTGATCTGCTCGGCCCCGCTGCTGGACATGGTCCGGTACGAGAAGTTCGGCCTGGGCGCGACCTGGAACGTGGAGTACGGCTCGGCGGATGATCCGGAGCAGTTCGGCTGGCTGCTCGGTTATTCGCCGTACCACCGGGTGGTCGAGGGAACGGATTACCCGGCCACCCTTTTCACCGTTTTCGACGGCGACAGCCGGGTGGACCCGCTGCACGCCCGCAAACTCTGTGCCGCCCTCCAGCACGCCACCAGCGGGGACCGGCCGATCCTGCTGCGGCTGGAGAAGGATGTCGGGCACGGGGCCCGGGCGATGTCGAAGTCGATCGCCCTCTCGGCCGACACCCTGACCTTCGCCGCCGCCCAGACCGGGCTCACCCTCTAACCGACTGGCGGACTTTTTATGTAGATCATGAATTAATCGTACTTTTGGCCGGGCCACCGCGTCTCATCACATGACCTGACTACTCGGCCGCCCGCGCCGTTCCGGACGCGCCCGCGACCTCGCCCTACCCGACCTACTGCGGCAGCACCCACCCGTTCGCCATCGGTGACGTGTTCGGCCTGCAGCGCGGCTGGGCCGTTGCCGCGCTCGACAACTCCAGCACCGCGCCGTCCTTCAAGGGCAAGGACGGGACGTATTCGGTGCAACTCCAGGTCACCAAACCCTGGCGAGCCGCGCTGGGGATGACCACCGCCCAGGCGACAGCCAAGATCAAGATCAAGGTGACGACGGGCTCCGGGAGTGACGCCACCCGGAACACCCCAGCCACCCAGAACACCCCAGGCACCCAGAACACCCCGGGCACCCAGAACACCCCGGCGGCCGGCGCGCCGGTGAACCGGCTCAGCGCCGCGGCTCTGGCCACGGTCCCGCAGCCCGATCTGCGGTCGCTCCCGGCCTACCAGATCGGTCTCGACCGGCACGACGCCAATGGCAGGCCGACCAAGAAGACCTACCTGGACTTCGGCGCCACGGTCTGGAACGCCGGGCCGTCACCCCTGGTGGTCGACGGGTTCCGGCGACCGGGAACCACGCTGATGGACGCCTACCAGTATTTCTTCGACCAGGACGGTAACCAGGTCGGCTCGGTTCCGGCCGGGGCCCTGGAATGGGACGGGCGCAAGGGCCACAATCACTGGCACTTCAAGGCCTTCGCCAGCTACCGGCTGCTTGATTCCAGCCGGAAGGTGGCCCTGATCAGTGGCAAGGAGGCGTTCTGCCTGGCCCCGACCGACGCCATCGACCTGACCGTGCCCGGCGCCGACTGGCAGCCCGATTCCACCGGCCTGGAAACCGCCTGCGGCCAGGGCGAGAAGGGTGCCCTCAGCCTCCGCGAGGTGCTCAACACCGGCTGGGGCGACACCTACTCGCAGAGCCTGCCCGGCCAGTCCTTCAACGTGACCAAGGTGCCCAACGGCACCTACTACATCCAGGTGCTGGCCAACCCCGACCACAAGCTGACCGAGTCCAGCAGCACGAACAACAGCGCCCTGCGCAAGATCAAGCTGGGCGGCAAGGTCGGGGGCAAGCGGACCCTGAAGGTCTACCCCTACCAGGGCGTCAAGGCCCACTGACCGCAGCCGCACCGCCCGCGGCCGGCGGGGCGGGCATTAACCTCAGGGGATGCTCGCCCCGCTCGTCAACGCCCACACCGTCCTGACCTCCCAGTTCAGCGCCGTCCCGAGCCCCAGCCCGACTCCGTCACCCACTCCGACGAATCCGTTCGACCTGCCCAGCACGAACTTCTCGACCGTCCCCTGCACCAAGGACAGCATCTCCGTCTGCGGCCTGGTGTTCCGGTTCACCGGGCACAAAGAGCTCGGCCAGGTGCTCGAGGTCGTGCTCGGCACGCCGCTGCGGGTACTGCTGATCATTCTGATCGGGGTGCTGATCCGCCGGACCCTGCACCGGCTGATTCACCGGCTGGCCGAGCGGATCGCCACCGGCCCGACGGTGAGCATCCCGGACTCGATTCGCCGTCGGCGTTCCAGTTTCGGCATCGGCCGGAGCCGGGAACGCCGGCCGGGCCCTACCAGTCCGGCGGCGGTTACCGGGGCCAGCCCACTGCTGACCACCCGGCGGCAGGCCCGGGCCCGCACCCTGGCCTCGGTGCTGCGCAGCGTCACCACGGCACTGATCGGCGTCGTGGTCTTCCTGATGGTCCTCCAGGAACTCGACTTCTCGGTGGGGCCCCTGCTGGCCAGCGCGAGCGTGGTCGGCGTCGCCCTCGGTCTGGGCGCGCAGTCGCTGGTCCGGGACATCGTGGCCGGCATGTTCATGATCATTGAAGACCAGTACGGCGTCGGGGACGTGGTCGACGTCGGCGCGGCCAGCGGCGCCGTCGAGGCGGTCGGCCTGCGGGTCACCCGGCTCCGGGACGTCAACGGCACGGTCTGGTACGTCCGCAACGGCGAGATCATGCGGGTCGGCAACCAGTCTCAGGGCTGGTCGCGAACGGTGCTCGACGTCAACATCGGGTATGCCGAGGACCTCGACCAGATCGAGCTGGTGCTGCTCGACACCGCCCGGAAGCTGCGGTCGGATCCGAAGTTCAGCCCGCTCATCCTGGACGAGCCGGAGGTCTGGGGGGTGGAAGCACTGACCCCTGACGGTGTGGTGATGCGGCTGGTGGTCAAGACCCAACCGCAGCAGCAGTGGACGGTGGCCCGGGAACTGCGCCGCCGGATCAAGACCAGATTCGACCTGGACGGGATCGAGACCCGGCCGATGTCGCGCACGGTGATCGTCAACGGGGACGACGAACCGGAGGCCCACCACGCTGACGCGGCCGACTCCCTGGAGCAGTGACCGCTCCCGGAGCAAGTGACCGTGCGGTCTGAACATCGCGCCGGGCTCTCGGCGGAGCCCGCTCCGGCCCTGAGACCCGGTTCTGCGAGACTGTGAGGATGGCCGGACAAGTCCCCGAGAATGCCCCCGAAAAGTCACCCGCCCAGCCGTCCGAATCGCCCGGAAAGCCGGGCCCGTCGGAGGCCACAGCGCAAGTGACCTTCTACGACGTCATCGGCGGGCACGAGACGTTCGTCCGGCTGGTCGACCGGTTCTATCAGGGCGTCGCTTCCGACGAGGTACTCCGGCAAATGTATCCGGAGCCGGATCTGGCCCCGGCGGCCGAGCGGCTGCGAATGTTCCTGGAGCAGTATTGGGGCGGCCCGGCGATTTACAGCGAGCAGCGCGGGCATCCGCGGTTGCGACTGCGTCACGCACCGTTCCAGGTGACCGTCGACGCCCGGGACCGCTGGCTCAAGCACATGCGGGCCGCCGTCGACTCTTTGGGCCTGCCCGCCGCCTACCAGTCCACGCTCTGGACCTACCTGGAACGAGCCGCCTGGAGCATGCTCAACACCCACGAATAAAGAGCCGGGCACGCCGGTGGTCAGGACCGGCGTGCCCGGGTAGTTCGGCGGCCAGGGCGAGGCTGACGCCCTGGCCGCCAGCCCTCAGTTGAGCCCGTTCTTCAGCGCGGTGATCAACTCGCCATTGCTGGTGTCACCACTGAGTTCCCAGAAGAACGATCCACCGAGACCCTGCTGCTTCGCATAGGTCATCTTGCCGGTGATGGTGGACGGCGTGTCGTAGCTCCACCACTGGCTGCCGCAGTGGGCGTAGGCCGTTCCGGCGACGGTACCGGTGCTCGGGCAACTGGTCTTGAGCACCTTGTAGTCGTCGATCCCGGCCTCATAGGTACCCGGAGCCGCCCCGGTGGCGGTTCCGCCCGGAGCGTCCTGGGTGACCCCGGTCCAGCCCCGGCCGTAGAAGCCGATGCCCAGCAGCAACTTGTTCGACGGGATCCCGATGCTCTTCAGTTTCGCGATCGTGGTCGAGGAGTCGAAGCCCTTCGTCGGCGCGCCGGTGAAGTCGGTCAGCGGCGAATGCGGCGCGGTCGGCCCGGTCGGGTTGAAGGCGCCGTAATAGTCGTAGGTCATCGGGTCGAACCAGTCCACGTACTGCGCCGCACCGGCGTAGTCGGTGGCATCGATCTTCCCGCCCGAGGTGCCGTCCGCGGTGATCGCCGAGGTGACCAGGGCGCTGCTGCCGAACTTGGCCCGCAGAGCCGCCATCACGTTCTTGTAGGCGTTCTTGCCACTGGTGTCACAGGACAGACCGCAGGCGTTCGGGTATTCCCAGTCGATGTCGATGCCGTCGAAGACACCCTTCCAGCGGGAATCGTTGACCAGGTTGTAGCAGGAGTCGGCGAAGGCGCTCGGGTTCGCGGCCGCCTGGGTGAAACCGCCGGACCAGGTCCAGCCACCGAACGACCACAGCACCTTCAGGTTCGGGTGCAGCTTCTTGAGCTCACGCAACTGGTTGAAGTTTCCGCGCAGCGCACCGGCGTCCCAGGTGTCGGCGGTGCCGTCGACGGAGGCGTCCGCGGTGTAGGCCTTGTCGTAGTCGGCGTAGGAATCACCGATCGAGCACTGGCCGTTGGTGGTGTTCCCGAAGGCGTAGATCAGGTCGGTCAGTTTGGCCGCCGAGCCGCTGGTCTCGACGTTCTTGACCTGGTAGTTGCGGCCGTAGATGCCCCACTCGGTGAAGTATCCGACCACCCGGTTGCCCGCGGTCGGATCGGTCGTCGGGGCCGTGGTGGTCGGGACGGCCGTGGTGGCGGTCGGAGCCGCGGTGGTCGGAGCCGCGGTGGTGGTCGGGGGGGCCGTGGTCGGGGGCGCCGTGGTCGGCGGGGCCGTGGTCGGGGGCGCCGTGGTCGGATCGGATCCGCCGCAGGTGCCGTTGTCGGTCCAGACGCCGGCCGCGCCACCGGGGGTGTCGGCGTAGCTCCACCACTTCGCCGTCCAACTGTGGTTGCTGTAGGTGACGGTGTCACCACCGTTGTACGCGGTGGTGGCCGACCAGGCGGCACCGGAACAGGTCACCGAGGTGGCCGCCCGCATTCCGGTGGCCGCCTGGGGCACCGCCGCCGCGCTGACGGGCGCGAAGGCGGAGGTCATCATGGCCGCTGCGAGCACGCTACTCGTGCCCGCCGCGGCCAGAAGTCGAAGTCGTTTCATGACGTCCCTTCACAGGAGTCTGTAGATATATAAAGGCTCTTTACTTATGTCCCATACATGAAATTAGCAGGAGTTATCGCGCACCGAAAGGTGAGAGTGGTCGTTTAGGGCAAATTTATAGATCCAGTGATGATCATGGGACGCACTCGTGCCCAAAAGGTAACCTCGAAAGGTGAACCCTGCCGCGGTCGGTCCGGCGGCTCAGACCAGCGAGGCGGCCGGCCGGACCAGGACGTGACCGCGCTGGGTACTCAGCCGCCACCAGCGACCGGCCCGGTACAACCCGACCGCGTCCGGATCGACGGTCTGGTCGAAGACCTCATCCAGATCCGAATCCCGCCGCGAACGACCGCCGAGGAATCCGAACGCCTCGGCCGCGAACGCCGTCCCGGTGGGCAGTTCACTCTGCCCGGGCAGCGGCCGCCCCCAGACCAGGGCCCGCAGTTTGGCCACCGCGGCCGCCCCCGACACCTGGCCGGTACCGGCCGCCACTTCATCGATCCCGGCCCGGGCCGCGGCCCGCAGATCCCGCACCCGCAAAGCACCCTCCCGCGACCAGCCGACCCGCGGTGGCAGCAGCCCGGCCCAGGTCGCACCGGTCACCGTGGTCGGGGGAACGGACAGTCGCAACGGCACACCGATGTTCTGGGCCCCGAGCCGGGCCGGTGCCAGCACCCGGTCGGTCAGCGCGAACCGGTCGGTCAGGGCCGCCAGCGACACGGTGACGTCCACCGCGCTCGGCTCGGCCAGCCCCAGCACCCGCAGCACCAGCACGGTCGGGCCGCCACCGCCGTGCAGCGCGCTGGCGTAGACCGCCAGCACCTGATCGTGGGCCACCATCCGAACCGCCCCCCCGGCATCCACCTGCTTGGCCCGGCCGACGAAGGTCTGCAGATCGGTCAGGGCGGCCACATCCGGCAGCAGCAGTTCCGGCGCCGACGCGCCGCCGTCCGGGGTCATCGGGACGCCCGGGTCGGGTGCCGACGGCGCCATCGCACCGGTTCGTCGCGCCAACTGACCAGGCGCTCGCGCTCCGGCCGGGTCATCCGCCGGGGCCGGCCCGTGCCCAGGTCGAAGGTCACCAGCAGGGTCTCGGCCTGGGCGTACACCTGCCCGCTGCCGGTGTTGTCCGGGGTCTGGTCCAGCACCCGGTAGGCCATGTCGAAATCGGCGGCCCCGATCCGGGTCACCCACAGGTCGACGGCGACCGGGTCGGCCCGGTGCAGCATCGGTTCCAGATACTCGATCTCGGACCGGGCCACCAGCAGTGCGGTGCCGGGGCTGCCGGGACTGCCCTCACCACCACCGATCTGGTCGGCCAGGATCGCCACCCGAGCCTCTTCGAGCAAGCGGAGGAACTGGACGTTGTTGATGTGTCCGTAAGCGTCAGTATCCGACCAGCGCAACGGAATCATGACGCGTTCGCGAGGCATACCTAACATGTTCCCCTATCCCGGGCCTGCGCATCGGCAACGGTGCCCCAGTACCGTGTCGGCATGTCCGATCCCAGGCCCGAAAAACCCCTGCCCGGTCTCGACCTGGCGGCCGTGCTCGGCTGGCTGAGCACCCAGACCCCGGGCGTGATCGGCGCGACGGCCACCGCCCGGCTGATCGCCGGTGGCCGTTCCAACCTCACCTACCTGCTGGACGACGGCGAGCACCGGCTGGTGCTGCGACGTCCACCGCTCGGGCACGTGCTGGCGACCGCCCACGACATGGCCCGGGAGCACCGGATCATCAGCGCGCTGGCGGGCACGGTGGTGCCGGTGCCCCGGGCCCTGGCGATCTGCCCCGACAGCTCCGTCAACGCGGCCCCGTTCTACGTCATGTCGTACGTCGAGGGGCTGGTGGTGCGCGCGGAAGAAAGCGCCGGCCTGACCGAATCGGCCCGGTACGAGCTGGCCGCCGGGATGATGACCGTTCTCGCCGACCTGCACGAGGTGGACGTCGACGCCGTCGGGCTCACCGACTTCGGCCGGCCTCAGGGTTTCCTGGAACGCCAGTTGCGCCGCTGGTCCCTCCAGCTCGACGCCTCCCGCAGCCGCGCGCTGCCCGGGATCGACCGGCTGCGCGAGGATCTCGCGACGGCGGTTCCGCTCAGTCAGGGCAGCGGCATCGTGCACGGCGACTACCGGCTCGACAACCTGATCGTCGCCCCGCCCGGGGCCGGCGACGCCCTGACCGTCCGGGCCGTACTGGACTGGGAGATGGCCACCATCGGCGATCCGCTGACCGATCTCGGGCTGCTGATGGCGTACTGGGACGTGATGGGCGGGATCGACAACCCGACCGTGCGCAATGTCGGCACCGCGGCCGGATATCCGGACGGGGCAACCCTGGTCGGCTGGTATCAGGCCCGGCGGGACGTCGACCTCGGCCGGCTGCCCTGGTACACCGCGTTCGGCCTGTTCAAACTGGCGGTGATCCTGGAAGGCATCCACTACCGGTTCCAGCTCGGCCAGACCGTCGGGGACGACTTCGCCCAGATCGGCGCGGCCGTGCCGAATCTGGTCGAAGCCGGTCTCGCCACCCTGGCCGGCGACAAGCGGCGCTGACTTCGCCGGCTCAGCTGACTTCGCCGGCTCAGCCGACTTCGGGCTCGAGGAGTTCGCCGGTGCTCAGGGCGTCGATCTGGACCTGGGCCCGGCGCATTCCGCGCAGCCAGCGGTCCGGATCGCCGGCCCGGTGGGCGTAGTACTCGGCCACCTCCGGATGCGGCAGGATCAGGAACGGCCCACCGTCCAGGGCGGCCGAAACCACCTCGGCCAGCTCGTCGGCGTCGATCGCGTCGGGCCTGAGCACCAGGTCGCCCACCGGGCCGGAGTCCTCCAGCATCGGGGTGCGCACGCCCTGTGGGCAGATCGCCTGCACGGTGATGCCACGATTCCCGTAACTGACCGACATCCATTCGGCGAACGCCAGCGCGGCGTGCTTGGAGACCGAGTAGGGCGCCGAACCCGGCATGGTCAGCAGGCCGGCCGCCGAGACAGTGGCCACGAAATGCCCACGGCCGGCGGCCAGCCAGCCCGGCACCAGCAGCCGGGCCGCCCGGACATGGCTCATCACGTTGACGTCCCAGGAGCGCAGCCAGCCCTCGTCCGGAACCTCCGGGCCGCCACCGGTGCCGATGCCGGCGTTGGCGAAGAAGAGGTCGATCGCGCCGAGTTCGGCCCGGGCCCGCTCGATCAGGGTCTGGATCCCGTCCGGGGACGCCGCGTCCCCGGGCACCGCGAGCGCACCGACCTGCGCCGCGACCGCCGTCACCGCGGCGGGGTTCAGATCGTTCAGCACCAGCCGGTCGCCGCCGGCGGCCAGTTTCCGGGCCAGAGCGGCCCCGATTCCCGATCCGGCTCCGGTGATCACCACTCCCCGGCCGGGAGTTGCGTCCTGCCCACTGGTCACTGGGAGCTCCTCATCGTCGTTGTCCGACCTCAACCGCGTGTTCCTTGTCAACCGCGATCAACCGCGCGTTTCTCATCAACGAGACCGATCGACTGTGACAAAGATCACAGCCTACTGGACGGAGGGCCGTGCGTCCGCGATCTACGGGGGGCTGACGGCCAGCCGCCCGACCGTGTTCCCGGCGGCGATCCGGGCGATCCCGTCCGCCGCTTCCTCGAACGAAAGTCTCTGCGACACCAGCGGGGCCAGCGCGCCGACCTCGACCAGGCTGCACAGGTCGTCGTGAGCCCGGACCACCAGTTCCGGCTTGAGCTTGCCGTACAGGCCCCAATGCAGGCCGACCACCGAATAGTTCTTCACCATCACGTGATTGGTGGCCGCCTGCGGGATCTCGCCGCTGGCGAAACCGACGATCACGATCCGGCCCTCGAAGGCGATCACTTTCTTCGACACCTCGTAGGCCGGCCCACCGACCGGGTCATAGACGACGTCCACCCCGCGACCACCGGTCACCTCCTTGACCGCGGCGATCACGTCCTGCTCGGACCGGTCGATCACCACCTCGGCTCCCAGTTTGCGGGCCACCGCGACCTTGTCGGGCGAGCCGACCACGGCGATCACCTTGGCCCCGGCCGCCCGGCCGAGCTGGACCGCCGCGCTGCCCACGCCACCGGCCGCGGCATGCACCAGCAGGGTGTCGCCGACATGCAGGCCGGCCCGCCGGTACAGGCCGAACCAGCCGGTCTGGTAGCCGATGTGGAAGACCGAGGCGCTGGCGTCGTCCAGCATGTTCGGGGCGGACATCACGTCGAGCGAGCGCGCGATCGCGAACTTGGCCAGCGACCCGTGCGGCAGTGAGGTGACCCCGATCACCCGTTCCCCGAGCCGGACCCGGTTCACTCCCTCGCCCACACCGACGATCTCGCCACAGACCTCGAGACCGGGTGTGAACGGCAGCGGCGGGCTGACCTGGTACTTGCCCTGGGCCAGCAGGGCGTCGGGAAAGTTCAGGCCGGCCGACCAGACATCGATCAGTACCTCGCCCGGCCCCGGCGCCGGCACCGGCACCTCCTTGCGCCGCATCACCTCGCCCGGTTCCCCGATTGCCGTGACCTGCCAGGCCAGCATGGACTCGGGAATCTCGGCCGGCTCCACCAGCGGCGTCGCCTCGATGCTCATCAATCCCTCCGAAGATCGTCGCCGCGATCCGTTCCCGGCCTTGTCGGGCGGAAACCGAACCAGAGATCGAATGGCGGATGGTGCTCCCGGACGTCCCGGAGAGTAGATCTCGGACACACTGAAGCGGTTGACGACCCTCCGGTCAACCGATGCCGCCGGCCAATCCGAGCCCGCCGTCCAGAGTGAGCGTCTGACCGGTGATCCACGAGGCGTCGTCACTGGCCAGAAAGGCCACCGCGGCGGCCACATCCTCCGGGTGGCCGAGCCGGCCCAGTGGGTAGGTCGCGGCCACCTGCTCCTCCCGGCCCTCGTACAGGGCAGTGGCGAATCTGGTTTTCACCACCCCCGGGGCGACGGCGTTGACCCGGATCCGCGGCGCCAGCTCGAGACCGAGCTGGGCGGTGACGTGGATCAGGGCCGCCTTGCTGGCGCCGTACACCCCGATCCCGGCCGCGGGCCGCAACCCGGCGATCGAGGCGACGTTGACGATCGCGGCCCCGGGGAGATCGCCGAGGCCGAGTTTGCGCACCTCCTCGACCCAGGACAGCGCGGCAATCACGTTCACGTCGAAGACCTTGGCCGCGGCCCCCGGATCGGTACCGCTCATCGACCCGTAGACCGGGTTGATCCCGGTGTTGTTGATCAGGATGTCGACCCGGCCGAACTGGTCCACCGTGGTCGCGACGGCCTGGCGCCGATGCTCGGGGTCGTCGGCCCGGCCGGCGACGCCGACCGCGTGCTCGGCCCCGCCGAGCAGATCGACGGCGGCCCGCAGCGGTTCGGGTTTGCGCGCCGTGACGCAGACCCGGGCGCCCTCGGCCACCAGCCGGGTCGCGATCGCCAGCCCGATCCCCCGGCTGGCCCCGGTCACCACGGCGACCTTGCCGGCGAAACGCCGGCCGGTCAGGATCTCCGGCGCCGGCTGCCACTGTGGTGCCGACTGCTGGGCGGCCGGCTCGAGTGTGGTCACAGGCCCAGATCCCGTCCGATCAGCTCCTTCATGATTTCGTTCGACCCGGCCCAGATCTTCGTCACTCGCGAGTCCATCCAGGCCCGGGCGGCCCGGTACTCCGTCATGTAGCCGTACCCCCCGTGAAGCTGAACGCAGGCGTCCAGCACCTCGCTCTGCACCTGCGCCGTCCACCACTTCGCCTTGGCCGCGTCCACCGCGCTCAGGTCGGCGTCGACGTGGGCCAGCACGCACCTGTCGACGAAGGCCTGACTGACCTCGACCTTGGTCTCGAGCTCGGCCAGCAGGAACTTGTTGTGCTGGAAGGAGCCGATCGGCTGGCCGAAGGCCCGGCGCTGCTTCACGTAGGCCAGGGTCTCGGTGAGCACGCTGCGGGTCAGGGCCAGGTTCGCGACCGCCGCCCCGATCCGCTCCTGGGGAAGTTGCTGCATCATGTGGATGAACCCACGGTCCTGCTCGCCGATCAGGTTCGCCTGCGGCACCCGGACATCCTGGAAGAACAGCTCAGCGGTATCGGCCTCGGGCTGGCCCACCTTGTCGAGTTTGCGCCCCCGGCTGAAGCCGGGCATGCCGGTCTCGACCGCGAACAGCGAGATGCCCTTGGCCCCCTTGGCCGGATCGGTCCGGGCGGCCACGATCACCAGGTCGGCGTTGTAGCCGTTGGTGATGAACGTCTTCGAGCCGTTGATCACCCAGACGTCGCCGTCCCGGACCGCTGTCGTCTTCAGCGCGGCCAGGTCGGAACCGGCGGAAGGCTCGGTCATCCCGATCGCGGTCCAGAGCTCGCCGGTGCAGTACCGGGGCAACCAGCGTTCACGCTGCTCGGGAGTGGTCAGTTTGGTCAGATAGGGGGCATTGACGTCGGCGTGGATCCCGAACGACGACCCGAGGGCAACCGAGAAACCGGCCATCTCCTCCCCCACCACCGCGCTGAACCGATAGTCGTCGGCCACACCCCCGCCGCCGTATTCCTCCGGCACCTGCAACCCGAGCAGGCCCTGCTTGCCGGCCTCCAGCCAGACGTCGCGCGGAATCTGCCGGGCGGCGATGAATTCGGCCTCACGGGGCCGGACGTGCCGGTCGATGAACTCCCGAACCGTCTCGCGCAGGGATTCGTGTTCCGGCTCGTAGACCGACCGACGCATCAGTGCCTCCTCGAATTCGAGCCCATTGCCTTCGAGCCTCAGAGCCTTCGAGCCCAGGGCCTTCGAGCCTCGGTGCCTTCGAGCCCCAGGGACCAATTCATTGACTAAGCGCTTGCTTACCTCGAAGCTGAGTCCAGGGTTCCCGCGGCACCCCCGCCTGTCAACCCCCGGAACGCAGATCGACCGAGGCCAGAAACCCGGATCGGCCCGGGAAGCTCGGCCGGGACCGATCTGCCACGATCAACCCGACGACAGTCACCTCGACGACAGTCACGGAGGCAGGGATGGCGGCGAATGACGAACCCATCGGGCAGGCACCGGACCTACCCTGGCCCGACGTGACCCAGGACTCCTCCGGGCGGCTGATCGAGGCCGCCGTGGACGCCTTCGCCGAGCGCGGCTACCACGCCACGACCACCCGTGACATCGCCACCCGGGTCGGGCTCAGCCCGGCCGCGCTCTACGTGCACTTCCCGTCCAAGCTGGCCCTGCTGACCCAGATCAGCCGGCTCGGCCACGAGGCCGCCCTTGAGCTGGTGATGAAGTCGATGGAGGGCCGGCCGGACCCGCTCAGCCGGCTGCAGGCGGTGATCGGCGCCTTCGCCTCCTGGCACGCCGAGCACCACCTGGTCGCCCGGGTCGTCCAGCACGAGCTCTCGGCCCTGGCCGACGACGACCGGCGGGCGGTGATCGCACTGCGCCAGCAGATCGAGCGCACGGTGCAGCAACTCCTGGAGGACGGCGTGGCGGCCGGCGAGATGGAGGTGGGCGATCCGCGGGCGGTGGCCAGGGCCCTGCTGTCACTCAGCGTCGACGTGGCACGCTGGTACGACCCCAGAGGCAACGAGACGCCGGATGGCATTGGCACCCTCTACGCCGATCTGGCCACCCGGATGGTCCGTGCCCCCCATCCGCGGCGGCCCTGATGGACCCCGTGACAGAAGAAGGACCGACTGTGCCCGAAGCAGTACCGAGCATCGCCCCCTACCCCCGCGAGGCGCTGGAGCAGGTGCTGGCCGTGATCGACGTCCAGCCCGATCCCGCGGCCGGACCGGACTGGTTCACCGGCGGCAGCTACGGGCCGTCCCGATCACGGATCTTCGGCGGCCAGGTACTCGCGCAATCCCTGATCGCCGCGGCCAAGACGGTCGACTCCTCCCGGCCGGTGCACTCGCTGCACGGCTACTTCCTGCGCCCGGGCGACCCACGGCTGCCGATCAGTTTCACCGTGGAACGGCTGCGCGACGGCCACTCCTTCTCCGCCCGGCGCACCCACGCCATCCAGCGCGGTGAGGCGCTGCTGTCGATGATCTCCTCGTACCAGGAACCGGCCGACGGCCTCGATCACCAGGTCGAGATGCCGGTCGTACCCGGCCCGGACGAGCTTCCCAGCCTCGACACCCAGTTCGGGAATTCGGACATTCCGATGGTTCAGCGGTTGCTGCGCGAGCGCCCGGTGGACATGCGGCACGTCGAGGGGCCGATCTTTCTCCACCCCGGACCCGACCAGGTCGCGCATCAGGCGGTCTGGATCCGGGCCGGGGCCGCGATGCCCGACGATCCGCTGCTGCACACCGCTCTGATGGCCTACGCCAGCGATTACAGCCTGCTGGAGAGCTTCCTGCGCCGGCACGGCCTGAGCTGGGCCACCCCCGGGATGAAGTCGGCCAGCCTCGATCACGCGATGTGGTTCCACCGCCCGGCCCGGATGGACGAGTGGCTGCTGTACACCCAGGAGAGCCCGTCGGCCTCCGGAGCCCGCGCCCTGGGCCTGGGCCGGCTGTTCACCCGGGACGGCGTCCTGGTCGCCTCGGTCGCCCAGGAAGGCATGATGCGCGTCCCCTGAACCCCCGTGATCACAGCTCGCGCCCAGATTTCTTCGCCGGCACCGTTGACGATGATCGACACGCCCGCCTACCGTGTCTCAATCGTCCCATTTGGGCGATTGACCGGATGCGGGATGCGCATCCAGCCACTGGGAGGCCATCGTGACCCTCAGCCTGTTGACCCGGGGGCGATTGCTCGTCCTCGCCGCCGCCCTGACCACGTCCATCGCCCTGGTCGCCCAGGGCCCGGCCTCCGCGGCCAGCCCGGCGGCCGGCCCGGCGGCCGCCGCCGCGCAGCCGGCGCCGGCGCTGATCCTGCGGGTGGTCCGGCCCGACCGGGCCCAGCTCGCCGACCTGTCGAAGTCCTACGACCTGCTCGAGGCCCGGTCCGGCCGCGATTACTTCGTGCTCGGTGACGGCAGCACCGCCGCCGCGCTGCGGGCCCGCGGGCTGAGCGTCCGGCTCGAGCGCACGCTGCCCCCGATGCCCCGGGCGACCGCGAAAACCCACAGCGCGTTGCAGCCGGACGGCACCCTCGCCCCGGCCGCCTACGGCACCTTCTACGGCGGTTACCACACCACCGACGCCCAGCTCCAGCACCTGCGCGACGTCGCGGCGGCCTACCCGGCGCTGGCCACCGTCGTCGATTACGGCGACTCCTGGCGCAAGACCCAGGGCCTGAGCGGTGGGTCGGATTTGCTGGCGATCTGCATCACCAAGCTCAACGCCGGTGACTGCGCCCGCAGCACCGCCGCCCCGAAGCCCCGCTCGATGGTGATCTCGGCCATCCACGCCCGGGAACTGGCGACCGCGGAGATCACCTGGAACTGGATCGACTACCTGACCCAGGGCTACGGCACCGACCCGACCATCACCGCGCTGCTGGACAGCACCGAGATCTGGGTGATCCCGGTGGTCAATCCGGACGGCCGCAGGACCGTCGAAAGTGGCGGCACCGCGCCGTACTACCAGCGCAAGAACGGCGACAATCTGCGCGGCAGTTGCGCCAACCCGCCGACTGCCACCAACCAGTACGGGGTGGACCTGAACCGGAACGGCACCTTCCACTGGGGTGGGCCCGGCACCTCCACCAACGCCTGCGACCAGGAGTACAAGGGCACCGCCGCCGCCTCCGAACCGGAGACCCAGGCCATCCAGGCACTGGAGAACAGCCTGTTCGCGGACAACCGGGGCGCAGCGATCACCGATGCCGCACCGGCCACCACCACCGGCACCTTCATGAGCTATCACAGCTACGCCGGGCTGGTGCTGTACCCGTGGGGCGACGTGAACACGGCCGCCCCGAACGGGACCAAGCTCCGGGCCCTGGCCCAGAAGATGGCCGCGTTCAACGGCTACACCTACGGCCAGCCGGGCAACGTGCTCTACAACGTCTCCGGGTCCACGGACGACGATCTCTACGGCCGGCTCGGGGTGGCGTCGTACACCACCGAACTCGGCGCCGCCGGAACCTCGTGTGACGGCTTCATGCCGCCCTACTCCTGCGTCGCCTCCCGGTTCTGGCCTCAGGAGCGCCAGTCCCTGCTGGCCCTGGCCCAAGCGGCTCAGGGCCCCTACAAATAACTCCTAGTCGCGCGTGAGTTTGCGGTGCGTCACCCGGTGCGGGCGAGCGGCGTCCTCGCCCAGCCGGGCGATCTTGTTCTTCTCGTAGGACTCGAAGTTGCCCTCGAACCAGTACCAGGCCCCCTCGTCCTCCTCGGTGCCCTCGTAGGCGAGGATGTGCGTGGTCACCCGATCCAGGAACCAGCGATCGTGGGAGATCACCACGGCGCAGCCGGGGAACTCCAGCAGCGCGTTCTCCAGTGAGCCGAGGGTCTCGACGTCCAGGTCGTTGGTCGGCTCGTCCAGCAGCAGCAGGTTGCCGCCCTGCTTCAGGGTGAGGGCCAGGTTGAGCCGGTTGCGCTCGCCCCCGGACAGCACCCCGGCCGCCTTCTGCTGGTCCGGGCCCTTGAACCCGAAGGCCCCGACGTAGGCCCGGGACGGCATCTCGACATGGCCGACCTTGATGTAGTCCAGTCCCTCGGAGACCGTCTCCCAGACGTTCTTCTTCGGGTCCAGCCCGGCCCGGGACTGGTCGACGTAGGAGATCTTCACCGTGTCGCCGACCCTGACCTCGCCCGAATCGGCGTCCTCGAGCCCGACGATGGTCTTGAACAGCGTGGTCTTGCCGACCCCGTTCGGGCCGATCACGCCGACGATGCCGTTGCGGGGCAGCGAGAACGAGAGGTTGTCGATCAGTACCCGATCGCCGAAGCCCTTACGCAGGTGGTTCGACTCGATCACCGTGCTGCCCAGCCGCGGGCCCGGCGGGATCTGGATCTCCTCGAAGTCGAGCTTGCGGGTGCGGTCGGCCTCGTTGGCCATCTCCTCGTACCGGGCCAGCCGCGACTTGCTCTTGGTCTGCCGGCCCTTGGCATTCTGCCGGACCCACTCGAGCTCGTCCTTCAGCCGCCGGGCCAGTTTGGCGTCCTTCTTGCCCTGGACGGCGAGGCGCTCGCCCTTCTTCTCCAGGTAGGTGGAGTAGTTACCCTCGTAGGGGTAGGCCCGGCCGCGGTCGAGCTCCAGGATCCACTCGGCCACGTTGTCCAGGAAGTACCGGTCGTGGGTCACGGCCAGCACGGCGCCGGCGTACTTGGCCAGGTACTGCTCCAGCCACTGCACGCTCTCGGCGTCCAGGTGGTTGGTGGGCTCGTCCAGCAGCAGCAGGTCGGGCTTGGACAGCAGCAGCTTGCACAGCGCCACCCGGCGGCGCTCACCGCCGGAGAGCACGCTGACGTCGGCGTCCGGCGGCGGGCAGCGCAGCGCGTCCATCGCCTGTTCGAGCTGGGCGTCCAGGTCCCAGGCGTCGGCGTGGTCGAGGGCTTCCTGGAGGTCGCCCATCTCGCTGAGCAGGGCGTCGTAGTCGGCGTCGGGTGAGGCCATCTCCTCGGAGATGGCGTTGAACCGGTCCAGCTTGACCTTGATCTCGCCGACCCCCTCCTCGACGTTGCCGAGGACGGTCTTGCTCTCGTTCAGCTCGGGTTCCTGCATCAGGATGCCCACGGTCGCGTCGGCGTCCAGCCAGACATCGCCGTTCGACGGCTGATCCAGACCGGCCATGATCTTCAGCACCGTGGACTTACCGGCGCCGTTGGGACCGACCACACCGATCTTCGCCCCCGGCAGGAAGGACAGAGTCACGTCGTCAAGGATGACCTTGTCACCGTGAGCTTTTCTTGCCTTACGCATCGTATAGATGTACTCAGCCACAGGTCGAGGCTACCTCAGCGGGATCAACCCCTAAATCTCTCAACTTTCGCTGCCGACAGTTGCTCAGGTGAGAGCCCGAGCATGAATGAGAAGTGTCGGTCTGATTACGGCCCGGCCACGGTTGCCGAGCGCCCCGAAACCGGCGGCCGACGATCTGGTACCGAAACTCCCCCCGGTTGCAGTCCGTAACCGGTCTCGGCCTAAGGTCTGCGGTGAGGAGGGATGTTGTGACAGAACGACTTGACTTCGCTTGGGTATACAGCATCACCCCATTGGCGACTTTTCGGATGATGACCCGGCTCGAGCATCTCGAAGAGCGGGCCCGCCATCTCGGCCAGCAGGGCCATACCGTGCTCGAACTGCGCGAGCGCCAGGGGGTGTTCCACTCGGTTTTCGAACGCCGGGTCGACCCGGAGCTGGCGGCCTGGGGACCCCGTTTCTTCAGCGGAAAAAATATGGTGAAACAGACGCAACTGTGGCAGCCGCCCATCTGGGACGGCACTCGCAGCCACGATGCCATCGTGGAGATCGAGGGCATCGCGGTGACCGTTGCCGGTAGCGGTGGAGTCTCTCCGCTCAGTTCTACGAGCACGCGGTACGTACTGAATCTGACCGTGGAGTCGGCCGGGCGGCTGTCCGGGCGGAAACTGGAGGCGGGCATCGCCGGCGCCCTCGGCCGGACCATCGAGGCGGAGCACGAGTTCCGGGTCCTCTGGCTGGAGCGCCAGCACTCGTCGGGCTTCTGAGCGGGGGGGCCAAGGCACGCTGTAGCGTGCGGCATCGTGAGCAAATCCTCATCCTCCTCGAACTCACCGAAACCGACGCCGGAACCGGCGCCGACGCCGGAACCGCTCCAGCCGGACTGGTGGCGAAGCGCCGTCACCTATCAGCTCTACATCCGTTCCTTCGCGGATACGGACGGTGACGGACAGGGGGACGTCGAGGGCATCCGATCCCGGTTGCCCTACCTGGTCTCGCTCGGCGTGGATGCCCTCTGGATCAATCC
>Ga0265340_10000096_pt1 | contig 41553 bp, 37 predicted proteins | sample 4CB225metaG_FD_202082 | JGI IMG/M metagenome (GOLD analysis project Ga0265340, IMG submission 202082) | Rhizosphere microbial communities from Carex aquatilis grown in University of Washington, Seatle, WA, United States - 4-CB2-25 metaG | ecosystem: Host-associated > Plants > Roots >...
GCACAATAGGCGGCTGAAGACATAGGCCGCCACGAATTCGGCGGCCCATTGAGGCGAGGGAGATGGTCCGCCATCTCCCTTTTTTGTTCCCTCGCGAACGGAGGGAACTATCATGCCTAAATTGGAAACGGAGAGACTGCTCTTGCGCCCGCCGGACTTTCGCGACGTGCCCGCGATCACCACCTGGCTCGGCGATTTGGACGTCGCGAAGAATCTTGCCACCGTCTCCCATCCTTATCGCGAAGAAGACGCGCGCGGATTTGTGACCCGCGCAGTCGAGCGGCGCGCTGCGGGCGAGGAATTCGTCTTCGCTATCGAGCGAAAGGAAGAGTCGATGTTCATCGGCTGTAGCGGCTTGCGCCTGAAGGATGGCCAGTTCCGCCTCGGCTATTGGCTGGGCAGGCCGTTCTGGGGACAGGGCTATGCGAGCGAGGCGGCGAAGAAGGTCGTGTCCTTTGCCTTTCACGACCTCAAAGCGGGGAGCGTTGGAGCCGGATGGTTCCACGATAATCCGGCCTCTGGCCGAGTGCTCGAAAAGCTCGGCTTTCGCCACGTCGGAGCGGAACAGCACCTCAGCGAGGCGCGCGGCCGAGAAGTCCCCTGCCACATGATGACATTGACGCGCGAGGAATTCGGGCGAAAAAGAGCGGCGTGAGGCAGACGCGATGAAGTTCCTCGACACGGCCAAGGTCTTTATCCAGTCCGGCAAGGGCGGGAACGGCTGCATCGCGTTTCGGCGCGAGAAGTTCATCGAGTATGGCGGACCTTGGGGCGGCGACGGCGGCAAGGGCGGCGACGTCTGGGCCGAGGCGGTCGAGAACCTCAATACGCTGATCGATTACCGCTTCCAGCAACATGTCCGCGCCAAGACCGGCGAAGGCGGCAAGGGCAAGGATATGCATGGCGCGGGCGGCGCCGATGCACTTCTACGTGTACCCGTCGGCACACAGATATACGAAGAGGACGGCGAGACGCTGATCGCCGATCTGGCCAATACGGGCGACCGCGTGAAGCTTCTGCGCGGCGGGAATGGCGGCTTCGGCAACGCCCACTTCAAGAGCGCCACCAATCAGGCGCCGCGTTACGCCAATCCGGGCCAGCCGGGCGAAGAAAAGGCGATCATCCTCAAGCTCAAATTGATCGCCGATGTCGGGCTGATCGGCCTGCCCAACGCGGGGAAATCGACGTTCCTTGCGCGCGTCTCGCAGGCCAAGCCCAAGGTCGCCGATTATCCCTTCACGACGCTGCATCCCCAGCTCGGCATGGTGCGTATCGACACGACCGATTTCGTGCTGGCCGATCTGCCGGGCCTGATCGAAGGGGCGCACGAAGGTGTCGGCCTGGGTGACAAGTTCCTCGGTCATGCCGAGCGCTGCGGCGCCATTTTACATCTGATCGACGGCACCGAGAGCGAGATCGCGCGCGCCTACTCGACCATCCGCGCCGAATTGGACGCTTATGGGCAGGGCTTGACCGATAAGCCCGAGATCGTCGTGCTCAACAAGTCGGACGCGATCCCGAAATCCGCGCTGGCAAAGAAGCGCGCCGCGCTCAAGAAAGCTTGCGGGCGCGAGGTTTTCGTGATGTCGGGCTTCACGGGCGAGGGCGTGGAGGAAGTCCTGCGCGCGCTGGCGAAAGAGATCGCCAAACGCCGCGCCAAGGACAAGAAGGGTCGCGCAACGGCGCGCGCCTGGGCGCCATGAGCGACATTCTCGCCTCGTCGCACACCATTGTCGTCAAGGTCGGCTCCTCGCTCCTGATCGACGCCAAGACGGGCGGGCTGCGGCGCGAATGGCTGAAATCGCTTTCCGCCGACATCGCCCAGCTGAAAAGCGAAGGCAAAGAGGTGGTGCTGGTGTCCTCCGGCGCCATCGCGCTGGGCCGGCGCGCGCTGAAATTGAAATCCGGCCTGCTCAAGCTCGAAGAAAGTCAGGCTGCAGCCGCGGCCGGCCAAGTACGTCTGGCCGGCGCCTATGCCGACATCTTGGCGCGCGACGGCATCGTCGCCGCACAGGTTCTGCTGACGCTCGACGACACCGAGGAACGCCGCCGCTATCTCAATGCGCGCGCCACGCTAAGGACGCTGCTCGAACTCGGCTCCGTGCCGGTGATCAACGAAAACGACACGGTGGCGACGGCGGAGATCCGCTTCGGCGACAACGACCGCCTCGCCGCCCGCGTCGCCTCGATGATGGAGGCCGACCGGCTGATTCTGCTTTCGGACGTCGACGGGCTTTACAGCGCCGATCCCAGCCGCGAGGAGGAGGCGCGTCACATCGACGAAGTGCGCGCCATCACGCCGGAGATCGAAGCCATGGCGGGCGGTGCAGTGTCGGAGGTCGGGCGCGGCGGCATGGCGTCGAAGCTGATCGCGGCGAAGATCGCCACCGCGGCGGGCTGCGAAGTCGTCATCGCCGAGGGCAAGGCGGCCAATCCCATCGCGGCGCTACGCGCGGGCGCGCGGGCCACGCGCTTTCGCGCCTCGACCACGCCCGCCGCGGCGCGGAAGCGCTGGATCGCCGGCGTGCTCAAGCCGCAAGGCACGCTGATCATCGACGACGGCGCGGTCAAGGCGCTGGACATGGGCAAGAGCCTGTTGCCTGCCGGCATTCGTCAGGTGGACGGCCGTTTCGAGCGCGGCGACGCCATCGTCGTGCGCGACGGCGAGGGGCGCGAAATCGCGCGCGGCTTGGCGGCTTACGGCGCGGCGGACGCAGAACGAATCGCGGGCAAGCGCAGCCTCGAAATCGAAGCCATTCTCGGCTATCGTGGCCGCGACGAGATGATCCATCGCGACGATCTTGCCTTGACGGGAATGGCTGAGAAATGAGCCTGCACGAAGCCGCGAGAGAACCGCTTTCCGCCCAATTGTGCGTGCTTGGCGTGGCTGCGCGCAGCGCGGCGCGCGCCTTGCGCGAGGTCACGGCGGAGGCGAAGAACGCCGCGCTGATGGCCGCCGCCGCCGCGATCCGGGCGCACAGCGCGAATATCCTGGCCGCCAACGCCGAAGACATGACCCTGGCGAAGATGGAGGGCTTGGGCGCAGCCTTGCTTGATCGTCTGGCGCTCGACGAAACGCGCGTGGAAGCAATGGCGAAGGGCGTGGAAGAGGTGGCGGCACTGCCCGATCCGGTGGGCCGCGAATTGGCGCGCTGGACGCGGCCGAACGGCCTCGAAATCGCGCGCTTCTCGACGCCCATCGGCGTGATCGGGATCATCTATGAGAGCCGGCCCAATGTGACGGCGGACGCCGCGGCGCTCTGCCTAAAATCCGGCAACGCGGTGATCCTGCGCGGCGGCTCGGAATCGACGCGCTCCTCGGGAGCGATCTTCGAAGCGCTGCGGCAGGGATTGGTTGCAGCCAACTTGCCCGTTGATGCCATCCAGATGATCCCGACAACCGACCGCGCCGCCGTCGGCCTGATGCTGGAGGGTCTGGGCGGCACGATCGATCTCATCATTCCGCGCGGCGGCAAGGGGCTGGTCGGCCGCGTGCAGCAGGAAGCACGCGTGCCGGTGCTGGCGCATCTCGAAGGCATTTGCCACGTCTATATCCACGAAGCGGCGGACCTCGAAAAGGCGCGCGCCATCGTGCTCAACGCCAAGATGCGCCGCACCGGCATCTGCGGCGCGGCGGAGACGCTGCTGATCGACCGCGCTGTCCTGAAGTCGCACGGCTTGCCGGTTCTGGAGGATCTGCGCGCGGCGGGCTGCGAGATTCGCGCCGACCAGGAGGTGTGCGCGATGTTCCCGTCGGCCAACCAGGCCAGCGAAGAGGACTGGCGCACCGAATATCTCGACGCCATCATTTCGGCAAAGACCGTCAGCGGTCTCGACGACGCGATCCGGCACATCGAGACGTTCGGCTCGCATCACACCGAAGCCATCGTCACCGAGGATACCGCCGCCGCCGAGCGTTTCCTCTGGGCGCTCGATTCCGCCATCGTGATGTGGAACGCCTCGACTCAGTTCGCCGACGGCGGCGAATTCGGCATGGGCGCGGAAATCGGCATCGGCACGGGCAAGCTGCATGCGCGCGGGCCGGTGGGCGTCGAACAGCTCACCACCTTCAAGTACATCGTCTGCGGCAACGGACAGACTCGGCCGTGAACCGGCTGCGTCCGCCGGGGCCGGTGGCGAAGGGCTTGCGCATCGGCTTGCTCGGCGGCTCGTTCAATCCGGCGCATGAGGGCCATCTCTATGTGGGCGAGGTGGCGCGGAAGCGGCTCGGCCTCGATTATGTCTGGTGGCTGGTGGCGCCGCAGAATCCGCTGAAGCCGGAGGCCGGCATGGCGCCGTTTAAGGAGCGCCTGGCGGCGGCGCGCGCGCTGGCGGGGCGCCGACCGCGCCTGATCGTCAGCGATATCGAATGTGTCCTCGGCAGCCGTTACACGATCGACACTTTGAAGGCGCTAACTCGACGCTTCCCGGAGGTGCGCTTCGTTTGGCTGATGGGCAGCGACAATTTAGAGCAATTCCACCGCTGGCGGCGCTGGGAAGAGATCGTCCGGCTGGTTCCCGTGGTGGTCGTGGAACGCTCGGGCAGCCTGCTGGCGCCGCTCCGCGCCAAGGCGATGCAGCGTTTCGACTATGCCCGCCGGCGGACCCTCGGCCGTCCGCCCGCGATCATCGTGGTGGACGGCAGGCGCAACGATGCCAGCGCGACAGCGATCCGCAACTCTCAGGGCGAATTTCCGCAGCGGAGCGATAGGCGATGAAAGCGGAGAGGGGAGATTTTCCCGTCGTTTGCGTGGGCGGATCGGCCGGTGGTCTCGATGCCTATACAAGGTTGTTGCGGCATCTGCCGGACGACATGGGCGCGGCCATCGTCATCGTGAACCATTTGAGAATCGTGGCCACCCAGCTCCACGAGATTCTTCCCCGGTACACGAAGATGCCGGTGGAGCTGATCACCGAAAGATTGCTCATTCGGCCCGACCGCGTGTTCATCATCCCGGCGCAGCGCGATTTGCATGTGCTCGACGGAGAATTTCGCCTCAAGCCGATCTCGAAACCGCGGGGCTGGCCCGACGTGATCACCGTGTTCCTGCGCTCCCTGACAAAACATTGGGACGGCCAACTCATCGCCGTCATTGTCTCGGGCTATGACGGCGATGGAGCGGCAGCGCTATGCGGCATAAAGGAAGTGGGGGGCATCACCATCGCGCAGAAGCTTGAGACCGCCGGTCACCCGGACATGCCCGAGAGCGCCATAGCAAGCGGGTGCATTGATTTTGTCCTTTCGCCCGAGGACATCGCTAAGAGAATAGTACGAATTGCGCAGGCGGCCGTCTAAAGCTCTTAGCCTGAGACACTTCTGAGCGGAACGGCCCTTGGAGCGCCCAAATCCCTCATGCTAGAATGATGGTTGCAACAACAAGGGAGCGAGCGGCTGAGCAAGACAGGAACCCGTCCGCCTCTTGTGTCATGACAGCGAACGGAGGACTAAGCTGACCCGCAAGACGACCAAGACGACCAAGACGACCAAGAAGCCCGCCGCCAAAAAGGCGGCTCCCGCCAAGAAATCCGCTCCGAAGAAGAAGGCGTCCGCGCCCGAGACCAAACTGCTCTCTCGCATCCTGCAATCGCTGGACGACGACAAGGCCGAAGAGGTTGTGGCCATCGACATGGACGGCCATTCCTCGCTTTGCGACACGATCGTGATCGCCAATGGGCGTTCGTCGCGCCATGTCGCCTCGATCGCCGAGCATCTGGCGCGCCGGCTGAAGGAAATCGGCTACGGCACGCGTCCGGTCAACGGCCTGGCGCAAGGCGACTGGGTGCTGGTGGACGCCGGCGACGTCATCGTCCATGTCTTCCGCCCTGAAGTGCGCGCCTATTACGACCTCGAAGGCATGTGGTCGGTGGACGAAAAACCGGCCCGCGCGCGGCGAGCCGCGCACTGATGCGGCTCACCGTTCTGGCCGTCGGCTTCGCGCGCAGCACGTCGGAAGGTGCTCTTGTCGAGGATTATATCCATCGCGCCCTTTTGATGGGGCGCAATATGGGATTTTCCTCCGTCGCGGTGGAGGAAATTGCCGTGGCCAAGGCGCGCGACGCCAAGTTGCGCATGGCCGAAGAGGCCGAGAAGCTGGCAGCGCGGGTGCCCGCGGGCGCCCACATCATCCTGCTCGATGCCAAGGGCAAAGGCATGACCAGCGAGGATTTCTCCGAGATGCTGGGCGCGCTTCGCGATGCGGCCACGAAAGATTTGTGTTTTGTGATCGGCGGGCCGGACGGCCTCGCCCCGTTGCCCGGCAAACGCGCGGGCCGCAGCCTCGCCTTCGGGCCGCAGACGTGGCCGCATCTTCTGGTGCGCGCCATGCTGGCCGAACAGATCTATCGCGCGCTGACGATCCTCGCCGGCCATCCCTATCACCGGGCCTAGGGCGTACAACCGTCAACCACTCCTTAACCACAAACGACGATGCTAAGTTGTCGCAGTGGGACGAGAAGCGGCCATGGAAATCAAAAGCACCGGCAAGGTCGACTCCGCCATCGTGCGTCGCGCCGCAAAAGGCGCGCCCGCAGCCGACGGATCATTCTCGGTTTCCAGCGGCACGGAGGCACGCGCTCAGGTCGTGGCCGGACCGGGCCCGATCGCGGCGCTCGATTCCATTCTGACGCTGCAGGGCATGAACGATTCCACCGATGGCCGCTCGAAGGGTCTCAAGCACGGCGAGCAATTGCTCGACATGCTCGATCAAGTGCGCGACGGGCTGTTGGCGGGCGGGATTCCGCGCGCCACGCTCAACCGGCTCGCCAACGCGGTGACGCGCCGGCGCGAGAGCTTCGTCGATCCGAAGCTGCAGGGCGTACTCGATGAGATCGAGCTGCGCGCCCATGTCGAACTCGCCAAGCTCGAGATCGCCGACAAGCAGGTCGCGTAGACGCTGCTCTTCCGCGCAATCGTACGCGATCCTCTTCTGGAACGATTGCAGGCGAACACAAAAAAGCCTTCGCGATGAATGCCAGATAAAGATCTTCCCCAGCCTAGGTTCAGGTGACGCTCTCTACATCTAGCCCGAATGAAACGGGAAAGGATGAGCGTCATGAGGCGGCTATTAGGTGCAATCCTGGCTTTGTCGTTGATGAGTGGCGCCGCGGCTGTCGCGGGTCCGTACGGTCACGGCGGAAGCGGGTACGGCGTCACGACCGGGTACAGCCACGGCGATCGCGGCTGGTACGGCCACCGGGACCATGGGAACAATGATGGCGCGGCGATTGCCACAGGCGTGGGCATTCTGGCGCTGATCGCGATCCTGGCAGCCCAGAACCAGCACGAAGATCAACAAGGCGTCTACGACCGCAATGGCGACCAGCAATACGTCCCCTACGACCGCGGCGACGACGGGTATCGCGGCGAACCGGATGGCCGCTACGCTCCCGGGCAAATGCATCAGTAGGATCGATTAGCTGCAGGCTCCGGTCGCATTGGCCGGAGCCGGCTTCCTCGCCGAACTGGCGAGGATCAAATCTCCAGCAGCAATCTCTGCGGGTCTTCCAGCGTTTCCTTCACGCGCACCAGGAAAGTCACTGCCTCGCGCCCGTCCACCAGGCGGTGGTCGTAGCTGAGCGCCAGATACATCATCGGCTTGATCACGACCTTGTCGCCCTCGGCCATCGGGCGCGGCATGATCTTGTGCATGCCGAGGATGCCCGACTGAGGAGAATTGAGGATCGGCGTGGACATCAGCGAACCGAACACACCGCCGTTGGTAATCGAGAAGGTGCCGCCCTGCAGTTCCTCGATCTTGAGTTTGTTGTCGCGGGCGCGCGCGCCGAAATCGGCAATCGCCGCTTCGATCCCGGCCAGCGATAGCGCGTCGGCGTCGCGCACCACCGGCACGACAAGTCCGCGTTCGGTCGAGACCGCCACGCCGATGTCGTAATGGTTCTTGTAGACGATATCGTCGCCTTCGATCTCGGCGTTCAGCGTGGGGATTTCCTTCAGCGCGCCGATGCACGCCTTCACGAAAAATCCCATGAAGCCGAGGCGCACGCCGTGCTTCTTCTCGAAGCTTTCCTTGTATTCGGCTCGCAGCGCCATGACATGGCTCATATCGACCTCGTTGAAGGTCGTGAGCTGGGCGGCGGTGTTCTGCGATTCCTTAAGCCGCAGCGCGATCGTCTTGCGCAGCCGGGTCATGGCGACGCGTTCCTCGCGCGCCGCCGCTGGGCGCGGGGCCGACGGAACCGGCTGGGCGATCTGCGGCGCGTTGGCTTCGAGCGCGGCCAGCATGTCACCTTTGGTGACGCGCCCGTCCTTACCATTGCCGGAAACGCGCGCGGGATCGATGCCGCTTTCCTCGGCGATGCGCCTGACCGACGGAGCTGTGCCGATGGCGGCATGGACCGCGGCCTCAAGCTTGGCGGCGGGAGCGGGCACCGGCTTGGGCGTTTCGGCCTTGGGCGCGGTCTTGGGCGCCACGGCGTCGGGATTGCGCGACATCACCGGCGTCGCCACGCCGGCTTTGCCTTCGGCGATGGCGCCGAGCACGCTGCCGACCTGCACCGTATCTCCGGCCTTCACCGAGATGGATTCGATCGCGCCGTCGGCAGGCGCGGGCACTTCCACCGTGACCTTGTCGGTTTCCAGTTCCAGCAGCGGCTCGTCGCGAGCCACCGCATCGCCTTCTTTCTTGAACCAGCGCGCAACGGTCGCTTCGGTGACGGATTCGCCCATCGCCGGAACCTTGATCTCGATGGTCATCATCATCTCTTTCCCCCTCTACCTCGCGAAGCGGGGGAGAGGGCTGGGGTGAGGGGGCAACCTTGTGCCGGATGCCAATTCCCCCTCACCCTAACCCTCTCCCCCTAAATGGGGAGAGGGAATTTTAGGTCATAACGTAAGCGCCTCGCCGAGGAAGGCGTGAAGTTCGGCATTGTGCTGGCTCATCAGCCCGGCGGCGGTAGAGGCGTATTCGGGCCGCCCGATGTAGCGCGGGCAGCGGCAATGTCCCGACATCAACGTCATGATCTCTTCCAGCCGCGGGCGGACGAAGGTCCAGGCGCCCTGGTTTTTGGGTTCCTCCTGGCACCAGACAATCTCCGCCTTTGGGAAGCGTTTGAGCTCCTCGCTGAGCGCGGCATCCGGGAAGGGATAAAGCTGCTCCAGCCGCAGCATCTGGATGCGGCCCTCGTTCTTTTTCTCGCGTTCTTCCATCAAGTCGAAATAGACCTTGCCGCTGCACAGGACGACGCGCTTGATCTCGGCGTCGGGCACCAGCGTTACTGTGGTGGCGCCGGGCACCTCTTCGGCTTGGTCGCGGAAGATGCGGTGGAACGACTTGCCGGGCTCCATGTCCGAGAGGAACGAGATGCAGCGCTTGTGGCGCAGCAGAGATTTCGGCGTCATCAGGATCAGCGGCTTGCGGAACTTGCGGTGCATCTGACGACGCAGGATATGGAAATAATTGGCCGGCGTGGTGGGGACCGCGACCTGCATATTGTCTTGGGCGCAAAGCTGGAGGTAGCGCTCCAGCCGCGCGGAGGAATGTTCCGGCCCCTGTCCCTCGTAACCGTGGGGCAGGAGCATGACGAGGCCGCACATGCGCAGCCATTTCATCTCGCCGGAAGAAACGAACTGATCGATGACGACCTGTGCGCCGTTGGCGAAGTCGCCGAATTGCGCCTCCCACAAGACCAGCGCCTTGGGCTCGGCGGTCGAATAGCCGTACTCGAAGCCGAGCACGGCCGCTTCGGACAGCAGCGAGTCGACGACTTCGAATTCCGGCTGGTCGCCGCCGACATGGCAGAGCGGGACATAGCGCTCGTCGCTGTCCTGGTCGGTCAGCACGGAGTGGCGCTGGGAGAAGGTGCCGCGCGCGGAATCCTGGCCGGACAGGCGCACCGCGACGCCTTCCTTGAGCAGCGTGCCGAAGGCCAGCGCCTCGCAGGTCGACCAATCGAAACCCTCGCCGGTCTCGAACATCTTCGCCTTGTGCTGCATCTGCCTGACGATGGTCTTGTGTGCGTTAAAGCCTTCCGGGATCGTTGTCAGTGCGCGTCCAACCTCGAGCAGCGTTTCCTTGGCGACGCCGGAATCGCCGCGGCGGTCGCCCGCGGGCGCGATCGACATGCCTGCCCAGCGCCCATCGAGCCAATCGGCGCGCTTGGGGCGGTGGGTCTTTGAGGCTTCGTATTCCTCGTCCAGCCGCTTGTTGAAACCGGCGATCATCGCTGCCAAATCGGCCTCGCTCAGCGTTGCTTCGCCGACGAGTTTCTTCGAATAGAGTTCGAGCGTCGTGGGATGGTCTTTGATCGCGCGATACATCAAGGGCTGGGTGAACGAGGGTTCGTCCGTCTCGTTGTGACCGAATCTGCGATAACAGAACATGTCGATCACCACGTCCTTGTGGAACAGCTGGCGAAATTCCGTGGCGATGCGCGCGCAATGCACGACGGCCTCGGGATCGTCGCCGTTGACGTGGAAGATCGGCGCCTGGACCATCAGCGCGATGTCCGTGCAATAGGGCGAGGAGCGCGACTGCTGCGGCGCCGTCGTGAAGCCGATCTGATTGTTGACCACGAAGTGGATCGTGCCGCCGGTGCGAAAGCCCTTGGTGCCGCTCATCGCGAAGCATTCCGCCACCACGCCCTGGCCGGCGAAGGCCGCATCGCCGTGCAGCAACAGCGGCAGCACACTGGCGCGGCTGACCTTGTCGCCGAGCTGGGACTGCTTGGCGCGCGCCTTGCCAAGCACGACCGGATCGGCGGCTTCGAGATGGGAGGGATTGGGCGTTAGCGAAAGATGGACGTGATTGTTGTCAAACTCGCGGTCCGACGATGCACCCAGATGATATTTGACGTCACCCGAGCCCTGCACTTCGCTGGGGTTGACGCTGCCGCCCTGGAATTCGTGGAATATCTGCCGATAGGGCTTGGCCATGACATTGGCGAGCACGTTCAGCCGCCCGCGGTGGGACATGCCGAGCACGATCTCCTTCACACCCAGCTGTCCGCCGCGCTTGATGATCTGTTCGAGCGCCGGGATCATGGCCTCGCCGCCGTCGAGTCCAAAGCGCTTGGTACCGAGAAAGCGCAGGGCCGCGAATTTCTCGAAGCCTTCGCCTTCGATCAGCTTGTTGAGGATCGCCTTCTTGCCGGTGGGCGTGAACTGGATCTCCTTGTCGGGCCCTTCGATGCTCCGCTGCAGCCAGTCCTTCTGCTCGGCGTCGTTGATGTGCATGAACTCGTAGCCGATGCGCCCGCAATAGGTGCGCTTGAGCAGGTCCACCATGCGCCGCGGTGTGGCGCTTTCCATGCCCATGACGCCGTCGGTGAAGATCGCCTGATCGAGGTCCGCGCCGTGAAAGCCCCAGAAGCCGGGATCGAGCTGAGGAAGGGCCGGCTTGGACGAAAGGCGCAGCGGGTCAAGGTCGGCGGCGAGATGGCCGATCACGCGATAGGCACGCACCAGCTGGATGGCGCGGATCGAGGCCCGCGCGGCGATGCGTGCATCCTGTCCGTCGGGGAGAGGGGAAGACGGCTTCGCTTCGGGCTTGGGCGCCCAGCTCGGCCCGCTAGCGCTTTGAGCCGTTTGGCCCAGTTCGGCGAAATACGCCGCCCAGGAAGGCTCGACAGACGCCGGATTCTCCAGATATTGGGCGTACAGCGCCTCGACATAAGCGGCGTTCGATCCGAACAGGAACGAGGTCGCGTCCAGAATGTCGTTGGACGAGCGATTGAGCCGTTGATTTGGAGATTGGCTTGTCATTTCAGATCGTTACTAGATCGAGGTTGTCGGGCTTCGAGGCCACCCGGAACATTTAGAATTGTTCCAAGCAAGGCGTTTAACGCATTCGGCTGGCGAATTCCACGCAAAAGAGAACAAGACATGTGATCCGACGGGCCGGATTCAAGTCATTCCGCACGGGGACGGTGTTATGACAGGGTCTGCAGGTCGCGCGTCGCAGATGATGCGCTTTCGGGTCCCGCATCTGCGCAGCTGATTACGTCGTCGATGACGAATAGGGGTCGGCCCTTGGCTTCCATGTAGATGCGGCCCAGATACACGCCGAACACCGCCAGACAGCCGAACTGTCCGACGCCGAAGAACACGGTGATAATTGCGAGGCTGGTCCAGCCCGGTACGATGCGGCCCAAGAAGAAAGCCGTAAGCGCGTATGCGACGATGGCCACGCCGGCGACGGCTCCAACGAGCGCGAATACGATGGCAATATTAAGCGGCGCAGTCGAAAAGCCGATTAAGCCGTTGACGGCCAGCTTCATCATCTTGCTTAGAGTGTATCCGGATTTTCCGGCGCACCGCGGATCGCGGTCGTAAAGAATTTCGGTTTGGCGCCCCCCAAGCCACGCCACCATGCCGCGCAGGAAGCGGTCGTGCTCTGGCATGGCGTTGAGACGGTCCACAATTCTACGAGACATCAGGCGGAAGTCGCCTACATCCGCTGGAATCTCCACCTCGGAAAGCTTACCAAGCAGTCGATAAAACGCATTTGCCGTAAAGCGCTTGAACCGATTCTCACTAAGGCGGATGTGCCGTTTGCCATAGACCACATCGTAGCCGTCCGCCATGCGCTTTCGCATCTGCGATAGCAATTCCGGCGGATCTTGAAGATCGGCGTCGATGATCAGTACCTGCTGGCCGCGTGCCAAACTTAATCCGGCCGTCACCGCGATCTGGTGCCCGTAGTTGCGCGAGAGATTGATTCCAACAATGTTCGGTTGGTGAAGCGCCTGGGCGCGGATGCAGGCCCATGTGCGATCCTGCGAACCGTCGTTGATCAGCAGAATTTCAAAATCCGATTCTACTGCCGCTTCGACTGCCGCAATCAACCGCGGCAGGAACATCGGCAGCGCCGCCTCTTCATTGTAGCACGGCACCACAACCGAGACGGCGAGCGGAGCTTCACCCGCCGGCTGTTGCGTGTTGCCGCACTGCTCTCGACTAATGACCATATTGTCCACTATCAACGCAGGCAGTGCGGCAATATAGGCCGCCGCGTGCATTCGGTCTAATCTGGTCCGAAGCGGATCTTCTGAAGGCGGGGGCAGGTGGTGGTTTCCATGCTGCAAAGGCAGCCGGTCGTTTGGGGTATCGGCCTGCTCGTGACCATCATCTTGATACCGATCATCGCGATTCCGTTTCCACCGTTGCTCGATTATCCCAATCATCTGGCACGCTTGTGGCTCATTGCGGGCGGCGTGGATGTGGCGCCCCTCAACCGGTTCTACGTCGAAGACTGGCACGGCATGGCCACCAACATCGGCATAGACCTGGCCGCGAAGTTGTTTGGGGGCATCATTCCACCGTTCGTATTGGGCACGATGATGCTTGCGGTTGCTGCGTTACTGCCTCCGTTGGGCGCCGTTGCTCTGAACAAGGCGGAATTCGGCGGTTATCATCCCTGGCAGCTGACTTTCTTTTTCTTCTGGTGCCCGCTGACCCTGCTGGCGGGCTTCCTCAATTTCCAGATCGGGCTCGGCGCGGCGCTGTTTGCCGCTGCTGCAGACAGAGGGCTGCGCGCGCGCGGCGGTTATTGGCTACACGCTTGGCGGCTGGCTTTTGGCGTCGGGCTGATGGTGGTTCATCCGTTTGCGCTCCTGTTTTATTGCGCCTTGCTCGCCGGGTTGGGGTTCGGGCCTGATTTTCCGAGAGCATCCGTCAGCGATTGGGGCCGAAAAGTTCTTCATGCCGAAACGGCGGCGTTGATATGCCTCGTGCCACTTGGGTTATTTTTCCTCTGGGCGCACGCGCTGCCCGGCGGCAGCGAGGGCAGTCCGGCACGGCCCATAATTTTTGGCGATCTTTTCTCCAGGTCGCGGGCCATGCTCAGTCCCTTCATCGCCTACAACTTCATCGTGGACGGCGCGTTTATCCTTTCGTTCCTCGGGTTTGTCCTGTTCTGTGCCGTGAGGCGCAAGATTTCTTGCCATGCGGGACTGTTGATCGCCGCCGCGGCCATGATGACATTGGCTCCTTTCATGCCGGCGATGACGAACGAGAGCGCATGGGTGAATCGGCGCTTGCCGATCATGGCTGTCTCGGCGGCGTTGGCCGCAACGCGACTCAATCTCGGGCAATCAAGACGGGACGCACTCGCCTTGGGTCTTGGCGCCGTCGTCTTTGTCGTTTTGAGAACCGCTGATGTCGGCTGGAATTGGAGCGCGAGTTTCTTCATGATCGATTCATTGCGCTCGGTCCTCGCCGAAGTGCCGCCGGGCGCCATGATCCTACCGATGCGGCATGAGCCGCCGGATCAACTCAAATACTACATCGACCAAGGGCGGTCATTCGGGTGGATTGATACGACTTATATCCATTATCCCGCATTGGCGATTCCCTGGCGGCACGCCTTTATCCCGACGTTATTTGGCGAGACCGGAAAGCAGCCGGTTCGATTTCGTGCGCCGTATAACCAAATTGCCGATCCGAGGGGCGGCTGGTTGATTTCCGTCCACGCCTTGAGCCACCCGGAATTGCTCCCGACAGCAGCGCAGTTCAACTATATCAGGCAATGGCGGACGCGGTTCGACTATGTGCTGGTTCTCAACGCCGACGAGCCGGACCTGTACGGCCCATTCGATCCGCCGCCGGGGCTGCGACTGGTCAAGGATGGCGGGTTTGCCCAACTATTCCGCATTCAAAGGAATCAGTCGTATCGGAACGCGCCGGTCGAATTGCGCCCTTAACGACCGCAGAAGAAAGGACCATAAGGAAGGACGAGAGGGATTCGCTTGAAACGGCTTTATTCGCTGGATGCATTGCGAGGGGTGGCTGCGCTGTCGGTCGTGTTCTGGCATTGGCAGCATTTTTTCGCCCTCACCGGCAGCTGGCAGGCGGTTTGGCATCGCGAGGATCAGCCGTTCTATTGGCTATTCAAGCCGCTCTACCTCGAGGGCTGGGCGGCCGTGGACTTGTTCTTCGCGCTGTCGGGTTTTGTGTTCTTCTGGCTTTACGCGGGCGCGATCCGCGAAGGCACGGCTAAGGCGGGCAAGTTCGCGCTGCTGCGATTCTCGCGGCTCTATCCGCTATTTTTTCTGACTCTGATACTGGCGCTGGCGCTGCAGACGGCATTTTATCACGTCACCGGCAAGTACTTCATCTTCGAGATCGGCAGTTGGGGACGGTTTGCCGCAAACCTCTTCGTGCTGCAGCAATGGGTGCCGCCCAACACCGATCAGTATTTCAACGGGCCGGCCTGGACGGTATCGATCGAAGCGGTGATGTACGTCCTGTTCTTTCTGCTCTGCCGCGTCGGGTTGAATGGTTGGAAAAGCGCACTCGTGGTTTCACTCGGCGGCATTTTCCTGTTCCACTGGAACTGGTTCATCGCCCGCGGGCTTATGGGATTTTTCCTGGGCGGCGTTTGCTATTTCGTCTTTGCCAAACTCAAGGCGCACAACCATGCGCGGCTGATCGCGAGGATGCTCGGCGTGCTGGCGCTAGCGCTGTGGGGCCTCGTGGTTGTCGAAATCCTCTACGGGCCGCTGCACGCGGTCTGTTCGTGGATCTCGGATAACGTGCCCGACAATTGGGACTATTACAGCGACAACGCCGACGACATTTTCCACATCGCCTACATCTACACCGTGATTCCGGTCACCATCGTGACGCTGGCGCTGCAAGAGGAGCTGTTCGGGCTTTCATACAAGCGGTTGTCTTATCTTGGCGACATTTCCTATTCGACGTACATGCTGCATTTTCCGCTGCAGATCTGCTGTGCGCTCGCGGCGCTTGGGCTCGGATTGACGCCCGCCTTCTTCATGCACGGCTATTCGATGATCGGCTTTTACGCCGTGCTGATCGGGCTGGGTTCGCTATCGTATTTTTTCTACGAAAAGCCGATGCAGGCATTCGTGCGCTCTCTGCCCGCGCGCTTCGGGGCAAAGGGTTAGTTTCCCTTCAACAACTCCACTAGCGTGGTGCCGAGCGCCGCCGGATTGGGCGAAACGCGGATGCCTGCCGACTTCATCGCCTCGATCTTCGAAGCCGCGTCGCCCTTGCCGCCTGAAATGATCGCACCCGCATGGCCCATGCGCCGGCCGGGCGGCGCGGTGACGCCCGCGATGAATCCAACCATCGGCTTCTTCACCTTCGAGCGCTTGATGAAATCAGCCGCGTCTTCCTCGGCGGTGCCGCCGATCTCGCCGATCATCACGATGCTCTTGGTCTCGGGATCGGCCAGGAACATCTCCAGCACGTCGATGAACTCGGTGCCTTTCACCGGATCGCCGCCGATGCCGACGCAGGAGGTCTGTCCCAGCCCGACCGCCGTGGTCTGCCACACCGCTTCATAGGTCAGCGTGCCCGAACGCGAGACGATGCCCACCGTGCCGCGCCGGTGGATGTGACCCGGCATGATGCCGATCTTGCATTCGCCGGGCGTGATGACGCCGGGACAGTTGGGGCCGATCAGGCGCGATTTGGAGCCCGTCAGCACGCGCTTGACCTTAACCATGTCGAGCACGGGGATGCCTTCGGTGATGCAGACGATCAGCGGAATTTCCGCGTCGATGGCTTCCAGGATCGCGTCGGCGGCGAAGGGTGGCGGCACATAGATGGCGCTGGCGGTGCAGCCGGTGGCTTCCTTCGCCTGGCGCACCGTGTCGAACACGGGAAGGCCCAGATGCGTGGTGCCGCCTTTGCCGGGCGAGGTGCCGCCGACCATTTTCGTTCCGTAGGCGATGGCCTGCTCGGAATGGAACGTGCCCTGGTTGCCGGTGAAGCCCTGGCAGATAACCTTGGTATTCTTGTCGACGAGGATGGACATCAGGCGCCTATTTAATTTCTTTGATGATACTGTTCTGGCTCTCATCGACTTTCTTGAGGATGTTCGAAAGCGCTTCGATGAACTTGGAACGCCGGTCCATTGCCATCTGCAGGCGCATCGACGTCATCTCCGACATTTCGTTCATCGAGTCGAGCTTGTTTTTCAAATCTTGCGTGTCCTGATTGATTAGCTGCGCCGTGAGTTGTTGCGCTGCTTGCATTTGGTTGCGTAGTTGGGCCTTGGCGTTGTTCACGGCCTTGACCCCGGCCATGATGTTCTGCAGGTCCTGATCTTGATCGTTGGTGGCCTGCATGAGGACGATGAAGGCGAGCCCCTCGATATCCCCATCGCCGCCGCATGCCGCGAATGCGCCGGCGCATCCTTGACCAGCCTCGGACGTGACTTGCGACGGATCGAGTGCGCCGCTACGCAAGCGCTGCGATTGCTGATCCACCCAAAAATGGCCGCGCGGTGTCAAGCGCGCCGAAAATCTCGCATAGAGCTGCGTCGCGCGATCGGGCAGGACGACAACCGCCATCGTGCTGGGACGGATGTGGTGCATCTGCGCGGGTGCGGCGAACGCACTGCAAAGGGTCAACCCGCTCGCCAACAGGACGCCAAATCGCATCGGTTTCCTCCTACTTGGTTGCTTTCACGGCCTTGACGATCTTCTCGGCCGCGTCGGCGAGGTCGTTGCCCGACACGATGGGCAGGCCGGATTCGGCCAATATTTTTTTGCCCAATTCCACATTGGTGCCTTCCAGGCGCACCACCAGCGGCTTGTCGAGCTGCACTTCCTTCGCCGCGGCGATGATGCCGTTGGCGATGATGTCGCATTTCATGATGCCGCCGAAGATGTTGACCAGGATGCCTTCGACGTTCTTATCCGACAGGATCAGCTTGAACGCCGCCGTCACTTTTTCCTTCGACGCACCGCCGCCGACGTCGAGAAAATTCGCCGGCTCCCCGCCATAGAGCTTGATGATGTCCATCGTCGCCATGGCCAGCCCCGCGCCGTTGACCATGCAACCAATCGTGCCGTCGAGCTTGATGTAGGAGAGGTCGTAGCGCGAAGCCTCCACTTCGGTGGGGTCTTCCTCACCGAAGTCGCGCAACTCCTGGACATTTTTATGGCGGTAGAGCGCGTTGTCGTCGAAGTTCATCTTGGCGTCGAGGCAGACGATCTTGCCCTCCTTGGTCACTACCAGCGGATTGATTTCGAGCAGACTCATGTCCTTGGCGACGAAGGCGTCGTAGAGGCTTTTCACCAGCGCGCCGCATTGCTTGATTTCATCGCCCTGAAGCCCCAGCGACGCCGCGATCCGGTTGCCGATGAAGCCCGAATAACCCGACGCCGGATCGACCTGAAAGGTCGCGATCCTCTCGGGTGTCCTGTGGGCCACCTCTTCGATGTCCATGCCGCCTTCGGTGGAGGCGATGAAGGCGATGCGGGAGGTTGCCCGATCGACCAGCGCCGACAGATAAAGTTCGCGCGCGATGGCCGAGCCGTCCTCGATATAAAGCCGCTTGACGACGCGGCCCTGCGGCCCAGTCTGATGGGTGACCAGCGTCATGCCCAGCATGCGCTTGGCTTCTTTCTCCACCTCCTCGATGGATTTCACCACCTTAACGCCGCCGCCCTTGCCGCGCCCGCCGGCATGGATTTGCGCCTTGACCACCCACACCGGTCCGCCCAGTTCCTTGGCGGCCGCAACGGCTTCCGCGACGCTGAACGCCGGCTTGCCTCGCGGCACCGGCGCGCCGAACGAACGCAGAATCTCCTTGGCCTGATATTCGTGGATGTTCATGGGAATCCTTGCGGGATGCGCGAAGAGCCTGCGCACAATAGCAGCCGACTTTCGTCGCGCAAGCCGCTTTCAGGCCGTGGCGAGACGGGATCGGTTCGCCAAGCCGCGCCTGAGGACTAGCGCGAAGCCCAGCGCCATCGCGATCAATCCCAGCGGAACGTGGGTCGTGCCCGCCACGCCGCGCGCCGCGATGGGGAAAAGCCAGAGCGCGGCCAACACCGTCTTTTCGTATGGCATGAACCCGCGCGTCCGCCCGTCGAAGGCCAGAAGCGCGATGGCGGGCGCCAAAAGTACCATGTCGTAGTCGAGACAATAGGGCGTCGCCAGCAGCGCGCCGAGGCACAGCCCCGCGCCTTTGCTTTCCAGGTTCGCCGGCGAGCGCCACAGCGCGATCAGTGCGGCGGCGGCCGAAAGCGTCATGATGGTCTGTGCCGCATAGGCCGCGTCCACCGATCCGCCCAAGAGGCGAATGGCGGCGAAGACGCTTTGGATTTTCTCGAAGCCCGTGCCGCCTTGTTCAAGCACGACCGTGCGGCTGAAATGGGTCGAGGCGAAAAACGCGCTCCAGATCTCGGGGCCGAATGCCAACGCGGCGGCCAGCACCAGCGCGGCAACGGTTGCCGCGGCGGCGGCGAACGTTTTCCAACGCCCGGACGCAGCAAGCACAAGCGGGATCAGGATTGCGAATTGGGGTTTGTAGGCGACAAGTCCGAACAGGATGCCGGCAATGATAGGCCGCTTGTCGAGAACGGCGAGCGCACCGGCGAACAGCGCGGCGGTGAGAAACCCGTTCTGGCCATGGCTGAGGTTTACAAACACCGCTGGAAACGCCAGCACAAGCAGAAGCCAAGCAGGGTCGCGCGGACGGCGCGTCAGCAGCGCCATCGCGGCCAGATAAAGCAGGAGGCCCACCGCCTGCCACAGAATCAGCGCGGGCAGATAGGGCAGCTGTGCCAGCGTGCCCGCGGCGACGAGGAAGAACGGCGGATAATGCCAGCCGTAGAACGGCGTCGAGTGGCCGAAGATCGCCTGCTCCCGCGCATAGTGGCGGGCCGGATCGTAGGCCGCGATGGCGTCTCCTGCGTTCGCCATCGTGCCCGCCGCGTAAACATCGGAGAAGTCGGTGCCCAGCGGGCGGCCTTTATAGTCGTTGAGTCCGTGCGCTGTCAGCGCCAGGAACAGGATCGCCGCTGCGAACGCGATAAGGAATCCGCCGGCCCACAAGCGCGCGCGCTCGCGGGTCAGAAAGTCGCCTTCGCGGAGGTGTGCGGTTAGACGGGCGGCTATCATGCGCATCAACGCATGATGGAACCGGCGGGTTTAACGAATGATTGCCCTAGTTCGCACCCACGCCGCCGTCCAGCGACATGCCGTCCAGCTCGATTTCGCGCGCCGCCGCGGTTTTGGCGGGGTCGACGCAGACCGTGGCCTGGTAGGAAAAGAACATGTCACCCGTGCCGTAGCGGCGCAGATTGGTGCGTTCGGTGCAGTCGGGAACCGGCGCCTTCGGCACGCATTTGAGCATGCCGTCCTTGTAATGGCCGAGCGCCTCATTCTCGGCGCATTCCAGCTGCTGGCCACCGGTGGTGGTTCCCGCCATGCCTTGGTCGGATTGCAACACCTCGCCGATCATGCCTTTCAGGTGCGAGCCGGGGATGCAGCGCATCACTTCGCCTTCATAGGAGGAATCGAGCCAGGTCAGGCCCGTCATGTGCGAGGCAGGAAATTCGCGCCCGTCCGGCGAAACGCACAACGCGTGGATCGACTTGACGACATTGGCCTCTTGCGTGTGGCATTGCTGGGCGGCATGGATGGAAGAGATCGCGCCGCTGTGGTTGTTGACCGTGACCTCCTCGTAGTAGCCGCCGCCGTAGACAGTGACGTTACTGCTGGCGCTGGCATTGGCGCTGGCCGAAGCCATCGCCGAAGCGAAGGCCGAGGCGTCCGCCGAACCGCCGCCCTTGTTGATCACGATCGACTTGTTGATGCTGATATATTTCGACGCGTCGATATTCTTGGTGATGTTGATGTCCTTGTTGATCGTCACCGGCTTGTAGATGTTGATGGTCTTGTTGATGGAGATGGGCTTGTAGACGCCCGTGGGCTTGCTGCCGCCGCAGCCGCAGGATTGGCCGCCGCCGGCGAGGGCCGGGGCAGCCAATAGGGCGGCGCCAGTCAGGGCGATGAAGATGAAAAGCCTGCGCGGCATGCTATAGCTCCTTCGCTCCGGGCGCGTCCCAGGCCCGGGTGAGCGCCCAGGACATGGAACAAGCCTTAATGACCGCCGGCTACGCTTCACGAATTATGCCAGCCTGTGCCTTGATAAAGCCCGCATCAGCGGTTCGAATTGGCACAGCGGCGGCCGCCGGCGGCGCAGGGGAAATTCCATGATCCCGATCTCGGACGACAATCCGTCGCGCCAAACGCCGTTCGTCACCTGGGCGATCATTGCCGCCTGCACGGCCGTTTTCATCTGGGAGGTACGTCAAGGCGTCCATATGGACGCGGTCTTCGGCACCTACGGATTCGTGCCCAAGGCGCTGATGTCTCCGCCGCTGTCCCCCGCGCAAGAGACCGGCTGGTCGGCGCTCATCAACATCTTCACCTCGATGTTCATCCATGGCGGCTTCCTGCATCTCGCGGGAAACATGCTTTACCTCTGGATATTCGGTAACAATATCGAAGAGGCCATGGGCCATATGCGCTACCTGTTGTTTTATCTGTTGTGCGGGGTCGCGGCAGCTTTAACCATGGCATTCATGGATCCCGCTTCCACCGTGCCGATGGTGGGTGCGTCGGGCGCCATTTCCGGCGTCCTCGGCGCCTATATGCTGCTTTACCCGCGGGCGCGCGTGACGGTGATCGTCCCGATCGTGATTATTTTTTATCCTTTCCGCATCGCCGCCGTATGGGTGGTGGGAATTTGGTTCGTCATGCAGCTTCTGAGCGCGGCGGTCGTGACGCCCGATAGCCCAGGCGTGGCTTGGTGGGCGCATATCGGCGGCTTCGCGGCGGGATTGGCGCTGACGCCGTTCCTCAAATCCTCGGTCGTTCCCTACTTCGGACCGCGCTCGCTGCGCGGACCCTGGGGCTGATCTCCCCAACACTGGCACGGGTTTCGCTCACCTCGTCTTCCGGGAACGCGACATCGTTCCGATCTGGGTCAGGACGGAACGGTCGCAGGACGGGTAAACGGGACGGGCGGGTCATGAAACACAAGAACAGTCATTTGCTGGTGGGGTACTGGAGCAGAATCCGCAAGGGACGGGCAGTTCCCGACCAGACCGACATCGACCCGCGCGCCATCAAGCGCATGCTGCCCTTTGTCTTCATTCTGGACGCCGAAAATCCTGCGCGGCCGATCTACCGTCTGGCCGGCACCTCGCTTTGCGAGCGCTTCGGCTTCGAACTCAAAGGCACCGGCTTCCTTGCTCATTGGGAGGCGCAATCCAGCGCGGCGCTCGCCACGCTACTGGCACAGGCGCTCAAGTTGAGACAGCCCGTGTGTTTATCCTCGATCGGCGCCAGCGCCGATTGCGGCATGGTGGAACTCGAAACGGTCCTGGCGCCGGTAACATTCGGGCCGGGCGCACCGACGCGCTTCGTCGGCATGATCCAGATTTTGAGCGATGTGAGCCAGCTGCACGGCCGGCCCATCGCCTTCCAGCGGCTTGCCGCCTCGCAGTTGATACGCGAAGACGAACCGCTCTCCGCTTATGACCATTCACCGCCGCCCCCGCCTCCGCCGGCGCTGCGCAGCCATCCCAAGGCGCCGCACCTGCGCCTGGTAATCTCGCAGGACAAGCCCGCCGTCGCGCGCTTCGAAGCCGACGAGCTACTGGCGAAGATGTTCGAGGTGTTTGGCGGGGGGCTCACAGCCAGCTGAGATCTACGGAGATTTTCCGTCCGAAGTACTCGGTTTGGAGGTGTCCGTCTGCGGCGGGTTGTCGATCGGATCGTTGTGCATGATGTCGCGGTTGAAGCGCAGCTGGTCGTCTTTTTCCTGCAAATAGGGAATTTCGTAACGCTCCACGACGGCGCGGTAGGCCTCGAACTTCTGCAAATCCTCAGGCAGGCGCTTGTCGCAGCGATCGTATGCCAGGTGCGCCTGTTCGGTGCACCACAAGTCGAAATCCATCGGCTTGACGTTATAGCGCGTCGCCTGCGCGCCGGCGGGCGAGGCCACGGCGGCGACCAGGACAGCACAGAGAATCGTGAGATCCATGCTCTTCATGGCTGCAGCATACGCCTGCAGCGGCGTTCGCGATAGTTACCGGAGAAATATTCCGTTGCCCGAAAACGCTTTCGGCGATTCTGACGTGTTCGGGCAACAGCGCGCGCGGGCAAATGATCGGCGCAAACACCGGGCCGCGAAATCGAACCCAAAGTGAACGGTGTAATGGGGAGACTACTGGGCTGTCGTCGCCGGCGCCGCGTCAGGCAAGGGCGCGGTTGCCACCGCGGTCGTGGGGGCATTGCCCTCCGCCGACTGCGGCATCGCATGAACCTCGGCCTCGAGCCGCGGCAGGGTAATGTCGAGTGAGGCGCGGCAGGCCGCCGCCGCACGCGCCTGGAATGCCACGTTCGAATTCAACATCCAACAATCGTAATCGGCTTGGGCGCGGGCGGCGTCGCGCGGCACCTCGTCGCGTCCCTTGTCCAGCGCGCGCACCAGCCTGTCGCGCAAGGTGTGGGAGGGCAGGTCCCGGCTGGGCTCGGGGTCGACCGGAAGGTCTTTCGACAATTGCAGAGCCTTGGAGGCGTATGCGTTGGCAAGGGCGCCGAGGTCGCTGTTGCTGTCGGCCAACGAGACCGATCCAGCCTGGTCGAATGTCGTGTAGCCCGCCTGGCCGACATCCCCGAACGAACGCGCCAGGAACGCATAGTCTTGGAACAAGGCCTGGCTGAACTCGGAATCGCTAGGAGCAGACGTGACCTTGAGGTCGTCCAGCGGGCTGTAATTGGCGCAGCCGGCCAGCAAAAGGCCGGCTGCGGCCGCCGTCACGAGCGCCGGGAAGCGGCGCGATGTTCCATTCTGACGCATGAAAGCTCTCCGCAAGATGCCCGGTCCGGGCAGGGCGACACGTTTGGGCCACTGCTATAACTCTTCGCCGGGGCGAGGTTAAGCGATCCTTAGGCGAACAAAATAACCAATACGGAGCACAACCGTAAACCTTCCCTTGACGTTCCTTATCGCACACTAGGGCTCAAACTGGGAAGTTAGGAGGGGCGCGTGCGTGTACATGCGCTGACAACGAGCGAAGACCGGCCGGTGATCCGCAAAGCGCGCGCGGAACGCCGCCGCTTCCGGCGCGTGCGCGTCGATCTTCCCGGCAAGCTCTTCGTTCCCGGCAGCGGCCAGGAAAGCGCCTGCAAGATTCTCGATCTATCGTCCGGCGGCGCCCAGGTCCAATGCGAACTGACCCTGGAAGCGGAAACCCAGCTCGTTCTCTACATCGAGGGCTTCGGCCGTTTCGAGGGAACGGTGGTGCGTCTCGACAGTGTCGGCTTCGGCGTGCGGTTCATCTGCACCTCGCTCAAGCGCGAGCGCACGGCCGAACAGCTCACCCTGTTCATGAATCGCGCGTTGGTCGACGACGCCGATCTGCGCCGCGACGACCGCACGCCCACCAAGGGCCTGACGCGATTTACCCGCGCCGACGGTCAGCTCGTGCCTTGCGAAGTGCTCGATCTTTCGCTCGGCGGCATCTCGGTCAGGACGGATATCCGCCCGCCACTCGGCGAATTTGTCCTCATCGGTCAGTTGGCCGGGCGCGTCGCGCGCCACCACGAGGACGGCATCGGCATCGAATTCGTCGGCGGAGCCGCGCGCTCGACAGAGCGATTGCGCGCCCAACTGGCCCTGGCGCGTTAGCGCAAGACCATTTCAGCAATCCCCAGCGCGACTCGCCTCTTCTTCGGCAGAGCCGCAGCCACGAGCGCGTGGGCGCGTTCGAGATAGGCTTTCAGCTCTTTGGCGTTCAAGGCGTCGAGCCGCTCCAGATAGACCCAATTGGCCCGCGCGAGATAGGGCGCCGGAATGATATGAGGCAGTTGGGTGAGGATGTGGAAGCTGGTTTCGCCGGCCTTGAAGAACAGATGATGGGGCCTTTCGTTCTTCGGACCGGTCATCGCGAACATCTTGCCGCCGACTTTATAGACGCGTTCCTCGCCCCATTGGATCGACAGCGCCGCGCCGGGAAGCGCGAGACAGAATTTTTCGATCTCGGCATGGCGCATCACAGCCCGGCCAGTTCGTGGATCTGACTATTGGCGAGCGTTAGTTTTGCCACCGACAAATCGCCGCTGCGCTCCAGCGCTTCGAGGAAGGATTTGGCGCGGGCGAGCGCGTCGGCCTTGCTTGCGGCCCACAGCTTCACCGCCTCGGCGCCGTCGGCGCGTCCGCCCTTGGCTTGGCCCGCAGGCAGCATGGCGAGAGCGGCGGCCGAGAGTGCCCGCTGGCCGGCGAAAAGGTCGTCGCTGATCCGCCGCACGGCGAGGCGGTCCCAATGTTCCGCGCCGCCGATGCGACGCGCCAGCCCGCGCAGCCGGTCGAGGCCCACTTCGGCGCCCATCGCGAAATAGGCGCCGATGACCAAATCGAGATCGAGCGAGCGCTCGCGGGCCAAGAGCGCGATCTCGGGCGCAGCGGACATCAGCGGCAAGGCCGCGATATCTTCGGCCACATCGACGGGCGCGCCGGCGGCCGTGAGGGCGGCGATGCGCGCTTCGGTATCGTGCGCCTCGTACGACGAAACCAGGGTCGAGAAGCTGCCGCGCAGGGCCTCCATGCCGCGGCGGTGCAGCGCGACCGTCTCGCCGAGATCGGCGTCTGCGGGCACGTTGGTGATGAACCACAGGCCCAGCCGGCGCAAGATTTCCGCGATGTCGGCGACCATGCCGATCTGCGCCACCGGCTCCATGCGCCCATCGAGCGCGTCGACGCGCGCTTTCATCGCAGCGAATCCGAAGGCGCCGTCGGCCACGGCGAAGGCGCGAACGATGCGCTCGGCGGGCGCCCCCGACATCTCCTTCATGCGCGCCACGAACACCGGCCCCGCTAGATTGATCACCCGGTTGGCGATCACATCGGCGACGATCTCGCGCCTCAGACGGTGGCGTTCGAGTTCGGCGCCGAACTTGGCGGCGGCGGCGGGCGGGAAATAGTTGGTCAGTTCCGGCATGAAATATGGATCGTCGGGCAGGTTGCCGGCGATCAACTCGGCTTTGAGGTCGAGCTTGGCATAAGCGAGCAGCACTGCCAGTTCCGGGCGCGTCAAGCCCTGGCCGTTCTGCGCGCGGCGGCGCAATTCGCCGTCGTCGGGCAGGTATTCGACCGCGCGATCCAGCCGCCCGCGCATTTCCAGATCGCGCACGAAGCGGCCATGGGCGTCGAGGTCCCTAGGGGCGCGCGACACTGCCACCGAAAGCGCCAGCGTCTGGTCGTAATTGTCCATCAGCACGAGGCGAGCGACTTCATCGGTCATCTCGGCCAGTATCGTGTCGCGCTCGACGGGTTTGATGTCGCCGCGGCGCAGCGGCCCGCCCATCAGGATCTTCAGGTTGACCTCGTGATCTGAGGTGTCGACGCCGGCCGAATTGTCGATAGCGTCGGTGTTCAGCCGCCCGCCCGCTAAGGCATATTCGATGCGGCCGAGCTGGGTGAGGCCGAGATTGGCGCCTTCGCCGACCACCTTGGCGCGCAGCTCGGCGCCATTGACGCGTACCGCGTCGTTGGTGCGGTCGCCGGCGTCCGGATTGTTCTGCGAGGCGGCTTTGACGAAGGTTCCGATCCCGCCGAAGAACAACAGATCGGCCGGCGCCTTCAGTAACGCCTTGATGAACTCCGCCGGCGTCGCGAAATCCACGGTCACGCCGGTCAGAGCTTTCATCTCCGCGCTGAGCGCAATCTGCTTCAGCGCGCGCGCGAAAACGCCGCCGCCTTTTGAAATCTTCGACTTGTCATAGTCGGCCCAAGACGAGCGCGGCAGTTCGAACAGGCGTTTGCGTTCTTCCCAGCTCGCCTCGGCGTCGGGCTCGGGATCGATGAAGATGTGCCGATGGTCGAAGGCGGCAATCAGCCGGGTTGCTTTCGACAACAGCATGGCGTTGCCGAAGACGTCGCCGGACATATCGCCGACGCCGATGCAGGTGAAGGGTTCGGTTTGGATGTCGCGGCCGAGCTCGCGGAAATGACGCTTGACCGCCTCCCAGGCGCCCTTGGCCGTGATGCCCATCCGCTTGTGGTCGTAGCCGTGGCTGCCGCCCGAGGCGAACGCGTCGCCCAGCCAAAAGCCGCGCCGTTCGGCGATGTCGTTGGCGATGTCGGAAAAGCTGGCCGTGCCCTTGTCTGCGGCGACCACGAGGTAGGGATCGTCGCCGTCGTGGCACACGACGTTTTCGGGCGGCACCACCGAACCGTCATGATGCAGATTGTCGGTGACGTCGAGCAGCGCGTTGATGAAGGTCTTGTAGGCGGCGATCGCGGCGGCCTGGACCTCTTCGCGCGTGGCGTTCGCCGGGAGCTGCTTGGGAAAGAAGCCGCCCTTGGCCCCCACCGGCACGATCACGGCGTTCTTGACCTGTTGCGCCTTGACCAGCCCCAGAACTTCGGTGCGGAAATCCTCGCGCCTGTCCGACCACCGGATGCCGCCGCGCGCCACCTTGCCGAAGCGCAGATGCACGCCCTCCACCTCGGGCGAATAGACGAAAATCTCCACATGCGGGCGCGGCGCGGGTAATTCGTCGAGCTTTTCGGAATCCAGTTTGATGGAGAGATAGGATTTGGGCCGGCCGACGTCGTCGGCCTGATTGAAATTCGTGCGCAGCACGTTGGCGATGACGTTTCGCAGGCGGCGGATGATGCGGTCGTCGTCCAGGCTTTGGACGTCGCCAAGCGCGCCTTCGATCCGTTCGTGCAGCGCCTCCTCGCTGGTGCCGCCGGGGGCCGAGCGCGCGTGGAACAGTTCGACCAGGAGCCGCGCGATGTCGGGATTGCGGGCCAGCGCTTGCTCCATATAGTCCTGACTGAACTGGATGGCGGCCTGGCGCAGAAATTTGGCGGCGGCGCGCAGGATCGTCACGTCGCGCCAGCCCAGCGCCGCGCCGATCACCAGCCGATTGAAGCCGTCGCTTTCGGCCTCGCCCGCAACAACGGCATGAAAGCCTTCTTCGAGGCGCTGCTTGATCGCGGCGAGATCGGCCGCTCCCTGATCGGCGCGCTCCATCAGGAAATCGAGCACAAAGGCCTCGCGCAAGGCGTCGTCTTCGGTCTTGAGCGCGATGGTGTAGGCGTCCTCGGCAATCACCCTTAGCCCGAAATTCTCGAAGATCGGCAGTGATAGCGAGAGCGGCAGCGCGGCGCCCCGTCCATAGAGCTTGATGCGCAGCACGCTGTGCGCGTCGTGCGCCCTGCGCTGGACACGCGCCTCGATCGCTGGCGTCTTCGAGTTGCGCGCCAGCGCGCGCAGGGCGGCGACATCCTCCACCGCCTCCACCGGCGTGAACGCATCGCGATAGCGCGCCGGAACGCCTTGCGCCTGATCGTGAAACAGCCCCAGCCCCTCGATTTCGCCGTACCGCGCGCGCAGCGCATCGGCGAATCCGTCGTCCCAGGTGCGGATCGCGGCGCGGATGTCATCTTCGAGCCGGGAGATGTCCACCGCTGGGCGCGGAGTTTCGTTGCGGGTGACGATGTAATGGATGCGCACCAGCGCGGATTCGTCGAGGGTGGGAACCGCCGAAGTTGACCGGCCGTCGAAGGCGCGCGCCAGGATGGCATGAATCCGCTCGCTTGCCTGCTCGTCGTAGCGTTCGCGTGGCACGAAGACGAGGGCGGAGACGAAGCGGTCGAAGCGATCGAAGCGCACGAAGGCGCGCACCTTGGGCCGCTCGCTCAGCCTGAGAATGCCGAGCGCGACGGCGTAAAGTTCGTCATCGGAAATCTGGAACAGCTCGTCGCGCGGAAAAGTATCGAGAATATGGGCCAGCGTCTTGGCGTCGTGGCTCGACGGTGCGAGACCGGCGCGTGCCATCACGGTCTCCACCTTCCGGCGCAAGAGCGGTATATCCGCCGGCCGGCGGCTATAGGCGCCCGAGGTGAACAGGCCGACGAAGCGCCGCTCGCCCAGCAAGGCGCCGTCCGCGCCGAACCGCTTGACGCCGATATAGTCCATGCTCGCGCGGCGATGCACCAGGCTTTGCCGGTTCGACTTGGCGATGATCAACGGCGTCGGCTGCAGAAGGAAATCGCGCACCTGCGCCGTCAGCCCCGCGCGGTCCGAGCGCTTTTGCAGGACAAGCGCGTCGCGGTCGGCGAGTACACCGAGCCCGCTGCCCTCTACGGGGTCGAGCCGGCCGCCATCGTCTTCGCTGTAACGGTAATCGCGGCAGCCGAGAAACGTGAAATGATTGTCGCCCAGCCATTCGAGGAAGGCGAGGCTTTCGGCCAGCTCGCCTTCGGGCACGCGCCCCGGTTCGGCCTTGAGGCGCGCAATGGCCTCCTTCAGCCGCTCCTGCATGGCCTTCCAATCGCGCACCGCGAGGCGCACTTGCGTCAAGGCGTCTTCGGCGCCGCTCACCAGCGCCGCGCGGCGCTCCTCGCCGACGAGCGGGTCCAGCAGCAGGACGACGACGCTAGTTTGCCGTCCGTCCATTGGGATAATCGGATGGAACACGGCGCGCAGCCGCACGCGTTGGGCAGTCGCTTCGCCTAGGAGAGAATCGAAGAGGAACGGCGAGTCATCGTTGACAGCGACCAGGACGGTCTCGTTATGCCCATAGTCTTTCGCTTCCGATGCCGGATCGAACAGGGCGACGAGCGTCGCCCCCGCCTTGTGCTGGGCCGCGCGAGCAAACACCAGACGTGCGAGCGTGGCCAGTTCCTGCGGCGTGTAGCGCGTCAGGTCTTCGGGCGCGGCATTGCGATAGAGCGCCTCGATGAAGGCGAGCGAAGCCGGATCGCCGCCGGATGCCGCGCTCGATTGTGCGAGCAGATCGCGTGCTTTGGCTTGCTGATCCTGATCGGGATTGCTGTCGGCGAGAACCATGGATTGCTCGGTGCGAAGGCGGCGAATGCCGCTTCCTACCACTCTAAGCTTTCGCGGTCGCGCCGAAAACCCTTTGATAATTACGGTAACGGCAACAAGGCGGGCCGGTTGAAAGCAACGCCCCGCCTTGCGCGCAGCGCCGCCGCGCCGGCAATGAGCGCACAGACGATGAGGATCAAAGCGGTGCAGAGCGGGGCTTCCGCGAACGGCCGCAGCACGCTGGCGAACGAGGTCAGCGTCGCGATGGGCGCAAGAAATAGGAATATCGCCTCGCGTTCGCGCAACAAAGCGGCGACCACAATCCCGGGTACGGCGGCGAACAAAATGGCGCTCGCAATGCTGCTGCCTGCGGGCAACGCCAAGAACGCGCCGGCGCCCCAAGCGAAGCCCGCAAATAAAAGGATCGCGCTCATGTCCGAGGCAAAGGACCTAAGCGCCGCGCGCTCGAACGGCCGGCCGATGGTCTGGAAATAGGCGCGCAGCATTGCGACGGCGGCCGCCGCCACGAAGGCGCACCAGATAAGCGGCTGGGCTAGTCCTACGCCATCCACCAATGCGAGGGTCAGCAGGGCCAGCGCAGGTAAGCCGATGGCGAGGTAGAGGCTGCGCCCAAGCAGGTTCGCCAGCCGCGCGGTCTCTTCGGCCTCCGCATGCAGATGCGCCAGCTTAGCGATCCCGGCCGATTGCCCGCTTTGGCGGTCGATCTCCTCGGATGGACGTTCGCCGGTTTGTGGTATTGCCTGCGGGTTCGCGATCGCAACCATGGGGCTCTCCGTCGCGCCTAAATTATGATCCACAGCCTGGGTGCGGACCGTTAAGAATGTCTTAATCTGCCGCCAACCTTCGATTCGAGGTATGCTGATGACGGATTCCCAACAGTTTGGATCGCCTACCGCGGTGGTGTTCGATCTCGAATTCACCGCCTGGGAAGGCTCGATGGCGAATCATTGGCTGAGACCCGGCGAGTTCCAGGAAATCGTGCAGATCGGCGCGGTGCAGGTCGATGCGGATTTCAACTGCGGCAAGACCTTCGACGTGCTGGTGTGCCCGCGGATCAATCCGGTGCTGTCGCCTTACATCGAAAGATTGACCGGCATCGGCAACGAGGCCCTCAACGCGCGCGGCGTCGATTTCGCCGAAGCCTATCGTGCTTTCCTCGCGTTCTGCGGAGGCTTGCCGATCATCGCTTTCGGCCGCGACGATCTGGTGATTGCCGACAATCTCAGACTCTACGGCATGAAGGACGCACCTTCTCTGCCACCTTATCTCAACGCGACGATCTGGCTGGCGGACCAGGGGCTCGACATGCGCGGACTGCACGCCTGCGACGTGGCGCCTTCGGCCGGCGTGCCGTTCGGCGGCCACAAACACAATGGCCTCGACGATGCGCTCTCGGTGGCGGCGGGCATTGCCGCTTTGATCGCGCGCGGGGCACGCGCTCCCTTGGCGGCCTGACGATGGACGAGGCTGATCGCATCATCGCGGCGCTCGCGCTTTCGCCTCATCCCGAAGGCGGCCATTACCGCGAAACCTTCAAGGACAGAGCGGGGCCGGGGCGCCGCGCTCATTCGACGGCGATCTACTATCTGCTCCGTCAAGGCGAAGTGTCGGCCATGCACCGCATCGATGCCGCGGAAGTTTGGCACTTCTATCGCGGCGCGCCGCTGGAATTGACGATACGGGAAGAGGGCAAGTTGGCGGAGCGCTTTGTTCTGGGGCCCGATGTCGCCAACGGTGAACGCCCGCAAATAGTCGTGCCGCCGGGCGCCTGGCAAGGTGCAAGGCCACTGGGCGACTACGCGCTGGTCGGCTGCACGGTGGCGCCGGGATTCCAATTCGAGACGTTCGAGCTCGCCTAATTGGGAAACGGCACGCCGAACAGTTTGCCGAGAGCAAACGCGATGGCGCGCGAAGAGGCGCGGCCCAGGTAACCCTGACGGGGATTGAAGGTCACAATCAACGTCTTGCCGTTCATCTGAATGAGCGGCTTATCGCTGGTCTGCATGCGGACCGCGGTCACTCTTTGGCTGAAGACGTTGCGCGCGGCGGCGTTCGCCGTGAAGCGGTCGATGGCGCGTGCCGCGTTTTCCATCGCGTCAAAGGTCTGCGAACGCAGGCCACCATCGCCGCCAAGCGCATTCCAATCCGCCGCAAAACCGACATGCACGCCACGCGCATAGGACAGATGGGCCGCCTCGTCGTCGGCCGCGCTCTGCATCTGAGCAAGCGTCACTTGCGCCGGATTCGGTGGAACAGAATCTCCGGTGCGCACGACGGGTAGCCCACCGGGCTGGTCGTCGGTATAGAGCGTCATGTTGCCCCAACCGGCGACCTGGAGCGCGATGGCGCCGGAATCATATTTGAGTACGCGGCCGCCGAGCGAGCCGTAGTCGGCGTAGAGCACGAAGACTTCCTGCTGGCCGGCGAAGCGCAGGAGAAACTCGTCGCCGTAGCGGCTGATGGAGAAGTGCAGATTGTCGCCGGCCTGATAATCGCCGGTCGCGATCGAACCGAAATGCTGCGGGGCCATGCGGTCATAGCCTTGCGCTTGCGCCGGCCCCGCGAAGACGCAGGAGAACAACGCGCAAAGAACAAGAGCGATCCCGCGTTTGGGCATCGGTTGCCGTTTTCTCGTTTCGCCGCCGGGCACCAGGCACATTTGCCCCGATGCGTCCCCTGAATGGTCAGTCTAAGAGAAGGAATAGGGCAAATTTATGCCCTCAGCCGTTAAGGAACACTCCAAGGCGGGCAGTAAAGCGGGACAAACCACGCTTGTAACACTGCAAATTGTCACGTCCGGCGGCCGAAAGAGTTCAAACTACCATTGGCAGAGCCCGAGAAACTTACTAAATCAAGCGTCCTCCAACTCCATCGCAAGGGCGCTTTCGTGACCAGCCTCGACACTTTCAAATCCCGCCGCACCCTGACGACGGGCGGCAAGACCTATGTCTATTTCAGCCTGGTGGCGGCCGAGAAGGCCGGCCTCAAGGGCGTCTCGCGGCTGCCTTATTCGCTGAAGGTTCTGCTCGAGAACCTGTTGCGGCACGAGGACGGAAAGACAGTGACGGCCGCCGATATCGAGGCGGTGGCGGGATGGGCCGCGGCAAAGGCGCCGAATCGGGAGATTGCCTTCCGTCCGGCGCGCGTGCTGATGCAGGACTTCACCGGCGTGCCCGCGGTCGTCGATCTGGCCGCGATGCGCGACGCCATGAAGAAGCTGGGCGGCGATCCCGAAAAGATCAATCCGCTGGCCGAGGTCGATCTCGTGATCGACCATTCGGTGATGGTCGACAATTTCGGCCACCGCGACTCGTTCAAGAAGAACGTCGCTATCGAGTATGAGCGCAACAAGGAGCGCTATGCGTTTCTGCGCTGGGGCCAGCAGGCCTTCGCAAATTTTCGCGTCGTGCCGCCGGGCACCGGCATCTGCCATCAGGTGAATCTCGAATATCTCGCCCAGACCGTTTGGACGCGCAAAGCCTCGGACGCAAAAGGCAAGACGGTCGAGATGGCGTTTCCAGACACGCTGGTCGGCACCGACAGCCACACCACGATGGTCAATGCGCTGTCGGTGCTCGGCTGGGGCGTGGGCGGCATCGAGGCGGAAGCGGCGATGCTCGGTCAGCCGATCTCCATGCTGGTTCCCGAAGTGGTCGGCTTCAAGGTGACGGGCAAGTTGCGCGAAGGGGTGACGGCCACCGATCTGGTGCTCACCGTGACGCAGATGCTGCGCAAGCACGGCGTGGTCGGCAAGTTCGTCGAATTCACCGGGCCGGGGCTCGACCAAATGGCGCTGGAAGACCGCGCCACCATCGCCAACATGGCGCCGGAATACGGGGCGACCTGCGGCTTCTTTCCGATCGACGCGGAGACCCTGCGCTATCTGAAGAACACGGCGAGGAAGCCCGCCCGCGTGGCGCTGGTTGAGAAATACGCCAAGGCGCAGGGCCTTTATCGTACCGCCACGAGCGCCGAGCCGGTGTTTAGTTCGATGCTGTCGCTCGATCTGACGACGGTTGAGCCGAGTCTTGCCGGTCCCGCCCGTCCGCAGGATCGCGTGCCGCTCTCCGGCGCCGCGCATGCTTTCGCCGACGCGCTGATGAACGTCTACAAGAAGGGCGACGACGCCAACCGCCGCGCGCCCGTCGAGGGCGGCAGCTATTCGATCGGCCATGGCGACGTAGTGATCGCGGCGATCACGTCGTGCACCAACACTTCCAATCCCAACGTGATGATCGGAGCGGGTCTGCTCGCGAAGAAAGCGGTCGAGAAGGGTCTGAAAGTGCGGCCTTGGGTGAAGACCTCGCTGGCGCCGGGAAGCCAAGTGGTGACCGATTATCTCGCCAAGTCGGGCCTCGACAAATATCTCGACAAGCTCGGCTTCGCTTTGGTCGGCTATGGCTGCACCACCTGCATCGGCAATTCCGGCCCGCTGCCGCCGCCGGTGGCCGACGCGATCACCAGCGCCGATCTTGTCGCCGCCGCGGTCCTCTCGGGCAACCGCAATTTCGAGGGCCGCGTGCATCCTCAGGTGCGCGCTAACTATCTGGCCTCGCCGATGCTGGTGGTGGCTTACGCGCTGGCGGGCTCGATCAATCTCGACATGACCAAAGAGCCTCTGGGCTTCGATCAGGACGAACAGCCGGTCTATCTGAAAGACATCTGGCCGTCGCCCAAGGAGATCGCCGACACCATCCGCAAGAGCGTGACGGCCGCGGCGTTCCGCGCGCGCTACGCCGACGTGTTCGAGGGCGATGCCAATTGGAAGAAGGTGAAGGTCAAGAAGGGCCAGACCTACGATTGGGACATCGGCTCGACCTATGTGCAGAATCCGCCCTATTTCGAGGGCATGAAGATCGCGCCCCAGCCGCTCAGCGACATCAAGGGCGCGCGCATCCTGGCGTTGTTCGGCGATTCCATCACCACCGACCACATCTCTCCGGCCGGTTCGATCAAACCGTCCTCGCCCGCGGGCGAATATCTGCAGGAACGGCAGATCGCGCCGCAGGAATTCAATTCCTACGGTTCGCGGCGCGGCAATCACGAGGTGATGGAGCGCGGCACTTTCGCCAACATCCGCATACGGAATGAAATGATGGGCGGCGCCGAAGGCGGCAACACGATCCATTATCCCTCGGGCGATGCGATGGCGATTTTCGACGCCGCCGAGCGCTACAACAAGCAAGGCGTGCCCGCAATCGTCATCGGCGGCAAGGAATACGGCACCGGTTCATCGCGCGATTGGGCGGCCAAGGGGCCGAAGCTGCTCGGCGTGCGCGCGGTGATCGCCGAGAGTTTCGAGCGCATCCACCGGTCCAATCTGGTCGGCATGGGCATCGCGCCGCTGGTGTTCGAGGCAGGCAAGTCGCGCAAGGATTACGCTCTGACCGGCGAAGAGACCATCGACATTCCCGGACTCGCCGGCAAGCTCAAGCCGCGCATGGCGGTGAGCGGCACGATCCACTATCCCGACGGGCGCACGACGGCACTGCCGTTGATCCTGCGCATCGATACGGCGGACGAGGTCGCCTATTTCACCAACGGCGGGATCCTGCCCTACGTGCTGCGGAATCTGGTGGCGGCATAAGGCCGCCCTCCGCACTGCGCCAAGTATCTCTTGGTGAACGGCGATTCACGGGCCAATCCACCCGTCTGGATTGAGCTGCGCCGTCGCGCTATTCTCTGCGCAACCATAAGAGGGACTTCGGGGGATGGGTGCGGGATTGGCGACGCTGTGGCTCCTTGCAGCCATGGCGGGGGTGGGTGTTGGTTCGCCGGCGCCGCCGTACGAGGTGGTCAAAGACCACACCGACATCGAGGTGAGTGCGAACGGTTCCTTTATTACTTCGCGGGAAGTCGCCTACCGCATCCTCGATTCCCGCGGCATCGAACAGCTCCACGAACGCCAGATCGCCTTCACCCAGGGTTACGAGGATGTCTCCGTCGTTGCCGCCTACACGCTGAAGGCCAACGGCCAGCGCATCGACGTGCCGCGCAGCAGTTATCTTTCCGGATTCGGCCAGACCTCGCAGCCCGGATTCCGCGACGATGTGATCCTCAGTTTGTTCTATCCCAATCTCGAAGTCGGCGATTCCCTCGTGCTGGAAACCGTCCGTCGCCAGATCATCCCATGGTTCGCGAACCGCTTCGACTTTCGCGTCAATCTCAGCCGCACGATCCCTGCCCACGATGTCGAGATCGACTTAAGCGCGCCCGCTTCGATGACGCTTGCCTTCGACCAATCGGGCCTCGACGGCGGTCCACCGCGGACTTACGGCGACAAGAAGCGTTGGGTCTGGAGCTTCCACAACGACACGGCGGTGACGCCGGAAAGCGACGCCGTCAGCGAAACGGATTATGGGCCGCATCTCGCCATGACGTCGTTTACCGACTGGGCCGATGCGGCGCGCGCCTACCGCGAGCTGTCGCACGACGCTGCGGCTTTGACTCCCGAAATCAGTGCGCTGGCTGACCAACAGACCAACGGCATCACCGACAAGCGGGCGCAGGCGAAAGCGCTCTATGAATGGGTCTCCAAGAACATTGCCTATGTCGAGATCACGCTCGGCGCCGGCGGGTTCACGCCGCATGCAGCCAAGGACATCCTTTCCAACCGCTTTGGCGACTGCAAGGACCATGTCGTTCTGCTGGAGGCGTTGCTGAAGGTGAAGGGCATAGACTCGGCCGCCACGCTGATCTCGGCGGGCACCGCCGCCTACAAGCTGCCGACCGCGGCGACGCCGCACGCCTTCGACCACGCGATCACCTACCTGCCGGCGTTCGATCTTTATCTTGATTCGACGGCGCAATTCGCACCCTTCGGCGTGCTGCCCTATGAGGACACAGGCAAGCCGGTTCTTGACATCGCGACCGGGGAACTGGCGCACACGCCGACTTCGACGCCGGCGACGTCTGTCGTGCGCGCCACCGGCCAGGTTACCCTGGGGGCCGACGGCAGCGCCCAGGGGGTCAGCAAGATCACGACGAGCGGCGCCATCGGAGTCAATATCCGCGCCTTCGTGCAGGGCGTGCCGTCGGGTGAGGACAGCGAGTTCCTCCGCCGGATGCTGGGGCCGGGCGTCGACGGGACGCTGGAGCGCGGCGATCCGACGAACCTGTCCGAGCCCTACGTCCTGACGGCGAAATATCGTCAGCCCGGCGCCATCAGCACGTCGGGACCGGGAGCATTGCAGGATCTGGCGTTGAAGCCATTCAGCTTTACGCAGCTTCTCGGCGGCGGCCTGCCCGCCACGCGTGGCAGCGATTATATCTGCCTGTCCGTGCTGGCCGAACAGAACGCGACATTCACCTTTCCGGCGGGTTATCGGCTGATGGCCATTCCCGATTCCCAGGTCCTCACCGCGGAAGGCATCCGCCTTCAGATCGATTACGAAAGGACGTCTCCGCAGACGGTTGAAAGGTCGACCACTCTTAGGATCGACCATCCGCAGGCGACCTGCACGCCGGACTACTACGCACACGTCCACGGGGCGCTCGACAAGATGGCGAACGCGCTGCGCGAGCAGATCATCTATCGAAGCCCAAAGGGGAATGCGCCATGAAGCAGATCGTATGGCTTGCCGGAATTGCGCTGTGCCTTTCGCTCGCGCCTCAAGCGTCCGCGCAGTCGGCGCCGCCGTCTTGTACGCAATCCGGCGCCACCCCGCCCAAGGCCGCGAACAGCCACGTCTCGGGCGAATATCCGCCCTTGTCGCAGGTGCTCGGCGAACAGGGAAATACCGACGTTGAGTTCGTCATCGGGGAAGACGGCAGCATCGGATCGGTGCGCGTCGCCAAGTCGAGCGGCTCGCTGCGCTTGGACGACGCCGCCGTCGCATCGGTCAAGACCTGGCGCTACGTCCCCGCGCAGGCGGCGGACGGCAAGCCGTTCGCGTGTCTTTGGAAGGCCCGGGTCGCCTGGGTGCTGCATGATGGTGCGCCGACTCTGCCGCCCGGCTTCCCGGGCGTGGTCCTCCAGATGAAGCCGCAGGATTATCCGCCCGGCGCACTGGACCGCAAGGAAGAGGGCTTCGTCGGCCTTCTGGCCATGCAGAGCGGCGACAAAGGAGACAAGATCGCCCTCGTCCTGCATTCCAGCGGCTATCCCGATCTGGATGAGGCGACTGTCAAGCTTGTCATGGCCCGATTGCAGATGACGAACGCCACGATTGACGGCAAACCGATCGGCGCGATGGTGGCGGTGATCGTCGTGTGGTCGCCAGGACCGCCGAATCCATCGCAAGCTGCCCCTGGCAGTTCGGACATCAAGCCGAAGTGACTGGTGGGCCGCGCCGCTCCGTCCTAAGGTCCGGCCATGAAACAAGCCCTTTTGACCGGTCTTCTGGCCCTGGCCGTGCTCGCCGGCGGCGCCTTTGCAGCCGACGACCGCTCCATCCTGGTCGAGCTTTTTACTAGTCAGGGCTGCAGTTCCTGCCCGCCGGCTGACGCGCTGCTTACCAAGTTGACCCAACGCAAGGGCCTGATCGCGATCAGCCTGCCGATCACCTATTGGGACATGCTGGGTTGGAAAGACACGCTGGCCAGCCAGGCCAATACGAACCGTCAGAAGGCCTATGCGGCGGCGCTTGGGCGCGGCGGCGTCTACACGCCCCAGATCATCGTCGGCGGCACGAAGGATGTCGTGGGCAGCCGCGCGGACGATGTCGAAGCGGCCATCGATGCCGAGGCGCAAGAGCGCGCCGACACGTCGAACCCGGACGGCGCGTTGCAGGAAGTTTCCGACAACAATCTGACAGCGCCCTCGGTCGGCATCGGTTTGGCTCGGACGTCGCAGAAACTTCAGGTCAGCATCGGCGCGGCGCCCGACGTCGGCCCGAAGCACAAACTCAACGCCACGATCTGGATGTTCCGCGTGCGCTCGGCCGTCCCCGTCCGCATCGGCGCCGGCGAGAACAGCGGGCGCAGCTGGACCTATCGCAACGTGGTGAGTGACATCAAGGATCTCGGCCGCTGGGACGGTCGCGCGGTTTCCTTCGCCGTTGCGCCTGCGGACACGAAGACGCCCGCGCACGACGCCGTGGTGGTGATCGTGCAGCAGGGCGGCTACGGCCGCGTCCTCGGCGCCGCCTATATCGGCCACGCCGAATATTACGCGCAGCAATAGCGCGCGATTCAGAAGTTCTCGTCGAACAGCAAGGCGGCGGGAACGCTGTGCGTGCGGTACGCCGAATGCGCGTGGGGGTCCTGCAGGCAAGGCCTGCTCAGCGCCTGGGCGAGAACCTGGGCCACGAAGGCGGGCAGGAGGCGCGGTCCGTTCCAGAAAGATGCAAATGGGTCTGTGCCGTATTGGCACGGCGCGTCTGTCGATGTGGGGCGAGCGAAGCAAGCTCCCTGCGCTTGTCGCCCGGCGCGTTCACCATCGAATTGCGCGCGCGCTTTGCTGCTTTCGACGGCGCGCACCTTGCCGGCGCGCGCTTTGGCCGCCGGACCGACAAGAGGTGAATAATTCGCGATCGCCGTCATAACCTCTTCTTAAGGCAAAGCGCGGGCCGCGGCGCGAAGTTGCACCGCCTGCCTCAAGAGTTACGAGTTTTTTAAGGCCGCACGGTCATCATCGCCTTCAAAGGCCGGAAACCGGCTGGGGTGGTGGATTGTGCTGAACCGGACGCTTCAGAAGAAGCAAGCTGAGAACGTCGCGCCGTTGCGCGAAGCCCAGGACGCCAAGCGCCTGGAATTGGCCGTGACCGGCGCGGGCATCGCTGCATTCAACTGGACCATTGCCGACGACGTCATCGTGTGGGATGGCGCGCGCGATGTCCTCCCCCCGCAAGCCGTTGCCGGCAAGATCAATCGCGGCAAGGCGTTGCTCGCCGTGATGAGTGCGAACGGCCGCAGCCAGTTCGCCACCTTGATCGCGTCCAATGCGCGCGAGACCGTCGCCTTCGACTTCGATGTGGAGCTTGCCACCGCGCTTGGCTCGATGTGGTACGTCATCCTCGGTGTGCGCATCCCCAATGCCGACGGCAGCAGCGAACGCCTGGCCGGCCTAGTGCGCGAGATCAACGAGCGCAAACGCGAAAGCCAGCGCCTCACCTATCTGGCCACGCGCGACGAACTCACCGGCCACCTCAACCGTAATTCGCTGCGCGCCGAGCTCGCCGGGACGATCGACCGGGCCAAGCGCGAGGAGCGCCATTGCGCCTTCCTGGTCGCTTCCATCGACCGCTTGGCGATGATCAACGATTCCTACGGTTTCGACGCCGCCGACGAGGTGATCGTGGCGGTGGGCGAGAGGCTGGCGCGCTCCCTGCGCTCGAGCGACGTGATCGGCCGCACCGCGGGCAACAAGTTCGGCGTCATCCTGAAGAATTGTACAGATCACGAGATCGTCATCGTCGCCGACCGGCTGCGCACCTCGGTGCGCGAAAGCGTGATCGAAACGCGCGCCGGCCAGGTGGCGGCGACCACATCGGTGGGCGCGGTTTGGCTGCCGACGGGAGCCGCTTCGAGCCAGGAAGCAATGCTCAGGGCCGAAGAAGCGCTCGACCGGGCGCGGGGCAGCGGCCGCGACGGCTTCACCATGTACCAGCAATCGCCCCAGCGCGAAGGCGCGCGCTTGCGATTGATGTCGGTAGCCGACGAAGTGGCAACGGCCTTGAAGCAAAAGCGTCTGGTCTTCGCCTATCAACCGATCGTCAACGCGAAGAGCCGCAAGGTCACGGAGTACGAGTGTCTGCTGCGCATGATCCGCGAGAACGGAACCGTTATCTCCGCCGCCCAGTTCATTCCCGCGGCCGAACAGCTCGGCCTGGTCCGTTTGGTCGATCGCCACGCGCTGGAAATGGCTGTCGCCACGCTGCAGGCGCACAAGGACGTCACCTTGAGCGTCAATGTCTCGGGAACGACGTCCTGCGACATCGCCTGGCTGCAGTCGTTCGTCGATTACGTCCGCGCCAACTCGGAGATTGCAGACCGCCTGGTGGTCGAGCTGACCGAAACCGCGGCGCTCAACCACTTCGAGGAGAACGCGCAATTCGTTTCGCAATTGCGCGAGATGGGTTGCCGCGTCGCGATCGACGATTTCGGCGCCGGCTACACCTCGTTCCGCAATCTACAGATGCTGCGCCTCGACACCGTCAAGATCGACGGCACCTATATCGTGGGCCTGGTGAACGCGCCGGAGAACCAAATCTTCGTGCGCACGCTGGTCGACCTCGCCAAGAGCTTCAATCTGAAGACCACGGCGGAATGGGTCGGCACGGAAGAGGAAGCCCTTCTGCTCGAGAGCTTCGGCGTCGACAGTTTGCAGGGCTATCACTTCGGCGAGCCGGTGCTCAAGCCGGAATGGATGGAGTAGCTATTTCCGCTGCTGGCTCAGTTCGGCGAGCTGCTTGCGCATCGCCTCGATCTCGCCCTTCAATTCGCTGATCTCTTCCGAGGTTTTCGCTTCGCCGCTGCCGTTGGCCCTGGCTTCGCCGTCTTCGGGACGGGCGGCTCGTGGGGCAAAAGGCGTGAACATCTGCATGGCGCGCTCGAACATCGCGAGATTTTGTTTGGTCAGGTTTTCCAGGGCCTGGCTGCCGCCGCCGAAAGCCTCGGCGATCCGACTGCGCATGGCGTCCTGGTTCTTGGTGAAGCTCTCCATTGACAGATCGAGATAGCCCGGCACGAAGGCCTGCATGCTGTCGCCATAGAGGCGGATAAGCTGGCGCAGGAAACGGATCGGCAGAAGATTGTGCCCCTTGGTCTCTTCCTCGAAGATGATCTGCGTAAGCACCGAGCGGGTGATGTCGTCTCCGGTCCGCGCATCGAGGACCTGGAACTCGGTGCCCGCTTTGACCATTTCGCAGAGATGATCGAGCGTCACATAGCTCGAGGTCTGGGTGTTGTAGAGCCGCCGGTTCGCGTACTTCTTGATGATGACCGGACTTTCGGCTTTCGAAGTTTCTTCCGCCACGCGCCACCCCATGGAGTTGTCGAGCGAGCCCCGTACCCGGC
>Ga0265340_10000097_pt1 | contig 41520 bp, 43 predicted proteins | sample 4CB225metaG_FD_202082 | JGI IMG/M metagenome (GOLD analysis project Ga0265340, IMG submission 202082) | Rhizosphere microbial communities from Carex aquatilis grown in University of Washington, Seatle, WA, United States - 4-CB2-25 metaG | ecosystem: Host-associated > Plants > Roots >...
ATCGAACTGCGTCCAGCCGATGTCGTCCAGGCTCCAGCCCTGTTTGTAAACCCTACTGTCGAGCATGGGACGGGCAGGCCCTTCTGCTGCAATGCAACCGGAGTCTTATAGCAAAAGGCCGGGGCGGGACGGAACAGGGCGCAACGGGAAGTTGACGTAGAAATTAAACCCCCACGTGCAAGCCCTTGAGATAGCTGAGGGTATCCTGAGCCTTGGCGCGTTCGGCGTCGTTCGTCGCCGACGCCAAATCTTCCTCGGCGTTTTTGAGTCGCTGATCGACGGCGGCGGCATCCAATTCCACGAGCGGAATGGCCTCCTCGGCGAGCACCGTTAACTTCTTGGGGTTCACTTCGGCAAAGCCGCCGGTGACGAAATAGCGTTGTCCATCGCCGCCCGACACCGTGATGCAGCCCGGGCGCAGGGTTGAGATCAGCGGCATGTGCCCCGCCATGACGCCCATTTCGCCTTCGCTGCCCGGGATCGTGACCATCTCCGCTTCGGTGGAGAGCAGAAGGCGTTCGGGCGAGACGAGGTCGAAGGCGATCTTGTCGGTCATGTCTTCGCTTCCAGCTTGGCGCCGCAGAACGGGCAGAAGCTTATCGTGCCCGCTATATCGACGATTTTACCCTCTTGGCTGCGCGTTCTCGCGACGGCAAGAAACAGTTGATTGTCTTCTTCCTCGAAGACAGAGCCGTCAAGCGCGAGCGCCCTGGCCAGCGTATCGCAGCACCCTCCAAACGATGGCGCGGCCGTATTCACGCCGCTTCCGCCGCCATCTTTTGCGCCTTGGCGACCGCATCCTCGATGGTGCCAACCATGAAGAAGGCCTGCTCGGGCAGGTGATCGTATTCGCCGTTCACGACCGCCTTGAAGCTTCTGATCGTATCCTTCAGCTCGACGAACTTGCCCGGGAAGCCGGTGAAGACTTCCGCGACATGGAAGGGCTGGGAGAGAAAGCGCTCCAGTTTGCGCGCGCGCGCCACGGCGATCTTGTCGTCTTCCGACAATTCGTCCATGCCCAAGATGGCGATGATGTCCTGAAGCGACTTGTAGCGCTGCAGGATCTGCTGCACCTGGCGGGCGACGTCGTAATGCTCCTGGCCGACGACGCGCGCGTCGAGGATGCGCGAGGTGGAATCGAGCGGATCGACCGCCGGATAAATGCCCTTTTCCGAAATCGCGCGCGATAACACCGTGGTGGCATCCAGATGCGCGAAGGAGGTGGCCGGGGCAGGGTCGGTCAAGTCGTCGGCCGGCACGTAAATCGCCTGCACCGAGGTGATCGAGCCCTTGTTGGTGGTGGTGATGCGCTCCTGCAATTCGCCCATGTCGGTCGCCAGCGTCGGCTGGTAACCCACCGCCGAGGGAATACGCCCGAGCAGCGCCGAGACTTCTGAGCCCGCCTGGGTGAAGCGGAAGATGTTGTCCACGAAGAACAGCACGTCCATACCTTGGTCGCGGAAGTATTCGGCGACGGTCAGCCCGGTGAGGCCGACGCGGGCGCGCGCGCCCGGCGGCTCGTTCATCTGGCCGAACACCAGCGAGCATTTCGAGCCTTCGGTCGAGCCCGTTTTCGGGTCCTTGTTGACGCCGGAATCGATCATCTCGTGATAGAGGTCGTTGCCTTCGCGGGTACGCTCGCCGACCCCGGCGAACACCGAATAGCCGCCATGCTTCTTGGCGATATTGTTGATGAGTTCCTGAATGATGACCGTCTTGCCGACGCCGGCGCCGCCGAACAGCCCGACCTTGCCGCCGCGCGCGTAGGGCGCCAACAGATCGACCACCTTGATGCCGGTGACCAGCACCTGGGATTCCGTGGACTGATCGACGAAGGCGGGAGCATCGGCGTGAATCGGGCGCGTTTCGTCGCCCTTGATCGGGCCGGCTTCGTCCACCGGCTCGCCGATGACGTTCATGATGCGCCCCAGCGTGCCCAAGCCGACGGGAACCGCGATGGCGAGGCCGGTGTCGGTGACCTGCTGGCCCCGCACCAGTCCGTCGGTGGAATCCATCGCGATGGTGCGCACCGTGGATTCGCCAAGATGCTGCGCCACTTCAAGCACCAGGCGGCGGCCGTGATTGTCGGTCTCCAGCGCGTTCTGGATTTGCGGCAGATGGCCGTCGAACTGGACGTCGACCACGGCGCCGGTGACCTGTGTCACGCGGCCCAATTTGTTGCTGATTACGGCACTCATTGCGATGCTTCCTTCAAGACCGATTAGATGGCGCTGAGCGTGACCGGAATATTGCCGCGCGTCGCTTTGGAATAGGGGCAGATGGTGTGGGCGTCTTCGAGCAGGGCCTGAACCTTGCTCTTGTCGGCACCGGCTACCTTGAGGCTGATTTCGGCGGCGAGCGAAAAACCGTCATCGCCCTGATTCAGCGTGACCGTCACGCCGACCTGCGCCGAGGCCGGATCGACGCCATGCTTCTTGGCCAGCACGATCACCGCTTGATTGAAACAGGCGGCCCAGCCGACGGCAAAGAGCTGTTCCGGATTGTGCGCATCGCCGTCGCCGCCGAGTTCCTTGGGAAAGGACATCGCCAGGGCCAGCTTGCCGCCGTCGATGCCTGAGCGCCCGGCGCGCCCACCCTTGCTGATTGCTTTTGTCGTGTAGGCCATCTTCAGGTCTCCTTGCTCATAGTGCTTCAGCCCCCGAGATGATCTCGATCAGTTCCTTGGTAATCTGCGACTGGCGCGTGCGGTTGTAGAGCAGCGTCAGCTCGTCGATCACTTCGCCGGCATTGCGGGTGGCGCCGTCCATCGCCGTCATCTTGGCGCCGAACTCGCCGGCCACGTTCTCCAGGAGGAAGGAGAAAATCTGAACGCTGACGTTGAGCGGTAGGAGGGCGGCGAGGATTTCCTGCTCGTCCGGCTCGTATTCGTAGACCGTGGCCGTCTTGGCGTGGGTTTCGCCGACCGGCGCGGGGATCAGCTGCGATGCGGTGGGAATCTGGCTAATGACCGATTTGAATCGGGAGTGAATGATCGTCGCGACATCGAACTTGCCTTCGTCGAACATTTGAAGCACGCGCTTGCCGATCCCCTGGGCGTTGGCAAAGCCGATGCGCTTGACCTGGGTGAATTCGATGGTGTCGACGATCAGCGGACCATAGAGGCGCTTCAGCTGGTCACGGCCCTTGCGCCCGACGCAGAGGATCAGCACCTTTTTGCCGGCCTGTTGCAGATCCTCGATCGTCTGCTTGGCGAGCCGCACGATGTTGGTGTTGAAGCCGCCGCACAGCCCGCGGTCGGCGGTCGCTACGATCAAGAGATGCGTCTCGGCCTTGCCGGTGCCGGTCAGGAGCTTTGGCGCGCCGGGATTGTCTTTCAGGCCGCCCGCCAGATCGGCGATCACTTCGGCCATCTTCTGGGCATAAGGGCGCGCGGCCACCGCGGCATCCAGCGCGCGGCGGAACTTCGAGGCCGCCACCATCTGCTGGGCCTTGGTGATCTTGCGCGTCGCCTTGACCGAGGCAATGCGCGTGCGAAGGACCTTCAGACTCGCCATTAGCCAACGTCTTTCGCGAACGCGTCGAGGATTGCTTTCAGCTTCGCTTCGATGTCGGGCGTCAGCACGCCTCCCGTGCGGATGGCGTCGAGCACGCTCTGATTCTTGCCACGCATCAGGCGAAGGAACTCAGCCTCGAAGCGGCCGACGTCGGCGATCGCGAGCTTGTCGAGATAGCCCTTGTTGCCAGCGTAGATCACCACGACTTGTTCTTCGACCGGCATCGGGGTGAATTGCGGCTGCTTCAACAGCTCGGTGAGCCGCGCGCCGCGATTGAGCAGGCGCTGGGTGGAGGCATCGAGGTCGGAGCCGAACTGGGCGAACGCCGCCATTTCGCGGTACTGCGCCAGATCGAGTTTCATCGAGCCGGCGACCTGCTTCATCGCCTTGACCTGCGCGCTCGAGCCGACGCGGCTGACCGAGATGCCGACGTTCACCGCCGGGCGGATGCCCTGATAGAACAGGTCGGTCTCCAGGAAGATCTGGCCGTCGGTGATCGAGATCACGTTGGTCGGGATGTAAGCCGAGACGTCGTTGGCCTGAGTCTCGATGACGGGCAGGGCGGTCAGCGAACCCGAGCCGAAATCGGCGTTCAGCTTGGCGGCGCGCTCGAGCAGGCGGGAATGCAGATAGAACACGTCGCCCGGATAGGCTTCGCGCCCCGGCGGGCGGCGCAGCAGCAGCGACATCTGGCGATAGGCGACCGCCTGCTTGGACAGATCGTCATAGATGATCAGCGCGTGCATGCCATTGTCGCGGAACCATTCGCCCATGGCGCAGCCGGAGAACGGCGCGAGGAACTGCAGCGGCGCGGGTTCGGACGCGGTGGCCGCGACCACCGTCGTGTATTCCATGGCGCCTGCGTCTTCCAACGTCTTGACGATCTGCGCCACGGTCGAACGCTTCTGGCCGATGGCGACGTAGATGCAATAGAGCTTCTTGCTCTCGTCGGCGCCCGCGTTGACGTTCTTCTGGTTGATGATGGTGTCGACGATGATCGCCGTCTTGCCGGTCTGCCGGTCGCCGATGATCAGCTCGCGCTGGCCGCGGCCGATCGGGATCAACGCATCGATCGCCTTAATGCCGGTCTGCATCGGCTCGTTCACGCCGCGGCGCGGAATGATGCCCGGCGCTTTGACGTCGACGCGGCGCCGTTCCGCGGCGCCGGTGATCGCGCCCTTGCCGTCGATCGGCTCGCCCAGGGGATCGACGACGCGGCCGAGCAGCGCCTTGCCCACCGGCACGTCGACGATGGCGCCGGTGCGCTTAACCGTTTCGCCTTCCTTGACCGTGATGTCGGAGCCGAAGATCACGACGCCGACATTGTCGTTTTCGAGATTGAGCGCCATGCCCTTGATGCCGCCGGGGAACTCGACCATCTCGCCGGCCTGCACGTTGTCGAGGCCGTAGACGCGCGCGATGCCGTCGCCGACGCTAAGCACCTGGCCGACTTCGCTCACTTCCGCTTCGGCGCCGAAATTCTGGATCTCGCGTTTCAGGATGGCGGAGATTTCGGCGGGTTGGATGTTCATGGCTCGTCCTTCAGATGTTCGATATCAAGAACCGCGCATTGCGGCGCGGATGCCGTTCAATTTCGCTCGCAGCGAGTTGTCGATCATGCGCGATCCCACCTTCACGACGAGGCCGCCGAGCAGCGTGGGATCGACGCTTGCCGCGATCTGCGGGTCGCGGCCGAATTTGGCCTTGAGCACGCGTATCAATTCCGCCGTCTCGCTGTCCCTGAGCGGGCGGGCGGAGACGACCTCGGCATCGATCTCGCCGCGCTGGCGTGAGCGCAGCGCCTCGAAATCGTGAATGGCGTCGAGCAGCAGGTAGAGCCGGCGCTTGGCGGCGAGCAGCATCACGAAGCGCCTCGTCAGCGGCGCGGCGCTCATCTGGTCGAGGATCGCCGTCATGCCTTTAGCTTGCTCGCTGCGGCTGAAAATGGCGGCGCGAATGAAGCGGGCGAGATCGGCGCTTTGCCCAATCATCGTCTTGAGGGCCGCGAAATCGCGCTCCACCGCCTCGACGGATTTCTCCTCCAGCGCCAGCTCGAAAATCGCCAGGGCGTAGCGCCCTGCAATCCCGGAACTTTGAGCTTCGTCCGCCACGCGCGCCCCGTTTCCTGAAAGCTGCCGGAAAGCGTTCGGCAGACTTGCTGTAAAGTATTGATAAGGCGATGAAATTCACCAAAACGCGCGAATCTTATTTCGCCCGCGCGCTGGCCTTAGCATGGGGGAGGGAGCGGGTGCAATATTGCGCCACGCGCGGCACTGTCGCGGGTTCCCCGAACCTCGTCAGTGGACCGCGTTCAGCGTGCGCGATAAGCGGAATTCCACCAGCCATTCCCAGATATAGTCGGCGTTGGTGAAATCGACCGAGGTCAGAACCACGAAGACGCGGCCCACCAAGTCGCCGACCGGAACATAGCCTACGCCACCGAACGCGGGCGGCACGCGGCTGTCCGAGGAATCGTCGCGATTATCGCCCATCATGAAGATGCAGTCTTTCGGGACGACGTAAACCGGCGTGTTGTCGTAGGCGCCGTCCCAACGTTTCTTGAAGATCGGATGCTCCTTGCCGTTGGGCAAGGTCTCGATGAATTTCTGCACGGTGAGATATTCACCGGAGGCGAGTTCGTCGGGGCCGTTTTCATCGAGGTCGCTGCCTGCGGGCCTGAGCGGCAGTTCGCGCCCGTTGATCCATAGATGACCATCGCGCATCTGAATTTGATCGCCCGGTAGGCCGATCACGCGCTTGACGTACGTCACGCTAGTGTGGCTGGGCAGGCGGAACACCGCCACATCGCCCACCTTGGGAAGCGAGCCGAGGAACCGGCCGGACGGCGTCGCCCCGTTCATATAGGGGATCGAATAGATGCTGTAGCCATAGTTGAACTTGGTGGCGAGCGTTAGGTCTCCGATGGCGAGCGTGGGCTGCATCGATCCGGAGGGCACATAGAAGGGCTGGGCAATCACGGTCGTGGCGGAAAATACCAGGATGACGGCGAGCACCGGTTCGGCGAGCCAGTCGATGGCGACGCGCACCTCCTTGCGAGCGAAGAAGACCACAAAAGGCGTACGCAGCTTGAAAGCCAGGTCGCGGGCGCGCGCCTGCCAATGGGCCGGATCGAAGTTCATCAGTGGGGCCTTCTTCTTTCCCGCAGTGATTTCGGGGTTTTTGGTCTGGAATTCAAGTCCTCGCATAAAGTTGACCGCGCGGGGAAGACAGAATGTCCGCCGCAGACCATAATCGGAGTTCCACAGGAGGTGAACATGAAGCCGATTTTAGCAGCCCTCGTCTTGCTTTGCGGCGTAACCGCGATCCCTGCGCACGCGGCACTCGCGGTTGGCGCCGCAGCGCCCGATTTCACCGCCAAGGCTTCGCTCGGCGGCCACGAGTTCGATTTCTCCCTAGCCGACGCGCTTAAGAAAGGCCCTGTTGTGCTTTATTTCTATCCGGCGGCGTTCACCAAGGGCTGCACCATCGAGGCTCATGAATTTGCGGCCAACGTCGACAAATTCGCGGCGCTGGGCGCCACGGTGATCGGCGTCAGCCACGACGACATCGCCACGCTCGACAAATTCTCGGTTAGTGAGTGCCGCAGCAAGTTCGCGGTCGCCGCCGATCCCAACGGAACCGTGATCAAGGCCTACGACACGGTGATGCCGAAGAACCCCGCCATGGCGGGCCGCACTTCCTATGTGATCGCGCCGGACCACAGCGTGGTGTTCACTCTGACGGACGGCGACCCCTACAAGCACGTTGCCCAGACGATGGACGCCGTGACGAAGTGGCGAGCGGCTCACCCCTGACCTCGGCTTGACGGCGGACGCGGCGGGCGTAAAAGGCCGGGCATGGCGAAGAAACTCACCCAGCTCGGCCGCCGCGTTGCCATTCCCGCTTCGCCCGCAGAGGCAAAGATTGAAGCCGTCGCCAATCCGCATCCGGGCGACGATTACATCGCGCGCTTTACCGCACCGGAGTTCACTTGCCTGTGCCCGGTAACCGGCCAGCCGGACTTCGCCCACTTCGTTATCGACTATGCGCCGGGAAAACTGTTGGTTGAATCCAAATCGCTGAAACTGTTCCTCAACAGCTTTCGCAACCATGCCGCCTTCCACGAGGATGCCACGCTGACCATCGGCAAGCGCATCGCCGCCGCGATCAAGCCGAAATACCTGCGCATGGCGGGCTATTGGTATCCGCGCGGCGGCATGCCGATCGACGTGTTCTGGCAGACCGGCAAGCTGCCCGCCGGTGTCTGGCTGCCCGACCTGGAAGTCGAGCCCTATCGCGGACGGGGATGAGCGAGCCGCACCGTCTACCACTTGAAGCATGGGGCCGCGCCAGCCTTGCGCGGCTACAGGCTGCGGCCGACGGATCGCGTGCCGGACGCTTCACCTTCGAATTCCTAATGTTTGGAATCAAACAGGCGTGGGCCTGCATGTTTGGCGGCGCCATGCTTCTGCTGCTGTTCACGACTGCAAAGTTATATCCGCAGCATGCGGCTCTCGCGCGATACGACTTCCTGGTTCTGTCCGCCGTCGGCCTACAAGTCGCAATGCTCTATTTCCGGCTGGAGAGTTTGGACGAAGCTAAAGTGATCTTGGCTTTCCATGTCGCCGGCACGGTGATGGAACTGTTCAAAACGTCCGCTGGTTCGTGGATTTATCCGGAAGCCGGCCTCCTGCGGATCGGCGGCGTGCCGCTGTTCTCGGGCTTCATGTACGCCTCGGTGGGCAGCTACATCGCGCGTTGCTGGCGCATCTTCGATTTTCGTTTCACGGCGTTCCCTCCGGATTGGACGACCTGGGTCTTGGCCGCCGCCATATACGTGAATTTCTTCACCCATCATTGGATCATCGATATCCGGCTGGGACTGTTCTTGCTGACGGCCGTCCTGTTTTGGCGGTGCCGCATCTGGTTCAAGCCGGACAGGAGCGTGCATGGCATGCCGATGCTGCTCGGTTTCTTCCTGGTGGCTTGCTTCATCTGGTTGGCCGAGAACATCGGCACGTTCTCACATGCCTGGATCTACCCCTCGCAACATGATGGATGGACGCTGGTATCCCCGGCCAAGCTTGGGAGCTGGTTCTTGCTGATGATCATCAGCTTCGTGCTGGTGTCGATCGTCCGCATTCCTACGCCACCGGATTCTCCCGCCCCGATCGCTGAATAGTAATACCGCCTCAGTGCTTCAGATGCGGATCGCGTTCGCCCGCCTTCACTGCCAGCGGAATGTTGTCCACCGCAAATGGGCAATTGTAGAAGGGCGAACGCGAGCAATTGGGATTGTAGGCGTAGTTGAAATCGATCGTCACCGTCGCAGGCGGAAATTTGCCGAACTTGTCGACATCAACGTAGCGCCCGGCGCTATAGGCGCCCTTGCCGGTCAGGTCGTCATGGAAGAAAGACGACATCTGGTCCACCTTTGAGGCAACGTTGCTCTCCGCATAGAATGGCAGCGTCACGGTCTTGCCCTGCAACGAAAACGTCGCATCGCCGGCGTGGTAGAACTGCTTGTCCAGTCCGCGCGAGGTGCGGAAGATGCGCGGCGCCATCTTGGGATCGGGCTTGAATGTCGCCTTGACGACAAAAGCGGGATCGTAGGGGAAGTAGTCGACACCCTTGAACGCCCTGGCGATGTTGTTCTGCTGATTGAACACCATGATGCGCAGGCCCATCTCGCCCGGGCTCATCTGAGCGGGCATCCCAGCGACATCGACGCCGGGCGCGATATCCACGCCGTTCTTCAGTGCGTCATCGCTGAGCGCCTTGCCTGCCTTGGTGACGAGCGGTTTGCCGTTCGCGAACGTCGCGAGCACCGCGGCTCCGGCTAGTTTGCCCTTGGCCCATTTCCAGCTATCCGGATTCTTGACATCGCCCACCAGCGACACGAACTCGCCCGCGTGGACATAGGCCGCGTCGTTGATCTTCAAGATGGCGTGCTTCTTCGTGGCCCAATCCGCGTTGTCCTCGACCAGCGAGGCTTTGAACGCTTCCTCCGGCGTCGGCGCAGCTTTGGGAGCGGCAGCGTGTGCGCCAACGATCACGAGCGCGAAGGCCAATAGAGCACGGTGCATCTTCATCCCCTTGTGTGTTTCGCCCCGCCCGATGAGGGCGCGATCTTGTCCGCCAGTTTTACGCATTCCGCGTGACGGTGGCAGCTTACCAGATGATCGTTGACCATGCCGATGGCCTGGGCGAAAGCATAAACGATCACCGGACCGCAATAGTTGAACCCGCGTTGTTTCAACTCCTTCGCCAAGCCTTCGCTCATCTGGGTTTTCGCGGGCACCAGTTTGGTCGATTTATAGCGGTTGAGGCGCGGGCGTCCGTCCACATGCTTCCAGATCAGCTCGGAAAACCCACCCGGCTCTTTTTCCTGGATATCGAGCCAGAGCTGCGCGCCCTTGATCGCCGCCTTGATCTTGCCGTTCGAGCGGATGATGCCTTCGTTCTTCATCAACCGCGCGAAATCGCGCTCGCCGTAGCGGGCGATCTTCTCGGGATCGAACCCGTGAAACGCGCGGCGGAAATTCTCCCGCTTGCGCAAGATCGTGATCCAGGAGAGGCCCGCCTGAAAGCCGTCGAGCACCAGCTTCTCGTAAAGCGCCCGGGCATCGTACTCCGGCACGCCCCATTCGAGATCGTGATAGGCGACGTAAAGCGGGTCTTCACCCGGCCAAGGGCAGCGGACCTTGTCGCTCAACGCTTGCCCTTACGCTTTGCCTTGCGCTTGGCGCTCTTCTTTTTCGGCGCGGCCTTCTTTGCGGGTTTCTTGGCCGCTTTCGCCTTGACGGCTTTCTTGGGCATCGGCGCCATGATCAGCGTCGCCTCGATCTTGTTTCCGTCGAGGTCGTAAACGAACGAGCCATAATAGGACGGACCGTAATCCGGGCGCGGGCCGGGCTCGCCGCCATTGCTGCCGCCTTGGGCGAGAGCCGCGGTGTGGAATTTGTTCACCTGGGCCTTGGTGCGCGCCGTGAAGCCGACATGGACGCCGTTACCGACGCTCGCCTCGAGCTGATTGTGCGGCAACTGAATCCAGAATTCGGGGTTGGTCTCGCCATAGCCCAGCGCATAGGGCAGGAATTCCATGATCCGCTTGTAGCCGAGCGCCTTCAGCACGGGATCGTAGAATTTGGCGGCGCGTTCGACGTCGTGCACGCCCACGGAAACATGATGCAGCATGTTCGATTCCTCCACCTTGCGGAATGCGACTCTGCCCGCCGCGCGCCTCGCGTCAAGGGAAAAGCCAGGACGGTTTTGTCACAGTCAGCGGCGCGCCGCCGGCCTCGATGGGCTCTGCATCACCCGCCAGTCGGTCCAGCCTGACGAGCGCGAAGCCGCGCGCGCCGTAAGCCGATGTCACCGCGCCGATTTCTTGGCCCCCGGCAGTCAGTGCTGCGTCGCGCACGAGAGGGCTTCCGTCGGCGGTCGCCACAGCCAGCAGGCGCTTGCGCGCCGTGCCGCGATGCTTCATCCGCGCGGTGAGTTCCTGGCCGACATAGCAGCCCTTGTCGAACGAGACAGCGTTCAGTTCGCCAAGGTCGGCGTCGAGCGCGAACATCCGGTCCGAGCCGAAATCGTTCCCTTCCGGGACACCCATATCGAGGCGGTGGGCAAGGTAGGCCGCGCCGCCCGGCGCAGCCTCGTGTTTGGGTGCAATCGAACGCAGGCCGAGGGCCGCAAGCCGCGGGTCGGCAGGCCCTTCGCCCACGAAGACGCCGAGATCGTCGCGCGGGGCGATCTCCACCTTGGCCCTCAGTTTGTACATCGACAGCCGCTTGACCAAGGCCTCGCGCGACTCATGACGGCAATCGAGCAGAATCGCACCGTCCTGTTCGCTGATCAGGAAGTCGAAGAGAATCTTGCCTTGCGGGGTGAGCAGGGCGGCATAAAGCCCCGCAGCCGCCCTTTCCACGTCGTTGGTGACGAGGCCTTGCAGGTAGCTGTGCGCTTCCGGCCCGGAAACGGCGATCACGGCGCGGTCTGTCAGTTCGTTCATGGCATAGGAGGTAATGCGCCTTCACGGCGTTGCCAAGACGGGCTACTGCTTGGCTCATGACGGATTCCTACGATCTTCTCATCCGGGGCGGGCTGTGCGCGACGCCGAACGGCATTGCCCCTGCCGACGTCGGGGTCAAGGACGGCAAGATCGTGGCCGTCGGGGCGCTCGGCGGCGCCAAGGCGGCGGAGATTTTCGAGGCCAAAGGGCTCCATGTGCTTCCCGGCGTGATTGACACCCAGGTGCATTTCCGCGAGCCGGGAAACGAGCACAAGGAAGATCTTGAAAGCGGCAGCCGTGCGGCGGTGCTGGGCGGCGTCACCGCCGTCTTCGAGATGCCCAACACCTACCCACCAACCACGACGCATGCCGCGATCGAAGACAAACTCAAGCGCGCCGCCGGACGGATGCATTGCGACTATGCCTTTTATGTGGGGGCGACGCCGGCCAACGTCGGCGCGCTGGCCGCGCTGGAGCGGCTGCCCGGCGTTTGCGGGGTCAAGGCGTTCCTCGGCTCTTCCACCGGCACGCTGTTGCTCGACCATGAGGACGCGATCCTGGCGGCGCTCAAGGGCGGCACGCGGCGCATGGCGGTGCACTCCGAAGACGAAGCTCGATTGAGGGAGCGAAAAAATCTGGCGGTGCGCGGCGACGTGCGAACGCATCCCGTTTGGCGCGATGTGGAGACGGCGCGCGCCTCCACCGAGCGCGTGCTGCGTCTGGCGCGCCAGGCCGGGCGCCGTCTGCATGTGTTGCATGTCACGACGGCGGAAGAATTGCCGCTGCTCGCCGCGTCGCGAGATTTCGTGACGGTCGAAACCACGCCGCAGCATCTGACGCTGAGCGCGCCTGAATGCTACGAGCGGCTGGGAAGTTATGCGCAGATGAACCCGCCGATCCGCGAGAGCCGGCATCGCGAGGCGCTTTGGAAAGCGGTCTCCGAAGGATTGATCGACGTCATCGGGTCGGATCATGCGCCGCACGCGCGCGCCGATAAGGACAAGACCTATCCCGACACGCCGTCCGGTATGCCGGGCGTTCAGACGCTGGCGACCGTCCTGCTCGACCATGTGAATGCGGGACGGCTGACGCTCGAACGTTTCGTCGATCTGACCAGCGCCGGGGCGGCGCGCCTGTTCGGCATCGCAGGCAAGGGACGCATCGCGCTCGGCTACGATGCGGATTTCACCATTGTCGATTTGAAGGCGAAAAAGAAGATCGAGAATTCCTGGATCGCGTCGAAGTGCGGTTGGACGCCGTTCGACGGCATGGAAACCACCGGCTGGGCGCTCGCCACGATCATCCGTGGGCGGATCGTCATGCGCGACCGCGCGCTGACGACCGCTGGGCAGGGCAAACCGATGCGCTTCGTGGAGACGCTGGCGCCTAATTCAACGTAAACTCGCCGCCCGCCATTTTCAGCTCGGCGTCGCAGATCAGGCCCCGGGCGGCCACGCGGACCGAATGCAGCCTGCCTTCGAGGCTCGTTTCCCAAAAGCCGAGAAACTTGTTGAGGACCGGAAATTTGGGCGCGAGGTCGAATTCCTGCCAGACGAAGCTTTGCAGCACGGCCGGATAATCCGGCATGTGGTACAGGATTTCCGCCGTGGTCAGACGGTATCCGCGCAACCGCAATTCAAATTGTCGCATGACGCCTCACATTTCTTTCCCCGGCTGATGAACCTTCCTATCCTTGCCAGGGTCACTGGGAGTAAAGCTTGCCCGCAAGCTGGTTTCGTGTCGAGTTTTGTCTTGCATGATGACGCGGATTCGTTTGCGTTAACGCCCGCCATCGCTAGAAGCAGCAATAAGACAAGGGAAGTGCCAGGATGAAGGACCGCTTCACAGCCATCGCCGCCGAGACGGCGCAGGAATGAACTACGTTCTGCTCATCATTCCAGGCGTGCTGATCGGCTTGATCGCTGCGGTGCCGATCGGGCCTGTGAATTTGATCTGCATACGGCGCACGCTGCAAAGCGGCTCGTATCACGGATTGATGGCCGGGCTGGGCGCCGCGATGGGCGACACGTTGTTCGCTACTATCACCGCTTTCGGCTTCACCGCAATCGCGCAATTCATCGTCGGCTTTTCGACGATCCTGCAGCTGGTCGGCGGCCTGCTGCTGCTGTCTTTCGGCATCCGAACCTATTTTGCGGCGCCGCCTCGTTTCGACGAGAAACTCGCGACGAACGGCAACGGCGGCGGCTCGCATGTGCCCGTCATGGGCACCACCTTCGTGCTGACCATCTCCAATCCGGCGACGCTGTTCGGATTCACCGCCTTGTTTGCCGGATTGGGCGGGCTCGCCGGACAGGATGCGAGCTTCTTCGCCGCAGCGTTCGTCGTGCTGGGCGTTTTCTTGGGCTCGACCTTGTGGTGGCTGACGCTGACGACCGTGGTGGGCTTGCTGCATGCGCGCATCGACGACCGCATCGTGCGCCGGATCAACGAAGTTTCCGGCATCGTGGTTGCGCTGTTCGGCGTGGTCGTCCTCGGCCACTTGGTCATGCATCTCGTTGGATGGTAGGCGGCGCAAGACCTACCGTCGCGTGTGCCAGACTTTCCGTCTCGCACAACGTGTAGTACGCGCCGCCGCGCCCTAACCACGCGCCTCGGCGCGGCTCCCAATTCGCATCCGCTTGTGCCATCTTTTCCTAGTGAGCGGCGGGGTAAGGCTCGGGGTATGACGTCCGAAATCGCGGTGATGAACCAGCGTGCAGTCGCTCTTGCGGCCGATTCCGCCGTGACGCTGATCGACGGCGGGGCGGTGGTCGTGCGCAACGATCAGCGCAAGCTGTTCAACCTGGCGAACGGTCTTCCGGTGGGAATGATGTTCTTCGGCGTCGCCGACATCATGGGCCATCCCTGGGAGCAGCTGATCGAGTATTTCCAGAAGAAGGCGAAGCCCTCGGCGCTGCCTCATATCCGCGACTACGCCGCGAAATTCACCTCCATGCTCGACAATCTCGAGGAGTTCTTCCCGCGCGAGCGCCAGAAGGACGATTACAAGCGCCTGTTGGCGTCGGTCTACCGCTACGTATTCCACTTGGCGCAATATCTGCGCGAAACCGGCGGGGCCGATCGCGCGAGCGTCCCCGACGCCACGATCCTCGAGGAATCCATCGAGCACGTTTGGCGGATCTATCAGTTCCGCGAGGACGGCAGCCCGCGGCGCGATCTTCCCTGTTTTCCGCCGGGGTTCGCCGCGAAGATTTCGCGCGACTACGCCGGTGCGGTGGACGAACTCATCGCCTACGGATTCTCGGGATTCAATCTCTCGCAGCCCGCCATGCAGCATCTGCGTGATATCGCGCTGTTCGCGGTGATCAAGGATCTGTTCCTCGAGGACGTAACCGGCCTCGTGTTCGCGGGCTTCGGAAGCGACGAGCGCTATCCCGTCGTCGTCACCTATTTCCTCTCGGCCGTGATCGGTGGGATCGTCAAGCGCGCCGAGGTCAGCGTCGACGCGATCGACAGCGAAATCCGCTCCGAGATTCGCCTGTTCGCCGACAGCGAGGTGACCAACGCCTTCATCCGCGGCATCGACCAGGATTTGGAACGGCGCTTCTACGGCACCATGCAGGCGATGATGTTCGGCCTCGTCGATCACGTGATCAGCGCCTTCCCGAATGTCGATCCGGCCCAGCGCGACGGCGTGAAGAAGCAGTTCCAGGGCCAGATTCTGCCCAAATATTTCTCCACCTTCCACGCCCTGATGGGCGATTATCAGCAGCAGACCTATATCAACCCGGTGCTGCGGGTGCTCGAGATCGCCGGCCGCCAGGACCTGGCGGACACTGCGCGCGAACTGGTTGCCCTCAACATCTTCAAAAAGCGTATCATGGCGCAGCATCAGACCGTCGGCGGCGCCATCGACGTGGCCGTCATCAGCCGCGAAGGCGGCTTCCAGTGGTCGAACAAGCAGGGCGGAGGTTGACCATGGCCGAGAAGGGACGCGGACCGCTGGCCGAGGGCGCAGAGCGCTTCGATCGCCTGGTGCGCATCGTCAAGGACAGCCAGCTCGGACGCGTCACCCCCCAGCCGAGCGCCGGGGAGACCTTCGTGCTCAGCCCCGAGGACGCCTGGTCCAAGAAGTACATGACCCGCTGCATCGGCCCCGTCTGCTTCAGCGTCGAGGCGGAAGCCCCGGTTTTCGCCAAATTCGAGGCGCCGCCCGTGGCGCCGGGCCCGGTATTGCGGGCTCCCGTCCGAACGATGCCCGCCCCGCGCCGCGAGGCCGCGAATGAGCCCATCGGCCTGTTGATCGGCAAACCCGGCCGGCGGCGGTCCTGGCTTGGCAGGCTGTTCGGGCGCTGACCCTGGATTAAGGTCATTTGCAGAAGCGCTTGCGTGCGCCATGCGCTATCGTCAAAAAGTGGGGCAAATGGAGTAGCAACGATGAGGCGTTTTGGATTTCTTCTGGCTGCCCTTGTGGCGGTGGCATCCTGGTCGGCCGAGGCCGCCGACAGCTCGCTCAGCGACGCGGCGAACGCGGCCTTTCTCGCGGCCAATGCCAAGAAGCCCGGCGTGTTCGTCACGGCGGACGGTCTGCAATACCGCATCCTGCACAACGGCTTCGGCTTGCGCCCCCGCCCGCAGGACTACGCGACGGTGTACTACACGGGTTCGTTGATCAACGGCGAGGTCTTCGACGGCACAGAGCCGGGACTGCCGGCGCGTTTCAAGGTCAACTCCCTGATCCCCGGCTGGACGGAAGCTCTGACCCTGATGCGGGTGGGCGATCACTGGCAACTCGTGATCCCGGCCGCTCTCGCCTACGGCGAACGCGGCACACCCGGCGGACAGATACCGCCCAACCAGACGCTGGTGTTCGATCTCGAATTGTTGAAGGCCGTGCCGCCGAAAATGCGGCCGCACGCACCGGACGAAAACCCCGACAAGATCAACGACAACGAAGATTTGGGTCCGGACGACAGCGGAAACTAGCCGAACGGAGCGGCGAGGGCGGTGTTTGAATCCCTAAGGGGACGATTGCGCTTAAACGGCGGGACGCTGCGGATCGCCGTTGCCCTTTTCCTGGTCGTCGGCGCCAGTGCGTTGTTCTGGGCGAGCCGAGACTACACGGTCGTGGCCCCTGATTGGGACGGGCTGATCCGCGGCGTCACCTACGATCCAAGCCACAATTTCACAGAATTCGAATCCAAGCACGTCTCGGCGGAACGCATCGCGGCGGACATGGAACAATTGTCCCGCATCACCGGGCACGTGCGCACCTACACCGTCTCCGGCGGGCTGGAGAAAGTGCCCGAGATCGCGCGCCGCTATGGCCTGACGGTTTCGCTCGGCATCTGGATCGGGCCGGACCTCGCGAAGAACGAAAAAGAGATCGACACCGCGCTCAAGGCCATTCTGGCCAATCGCCGCGTCGTCGACCGCGTCATCGTCGGCAATGAATCGATCCAGTTCGGCAATGTCAGCGCCGATCAGCTGAACGCCTACCTCGACCGCGTGCGTGCGGCGTTGCCCGCTCGCATCAAGGTCACCACGGCGGAAACCTGGGCCACCTGGCTCTTGCATCCCGAACTCGGCGACCATGTCGACATCGTGACCGTGCATCTCTTGCCCTATTGGGAGGGGATGAATGCCCGCGACGCGATGGGGTTCATCGTGCGGCACTACGACATGGTGCAGCAGAATTTTCCCGACAAGCCGGTCGTCATCGGCGAGGTCGGCTGGCCGTCGGAAGGGCGCACCAAGAACGCCGCCGAACCCTCGCTCGCCAACGAGGCGTATTTCATCCGCAGTTTCGTCCAGCTTTCGTTGAACAAGGGCTACGACTACTACATCGTCGAGGCTTACGATCAGCCGTGGAAGGTCGCCAACGAGGGCATGGTCGGCGCCTATTGGGGCCTGTTCGAAGCCGGCGGACGGCCGAAATTCGCCTTCACCGGCCTGCTGCGCTCGTTCCCCGAATGGCGCATCTTCATGCTGGGCGGGGCCATTCTCACGCTGTTGCTCGGGCTGCTGATCCTGGGGCGCATGCCGCGCGTGCACCAGACGGGCTATATCGTCATGGGCGGACTGGTGGCGGCGGTCAGCACGGGCTTTTTCCTGGTGATCGACGCCACGACGCTCGACTACATCGACGCCGGCGACATCGCGATGATCCTGGCGATGTCGCCGCTGGTATTTCTGGCGTCCACGGTGATCCTGACCGAGGGCATCGAGCTGGCCTCCAGCCTGTGGCGGGTGGACCGCCGCGCCGTGCGCGCCTCGATCCCGGAGGCGAGCGAGCGTGTCAGCGTGCACGTGCCTTGCTACAACGAGCCGCCGGCGATGGTGATCGAAACCCTGTCGGCGCTGGCGCGGCTCGATTACGAGAATTTCGAAGTCATCGTGCTCGACAACAACACGCCCGACCCCGAAACCTGGCTGCCGGTGCAGGCCCATTGCGCGGCGCTGGGATTGCGCTTCCGCTTCTATCATTTCGATCAGGTGCAGGGCTTCAAGGCGGGCGCGCTCAATCTGGCGCTGGAGCTGACCGACCCGGCGGCGAAATTCATCGCCGTGATCGACAGCGATTATCGCGTCGAGCCCAACTGGCTGCGCCTCGCCTTGCCGTATTTCGCCGAACCGGCCATCGCGATCGTGCAGGGGCCGCAGGACTATAGCGACGCCGCCGACAGCTTATTCAAGGCAATGGCCTATCAGGAATATAGCGGCTTCTTCCATATCGGCATGGTGGAACGCAACGAACACAACGCCATCATCCAGCACGGCACCATGACCATCGTGCGCAAGGACGCCTTGGAGAAAGTTGGTCGCTGGAGCACCTGGTGTATCACCGAGGACACCGAGCTGGGGCTGCGGGTGTTCGAGGCGGGCTACGGCGCGGCCTATATCCCGCAGAGCATGGGCAAGGGGCTGATCCCCGACACGCTGAAGGCGTTCCAGAGCCAGCGCTATCGCTGGGTTTACGGCGCCATGCAGATCATGAAACGCCACGCCGGGCCGATCTTCCGCGGCACGACGAAGCTCTCCTGGGCCCAGCGCTATCAGTTTCTGAGCGGCTGGCTGCCATGGATTTCCGACGGGCTCGGCATGTTCGTCACCTTCATCGCGCTCGGCTGGACCTTCATGATGTGGGCAGCGCCGCGCTACGTTTATGTGCCGATGCCGGCGCTGTCCGCGGCGGCGCTGGCGCTGTTCCTGGCCAAGACGGCGAAGACGTTGCTGCTCTATCCCAACAAGGTCCATTCGGGGGTCAGGGGCGCGCTGATGGCATCGGTCGCCGGACTCTCGCTCACCCATACGGTCGGCAAGGCGATGTGGGCGGGGCTGTTCACCAGCGGCAAGCCGTTCCTGCGCACGCCCAAATGCGCCGACCAGGCGCTGCTCAGCCAAGCGCTGCGCGCGGTATGGCAGGAGACGACGCTGCTGGTGTTCGGGGTGCTGGCGATCCTGTCGGTGTTTTCCACCGGGCGCCTCGACGACCCCGCGGCGCTGCTCTGGATCGTGATGCTAACGGTGCAATGCCTGCCTTACGCCGCCACCGTCGTCACCGCCGTACTCAGCGCGCGCGCCAACGCCAAGAACCGCCAGGCCTCCGACCTTCCGGGCGAAAAACCGGCCACGATGGCGAAAGCGGCATAGAGATCGCCAGAAGAAGATATTATTTGAAACCCCAAGCCAACTTGTCATCCCCTTCCCTCGCCGCGCTGTATGCGCGGCGAGGGAAGGGACCCAGGTATCCAAAACTGGTGTGGTGTTGATACCTGGGTTCCCTTCCCCTCGCATTGCTCGCGCAATGCTCGGCCGGGAATGACAATTGACTTTAATCCGGCACCAGCTTGCCGGGATTGAGAATGTTCTTCGGATCGAGGGTGCGCTTGAGCGCCCGCATCAGATCGACCTCGGCGGGGCTCTTGTAGCGCACCAGGTCCGCGCGCTTCATCACGCCGATGCCGTGCTCGGCGCTGAACGAGCCGCCGAAATCGCGCACCACGTCGTGCACCACGCGGGCGATCTCGTCCCAGTGGGCGAGGAACGCGGCCATGTCCGCGCCCTTCGCCGCCTGGATATTGAAATGGATGTTGCCGTCGCCGAGATGGCCGAAGGGAACCGGCCTGCCATCGGGCAATTTCGCCAAGACCGCGGCGGACGCTTTCGCTATGAAATCGGCCACCGCGGCGACGGGCACGGAAACGTCGTGCTTGAGCGAAGGGCCGTCCTTCTTTTGCGCTTCCGACATGGCTTCGCGCAGCTTCCACAGCCCGGCGCGCTGCGCTTCGCTCGCCGCGATCACCGCGTCGCTCACCAGATGGTCGTCGAAGGCGCCTTCCAGGGTTTTCTCGAATACCTCCTTGAGCGCGGCGATGCCGGACACCTCGGCCAGCACATACCAGGGTGAGGGCGCTTTGAACGGATCGGCGGTATCGGGAATATGCGCGAGTACCAGCTCCAGTCCGGCCCGCGGGAGTATCTCGAATACGTTGACCAGCCCGCCTGTCGCCGCCTGCAAGCGCGCCAGCAATCCGACCGCCGTCTTGACGTTTGGCACGGCGAGAAACGCTGTGCAGCGCACTTCGGGCTTCGGGTAAAGCTTCAAAGCCGCAGCGGTGACAACACCCAGCGTGCCTTCCGCGCCGATGAAGAGCTGTTTCAGATCGTAGCCGGTATTGTCCTTGCGCAAGGTGTGCAGCAGATCGAGCACGCGCCCGTCCGCCAGCACCGCCTCAAGCCCCAAAATCTGTTCGCGCGCCATGCCGTAGCGCAGCACGTTTACGCCGCCCGCGTTGGTGGAGAGCGTGCCGCCTATGGTGCAGCTTCCTTCCGCCGCGAGGCTAAGCGCCAGCAGCAGGCCCTTGTCGTCGGCGGCATCCTGTGCCGCTTCGAGCACCACGCCGGCTTCGGCGATCATGCTCGCATCCTCGACATTCAGCGCGCGGATGCGGTTCAGCCGCGTCAGGCTCAACAGCACTTCGTCCTCGAATGGGATTTGCGCGCCGACGAGGCCGGTATTGCCGGCCTGAGGCACCACGGGCGTGCCGCTCTCGTAGCAGATGGCGAGGATGGAGGAGACCTCCGCTGTCGTCGCGGGGCGTAGCATCAGCGTGGCACGGCCTTTGTACTTGCTGCGCCATTCTTCCAGATGCGGCGCGATCTCAGCCGGGTCCTCGGTGAAGCCCTTGGCGCCGACGGCGGCCTTAAGACGCGAGGCGACATCCTGGTTCATAGGAGCCCTCGCGGCGCGGCGGCGCGCGCCAGCCGGTCGTTGATGGCTTCGCCAAGCCCGGCGGGCGGGATGGGCATGACGGCGATGGCGTCGCTCTCCGCGTCCAGCGTGCGCAGCATGGCGAACAGATTGGCCGCGGCCTCGCTAAGATCGCCGCTCGCGCTGAGGTTCAGCGTTCGCCGCGCCTTGGGCTCGTTCGGCCCGAAGGCAAGCAGAGCCTCGTCCGGCTCAACGTCCAACGCGTTGAGCCTCAGCTTCGCGCGCGGCGCGTAATGGCTGGCGAGACGGCCCGGAGAGCCGGTGGCGCCATGGGACGGCCCCGCCAAAGGTCCCGCAATCTCTTCAATGGCGTCGCGCGGCACCGCGCCGGGGCGCAGCAGGACGGGGCGGTCACCCTCGAAGCCGATCACGGTCGATTCGACACCGAGCGGGGTTGGCCCGCCGTCCAGGATCAGCTCCAGCTTGCCGTGGAAACTTTCGTCGACATGGGCGGCGAGGGTTGCGCTGACCCGCCCGGACGGGTTGGCGCTTGGGGCGGCAAGCGGCACGCCGGCCTCCGCAATCAGCCGCTGGGCCACCGGATGGGACGGCGCGCGCAAGGCCACCGTGTCCAGCCCGGCGCTGATCAGGAGCGACAAGCGGCAATCCTCGCGGCGGGGCAGGACGAGCGTCAACGCGCCGGGCCAGAAGGCCTGTGCCAACTTCTCCGCGAGGGGAGAAAACGTTGCGAATTCGGTAGCTTGAACTGAGTCCCTCACATGGACGATGAGCGGGTTGAAATGCGGCCGCCCCTTGGCGACAAAGATCGCCGCCACCGCCCGTCCGTTGGTCGCGTCGGCGCCGAGGCCATAGACCGTCTCGGTCGGGAACGCGACCAACCGCCCGGCGCGCAGGATTGAAGCAGCGGCTGAAATCGCCGCCGGGTCCGCGGCGCGAACAATGGCAACATCGACGGCGGTCATGGCGCAATCTAGCTGGTCGCCAAGCTCAACAGTAGCCCGTTGACCAGAGACATAAAGGGCGCCTTACCAGACTTGCACCCTATCGCCCGGCGCCAGATACAGCTTCTGCCCCGGCTTCACGGCAAAGGCCGAATACCAGGTGCCGAGATTGCGGACCGTGTCGCCTCGATACTCGTCCGGCGAGTGGCCGTCGGTGAGGATTTGCTGGCGCGTCGCCGCTTCACGCGCCTTGTTGCGCCAGCTTTGCGCAAAGGCGAGGAAGAAGCGCTGGTCGCCCGTCAGGCCCTGGAGCACCGGCGCAGGCTTGCCGTGCAGCGACAGGATATAGGCGTCATACGAGGCGGACAGGCCCGCCACGTCCGCGATGTTCTCGCTCAGCGTCTGTTTGCCGATGACCGCGATATCGGGAAACGGGCGGTAGCCGTCATATTGGGCTACCAGCTTTGCCGATGCCGCCTTGAAATGCGCCAGGTCGGCCGGCGTCCACCAGTTTGCGAGCCTGCCCTGGGCGTCGAACTGACTGCCCTGGTCGTCGAAGCTGTGGCTGATCTCGTGGCCGATCGTGGCCCCGATCGCGCCGTAATTCAGCGCCGCATCCGCGTTGGCGTCGAAGAACGGTGCTTGCAGGATCGCCGCGGGAAAATTCAGCGCGTTGGCGAGCGGAAGGTTGACCGCGTTCACCGTCTGCGGATCCATCACCCATTCGCCGCGATCGACCGGCTGGTGCAGCTTGGCGAGATTGCGCCGGTAGTCGAACATTTCGGCGCGGCGAATATTTCCAAATGCGTCGCCGCGCACGACGTCAAGCGCGGAATAATCCTGCGCTTTGTCCGGATAGCCGACCCCGATCTTGAGCGTGGCGAGTTTGGCCAGCGCCTTTGCCTTGGTCTGGGGCGACATCCAGGCGAGATTGGAGATGCGCGCGTGATAGGCGACCAGCAGGTCCTTCACCAGAGCTTCGATCTTGGCCTTGGCGGCGGGCGGAAAATAGCGCGCGGCGTAAAGCTCGCCGACCACGCGTCCCAGCGCCGCGTTGGTCGCGCCGATGGCCCGCTTCCAGCGATCGGGGATCATCGGCGTGCCCGAAAGCGTCGTGCCGTAGAAGGCGAAGCGCTCGTTGACGAAGGACTTGGGCAAAACACCGGCATAGTGATCAACGAGATGGAAGGTGAGGTAGTCCTTCCAGACATCGACGGGCCGGCTGGCCGCCAATGCCGACGTTCCGACAATCGCGCTGGGCTGCCAGATGTAGAAATCCTGCTGCTTGTCGAGCCCCGCTGCTTGCAGATAAGCGTCCCAATTCAGTCCCGGCGCGTGTGTGGCAAAATCAGCGCGTTTCCAGGGGTTGTTCCCCTTGTGCACGTCTTCGGAATCGGCGCGCGAGCTTTGCGTTTTGGCGATCTCAGTTTCGAGTGAGAAAATGCGCGCGGCTTTGGCGTCCGCGTCTGCGACGCCGGCAAGCTTCAGCATCGCCGCGATATGCTTTTGATAAGCGGTGCGTATGGCCGCCATCTTGGGCGTTTGGACGAGGTAGTAGTCGCGGTCTGGCATGCCGAGCCCGCCTTGCAGCAGATAGGGCACATTGCGGCTAGGATCTTCGAGGGCCTGCGAAATCCAAACTCCGAAGACATGATCCGTGTAGAAGTTGGTCGAGTTCATCACATCGACGTCGGCGCGCAGCGTGGAGCCGAGATAAGCGGACAGCGTAAGCTCGTCCTTGATCGCAGCGATGCGCCCCAGCTCCTGCTTCAGCGGCGTGAGGCCCTTGGCCTCGATTCCCGCTTCATCCATGTAGCTCGCGTAATAGTCGCCGACCTTTTGTGCGTCCGAGCCCGGCTTGGGATTTCCCTTCGCGGCTTCCTGGATGAGATCGCGCACCTGTATGTTGGTCTTCTCGACCAGAATTGGGCCCGCTCCGTAGCTTGCCCGATCGGGCGGGATCGGCGTCTTCTTGATCCAAATGCCGTTGGCATAGCCAAAGAAATCGTCGCCCGGCGCCACGGAATGATCGATCCCTGCGAGATCGATTCCAGGGCTGACAGGAGAGGTCGGTGACGCATTGGCGAGCGAGAAGCTGGCCACGAACGCGGCGCCGAGCGCCGTTAGATAAAGACTGCGCATATCTTGCCCCGACTATTCATGGGTCGAAACATCCCCCGATGAGCGGCCGACCCCGTTAGAAAGTGTACTACCCGCCGCAGCCGCAAAAGGAGTAACGATGCCGCGCGGACGATCAACATTTCGCGAGCCCGCGCGTCAGCTTTTGGTCGCCATCATGTCGACCGTCACCGTGACGGTATGGGCCACCGGCTCTGGCGCCGCCCATTCGCCCTGGCCGACGCCGAAGGCGGTGCGGTCGAGCGTGGCCTTGCCGGTCATGTGGGCGCGGTTGCCGTCGAACGTGAGCTTGAATGCCAGGCGCAACGGCTGGGTGATGCCTCGAATCATCAGCTTGGCGTCGGCCAGATAGGAGCCGTCGGCGAGGCGCTGGAACTTGCCGGTTTCGAAGCGGGCAGTCGGGAACTTGTCGGCGGCGAAGCCGGTCGCCCCTTTCAGCCCTTCGTCGCTGTCCGGCGAATCCGAATACTCGCTTCCCGTCTCGATGGTCACCGCGACATGGGAATGGGTGAGGTCGGCCGGATCGAATTCGATGTCCGCCTTCCAGTTGCGGAACACGCCGGTGAACGGTTCCTTGCTCCACAAGACGCTGAAGCCGAGATTGCTCTTGGCGGCATCGACCGTCCAATGGGCGGCAGAGGCGGGCATCGCCGCGAAGACGAGCGCCGCGGCGACAAGGATGCGCTTCACGCGTTGCCCCGAATGCGTGTCCCCGGCAGCATGCGCAGCAGAACATCGTCGCGCCGCACGAACTGGTGATAGAGCGCTGCCAGCACATGGAGCGGAATCAGTATGATCGCACTCCAGGCGAGCCAGACATGGGCCGATTCAAACATCTCGTGATAGGGATGGCCCGCGCTGCGCGACATGTCGGAGAGGATTGGAACACTCGGCCAGCCGAACAGCCCGAACACCGGCGTCGGGTGCCCTTGCGAGCCGACCGACACCATCAGCCATCCCGCCAGCGGGATCGCCACAATCAGGAAATAGAGCAGGACATGCATGCCGCGTCCGGCGAATTTGAGCCAAGGGCTCAGTCCGGCGGGCGAGGGCGGGGCCGGATTGACCAGCCGCCACACCAAGCGCAGCACGCTCAGCGCGAGGACCGTGAGGCCGATCGACTTGTGAAGCGCAATCAGCTCGAACTTGCTCGGATCGGCGCGCGGCAGGTCCGCCATATAAAGGCCGATGCAGAGATTGGCGATCACCGCGGCGGCGATCAGCCAATGAAGCGTCATCGCGACGGCGCCGTACCGCAATGCGGATTTTGCGACGGGCATGATCAGTCCTTCTGCTGTTGGAACAGCGCTTGAATGATGAGCTTGACGTCGTCGCCGACAAACGGCTCCCATACCATGCCGGTGAGGCCGAAATCGGTGCGCTTGATCGTGGTAGTGGCGCTGAAACCGATGGCATAGGCGCCGCTCATCTGGTCTGGCCGCCCGCCGGTGAACGTCGCATCGAGCGTGACGGGCTTGGTCACGTTCTTGATCGTCAGCTCGCCGGTGATCTTTCCGCTAGTGGGGCCGGTGCGAATGATGCCAGTCGATTTGAAAGTCGCGGCGGGAAATTCCTGTGTGTCGAACACGGCTTTGTCAGCCAGCATAGTGTTCAGGGCGGGGCTCGGCGTGTCGAGGCTGCTGGTGTCGATGGTAACCGAGACCACGCTCTTGTCGGGCTCGGCGGAATCGAACGCCAGCGTGCCGGACAATTTGTCGAAGCGGCCGTAATAGTCGGTGAGGCCCTGGTGGGCGATGGCGAAGAGGAGCTGGCTATGCCTGGTCTCCATCGCATAACGCCCGGTAGGCGCCTGCTTCGGGTCGGTCGAGACACCGGCGGCGCTTGCCGAAACCGCCATCGCGGCCAAGGCCAAGCCAAAGACGAGTGTGCGCATCATTTCACTCCAAAGCTTACCCAGGGAACCATGCGCCCCGCATCCGCCCGCCATGTATCGCCCAAATCCGGCGGTGCGCCAAGCTTGACGCGTGTTGAATCTGCTTCCAGGCTGCCGCTGCGTCGCATCACGAAAAATTCATGTCGCTTTCGGGCAAGACCCTGTTCATCACCGGCGCCAGCCGCGGCATCGGCCTGGCGATCGCGCTGCGTGCGGCCCGCGACGGCGCCAACATCGCGATTGCGGCCAAGACGGACAGGCCCCACCCCAAACTACCCGGCACAATTCACAGTGCGGCGGCGGAGATCGAGAAGGCAGGCGGCAAGGCGCTGCCACTGGTCTGCGACGTGCGCGACGAAGATCAGGTGACGGACGCGGTGGAGCGCTGCGCCGCGCAATTCGGCGGCATCGACATCTGCGTCAACAACGCGAGCGCGATTTCGCTCAAGGGTACGCTTGAGATGAAGCTGAACCGCTTCGACCTCATCAATCAGATCAACGCGCGCGGCACTTGGCTGGTGTCGAAGAGCTGCATCCCGCACCTCAAGCGCGCGGCCAATCCCCATGTGCTGATGCTGTCGCCGCCGCTCGACATGGCGGCCAAATGGTTTGCCGGACATACCGCCTATACGATGGCGAAATACGCCATGAGCATGTGCGTGCTGGGCATGGCGGCGGAATTCGCGGGCGACGGCATCGCCTTCAACGCCTTGTGGCCGCGCACCGCCATCGCCACGGCCGCCATCGCCAACGTGCTGGCGGGCGAAGAGGGCTTGAAGCATTGCCGCACACCGGAAATTCTGGCCGACGCGGCCTATCTGGTCTTCAACAAACCGGCCAGGAGCTTTTCCAACCATTTCCTGATCGACGACACGTTCCTCGCCGAGAACGGGGTGACCGACTTCGACCGCTACCGCGTCGATCCCTCCCAAGCCTTGATGCCCGATTTTTTCGTGCCGGACTGGGCGGTTCCCCCACAGGGCGTCAGCCTGGAGCCCTTGTCATAGACCCCGGTTAGCGTGCGGCGCCGATCTTGTGCAGAATGGGGTCAGTAGGGGGGACGGGGCGATGACTCTGCGTGCGCTGTTTGCAGCGATTCTAATCTTGGCTTTGGGCCGGGCCGAGGCGGCGGCGCCTCCGTGCGCCGGGGATGTGGAAATCGGGAACGCGCCGATCATGCGCGTCGAGCGTAACGGCATTTTGGTCTTGCGCGATGGCCGCCCGCTGCGTCTTGAAGGCATCCGCATGCCGTCTGCGGATGGGGGGCGCGCGCCGCACGAATTGGACGAGCAGTCCTACAACGCGCTGAACGGCTTGGCGGATAATCAGGACCTCGTCGCTTATTCCGTCTGGCCCAAGGAAGACCGCTACGACCGCGTCCGCTCGCAGGTCTTCACCAAGGACGGAACCTGGCTGCAACTCGAATTGCTGCGTCAAGGGCTGGCGCGCGTCGACATTTCACCGGACCGCGGCGAATGCTACAGCGAGCTGTACGCGGCCGAGGGCGAGGCCCGCGCCGCTCATGCCGGAATTTGGGCGTTGCCCGCTTATGCGATCCGCACGACCGACACGCTGCAAAACGACGTCGGCACCTTCCAGATCGTGTTCGGCAAGGTGCTGAACGCCGAGCTCAAGGACGGCCGCGCCTATCTGAATTTCGGGGCGGACTGGAAAACCGATTTCACCGTCACCATTTCGCCCGACGATTTGAAGACCTTCCGCCGGATGGGCGTCGATCCCATGGGTTATCAGGGCAGGCTGGTGCGGGTGCGCGGTATTGTGCAGTGGCTCAACGGCCCCGAGATCGAGATCGGCAATCCCAAGCAAATCGAATTTCTTCAATAACGAAAAGGCCCGGAATTACTTCCGGGCCTTTTGATTTCAGATTTCCGAAAACCGCTACGCCGCCTTCTTCAGCAGCATGGTTTCGACGCGCTTAACCGCGGTCGGTTCGTCGGTCTTCTCGACCGCCGCGACTTCGCGCGCCATGCGGGCGAGGGCCGCTTCGTAGAGCTGCCGCTCGGAATAGGACTGTTCCGGCTGGCCCGAGGCGCGGTGCAGATCGCGCACCACCTCGGCGATCGACACCAGATCGCCCGAATTGATCTTCGCTTCGTATTCCTGGGCCCGGCGCGACCACATGGTCCGCTTGATGCGGGCGCGGCCCTTCAGCGTGTTGAGCGCGTTGTTCACGACGTCGGGCGAAGACAGCTTGCGCATGCCGACCGCCTTGGCCTTCAAGGTCGGAACCCGCAGCGTCATCTTGTCCTTGTCGAAGGTGATGACGAACAGTTCGAGTTTCGTGCCCGCCACTTCTTGCTCTTCGATACGCATAATCTTGCCGACGCCGTGGGTGGGATACACGACGTGGTCGTTGGCCTTAAATTCGGATTTTTTGTTGGAATTCGCCGGGACCTTCTTAACAGCCACCGGGGGAACAGTCGTCTTCGCCGTCGTCATCGATTATATCCGTTTCCGTTTCGCGCGCTCGAATGGGCGCCGTCCGCGAGACAGCACCGCACCTTTTTGCACTGCAACAGACTGCGGCGCCTCCGGATCCTTCTTAAATCCGGGTGGGGCAGCGCCTTTCGAGCTATCTCAGAACGAATACAACCTATCACAATAGTGTAGAAAAGGGAAGCAGATTATTCGGCAAACCTTTGAATTGGCGGAATTTATTTCAACTCTAGGGAAGGATAACCGAGCGGAATTCGGGGGAAAAGCCTGAAATAAGCTGCTTTCCCGCAGGCGCGAATTCGTTAATTCTACGTCCCGGAACCCGGTTTATCGCTGAAATACTTTTCGAATTTGCCCTCTTGGCCGTCGAACTCCTTGGCGTCGGCCGGCGCGGTGCCCTTCTGGGTGATGTTCGGCCAGGTCTTGGCGTACTCGGCGTTGAGCGACAGCCAGCGCTCCAGGCCGGTCTCGGTGTCTGCCTTGATGGCCTCGGGCGGGCACTCCGGCTCGCAAACGCCGCAGTCGATGCATTCGTCGGGGTGGATGACGAGCATGTTCTCGCCTTCGTAGAAGCAATCGACCGGGCAGACTTCCACGCAGTCCATGTATTTGCATTTGATGCAGGCGTCGGTGACGACGTAGGTCATTGAGGACTCCGAAGGCGGTCAGTGGGTGTCCATTAAGGCCCGCGCGGCGCGGGATCAAGCGGCGAGGGGGCATCCGCGACGGTTTCGTACAGCGATTGGGCCTCGCGCGCCGGGCCTCTGCGCTTGGCGCATGCCACAACCCGCACCACGGCGATTTCCCTTGCGCGCGGTACGGTTAAAACGTCGCCCGGCTTGATCTCGCGGCCTGGTTTTTCGACCCGATTCCCGTTCAGCCGGATCAGGCCGGACTCGCACGCCTCCTGCGCCAGGGCACGCGTGCGATAGAAACGCGCGCACCACAGCCATTTGTCGAGACGGTCGCTCATTTGCCCGCGATCAGATCCGCCAATCCCGCAAAGGGAGAATCCTTCCTCACCGGACGCACCGGCTTGGCGGGCGCTTCGCGCTTGGCGCTGCGCCGCCACACCGACGCCCCGCCCACGACGTCGGCGGTCTGCCAGCCAAGCTCGGCCAGGACCGCACGCACTTCCTCGTTGCCGCAGCCGAGCAGCGACACCAGCTTGGGCAACAATGCTTCGGCAGAGGCGCCGTCGGTCAGCGCTTTCTCCAACGTGTCTTCCAAACGCTCCAGCATGTCGAGGCGGATGGCGCGCCCGGCGATCACGCGAAACCCCGCAGCCGCCAGAAATCCCTCAGGCGCCGCCGTGTCGTTGACGAACGAGGTCAGGCCCGCGCGCGGAAGCGCCGGCAGGTTCTCAAGCTTGTTCCACACGCCCCACAACAGCGCCAAGAGCGACGCCGCATCCGGCCTCAGTAATTTCGTCAGATAGATCGCGCGCCGCCCAAACCACACGCCGTAAGGCCGCAGCGCCCGGATCAGCGCGCCCCGGTTCACTGAAACATCGGCCTCAGCGGTCGGGAGCGAGCCGAAATTCTCGCACAACTGGTGGGCGATGCCGCGCGCGGCGGCGGGCATCGCTTCGGCGGTTCCGGCTTTCGCTTCGACGCCCTCCCGCAACGCCAAGAGCGGTTCGAGCTTCGCCTTGATCCGCGCCGCCAGCCATTCCGCCAGCCGGCGCTGGATGCTTTCGCGCGGGCCGCCCTTGATGATTTCGTCGGCCAGCAGCCTGACGGTCGGTTCGAGCGGCGCGGGGCCCGCGGCCAACCGCGCCACGATGGCGCCGTCCCACCACAGCCGCCCGTGCTCGCTGAGCGTGACGTCGCCGTCGGCTGCGAAGGCGAGCCGTCTTGCGCGGGCGAAGAATTCGCCTTCGAGGCCCTTCATTGCGGCGGCGCGCAGCGCGCGCTCGTGAATGCCCGCCGCGCTTTCGGCCTGCGAGAAGCGGAAGCCGTCGAGCTTGCCGACGATCTCGCCGCCGATCGCCACGCCGCCGGAATCGTCGAGCACCACATTGATATCGTCGAGCGCGAGCTGGCGCATCAAGACCGACGTGCGCCGGTCGATGAATCGTTGCGTCAGCCGTTCGTGCAGCGCGTCGGACAGCCGATCCTCGACGGCGCGCGTCATTTCCTGCCAGTGCGCGCCGTCCCTTACCCAGCCGGGACGGTTCGCGGCATAGGTCCAGGTGCGAACCTGCGCCAGCCGTCCCGATAGCGTCGCCACGTCGCCTTCGGTGACGTCGAGGCGCGCGATCTGCTTGGCGAGCCAATCCTCGGGCAACTTGCCGTCGCCCGTAGTCAGATGGACGAAGATCGTTCGCACCAGGCGCGTATGTTCCTCGGCACTAAGCTTGTGGAAATCCGGCAGCTGGCAGGCATCCCACAAGAGGCGCACCTGCGCCGGCGCGCGCGTGCGCTCGCGCACTTCATCCTGTTCGGCGAGGCTGCGCAGCGCGATGAGATCGCTCGAAGGGCGCGCCCTAACCAACCCGCGCAACGGCGGCGGTTCGTCGAGCGCCGCGATCAAGGATTCCTGGGTTCGGAACGACAGCGCCGAATTGCGCCATTGCAACACGCGCACCGGCTCGTAGCGATGGCCTTCCACCCGCGCCACGGTTTCCTGGTCGAGGTCATCGGCGTCGCCGGTGATGCCGAAGGTTCCGTCGTTCATGTGGCGGCCGGCGCGCCCCGCGATCTGGCCGATCTCTTCGGGCCTCAGCGGGCGGGTTCCTATCCCGTCGAATTTCTCCAGCGCCGAGAACGCGACATGATCGACGTCCATGTTGAGGCCCATACCGATGGCGTCGGTCGCCACCAGGAAGTCCACGTCGCCCGACTGATAGAGCGCGACCTGGGCATTGCGGGTGCGTGGGGAAAGCGCGCCCAGCACGACCGCCGCGCCGCCGCGCTGGCTGCGGATCAAGTCGGCGATGCCGTAAACATCCTCGGCGGAGAACCCGACCACCACCGAACGGCGCGGCAGCCGCGTCAGTTTCTTCGAGCCCGTGTAAGCGAGGTCGGAGAAGCGCGCCCGCGAGGTGAAATAGGTTCGCGGGACGAAGCGCTGGATCGCGCCGCGCATGGTGTCGGCGCCGAGGAATACTGTTTCCTCCTCGCCGCGCGCATTCAGCAGCCGGTCGGTGAAGACGTGGCCGCGCTCGAAATCGGCGCAGAGCTGGATCTCGTCGATCGCCAGGAACGCAGTCCCCAGGTCGAGCGGCATGGCCTCCACGGTGCAGACGAAATATTTCGCGCCGGGCGGGACGATCTTCTCCTCGCCGGTAATGAGCGCGGCCAGGTTCGCGCCCTTGAGCCGCACCACTTTGTCATAAACTTCGCGCGCCAAGAGCCTCAGCGGCAGGCCGATCATGCCGGATTTGTGGGCCAGCATCCGCTCGATGGCGAAATGCGTCTTGCCGGTGTTGGTGGGGCCGAGAACGGCGGTGATCCGGCCGCCATCGGGCGGACGCTTGGTGCTCATCACCGATGAACATGGTTTTTTTGACCGCCGGTTTCAAGCCAATTGCGATGCTTAACCTTGGCCGGGCAAGATGGCGCCATGACGATTCCCGAATTGCTGCCGCCGACCCGCTTCCGCGCCTTGCCGCGGCGTGCAGCGCTGGCGGTTTTGGCCGGGCTGCTGCTCCTGATTGGCGCAGGCATCGTGGGCGGCGTCGCGCATGGTCGCCCGGACCGCGGTCCGCCGGGGCATGGCGATCTTGAACTTTATATGAGCGTCATCGACCGCGTCGTCCATGGTCAGCCCTATTATGTCGCGGTTACCACGGAGCAGCGAACGAGGCATTATCCGCTGAAGCCGGCGTTCACTGTGCGCAATCCGCTCCTGACCTATGCGATGGCGGCGCTGCCGGGGGACGCCGCGCGAAGTGTGTCGCTTCGCATCCTTGCCATCGTGGTCATGGCGGCCTGGGGGTTGCGGCTGCATCTTCTGTTCGGCCGGACGGTGATTGTCGGAGCGGGGATGGTTCTGCTCGCCTGCGGCCTGGTGGCGGCCATGCTCGGCGGCCTTTATGCTTTCCACGACATCTGGGCGGGCGCGTTGATCGCATTGTCGCTGGCCGTGCGCGACGAGCGGCACTGGCTGGCGAGCGTCCTGATCGGGTTTCTCGCGGTCGTGCTGCGCGATCTTTCGCTGCTCTATCTGCTCGTGATGGGCGCCCTGGCGCTGTACGACGGCAAACGGCGCGAAGCGTTGGCGTGGGCGGTGGCGATCGCGGCGTTTCTCGCCGTTCTGGCCGTCCATGCCCATTTTGTGGGGGAGCAATTGAGGCCCGGCGATCACCGCTCGCCCGGCTGGCTCGCCTTCGGCGGCTGGCCGTTCGTGCTCGCCAATGCGAAGTTCAACGCGCTGCTGGTGCTCGATCCGCCTTGGGTGATCGCAACGGCGATTCCGTTGATGCTGCTTGGTCTGGCGGCATGGCCGGGACCGACGGGCGCGCGCCTGGTCGTCGTCTGCTCTGCCTACATTCTTCTGTTTTTGTTTTTCGGCAGACCCGACAATTCCTATTGGGGGGTCATCATCACGCCGCTGATGGCGCTGGGCCCACTGATGGCGCCGCGCGGACTCTGGGAATTGGCGAGAACCGGCCTGATGCCAAGGCGTTCGTTGTAGCGGGAATGCCATTGCCGCGCGCGGCCACATCTGAGGTCACGCGCGGCAATGGCGGTAAGAGCACTAGCCTACTCGGCGTGATAAATCCCTTCGTGGACTTCCGAGATGGCATCGTTGACATACTCGATCGCTTTCACGCGATGTCCGCCCTTATTGGATTCCGCCGACTGGAGTTCCGACTTGGCGTTTTCGAGTGAACTCAGGGCTGCTTCCATATGTTCCTGTCTGGCTGCCGCCTGGCCGATGAAAAAACCGGCCGACAAAGTCATGGCCAAAGCACCCACGACCAATCCGCGTTTCACATAGATCTTCATCCTGGTCCCCATGTTGGATTGAAAAACGGTCGAACGACCGTGGTTGGAACTGTAATTAATCAGAAAGTGACGATCAATTGTCGCAGGGGGCAAAATGGTCGTGCGTCTATACCACGAGAATGGAAGTAGAACGAACGCCGTCCGAATCGCTAACTGGATGAATATCGGCCTTTGTTCTCACGCTATTACGTGTTTGTCAAGGTTGGACCACCGCAAGATCTAGTGGACGAATCGAGGAATGGAGTCTCGGCGACTTATCCACGTAACACTCCGTATGCGGAGCACTGTGACGGCTTCCCGACAGAAAGAAGACGGGAATTTGACCGTTTTTCGCGGGTGCGATACTCCCCCGCGCGCGGTCGCACCGCATGCTCTCCGCCCCCGAGTATGAGAGAAGACCGGCGCAGAGTCCGCAAAGGCGTTCAGCGATGACCGAGAAGACCCCAAAAGCCTGGGCCTCCCTAGCCGCCAAGGAGCTGAAGGCGCGCGCGCTCGGCGAACTCGACTGGGCCACGCCGGAAGGCTTCACGGTCAAACCGCTCTACACCGCGGCGGATATGGAGGGCATCGAGGCGGCGGATTCGCTGCCGGGCTTCGCGCCGTTTCTTCGCGGGGTGCGCGCCACCATGTATGCCGGGCGGACCTGGACCATCCGGCAGTATGCAGGCTTCTCCACCGCCGAAGAGTCGAACGCGTTCTACCGCAAGAACCTCGCGAGCGGGCAGACCGGCATCTCGGTCGCCTTCGATTTGCCGACGCACAGGGGCTACGACAGCGACCATCCGCGTGTGGCGGGCGACGTCGGCAAGGCTGGCGTCGCCATCGATTCCGTCGAGGACATGAAGGTCCTCTTCGCCGGGCTGCCGCTCGACAAGACGAGCGTGTCGATGACCATGAACGGCGCGGTGATCCCGATCATGGCGAACTACATCGTGGCGGCGGAAGAGCAGGGCGTTGCGCCGGCCAAACTCGCCGGCACGATCCAGAACGACATCCTCAAGGAATTCATGGTGCGGAACACCTACATCTATCCGCCCGCACCCTCCATGCGCATCGTCGCCGACGTCATCGAATATGCGGCAAAGAATATGCCGAAGTTCAACTCGATCTCGATCAGCGGCTACCATATGCACGAGGCGGGCGCGACCGCGGTGCAGGAACTCGCCTACACGCTGGCCGACGGCATCGAATATGTGCGCGCCGCGTTGGGCAAGGGCCTTGCGGTCGACGAATTTGCGCCGCGCCTTTCCTTCTTCTTTGGCATCGGCATGAATTTCTTCATGGAGGTCGCCAAGCTGCGCGCCGCGCGGCTGATGTGGGCGCAGATCATGGCGGGCTTCGGCGCCAAGAAGCCGGAAAGCCTGATGTTGCGCACTCATTGCCAGACCTCCGGCGTCTCACTGACCGAGCAGGATCCCACCGACAACATCGTGCGCACGGCCTATGAAGCGCTGGCCGCGGTGTTGGGCGGAACTCAATCGCTGCATACCAATTCCTTCGACGAAGCCATCGCGCTGCCGACCGAGTTCTCGGCTCGCATCGCCCGCAACACGCAACTGATCCTGCAGCACGAGACCCAGGTGACGCGCACGGTCGATCCCTTGGGCGGCTCCTATTACGTCGAAGCGCTGACCCACGCGCTGGCGGTCCACGCGAAAACGATCATCGACCGCGTGGAGAAGAAGGGCGGCATGACCCATTGCGTCGAAGACGCCAAGCTCGCCATCGAGGACTCGGCGACGCGCCGTCAGGCCCGCGTCGACAAGGGCGAGGATGTGATCGTCGGCGTCAACCGCTTCGAGCCGGACAATGCCGAGAAGGTGGAATACCGCGACATCGACAATCGCGCGGTTCTCCAGGCACAGCTCGATCGCCTGGCGAAGGTCAAAGCCGCGCGCGATCAACAAAAAGTCGCGGCCGCTCTGGAGGCGTTGCGGCAAGGGGCGGCGGGCAAAGCCAATCTTCTGACGCTGGCGGTGGAGGCCGCGCGCGCGCGCGCCACGGTCGGCGAAATCTCAGATGCCATCGAAAAGGTCCATCCGCGCCACCGCGCCAAGACGCAACGCATTACCGGCGTCTATGGCGCAGCCTTCGACGGCGACAACGAGTTCGCGGCACTGAAGGGCGAGGTGGAAGCCTTCGCCAAGTCGTCCGGCTCGCCGCCGCGCCTTCTGGTCGCCAAGATGGGCCAGGACGGCCACGACCGCGGCTCGAAGGTCATTGCCTCTGCCTTCGCCGACATCGGCTTTCAGGTCGACATCGGAGCGCTGTTCCTGACGCCGCAAGAGGTCGCGCGAGAAGCCGCGACCACGGGCGTTCATGTGGTGGGCGTTTCCAGCCTGGCGGCCGGCCACAAGACGCTGGTTCCGGAACTGATCGCCGCGCTGAAGAATGAAAAATGCGCCGCCCTGGTGGTGGTCGGCGGCGTGATTCCGCTCCACGATCACGATTTCCTCAAGCAGGCGGGCGTCGCCGCCGTTTTCGGTCCCGGCACCAACATTCCCGAAGCCGCTAGAAAAGTGCTCGACCTGCTGCGCGGCTGACGCGCGTCAGTTTGCCTTCGCCGGTGCCGCGGCGGGCGGCACGCTCCCGGTCGGCTGACCGCTTGGCGTGATGTAGAGCTTCTTTTCCTTGTACGCGATGTAGATGTGCAGTTGCTTCAACACGTCCATGCCAAGCAACATGGACGGCACCTCAACGCTATTGTTGCGGTTATCCAGCAATGTGCCCGTGGACCAGGTGTTCACTTTTTCGCTGATCTTATCGGGGATGATGTGTACATCCAGATTCGCCACTTCGACGCCCGCCAACGACAGCGACTTGAAGTGATGCCTCCAGGTGGTCAGCCCCGCAACGCCGTTCAGAATCCCCGACACCGGCGTGTCGGCTGATCCCACAACGAGTCCGAATGATCGTTCGGCCTTTCCTCTTTCCAGCGTTGAGGTGCTGGCGCCCGTATCGAGCTGGGCTGTGACTTCCTGGCCGTCAAGCGTGACCGTCAGCACGATTGCCGACCTATCCCGGAGCTTGAACGGAATGATGGTAATCGGCCGATCCGGCCAATACACCACCTGACCCTCGCAATGGTTCGGACTGAGGAGGTCGAGCCTGTTGGCGACGAAGTCGATGGAGAGGTCGTAATTCGTGAGAATACTGCCGCCCAGCAGACCCACCACTCTCGGATCGTCGCCGCTGCCGATGCCTGTCGGGTCCAGCATGAATTGGATGCCGTTGCCGCGCATACCGCCAAGTTCGAACGAAGTGCTGACAAAGCTCTCCGATTTTGCCCCGGTTACGCCGTAGAGCCTGAAATTGGCGGCACCGGATGGCAGTTGCAATTTGTCGGCCAATTTACTCGACATCGTCGAGAAAAACGCTCCGGTGTCGAGCAACATCAGCTTTGGAACGCCTGCGACCTCGACGGGAACGAATTCACGGGGGTCGCCACCGATTTGTGTCAGTGGAATGCGGGCATAAATGGCAAGCTTGGGGCAGTCGTCGGCCCGTGCGGGAATGAGCAATTGCGCCGCGGCAATCGCGACGAGGCAAAGACGATATTTCATGATTGACCCCCCCGGTCCCCAACCCATAGCAGTCTAGACTTTATCTTCCGCGGCGGATAGCGGACAGATTGTGCCCGGCGGAACGCCGTTCCCGGCAATTGGTGCGGAGGAAAATATGTCGCGCATCACGATCATCGGTCCCGGCGCCATCGGATGCTCCGTCGGCGCGGCCCTCCTGGAGGCCGGCTACGACGTGACGTTCTGCGCGCGCCAATCCTTTGCGCGCCTGTCGGTGCGCAAGGGCGACGAGCCGGCGAAGAGGTTTCCCGCGCGCGTGGTCACGTCTCCGAGGGAGATCGCGCCCGCCGAATGGGTTCTGCTCTGCGTCAAGGCGCATCAAGTGCCGTCGGCCGCCGGGTGGCTTGAGGCCGCCGTCGGGCCGCACACCAAGGTCGCGGTGCTGCAGAACGGCGTCGAACAGCGCGAACGCGTCGAGCCTTTCGTTCCGACGCCGACAGCCATCGTGCCCGTGATCGTCGAGCTTCCGGTGAGCCGAGTGTCCCCCGGGGAAGTCGTTTGGCGCCGGGTTGCTCTGCTCAGCGCTCAGGACGATGCGCCGGGAAAAGAATTTTGCACCCTGTTCGCCAACTCGTTCATCACGGCGTCGGCGGTGGACGATTTGCTCACGGTGGCCTGGAAGAAGCTCTGCCTGAATGCGCCCGGCGGCGCGATCCTGGCGCTCACCGGCCAGCCGATGGCCGTTTTCCACAAAGAGGGGATTGTCGAGGTGGCGCGCGCGATCCTGCACGAATGCGTGGCGGTCGGCCGTGCCGAAGGGGCCAAGCTCGACGACGCGCTGATCGAGCCGCAGATCGAATTCTTCCTCAAGGCCGGGCCCGGCGAGGGCAATTCGATGTATGCCGACCGCATCGCGGGGCGCCACATGGAATGGGACGCGCGCAATGGCGTGATCGTGCGCAAGGGCGCGCGCCACGGCATCGCAACGCCCGTCAGCGCGGCGCTGGTGCCGCTCTTGGCGGCGCTCGATCCGTGATCAGTTCCCAATGTTCTGTTTGAGGAACTTCTCCGTCTCCGTCAGCACGCGGATACGCATATCCGCCGTCCTGAGATAATGATCGCCGCCCGGCAGGCGGATGAAATCGACCTTCTTGTGGGCTTTGTTCAACGCGTCATACATCTCTTGGCTCTGGCCGATGCGCACGGTGGTGTCGTCACCGCCATGCAGCAAAAGAACGGGGCACTTCACCTTGTCGGCGTGAAGGGCTGGCGACGTTGCTTTCCACTGCGCCGAATCCGTGTCGGGCGACCCCATGCGCAAGCGCAAGTACGAAGTGGGTTGCGAGAGGCTGCCGGTCTCGCGCACGTTCGTATCGTAAAGATTCTGCAGGTCCGATATGCCTGCAAAACTGATCGCACAGGCATAAAGGTCCGGCGTGAACGCGGCGCCGGCAAGCGCCGCATAGCCGCCGTAACTGGCGCCGACGATGCAGATACGCTTGGGGTCGACGATACCGTCGGCGATCATCTTCTCGACCCCGTCGGTGACGTCGTCCTGCATTTTGAGGCCCCATTGCTTGTTGCCGGCGTCGGTGAATTTCTTGCCGTAGCCGCTCGAGCCGCGGAAATTGGGTTGCAGCACGACATAGCCGCGATTGGCATAAAACTGCGCCCACCAGTTAAACCCGATCTGGTCGCGGCAGCAGTTCGGACCCCCATGCGGCATGACGATGGCCGGCAGGTTCTTGGCAATCCGTCCCGGTGGCAGCGTGATGTACGCCGGTATGTCCAAACCATCCCGCGCCTTGTAGGGGTAAGGCTTCATCTCGCCGAGATCGGTGGACTTCAGGTCGGGATAAGACTTTCCGATCGGCGTTGCGTGGTGCGTGGTTCGGTCGAGCTCGAAATAAACCGGAGGCACTCGCGGCGCATCGACCTTAATCGCGACCAGGTTCATGCCCCGGTCCCACGAAACAGCCTTCGCCGACAGGCTGGGGAAAGCGGATTCCACGCCCTTCCGCAGCGGCTCCAGCGTTTTGTCGAAATAGATATACTGCGGCGTATCCGCGATGTAGCTCGCGCCGATGATCCGGCCGGTCCACGGATCGGTCAGGACTTCGCCTACATCATATGTCTGGTCGTAATAGAGCGGCGAAACCTTCTTCGTTGCAAAGTCAACGAGATCGTAGCCGTGCAGACCTGTGTTTTCATCGTGTTTGTATTGTACCAGGGCCGTACCGTCGTAAAGCACGCCCATGATCTCTGCGCCTTTATCGCCCGAAGCGTCGAACTTCTGCCATTCGTGCAATTTCCCGTCCTTGTCCGCGATCAGTACCGTATCGACGAGCGGATCCACCTTTTGATCGACGCGCCCCACGACACGGCCATGGCCGTCCATGAGCCATTGGGTCGTGAAGGTATTTTCCGTGACCGACTTGTTGCCGCGCTCGACGAAGGTGGCATGGCCTGTCGTCACGTCCACGCGATAGAGATCGTAGCTGATCGTGTCGTAATAGCCGGCCATGTTGCCGATGGAACCTGAGTAGAGCGGCATATAGATGAGGGTGGCATCGTCAGGATCGAGATCCGCGACGATCGACGATACGGGGTTGTATTGGATCGAATCCACGTTGCCGAGAAGTCCCACCATCTCCTTTGTATCGGGATCGACCGACATCGTGCGGTAGACGGTTCTCTCGACATCGCCGCTGACTAATATCGTGTGATCCACGATGTTGACGAGCAGACGGTTGTTCTTCGCCCATTGGATGGAATCGATCGTAACGTCGCCGGCGGCAACATAGAACGGCGGCTTATCCTGATCCGCGCCCAGGTGATAAACCAGGACCACCGGCTTTCCCTGATAGGAGCGGACGAACGCGATGTGCTTGCCGTCGGGAGCTATGGCCGGATCGGACATGTCCGGAAGCCGGCCGAAAGCCGCGACCGGTGGCAGCGCCGGCGCCGGCTGCGGTGCAGGCGCCGATTGAGACAAGGCTGCGGAAACCGGAAATAAGAAACCCGCCGCGGCGACCGCCGCGAGAATACCCCTACGCATAGCCATCCCCCCGATTTTCGGAAAGTCTAGCCCTGAACGGGCTGCAAGGCGATGCGGCTAATGCAGCGGTTGAAGAGCCTTCACCGCTGTTTCGGCTCAGGATTTTGGCGGCGCGCCGTCGATTTTGAACGAGGTCACGACCGCGGCGATCACGCCGTATTGCGATTTGGCCCAGACGCGCAGCGGCACCGCATAGCTGCGCCCGTCAGCGCTGCGGAATACTGCAACACGGGCTGTGATCGCCGGGAAGTTGGCGTCCTTGAGAACGCGCGGTTTGTAACCCGATACCTGCTTGTAGATGATCGAGCATTCCAGGCCCGGCCCCTTGTAAAGGCCGTTGTCCATCGTGATGTCGACGTCCTTCACCTTGGTCAGTGTGATGTCGTAGCGGCGCCGGCCGTCGAATACCGGTGCTTTTACGCTGCAAGGATTGTTTGGCTCGGCACCGACGCCCGAGGCGATAAAGACGACTGCGCTCAAAGGATCGAAGGTCGACTTCTGGTCCTCCGGCTTCACTTCGTATCCGGTCGTGCTGTAGGGCGGATTGGCGTAGAGGTGAACCGGCATGCCGTGGTCGTAACTCAACGAGACTTCCTGATGGTTCTCGGTGTGCCCGGTGTAGAAGGAATCGTAGAGCGTCGGCTGCAGTTCGTGGCTACTGATCTTGCCGTTGGAGCTGGCCTGGATCTGCGACTGCCAAAACGCGTTGACCACGCCGCTGGTCTCCAGGTTCGAGACCACATGGTATTGGTCGCCGACGATCTTGGCGTCCATGTCGACTTTGCCGATGGTAATGCCGCCGGCGTAGATCGTCATCGCCATCTGCAGGCCGGAGGTGGGCTGCTGGCCTTGTTCCGCGCTGGCGCCTCCGGCGGCGATGGCCGCTTGGGTGTAGGGCAGGGCGCAAAGAGCGAGGCCGAGAGCAAGAGAACGCGGTTTCATGCTGGGACTTCCTCTTTGGGAGCAATTGTCGCAGGGGTCTGCCGACAGTCTATGGTTCAATTATGACGCCTCGGATGGCAAGTCGGAACCACATGCTTGCCGAAAAGTTAATCCGGGCCTGGGCTTTGGGGGCGACCGGGGGCAGCCAATGCCCCTACGGCTTGACCGCAGCGCCGCCCGCGCTGTAGAGAGCGCCCCTCGCCAAGGAACGAACCGCCATGTCCCGCCGCTGCGAATTGACCGGAAAAGGCCTGTTGGTCGGCCACAATGTCAGCCACGCCAACAACAAGACCAAGCGGGTATTCCGCCCGAATTTGCAGGTGATTTCGCTTGCCAGCGACGCACTCGGTAACACCTACAAGCTGAAGATCAGCATGAGCGCGCTGCGTACCATCGACCGGACCGGGGGGCTGGACGCCTTCCTGCTGAAGGCCAAGGACGATGTGCTCTCCCCCCGCGCGCTGCGCCTGAAGCGACTGGTCGCGAAAAAGATCTCTAAAGCGGCCTAACCCGCGTCCCTAACGCCGCTTTTACCGTGCTTTGGCCGCTTTTCGGCATGGCATCTGCATCTATATTCCCGTAATGTGCCAAAACGTGTCGGGACGCTGGCGGGTAAGCCGGCGCCAGTGGGGTGGGTGTTGTGCGGGCAATTCAACAGAATATGCGCGGGGGATCGCGCGGTCGCTTGGCGGCGCGAATGGCTTCGACGGGAACCGTTGAAGAGGGTCCCTACCGCTTGCGCAGCGCGAGCGATGCGGCTTGGCCTGTCTATGTGGCCCAGCGCGAAGGCTTCTGGCAGAGGACGGGCGCGACACTGCACGCCGTTCTGCGCCTGATCCTGCCGGTTCTGGCGCTCTTGGCCTGCTTCGTCGGGCTCTATCTTTACCG
>Ga0265340_10000099_pt1:0-10000 | contig 41468 bp, 26 predicted proteins | sample 4CB225metaG_FD_202082 | JGI IMG/M metagenome (GOLD analysis project Ga0265340, IMG submission 202082) | Rhizosphere microbial communities from Carex aquatilis grown in University of Washington, Seatle, WA, United States - 4-CB2-25 metaG | ecosystem: Host-associated > Plants > Roots >...
ACCAACCAGTATCGTACGAATTGGGACAGGATTTTTGACCAAAGCTCTGGTTCGCGAGAGAACCTCAATTAGTCGCGTTTGAAGGATGGTGCATCCATTCGCAGGAGCTCGGCGGTCGCCTCACTGATTCTGAGCACCGCATCATCTTCCGCACGTTTGACGAGCCGATCGCCGTCGGCCGTGAGTGGACCCACAAGTAGCTTTTCCTGGTACTCGTCCTGCTTACCCATAACGGATGAACGTATCTGAAGGTAGTCGCCTGAAGCGAATAGGAGGCGCGACAACGGCGATTTCGTAGAGACCACCTGCCCTCGTGCCGCCAGAAGGGCCGTGAGAAATTCATTCCCCGCTTGTATGTCCACTTGAACGGAATTTTTACCTTCCATTGCGAACGCTGTCCCTTCGCGTCTGAGATCTGTTCTCTCGCCTCGAAAACTAGTTCTGACACTCTCAACTTGGTCAGTCCGCAACGTGAACAGACGTGTGTCGCGCCATGTCTCGGCCTCTTGCGATAAGATGGCGAGTAGTGGTGAAAAATCAGCACACGCCACGGCCGTTCCATTATCCGAGACGCGAGCGGTTGTAAGCCCCGGCGCCTCAGCGCAGGGACTCATCAACTCAACTGCGATTTCGCGAGCGGGAAGAACCAGCCTGAGCACAGCTGATGGTTGGCCTCTTTGTGGCGTAAATTGGGCAAGGTTCATGAAGTGCTTGCCTTTGAGCAAACTCACCTCGTTCAACAACTGAGCGATCTTTGCATTTTCCAGTCGTAAGTGAGGCTGTTCGACTTCAAACCAGTGGTCGACCTCGTCATTACTGCGCGCGTGAAACGCTGCCTGTGCAGACTCAAAGACAATCTCACGAACGTCGTCATCATTCGCGTGGACAAGTCTTGAATCAATCACTTGCTCTGGCGTCAAATCCAGAGCCGCGCTGTTTGCGTCAACAACGAATATGAAGCCTGCTGCGCTAAGCGGCCCAGAGAGCGTTAGATATCTGCCCCCTCGAAAGTCGGAGACTTGCTCACCAAATGACAAGGTAAGCTCGTTGCCTCCAACGCTAAGATGCCATGCAAATCGGGGTGGATCTAGACCCAGATCCGTTAGGTTCCGTGCTACACTATTCGGAGCGCGTTCGATACGGCGAATGACCCGAATACCTCTTAGCGCCGAAATCACAGCTTTGATCGTAGCGGAGTCGCCTGGAACGGTCACTGGCAACGGAGCAAACCACGAGTCCGTTGTGCCTGCGCGTCGTAATAAGCGCACTTCCCGACCTCCTCTGGAAAGAGACAGGAAGTCAGGTTCGCCATCAACAAGACGCGGCAACAGCGATTCAGCACTCTGTGCGGAAACGCTTTGCTTGCGCCAGGGCAAAGACGCACCGACACCTGACGCGAGCGCTACAATAACAAGAATTCCGTTGGTGACAAGCTGGCGGCGCACGTAATTCATGGCTGCCCTCTGGCGTGCCACAGACGACGAGCGATCTTGCAAACAAACCACAACACCAAAACCGCCGCTGGCATGAAAACGACTACGTACTGATTGAGTTGTCTCAGATCGGCATCGGAGAGCACCAGTTGGGCCGAAGCTCTGTGCGGCGAGCCAATTTCTAAGCCAGTTGGCTTCGCAAGTAGCCAGCTGAGCACACCATCTGCAAAGGCGCGATTTCCAACCAATGCAGGCAATCTCAGGGCACGATTGACGACTGTCGATGCGGGGGTGACAACGAGTCGGCGTTTGGAGCCATTTGCCGACTCTCCAAGTTCAGCTGCGATCGCAAGCGTAAGCTCCTGCGCCGCTGCCACCGCACCACGTGGGCCAGAGTTCCTCTTCAAGTACGAACTTATGTCGCTCACAGCCATCGATCGCTTGCCGGATCGCAGCAAGACTTGGACGGGCGCCCCTTGCGCCACGTTAATCGCAGGCGCCAATGAAACGATAACGTTCAGTGACCTGCTCGGCGTTCCCCTGCTGAGTGCACGTGTAGCCGGATGTTCTACTATTTGCGCGAAGAACGTTTCTCCAAAGCCCTCGGGTAATCGTAGGCTCTCGTCTCCTTCAACCACCACATTGTTACCGAGAGATACGCCGAGTTCAGGCAATAGTGCATCTAGTCCTGTACCACGAACCCTACCCGACTCGTCGGGGACCGTACCTGACATTATCCAAAGGGCTCCCGAGTGATCGCGATATTCTGAAATCTGTTTGAGGGTCCAAGGGGAGAACGGCAGTTCGGGTTCTGCTACGATCAACAAAGTGCATTCCGCAATGTCTTGGTAGTGAGTTACATCACTGTCCAGCGTTCGCACCTCTATGGAGTCTCTCGACATCCGAGTCTTGAGCTCGCTCAATCCGTCCGGGCTACGATCTTCTAAGCTCAGTTCGCGATGTCCCTGAGTGAAACAGACTACCGAGTGATTGTCCTCGAAGAGTCTACGCAGGCCCTGAATCAGCGATTGCTCCAATCGTGGCTCGGCGTCCCCCGTTTCTGGATCCACCTGGGCGACGTCGTCGATCGTTAGGTAGACACGACGTTTGCCTCGTTCCATGACGACTACAGAGTCGCTGAGAGACTTTCCTTCTTTTGCGGCACCAGCGACGATGCCCAGCTCGGACTGAAGCGCCAGGAATTGTCCAGGTTCGCGATCGGGATCGATCCAGCGCAACCTAAGGCGAGTTGACAACGAAAGACAATCGTCAATGATTGGCTTAATGGTGGGAAAGAGTGGATCCGAATGACTTACGAGCACGTAGATGGAAACCATCTCATTTAACGTCGTAAGTGTCTGTCGAGTCGCTGGTGCCAGAGTATATCGGCGGTCGGCGGTCGCATCGAACCGCTGATCCAACGATATACCTAGCAAGTTGACGCATATCGAAAGAACCACAACAGACCCAAGGCCGATAAAATTTGCCCACCGCAGCCAGCCACGCGAAGTCAACGACGTTTGCAGCGTTGACCATCGGTGAGTCATGACCACCTCCACGATCCTACTACCCTTGTTGACAGGAAGAGCGGGAGCGCAACGAGTGTCGCGTCAAAAGCGACCCTGCGCAAGGAAATGATACCCTGCGACATTTCTGCTAGTTGGGATTGGATGGCCACTTGATCACAAAGCAGCCGTAGCCTGCCATCATCGACTGCGTATTGTGCAGTTCCCAAGAACAGGAAGAGAAGAAAGACACTTGTTGTGAGGACCAAAGCGATGAACTGACCCCGGGCTACCACGCTGCAGAAGATGCCTATCGCCAGAAAGCCAGCGCCGAGTCCGCAGATTCCTAGATAGCTCGTCGCAACTGTGTGCCAGTCGATGTCCACCACTTGCCGCAATATCAGCGGGTAAGCAACACTGGGCAACCAGAGGATAGCAAAGGTCGCCAACGCAGCAGCGAACTTGCCGAGCACAATTGCTGGTATACCGATCGGCGCGGACAGTAGGTTTTCAATAGTGCCGGACCTTCGCTCCTCGGCAAAGCTACGCATGGTGAGTACTGGGCAGAGAAACATATAGGTCAATGGAACAAGTACGCTTTGCCCGTAGAATGCCTGCAGCGGTCCGACATTGAGGCTCGGTTCGGTAGTTGCAGCGAAGTTCGCCACAATGGACACAAACACCGCGCCTTGCAGGACGACCAATGCGAAGAGCAGAATCCACGCCAGGGGTGAGAGCCAAAGGCTGGCGAATTCGCGCCGAAAGGTGGCACAAAATCCTATCATAGTGTTGTGTCTTCGTCCGGTTGTGCAAGCGTAGAAAATAGGGCTTCGAGAGTTGTTGCGACGCGATCTACGGACCTAACGCCAACTCCAGCGGTGACCAAGGCTGCTATCAATTGCTCAATTGCCTGACCGGTGTCACTGCACGATCGTGTAAGACGTATCCTTGCTTCTGCTACACCGTTCGAACTAGCTGTGTCGGCTTTGGTGTCGGCGGCTGGAGGCTCGTGGCAGAACTGCCAGTTGAGGCTGGCAAGGATCGCCGGGACCCGCTGGTCCGGATCCCTGAACGTGACCCTCAATTCGGCACCGCCCTGTCTCGCTCGCAATACTTCGATGGAGTCGTTTGCAATTAGCCGACCCTTGTGCATCACCAACACGTCTGTGCAGAGTGATTCGACCTCTGCAAGCACATGGGTACTGATAAGAATTGCGTGGTCCTCTTTCAGTCGCCCAACAAGTTCTCGCAGGTTACGGACTTGATTGGGGTCCAGGCCTGCGCTGGGTTCGTCCAGTAAGATAATGGGCGGATTGGTCTGCAGCGTGTCTGCAAGTCCAACGCGCTGCCGATGTCCTCTGGACAGTCTGCCAATACTAATATCAAGTATGTCCTCGCAGCCGGTCTCCCGTGCAGCCTCAGATACGATTGCCTGTCTACACGAGTGGGCAACTCCCTTGATCTCCGCTCGATATGAGAGATATTGCCGAGTCGTCATCTCTAGATAGAGTGGCGACGTTTCTGGAAGATACCCTAGACAGCGCCGCGCCTGCATCGGCGACGCGATGAGATCGTACCCGCAGAGCCGCACAGTACCTCGAGTGGGACCAAGGACGCCTGCGAGCATCCGAAGCGCAGTCGTCTTTCCTGCGCCGTTCGAACCGAGCAACCCTGAGACTGACCCTTTGCTCACTTGGAACGTCAGGTCGCGAACTGCGACGAGCGAACCGTAGTGCTTCGTCAGTCCCTGAGCTTCAATCAAGGGTCAGCTTCCAGGGGTTCGTCTTCTGCTGCACCGTGGCACTGCTTGAACTTCTTCCCCGAACCACAGGGGCATGGGTCATTGCGACCAATGCGCGCCGTCGCACGCTGCGGCGGCGTTCGTGATGGAGTCCCACCGTTTGCAATAGTGCGCATCTGAGCCAACAGCTCTTCCGGTGATACCTCGCCCTCCTCACCGATATGCTTTGCTACGGCCTGATCGAGGTCTGCATGATGCCGCGCCTCAGCCGCAGCCTCCAGTTCGCTCATTTCATCCGGTCTTTGGATCTGCACGTTAAAGAACTTGGTCAGGACGGTGCTCGACACGCGCGCCATCATATTCACAAAGAGCGAATATCCCTCTTTCTTGTATTCGTTCTTAGGATCGCGCTGACCGTATCCTCGTAGGCCAATGCCGTCACGCAGATGTTCCATATTCGTCAGGTGATCTACCCAAGCCTCATCGATCGTCTCGAGATAGAGATAACGGAACACTCGCAGAGCTAGGTCAACGCCCATCTCGCGCTCACGATCCCAATAGGCCTGCTCAGCGGTTTGGTACAGGTTACGAACCACCCGGTGCGGTTCGCCCATTTGGTCAATCGGGTCCTCGAGCTTCTTCCCAAAACTCTCGCGGAAGCCGTCTTGCACACTGGCTACGTCCCAATCCTCCGGAGGACGTTCGGCAGGACAGCACTCTTCGACCATCGCGGCAACGACTCGGTCGATCAGATCGAACATTCGCTCCCGTTGCTCGGATAGGCCATGGCATACGCTATCGACGAGTTCATCATGGATTTCGATAGGGGACGCCGGAGGACGACGCTCCGCATCGATACGGATACCCCATAGATGGTAGACTTCGCGTTGCAGTTGTTGCAGCTCGGCGACCTCGTTTGCCTGCGCTACTTCGTCTCGCGTCGGCGCTCGTGACCGACCGTCTGCGTCGCGCGGCGCAATGGGCGGATTCGAGTACATTCCAACGAGTTGGGCTATAAGTGGCGTAACTCGTTCATGAATCTGCTCGTCTACTGGGATTTCCCTGGTTTTGCCTGTAGGTTTGCCAAGTTCGTCCAAGTCTTCGGGCGAATATCGGCCAAGCAACAGCTGCTGACGAACGTTATACACGGTCTTGCGTTGGGCGTTCATCACATCGTCGTATTCCAGCAAATGCTTGCGAATATCAAAGTTGCGTTCCTCAACTTTGCGCTGGGCGTTCTCGATGCTTTTAGTCACCCACGGATGCTCGATGGGTTCGTCATCAGGCATCCCCATGCGATCCATCAGGTTCTTGACTCGATCGCCCGCAAATATCCGCATCAGGTCGTCTTCCAACGACAAGTAAAATCGGCTTGAACCCGGATCACCTTGCCGACCCGCGCGGCCACGCAACTGATTGTCAATGCGTCTCGATTCATGCCGCTCGGTTCCGAGAATATGCAGACCTCCCAGCGCTACGACAGCATCGTGTTCCTCTTTGCAGATCTGCTCCACCTTCTTTAGCCGTTCGGCGAATTCCTCCGGATGAGTCTCGTGATTCCTCCCATCTTGCAACATTTCCCAACGTGTCAGCATCTCTGGATTTCCGCCCAGCATGATGTCGGTGCCACGACCAGCCATGTTGGTCGAAACGGTGATAGCCCCGCGGCGTCCCGCTTGGGCAACCACACCGGCCTCGTTCTCGTGATGCTTTGCGTTAAGAACATTGTGTGGGATGTTCTTCTTCTTGAGGATTCGAGAGATTGCCGTACTCTTTTCGACACTCGTGGTGCCCACCAAGACGGGCCGACCCTTGGTGTGCTCGTCGAGTATCTCGTGAATCGCCGCTGTGAACTTCTCGCGTTCCGTCTTGTAAACTACGTCTTGGTGATCCTCGCGGATCATCTTTCGATTAGTCGGGATTACGTTGACATCCAACTTGTACGTAGAAGCGAATTCCTGAGCTTCCGTTTCTGCCGTGCCCGTCATGCCCGCCAGCTTCCTATAGATGCGGAATAGGTTTTGGAATGTGATGGTCGCCATTGTGCGACTCTCTTCCTGAATCCGCACATTCTCCTTGGCTTCCACGGCCTGGTGCAGTCCGTCGCTCCATCTTCGCCCCGGCAGCACGCGGCCCGTAAACTCATCAATAATCAGCACCTTTCCGTCGGGCGAGACCATGTAGTGCTGGTCACGCTTGTAGAGAGCATGAGCGCGCATGAGTTGATTGAGGATGTGAAGAGCGGAGATACTACTTGGATCGTACAGGTTGGAAATCCCAGCCAACTTCTGCACATACTCCACACCTTCATCGGTGAGAGTCGTGCTCTGGCCCTTCTCGTCGACATTGTAGTGCTCGTCGCGCCGAAGCTTCGATACCACTTCATTGAGCGACCTATATTTCTCGCTCGCGGCGTCAGCCGGCCCACTGATGATGAGAGGCGTTCGCGCCTCATCAATGAGGATCGAATCAACCTCGTCAACGATCGCGTAATTGAGCTCCCGTTGTACGTATTCCAGGGCGGAGAACTTCATGTTGTCCCGCAGGTAGTCGAAGCCGTACTCGTTGTTCTGCCCGTAGCAAATGTCGCTGCGATAGGAGCGATATTTCTCCTGATCACTTTGACCGTTGACTATGACGCCAATGCTCAGGTCCAGGAAATTGTAGAGACGTCCCATCCATTCGGCGTCCCGGCGCGCAAGGTAGTCGTTCACTGTAACGAGATGAACGCCCTTGCCGCTAAGCGCATTAAGATAGATCGGAAGTGTTGCTACAAGGGTCTTTCCTTCACCGGTTCGCATTTCCGCAATGCGACCTCGATGAAGTACAACACCACCTATCATTTGCACGTCGAAGTGGCGCATCTTGAGCGCACGCCAGCCTGCCTCGCGGCAAACCGCAAATGCCTCAACGAGCAAGTCGTCAAGCGTCGCTCCGTTGTCAAGCTTCTGACGAAACTCAGCGGTCTTTGCGCGTAACTCCGCGTCACTTAGTTTCTTGATGCCGGCTTCCAGATCATTGATGCGAACTACCAACGGCTGAATTCGCCGAAGTGCCCGCTCATTGCTGGTACCGAAAACCTTTTTTGCGACCCACGTAAGCATGAGGTGACCGTTTCAGACCTTCCAGGGACTTCGTTTGACGGAGGGCGAAGTGAGGCTAGTCCGCGGTCATCGCATGCGCCATGATTCCGCCGAACCTAACGCGCGATGAGCCCGATTTTACCACCCGGCCCGCGCGAAAACTGAAGTGCATCCTTATTGCTGCAACTCGCGAGTGCCCCATGTGATCGGGGTCGCTCCAGAGTATTGTGCAGCAACGCTTGCGATGCGCGGTTCTAGGCGTGTTCGGCACGGAGAGTAAGAATTAGGTGCCAAGTCTGCAAAGCGCAGTTGCCAGTTGCCCCCATGTTTTTTCTGACCAGTGGGCATAAAAAAAGGCCTCGTTGCTGTTGCAACGAGGCCCTTACAATTAACCCGGCGGCGTCCTACTCTCCCACACAGTTAACCATGCAGTACCATCGGCTCCGAGGAGCTTGACTTCCGAGTTCGGGATGGGATCGGGTATGGCCTCCTCGATATCACCACCGGAAACCGGTGGGGTGTCCAAAACCAGACGAAGTTCTCTGCTGAGAAGCGCTGGTTCGTGTGCATTTGATTCTACGAATCTTTGGCACCCGAACTCCAAGCGCGAACTGTAATGTTTGCCTTAGCGAATAAGATCAAGCCTCACGGCCTATTAGTACTGGTTAGCTCCACACATCGCTGTGTTTCCACACCCAGCCTATCACCTCGTAGTCTACGAGGGGCCTTTAGTGCCTTACGGCAGGGACACCTAGTCTTGAGGCCGGCTTCCCACTTATATGCTTTCAGCGGTTATCCGTTCCGTACGTGGCTACCCGGCTATGCCATTGGCATGACAACCGGCGCACCAGAGGTACGTCCACCCAGGTCCTCTCGTACTATGGGTAGCTACTCTCAAGTGTCCTGCGCCCACGGCAGATAGGGACCAAACTGTCTCACGACGTTTTAAACCCAGCTCGCGTACCGCTTTAATTGGCGAACAGCCAAACCCTTGGGACCTGCTCCAGCCCCAGGATGCGATGAGCCGACATCGAGGTGCCAAACCGCGCCGCCGATGTGAACTCTCAGGCGCGATCAGCCTGTTATCCCCAGAGTACCTTTTATCCGATGAGCGATGGCCCTTCCATTCGGGACCACCGGATCACTAACACCTGCTTTCGCAACTGTTCGACTTGTCAGTCTCGCAGTAAAGCTCCCTTATGCGTTTGCACTCTACGGCTGGTTTCCAATCAGCCTGAGGGAACCTTCGCACGCCTCCGTTACATTTTTGGAGGCGACCGCCCCAGTCAAACTGCCCACCAGGCAGTGTTCCTCACCCGGATCACGGGTGTAGGTTAGATTCCCAGATTACCCAGGGTGGTATTTCAACGTTGGCTCAGCCGAACCCAGAAGCCCGGCTTCATAGCCTCCCACCTATCCTACGCAGAGTAACCCGAAAATCACTGCCAAGTTACAGTGAAGGTTCATGGGGTCTTTCCGTCTTGCCGCGGGTAGAGGGCATCTTCACCCCCTATGCAATTTCGCTGAGTCCCTGGTCGAGACAGTGGGGATGTTGTTATGCCATTCGTGCAGGTCGGAACTTACCCGACAAGGAATTTCGCTACCTTAGGACCGTTATAGTTACGGCCGCCGTTTACTGGGGCTTCGGTTCAATGCTTCGGGTTACCCCTAACATATTCCCTTAACCTTCCAGCACCGGGCAGGCATCAGACCCTATACTTCCTCTTACGAGTTTGCAGAGTCCTGTGTTTTTAGTAAACAGTCACAACCCCCATTTCACTGCGACCAACAACGGCTAGAGGGGCAAGCCCTTTCACCGCCGCCGGCACACCTTTTCCCGAAGTTACGGTGTCAATTTGCCGAGTTCCTTAACCAGGGTTCTCTCACGCGCCTTGGGATATTCACCCCGCCCACCTGAGTCGGTTTGCGGTACGATCGCCAAAGAGGCTCCACACGCGGATTTTCTAGAAAGCATAGGATCACCCAGTGTCCGGGTCTAGGACCCGACCTCATCACCTCTCGATCTTACGAATCGCCGTTTGTCCCTATTGGGTCCTGGCAATCCAATCTACGGGCTTGAACACAGACAACCATGCGCTGTGCTGAGCTACCTTCCTTTGTCCCCGCTTGCTTCAACGCCATCCTTGGCGGTGCAGGAATATTAACCTGCTTTCCATCACTTACGCCTTTCGGCCTCAGCTTAGGTATCGACTAACCCATGGGAGGATTATCCTTCCC
>Ga0265340_10000099_pt1:15000-41468 | contig 41468 bp, 26 predicted proteins | sample 4CB225metaG_FD_202082 | JGI IMG/M metagenome (GOLD analysis project Ga0265340, IMG submission 202082) | Rhizosphere microbial communities from Carex aquatilis grown in University of Washington, Seatle, WA, United States - 4-CB2-25 metaG | ecosystem: Host-associated > Plants > Roots...
GCTTGTGTGCACGATTTCGCTTTGCTCGCCTTCTCTTGCAAGAGAGTTCGCCACTTGAGCAAATATTGGATCAAAGGACGGCCCTGCCCCTAGAACTTGGTCATCTGAGTTCATCCGCAATGAACGTCCGTCCCTGGTGACGGGAGGCAACGATTCGACAACAACATCCAAACCGTTATCTTTAGGAAACGCCCCAACTATCGTCTTAAACTCTACCGACGTCTTACAGCCATGAACAGCTACAGCCAATCTCCGCGCTAATAGTTCGGCACTGGTCGTGGGTTGACCTTCTCTAGTCCGCACAACGAAGTGAGTCGTCTGAGCGGCCGCCGGACGATCGAACTCAGTCCATCGCTCCGATGTCAATTCCTGCAATTCACGTTCTGTCGGCTGACCCAATTCCCGAGCCTTTTGGTAGATTGACTCCAGAAGTCCACGAGCGAGTACGCCACGTTCAACTTGGCTTACCCGGCTGGCATGCAAAGCACCTGCCCGGGCGGACTCGGCAAGCAATGAGTCCGTGGCCCAATTCTTCACGAATTCAGGTGGCAGGACTTGTGCGCGCACTTGGAGCAGCGCCAGTGTCCGCGCACCCAGCGATCGGTGTCCCACGGCGGCTATGGTGTCTGATGAAACTGGCGACGAGTTTGGATTGGGTTGGTTGCGGGGCGGAACATTGCAAGCGTTTAGTGTACCAAACAACACGTGAGCTACATTCAAGAGGCTCGCGGCGCGCCAGCGGCAAGCCGCCCGGAGTTTGGAAGTGCCTGGTTTCATCATTAGTCTGTTCTGAATGCCGGGACTGGAACACATCGCGAGCGCTCGGGCCAAGCGTGGCCGCTGCCCAGTATAGACAGTTCGCTGCTCAGCGGTCACTCAATTGCACCCGTCTGCGAAAGGGCCCTCTTGTCGTAGACGTACTATGGATTCGAATAGTGCGACTTCGTTCAGGTGCGGCGCTGGCCAACCGCAGACTTGGCTCGATTTGAGGCTACTCTTGCCTGCTCGATTCGCGAGACGAACGTACCAGCCGCCGAGGTTAGTCTCAGTGAAGCCACGACAATCAACCCGGTCACCAGAGCCCCATGTCCGTCACTTCTTGGAGCACCACCATACAGCACAACAACGCTGACACTCGCCAGACCAAGAAGCCCGATTGCCCATTTGGAACTAGGCGGGTCCATGGGCGGTGGCGCACCGTTGAGTAGGAAAGCCGGTTGAGGGTGACCGCTCGAGGTTGAAATGTGCCGCACACGCACCCAAGAGATCCCGAAGAGACACCAGACAATCGCGCCCATCGCTAGCCGTACCATCGGAAAACCGAAGCCTAACGTGCGGTGCCCGAGGCTAATGAGCGCGCACACGCTCATTCCGCCAAACCCCAATGAAACCAAATAGTCGGCAAGATGGGGAGCCCTCGTCAATATAAACCAGCCCGCAACTAGCAGGACCAGAGCCGCCACGCAAAATAGCTGGCTGGTCGCAGACGCTGCGTCATGAAATGAGGGAGACGCCACCGTAAGCGTCCAGGCGTATCCTCCGAGGAACAATGGATCGGCACTTGGGAGATCACCTAGACGCTCAATCCACTTCAACTCATGGCCTCCACGAAGCGCAGAAACGTGAGTACGGGATGTCCTGTTGCGCCTTTCGGGTAGATGTCCTTCGGTCGATCCGCAACAACGGGACCTGCGATGTCGCAATGGATCCAAGGTACATTGCCAACAAATTCCTTCAAGAAGAGTGCCGCCGTAATTGAACCACCCCAACGGTCGCCCGTATGTTTGAGATCGGCGATATCGCTCTTGAGCTGATCCCGCAATTCTGCGAGAAGGGGCATTCTCCAGAAAGCCTCACCGGCGTCCTTGGCAGCTGTCTTCCATCGTTCTGCCAAATCATCATCCATTGTGTAGTAGGCCGAGCAGGTCTTGCCGAGCGCCACCACACAGGCACCAGTCAACGTTGCCGCGTCAACAATAAGGTCTGGTGCTAGTCGCCGCGCATACGCGAGACCGTCCGCCAGCACCAGCCTACCCTCGGCATCGGTGTTGATGACTTCCACGGTCTTACCGTCTAGCGATCCCAGCACATCCCCGGGACGGTAGGACTCGCCGTCGGGCATGTTCTCAGCGAGGGCAAACAGACCGTGCACCTCAACACCCGGTCGCACAACACCGAGCGCATCCATTAGCCCCAGCACGGCTGCCGCTCCAGCCATGTCATTCTTCATCTCGTCCATGCCTGCCGCGGGTTTGATGCATAGTCCTCCCGAGTCGAACGTGAGGCCCTTGCCCAGAAACACGATTTTCTTCTTCGCCCGTCCCTTGGGCGAATATGTCATGTGGACAAACTTGGGCTCATGGACACTTCCGCGTCCGACCGCCGCTAACAGGTGCATTCCTGTACGATCGATCGCTTTTTGGTCAAGCACCTTGATCTTCATGGCGTGCCGACGCGCAACCTCCAATGCGAGTTCAGCAAAACTCGTGGGCGTCAGTACATTTGAGGGTTCATTGACTGCATCACGGCACAGCGTGACGGCACGGCCAATGTTTTGACCTAGCTCCACATGCTTCTTGATTGACTGGCTGCTATTCGCGGCACCGCAGAGCGTAATAGTGTCGAGTGGGCGTTTCGGACGGGTCTCGGCGGTCAAATACTTCGTGAACCTGTAGGCTCCGAGCACGGCCCCTTCGGCAATGGCTCGCCAGTTGTCAGTGGCAATACCGCGCGGCACTAACAAGGCGACTTTCGCCGCATTGGCATTGAGCGCACAACGAATCGCAGTTGCCGCGTAGCTTCTCAAGTGAGATGACTGGACGGTTTCGAGATTGCCCATGCCTGCCAGCACAAGACGGTGCTGAGGCAACCGACCAAGGGTCGTGCACTCAAGCAGTTGATCGATTCGACCGGAAAAGTCGGCCTGCTGCGCGAGTATCTTCAGTGCCCCCTCAAACACGGCATTCAGTCGCATGAAGTCAGGGTCAGACTCGAGACCACCTTGCCCGATGGGCAGAATGATCACTTCGGCCTTCTGTCGTTCGATATCGCCCTTGCCTAACACTATCTTGGGGATCATTCGGTAGTGGCCCTCCGTTGGTTCGGTAGTAGCTCGCTGAACCCGAGAAGCTACCTTTTTCGGGATAGTCGCGGTTTTCGATCTGGAGGTTGGGTCCGCCATGCTCGGCCAATTGCTTCAGAGACCAGTTGGTGGCGGCGGCCCCGGCTGGAAGTTTCTAATTTGCCGGGTTCTACAGTGACCCTTTAGGCCGTATGATACGGTCATGTTGCAGAGAGCCGTTTGTAGCCTAGCACTCTCGATTTTCACAACAGCGACCATTGCGGGCGCACAAACCAACTATTCTGGCGAGGCTCTTCCCAGCGGGGCCGCGCCATCAGCCTCGAGCGTCGATCCTGCTCAGTCGACGGCGTCAGCGCCGTCATCGCGACCAGACACTCCTCAGCCCGCTCCGCAGCTGACACCACCTGCGCCAGGTCCCGCGCCGGATCAGCGGGCAAGCAATCCCCCTCCTCCTCAACTGATACCATCTGGGCAAAACGCCGCGCCAGATCAACGGGCAAGCAATCCCTATTACGGGTCCGGTACGACCAGCAACGCATATTCCGCTAATCCGAATGCAGGTGGCTATGCCCCTACAAATGCACGCCAGGCTACGCAGACTGAACCGACAAATGAGCCGCATGGATCATTCGAGTGGCCGACAATGTCGATTCGAATCGACCCCTTGAATTGGCTGCTTTTTGGTCGCCTTGGCGTTGAGCTGGAATCCCAGGTTTGGAAGTTCATATCGGTCGAATTCATTCCGATGTTCGTCGTCAACGATCAGCCTCCATCCCTGAATTTGAACCTGAGCCGCGTGCCCAACAACCTTTATCAAAAATCCGGAGGCGTCGGGGCACTTGCAGGCGCCTCAGCGGGCGTCGGTTTCTGGTTCAGTGGCAAGCCCATGGAGGGCTACGTACTTCGAGCTGAGTTCACGGATTATGTCGTTGACTACGAATCTCATGATGCGCGGGGGCCCATCGACAGCAAGGTCGAATCCGTGGAGCGCGCATTCGAAGTCCTCATTGGTTCCCACTCCAAGTGGGGCCCTTTTACTCTGGCGGGCACTTTTGGTCTTGGTTCGATGCTCAACCGCCAGAACCGGTGCCTCCTCCCGACTCCGACAGGCTACAAATCCGCTACCTCGGGCTGTGACAACCAGAAGGAACAATCCATAGCGGTAACCAGAGATTCGCCGCCGGGTGTCGTAAACCTGCACGACTGGACCTACCCGATCGTATTGGTGTTCCGGCTTTCGCTCGGCGTCGTCTTCTGAACCAATGGGCCGCACCATGAGCCAGGTGTCCAGCTAGCGCGGCTGCCCACGTACCTGACGAATCGGACTATCCAGATTCCTCGATTGCTCGCTAATCTCTGGGTAGGCCATGCCGCACCCGGTTTCATGTGGCGCTTGCAACGCAACGTTTTCGATCCCAGACGAGGTCTGGGAAAAACGCGTTGATGGTCAACTTGCAACGTTGAAGTGCCGCCAATGCAAGGCGTCGATCCAAGTTGACGGTCGTTCTAGGAGAGGGTCAATCACTTCCGAAGCCACCAAAGGACACCCGGTGATTGGGACGGTGGGGCTGGGCTCCGGGGATCGAACGTCGAGTCCAGACCCAAGCGGTACGCGCGCAACACCAATGACTCGTAGTGCGAGTTTGGGCGACGCTGCTCGTACCACTACTCCTAAACTAGCAGACGCAACTAGCGCAGGTTCGTCACTCAAGCAGCCGGCACTTAAGGAAGCGCCTGCCGTGGATGGGGTGAAATCGGCAGGATTGGCATCTAGTGACTGGTTGTCTTCCACGCATATAGGGGCAACAGCAGGTCCACAAAATGCGAGGCCGGATCGCCGCGCGGCTCAACCCGATGCGCGAGGGCTTACGCCGCAGACAAAGAAAGAAGACAGACCTCCAACGACCAGTCATCGGACACTCGAAGACTCCAGCGACAATAATCGAAATAAGGTGAAAGTTGATCGTAACGCGGCTGCATCCGACAAGAGTGTTCAATTCCCAAACCAAGCAGTAGCAAAACAACCCACACTTGCTGTGCCAACCAAGACAGCGGAAGCGCCGAAATCAACTGCAGTTGCCGCACACACGGGAAGTGCTACGCACACTGCGCACTCGGTTGCTGTTAGCAAGCAAGTGCCACCAACTAGTTCTGTTGAAACTGCAGGACCAGAACCTAAGCCAGCAGCAGTCACGACCACCCAATTGGCAGGCGAGACAAAATCGGCCGCGGTTGGTCGGGGTGGTGGGCCGCCTCCGCTGCGTAAGGCGCAAACGACCGACCTCGTCTCTGCGCCAACTCATGGAATGCCAGCGTCACCGGATAAGCCCGTCGCACAGCAGGGGCCGAAAGCAGGCGGGCCACCTCCGCTGCCACATCAGTCGACTTCCCGGGACGCCCCGGTGCCGAGCAACGAGCGTGTTACTCACCCGCGCGAAGAGGGACCTCGTGTCCACTCACCAGCATCAATGCCTGTAGTGACCGCCGTGGCAGTGCCGCTGGGGGCAAACGGCGCAGTCTCGATTCCTCCGCGGCAATCAGATATCGCCGCACTGTTGAAAATACGTCCAAAATTCCCAAAGTGGCTACCTTTTGCGGTGCTGGGGACGCTTGTGCTTTCAGTGGCAGGTCTCGCCGCACTCTCATGGACTCGCGGAGATACGACCGCTGAAGGGCCGACGTCGGGCACTTCCAGTCAACGCAATTTGACATACGCAGAAAACGCGAGTGCATCCTCGGTAGCAAAACAAAACGTAGCGACGTCCGCACCGAGTTCCGCCGCATCGGATACCCGGGCGGCCTCAGGCGCTTTCGCGAGTCAGTTCGCGCAAGCAGCGGCGCAGCAACGACCCACGACTCGCTTCGATCGCGCTGCAACCGTCAAAGCGTTGGCCGCTGGCCTCGCGAAAGCGGCGTCGTGTCACAACAGGGGCGATCCCACAGGCGCCGCAACGGTGACCCTATCGATTTCCCCGTCGGGTCAGGTGTTGAGCGTGACGCTGGCCCCCCCCTTCGCTACGACTTTCACGGCTGAGTGCATCCGCAATGCGTTGGTGGACGTCAAGTGCCCTCCTTTTCAAGGTGCCCCGGGCCGCCTTGTACATTCAATCAGTATTCACTGATAAAGCGCACATACGATCAGGTACTCGTACAGTCACTTCTCGGTTGTTTGGGTTTCAACCGCGAAGCGGTTCACGTACGGAGTCTAGTTGAGTTAGCCTGTTGGTATGCATTGGCGAAGTCTAGCTAGTTGCGCTGCCAGCTCGCCCTGAACCGGGATGTCCTCGAATGACTGATACCAACCTCAATGTGACCGCCGACGACTCATCAGCATTTCAATTTCGTTCCAAGCTGAGCGACGCCCGTCAGCGGTTTCTCGCTCATACGATGGAACACGCATTTTCCGTGGGACGGCGTTCAGCGGAAGACTTCATTCGGCATTTTCCACCCGAAGTAATCATGGAAGGGATGGCGAAGCAAGCCGACTTGCGCGCGTCGATACTGACCCAAACTACAGGTCTTAAGCACAAGATCGCCGTCAAAAAATCTTGGCAATCGGCTGCAGAGGACCTGCGAATCGCGCTCACAGAGGGCGAGACCAATGCGAAGGCTGTGGTCAGTGTGTTTGCGCCTGACGATCGCATTCTTTACCTTCCCAACGACAAGATCTGGTTGTTCTTGACTGAAGGTGAGTTTCACAACGTCTCTACAACCCGCGCTGTAGAGCATCGCATTGCCAAGCAGCACATAGCTTTCCTTCTGGACTGCGCGTTGAGCGACGGGTTGTTGAATCACAAGGATATCGTAGACGGGGTAACAATGTCCGAGCTGTCAGCTCGATTGCCGAAAGCCGAGCTGGGCAAATTGATCGAGGCTGCCATCGTCGCCGGAAGGAACAAGAAGGTCTTTACTGATACTGAGCTGTGGGCGGCTTTGACCTCAAGTACGCTCGTAGAACATGTCCCGCTAACGCACATTTGGTTCAATGTAATTGTGCCAAAGATTGCAAAAGCGCACGGCCTAGGGTCAGACTCTCCGAGCCCGCCAACAGGTGCTCTCGCTGCCCAATCAAAAGCTGGTGAAAAGCCCAAGACTGGGGAGGAACAAGATTGGGTCGAATTGCCGGAGGACAACACATCGGCGGGGGATCTCATTTCGGAAGATGATTTTGCATGAGTAGTCTGTCGGAAGTTCGCATCGTGCGGCCGTACGCAACTGAATCCGAGTGGTTGCACGAGGAAGGATGGACTGTTGCCAAAAAGAGTGTGTACTTGATCGGAATTGCCCCCATCCCAGAGGGGACTGCTGTTAGATGCGAACTTGAGCTTGCGTCTGGTCAGCGACTGCTGGTGGCCGAAGGTGTTGTCGTCAAGTACTCAACTGACAGCGGGGATCGACCGCCAGGGCTTGTCGTAAGGTATCGCCGGTTATCGAGCGCGAGCAGCCAATTCATCAATCGCGTACTGAGTGCACGAGACGCCTCGGAACTTTCTTCCCCAAGTTCGGCGGACAACCCCGTGCCCTCTTCTGCGACAAATAACTCGATCGTCGAAGTGGAACCTAGCAGCGCCGTCCAACCTTCGCGGCTTAGCCCCGCGCTGGAGCGACTGCGTGGCCGAAGTCCCGCGGTGGCGCTTTCGCAGCAGGAGCGTGACGAGGCACTTCATCGTCTTCGTGACCGCAGACCGTAAGCTGGAGATTTTCTGTACGCCAGACGCATCCGAAGTTTGCTGAAAATGTGATTCTGCGCGCTCGGTCGTCTATGTTCGTCCTTGCTGAAGCGACCTCGAATTAGACAGAGGCGAACAATGATTTGTTCGACGAACTTGGCGCAATGGCTCGTGCTTTTCTGAGATGGCATCGACACAGTACACGCTGGTATTGGCAGCCATGGCGCTCGGCGCTCTCGCGGTGGTCGAAGTTCGGCAGCCACTGGCCGCCCAAGCTACTCGGGCGATGATGAGGCCGTCAAAGGGCCCAACGACAACAGTGGCGGCAGTGCAAGAACTCGATACCACGACGGAAGCACAGGCTTCGAGCCGCGTATCAATGCAAGGTCCCTGTCCATCGGACATGGTGGAAGTCGTCGGTGACTATTGCCCAGCCCCTGCACAAATCTGCGACGAGTTCATTAGCGAGAAGCGTGACCGCTGCGTGCGGTTCAGACAAAAGGTGCGCTGCATCGGCACGGCGATACCCAAACATTTCTGTATTGATCGTTACGAGTACCCCAACGATCGTGGAAAACGACCAACGGTGTTCGTGACATGGGATGAGGCTCGTGATCTTTGCGCCAACGAGGGTAAGCGCATATGCGCTGCCGAAGAATGGACATTGGCTTGCGAAGGGGCTCAACTCAAGCCATAGCCTTTCGGCTATGCGCGCGACGCTACTGCTTGCAATATCGACAGGCAGTATCTCATTCCGGACAATGTCGCGTATGACGATCCACGGACCCGCGCCGAAGAAATTTTGCGAGTAGGCCAGAGTGAACCATCCGGTACTCGCCAGCGATGCGTCAGCGATTATGGTGTCTGCGACATGACCGGCAATGTTGACGAATGGGTGCTGAACGAGCGCGGCACCATCCAAGGTCCGGAATTTCAGAGCGGCCTGAAAGGCGGGTCTGGAGCCCCGTACGCAACCGTTGCCGCCCCACAACAACCGATCACAACCATTGGCACCACGGCTATCGGCTTTCGCTGCTGCAAAGCGTCGGTACAGTTCGAGAACTTGCCGACTACCGACGGTGAGACCACCCCTGTCGAAGTGCATGACGAGTGGGATAGCCCCGAGGCGACAGAGCCCAGTAGATCATAGGTTAGGCTCCGCTCCTGTCGTAGTTGCCTACTCGCTTGCCTCAGCTCCGTAATTGGAGCATGAAGCCGCGTGAAACCTGGTACCGCCGATCATCCGTACGAAGAATTCCTCCAGGGCGTCGAGAAGCCCACACGATATACAGGACGCGAACATGGGAGCCGGCGAAAGCCCTGGAACTCCGTGGAGTCGCATGTCTGTCTCGCCTTTCCGGACATATATGACATCGGCACGAGCCACCTCGGCTTTCGCATTCTGTACTCCATTCTAAATGATCATCCTGGCATCTTAGCAGAGCGGTGCTTCGCGCCCTGGGTGGACCTTAGACGAGAACTGGTTGCTCGGGGGTTGCCACTGATCTCACTGGAGAACCGACGACCGCTGAGTGACTTTGACGTGCTTGGATTCTCACTGCAATTCGAGCTATGCCACACGAACGTTCTAGACATGCTGAGCCTCGGTCGCGTGCCTTTGCGCTCGAGTGGTCGCAGCGACTCTGACCCTCTAGTACTCGCAGGCGGCCCGGTGGCTACTCACGCAGAGCCCATGGCGCCGTTCTTTGACGCGCTACTGATTGGCGATGGTGAAGAGGCGGCGGTTGAGATTGCTCTGGATTGGAATCGCACAAAATCGCTGGGGCTGACGCGACGGGAGCGCCTGGTTTCCCTGGCACGAATTGCCGGGGTTTATGTGCCGAGTTTGTACGTGACCACTATAGACGAGAACAACGGCCTCTTGGCAGTCGAGCAGACGACAAGTCCTGATGGCCCCTATCCCATCCAAAGACGAGTACTTTCCTCTCTGGACTCATACCCATTCCCCGCAAAAGGACCCGTTGGAGGTCCGGAAGCCATATTCGATCGCATGAGCATCGAGATCGCGCGGGGGTGCACGGAAGGGTGTCGTTTCTGTCAGGCGGGTATGATCTATCGCCCAGTGCGGGAACGGCCACCGGAGCAGATTCTGGATACAATCCAGGCGTCCATTGCCAACTCAGGACAGGACGAGGTGAGCTTGAGTTCCCTGTCAACGGCAGACGTGAGTTACATTTCTCCGCTAATCAAGAGTCTAGCTCGGCGGACGGCAAAAGAGCGCATTAGCCTTGGGGTGGCGTCTCTGCGCGCCTACGGACTGGGTGAAGATCTGCTCGACGAGCTCCGCAAGGTGCGCGCGGGAGGCCTCACATTCGCGCCGGAGGCAGGTACGCAGCGCTTGCGTGACGTGATCAACAAGAACGTAACTGAAGAGCAGATTCTGACTACAGCCCAACGGGTGTTTTCGCACGGCTGGCACCGAATGAAACTGTATTTCATCCTGGGTCTGCCGACAGAGACCGACGAGGACTTGTTAGGCATCGTGGATGTTGGACGCAAAGTGATAGAGATTGGCCGCAAGCACTCGCGCAAGCGGCCCGAAGTAACGGTAAGCGTCTCGGTTCACGTGCCCAAGCCACATACGCCATTTCAGTGGTGCGCAATGGATTCATTGTCGGAAGTTCGGCGCAAGCAGGCACTTCTGCGCAGTGAAGTGCGGCGAGTGCGGGGGCTCGAGCTGAGACTTCACGATGCGACGGCCAGCGTGCTCGAGTGTATTTTGGCTCGGGGGGATCGTCGCTTGGCTGACGTCATTCAGTCGGCGTTTGAAGCGGGCGCGGTTTTTGATTCGTGGGATGAGCACTTTCGACCCGAGCTATGGGACGCTGCACTTCAGCAACACGAAATTCATCGTGACGCGTATCTAGGCACGATCCCCGTCGTCTCCCGGTTACCCTGGGACCACATCAACGTTGGTTTGGATCCGGACTTTTTGCCTCGAGAGTATCGGCAGGCAATGAAAGGCCGCGTGAGCCCGCCGTGTGGCAAACCGATGGGAATGCATCTGCACCATACGAATGTCGAAGATGCGACTGGGGATTCACGCAAGCTGGTTTGCTACGCATGCGGAATCGAATGTGATTTGAATCAGATGCGCGACCAGCGGGTGGACTTCTTGACGCAGCTCGGCGCGTCACGGGCGCAGGGCGTTCCATCATTCCCGACAGTACCGGAGGACGTCAACACTGATGCCCATGCGGCTCCCGAGAAATTACGTCCAGCCCGGGAACAGGGCATGTTGGAGAAGTATCGGTTCCGTTTCGGCAAACTCGAGTCGGCGACCTATCTCGGTCACGGGGATCTGATTCGCGAGTTACCGCGCGTTCTTCGACGTGCTGGACTGCGCCTGAAATACAGCGAAGGATTTCACCCAAAGCCTGAGTTGTCGTTTGCTCCTGCATTGTCCCTCGGCATACCAAGTCTTGACGAGTATTTCGATGCGGTCGTCATTGCCTCCCCTCCAATTGACGAAGTGCTGCAGAGGTTATCTACCGAGCAGGCAAGCGGCCTGTGGTTTCGTGGTGCCGCTCGACTCAACGAAGGCGAGCCGGGTCTGAGCAAGTTGGTACACTCCGCTCACTACGTCTTGATTGTTCCCGCAAACATTACGGACGCGATCGGTGGAGAGGTTCGCCTGGTCGAGAGCATCTCGGAGTTTATGGCCAAGGAAAGTGTTCTCGTCGAACGACGCAAAGAGCACTCGGTGGCGCAGATAGATGCACGGCGCTTTGTCCTGAGTTTTCAGCGAGCGAGCGAGCAGAGTGCTGCCGCAATAGAGCCGTACGCTCGTGACCTTTCCGGTACTCTGTGCGATTTGGTGGTTTCAGTCGGGCAGAGCGGATCGGTGAAACCACGCGAGGTGCTTGCCGCCATGCTGCCCTCGGCAGGAACGGGGGTGGGAGCAATTCGACTTGCACTGTTGGACCAGGATGGGCTTCCCATCTTCCGTCGGCACTCTGGACCAGATTCGAATTGGGCAGAGGCTCCACAGTGGGCCTGCTCAGCGAACTAGCTAAGCCCGTCCGGCCCTTCAGAACTTTCGGTCTCCTTGCGGACATGTGCGAACCGAAGGGCTAAGATAGCCACGTATGACTGATGAACCGACTCGCCGCATGGTCAGCCACTCGCGACCTGCTGGTGCGCTCGATGAAGACGCGCAAACGCGCGCGCAAGTCGAGCGGACACACAACGCCGCTGAACCTTTCACTAGGGCGTCGGATCAACCGTCCATTTATCCTGAACCATTTCCCGACCGCGAGGGACCTACGCTGGCGTCTCCCAGTAGTGGGGCCATTTCCGCACAGACGAGCCTGGAGCATAAGGTCGTCAAGGCTATCGATCGAATTCAGCAGCTGGAAGTCGACCTTTCGTCTCTTCGTGCTCGAGTATCACAGTTGGCAGAATCACTTAACGCGGAACGTTTGCGGAGCCGAGCTGCACGGATGGGACGCTATTTGCTCTGGGGTGCCCTCATCGCAGCCATGGCAACGTTCTGGATGATGCTACGACTTCGCTTAGGATCGCGCTAAGCCGGGCGTTGCCAAGAGAGAGAAATTGGAAGACATAGCCACGCCGTTGCAGGGCCCACTGATTTGGGTGCTTCTGATCTTCAGCATCTGGATGCTTTCGGACGCGATCCGGAGGCGGGCCGGATGGTTCTGGTACATCGTGATACTCGCCGCGCCGCTCGGGGCAGTGATCTACTTCGTGGCAGTCAAGCTGACCGGTATGTCAGGTCGCTCCAGCGAGGCCACGTTGGCTGGTCTTGGATCGGTCTCCGCTTCGAACAAGAAGATCGCATTGACTCTCTTGTCATCCCAATTGGACCGCGCAGATCAACTAGAGGCAGCTGACCAATACGATGAAGCGGTACACATCTATGAGGAGGCACTGGAACGCGATCCCAATTGTCTGCGGGCGCTGCATGGCATGGCGCGCTGCGAACTAGGGCTTGGCCATCCGCGTGCAGCCGTAACACTTCTTGAAAAGATCATGAACGCAGATCGTGAGTTCGGCAACTTCGGCGCGGCACTCGACTATGCAGATGCTCTCTGGCTGGCAGGACAGCGACAAGATACGCTTGACTTGTTGCGTGGTCTAGTCGGCACTACGGGGCGCATGAACCACCGATTGGCATTAGCACACTACCTAGCAGAGAATGGCGACGCTGCGGATGCCAAATCCGAAGCGCAACGTGTCATTCATGATCACGCTGCACTATCAGCCGAAGAGCAAATGCGTCAACAGCGTTGGCGGGACCGGGCCACGCAAATGCTAGGAGAATGGCAATAGGTCTAGAATGCCTGCTGCCAACTGACGGAGACTGCTCGCGTGGCGACATCCACACGAGCAGTAACAGCGGGCGTGTCTTTTCGATAGACGTACCAGAGCAGTGCGGCTGACACCACCGCAGCGGAACCGACACCAATCAATATGTTGGCAGCACGCGCATTGGACCGGGCGTCTTCGATCTTGCCAATCGCCCCGACTTGCCCATCTCGGCACTGGTTGGTGGGACACAATTGGTTAGCGTCGTGGTTTAACTTGATCGCGCGAAATCCAAAATAAGATCCGACGCCAATCGCAGCAATGCCCGCACCACCAATCACGTATGCCGAACGGCGAGCTTCAGCATGACTCACACCCTCGGTTGTCGTCATTGAGTTCGCAGCAACGGGCAGCGCTGACGCAGAGCGGGCAGGCGATAATGGCGCTGTAGAAACTCGAGTCTCACTACGCAACGCCGGCACCCATACATCTTTCACGTCAGCGGGTCCGCCGACGTTGATCTCTGTCTTCCAGTCCTCGTGATTGGGAGCTCTGATGATGAGCTGATGTATGCCCGGGTCAATCGGCAAGCGAGTATCCGATATTGCCGGCAACTCTGTTCCGTCAATTGAGAGCATCAACCCGACAATGCCGTAGCTGGTCGGGTCTAAAGTAAGCTTGATGTATGAAAGCTTGGGCTCGACGGTCTCAAGGCCCTCCCGCGCACGACGTTCACGATCCTCGCGAGCGTCTCGCTTGGCAAGCGCCAAAGCATCATTGTAGCGAGCCCAAGCGCTCGCCAACTTTCCTTGCTGCTCATAGCAAATTGCCAACAGCAGCACGGTTCCGCCAGCGGGGTCTATCTTGTAGCTTTGGGCAAGCCTTGGACACGCGTGGTTGTAATCTTCCACTTGCAGGTAGCGCTTTCCGTCTTGGTATAACGACTCAGCGACAGCCTCCGAGGTTTGCCCATGGGCAGTAGTGCCGTACCCGATTGCCGTCAGCCCTGTTGCCAGGGCGACACAGGTTCCGAGCCGCAGTTCTCCCAATCGAACGATCCGGACAAGGTAACTGGGTTCGCGCTTGATGGCTGGGTATCTCGTGAGAACTGGTTTGCTTGTAGAGGACATGTCAGAATTCGGCCGCTACTTCCTGGTGTCAGAGATCGCTTCGTACCGTGTGGGATTCTGCGCGTCCCTGCCCGAACTACTCTTCTCAGTGGTGGACTTCGCCTGATTGCCGCGCACCGAAGGCTGTGCAGCGACAGTCCTACGAATGGGCCCCACGCTTGCTGGAGCCATGTGCGACGGGGCAGGCACCGTAGGCATCTGGGATTCAAGAGACGAGATTGGTTGCGCGAGCGTGGGCTCTTGCGAATTCTGAGATTGCTCTGACACCTCAGCGGGTGCTTTCGAATTGCTGGGTAACGGCAGCGGACCTGCCGCCTTGACAGGTATTGAAGCTTGTGTACCCCGCGCCTCTGGTAGCCCTGTGGCATGCAACCTCAGGCCGTAGACCGCCAGCCCTACAGCAACCAGCAGTAGCGCTGCCAGTGACAGCACCCAGTGCCGGCTTGGCTTACTTCCTTTACCCGGTGCGGTCACCGATCCCGACTCTTGGGCGGCAGAGCGATCGTCGAGCAGCTCGACTCCGCTATTCGCGATAAGAGTCGTTGCTATCTCGTCCTGTGAATCCCGAGTCTTCATATTCAATGCGCCGCGGATTCGCTTCAGTGAGTAGCGCGCGGTCTCGGGACCATAGGGGACCAGCGCAGCCGCGAGTTCTGCGACCGATTGATAGCGATCGACTGGTCTTTTTTCGAGACACTTTTCGACAATCGTCGAAAGTCCTGTGGGGATCTCGGCACGCAAGTCCCGAATGGGCGCAATCGGGTCAGCACTGACGGCTGCCGCGACGCCGGTGATGCTATCGCCATCGAATGGTAACTGATCAGTAAGTAGCTCATACAGCGTGACCCCGAGTGACCATATGTCAGTGCGATGGTCAACCGACCTTGCGCTGCGAATCTGTTCGGGCGACATGTACACGGGCGAACCCAAGACGGTGCGTGTTTTGGTCAAACTAAGATCTTGCTTCAACTCATCACGTGCTTTGGCGATTCCGAAATCGAGCACCTTGATGAGCGGCGAACCGTCGTTACGTCGCGTCAGAAAGAAATTGGACGGTTTGATGTCACGATGGACAATTCCCAAATGATGGGCTTCGGCAATTGCTTCACAGGCTTGCAGTAGATAGTCAACGGCGTCGGTAATCGAGAGCGGGCCTCGCTGGCGGAGCATCTTGTCTAGGTCCAACCCTTCCAAGTACTCCATGACCATAAATGGGGACCCATCTTCCAGTGACCCCACGTCGAGCACCCGCGCTACGTGTTCGTTCTTGAGCTTGACGGCGGATTGGGCTTCGCGGACGAAACGCGCCAGATCGGTTGCGTCTCGATCTGGCTGAGAAATGAGAAATTTCAGCGCAACCGTCTCGCCCAATTGCAGGTGGCGCGCCGCAACAACAACACCAGCCCCCCCGGTCGCGATGATTCGCTCGACACAGAACTTACCGGCTAGAATCTCGCCAGCTCGCAGACAGGCGGCATTGGTCACGGCACATAAATTAGACCGAGCGATACCAAGTTGTCCATCGAATCACCTTGGCAAATGCTGCGTGAGCAGAACCAGGTTGGAGGCCACCCGCACTACACGTGGGTAAGAACTGCTAACCCTCGACCGCCTTTGTGTTCGATTTAGTTTTTTTGCGGGGAGCGAGGGGCCAAAGAACTTACACGACTTGCCTACACTTGGGCTCGTCAACAGTGCTGGCCGGCGTTCCGGTTGAGCACGCGCCCGTTATTGTGAAATGCGCGCGGTGCTCTGGAGCCCGTAATACTGCGAAAGCGGCACTGGCGTCGGAGGCTGGTCCGGTGTCGAGTAGAGAACTAGATTGAGTGCGTTTCCCGTAAACGTCCTCTGCGTGTCGGTGACCATATCTGAGTCAATGCCAATCCCGAACAGATGTTCCATCCACTGGTTGTCTTGCGACGAGTTAAGGGGGTTATCCCCGCAGAACGTGCAGGCTGGCACATAGCTATGAGCCACGAGTTCGTTCCAACTAGGATTGTTGAACAGAGCGAAATTCTCAGGATGAAGGCCTGTCACTTGGTCGCCGAGCTGCGGACTCGTGTACGTTAGTGCCGCGACAATGGCGCGCTTTTGCGTGCTGGATACATGCTGGTTCACGGTGGCGATTAGGCGCGAAATTTGGAGATTCTCTTCCGCCGCATTCGCCTGCTCTATATCCGTAACCTGAGCGGTCGCATTGCCATGGTACGGCCCCCCGTTGGGTAGAAATGTCTCGGAATTCGGTGCGCGAACACTCGCACACCAGAGATCGAACACTGTATTATTGTCGGGCAATTTCACGGGAACGCGTAACGCGGCCCGATTCCACGTGGAGGCAGGAAGCGCCACAACTTCAGGACTGTCGCTAGTTGCCAAGACCAGGGGCGGTTTGATAACCATGGCTAACCCGGTGCTGCCACCGTAGACAAAGTGAGGCCTGTTCTGATTGGGTGATGTACAGGCTGTATACATGTCTTCAATAGCCTCGCCTGACGACAAGTGCGCTATCCCGCACATGAAGCACGCATCCGCATCGAAAGATTCTGCAACGACGAAGTTAGCCACCTGCGTTTGGCAAGCTTCTGCAGCACAGCCGATAGCTTGCTTTCCTCTAAATGCGAAATAGTGTTTGCTGTCGCCCGCATCCGCTTCTCCGGTTGCTACGGTGATGCAGCCGGCGGTTTGCAGCTGTGGATCAAGAAGGCAGGCTTCGAACGCCTGCATCTGTTCTTGCAATGGCCCGTCGCAGACCACGTCTTTGTACTGGGGCATTATTCCCGATTGGTCCGTGAGGTTACTCTCCGCTGAAATTGGATAGTCATCGGAAAAGACGATCCTCGCAGCACCAAGTCGATTCTTGAGGCTGGCTCGGGTATCAGGTGAGTACAACTCGGGCACACACAGGGCATTAGCCGTCGAACCTGTGGAAGCGTCCGACTGAGCAATTGCATCGAGCGCCGCATCTTGACGCACGTCAATGTAGTCAGTGAATTGATCGGTGAGGTTTGGGTGAAAGATGCCGACGGTTATGGGGAGCGGTTCGCCGCAATCGGCAAAAGCGCCGTAGTTTGAGGTTTCGTCACATGACCAAAGCTTGGGCGGGAATTGAGCAGACCCTGACTGGCCCATGAGAAATAGCGTGTAGTGGTGTTCTCGCGTGAGCGTTACGAAAGAATCGATGAAAGCCACTTGGCTATTGGTACTGTCGACAGTCGCACCCAAAGAAAGTCCCCCAACGCCGCTCGATTGGGTCGGGTAGAGCATGTAACCTTGGTCATCAACGGACAGCGCACCTGGCGAGGCCGCAGCCGTTGCCCCAAAGGAAACGTTGTGGAATACGGCCGTGGTCATGATTGGCGGCGTTTGGTTGGAATCAACCAAACCTGCGTCGAGCGTGCCGACATCAGCCAATGCGTGAAAGAACCTTATATAGATGTTGCCACCGGTGCGGTCAGAATCCTCGAGCGCAGCGAGTTGCGCTTCGGCAGCTGACCAGTCTGTCCCAAAGGCTACAGCGGTCGTTGATGACGTGTGTGCCGTGTCAGTGGGCGTATCTACACGAACTCCCGATAAGGTAGGACCTTCAACGTCGCAAGTGCTGCCATAGGGCACGAGCTTAATCTGATAAGTGCCCACGGCAACGTTGAGCCGCACCGTGTATTGACCATAGCCAATGCCTTTTGGACATTCGCTGCCGCTACTGGCAAACAGCGGATCTTGTGGGAAGCTGGCACCGGCAGCAGCCACGCATACGTCAACCTTCTGGTCGACTGGGATCATATTTGCGATTCGCAGCCCGACCCCGTTGCTACTGATCGCCGTGCACGTCGTGGTCGCCACCGAGCCCGAGTCGGATTCGACTACTTGGTATTTGGACTCGATACCGATGATTTTCTCGCATGCCAACGCAGCGAGCAAAGTGAGTGCAAGACAAAAATAAATGCGCAATGGGCGATTCACGGCGTGATGATCCTACGCTGACTCAGGCTCGTGACGCTAGGTTTCAGAGGCAAAGCCAGCATCATCGCCGTCGATTCGCCAGAATATTGACTTCAGACGAATCGGCCCCGTGATGGGCGTAGCCTACGCGCCGCGCCGCAGCTCGGTCAGCACGAGCTTGCTGATTGACTTGAGGGTATCGAACACGCCAACGCCCGTCCGTGCCACTGCCTCATAGTCGGGCACACCCATGGGATTAATGAGTGGTCGAAGTTCCTCAACCGAAACCACATTCGGCAGATCGCGCTTGTTGAACTGAACAACGTAGGGGATCTTATCGAGTTGGTAGCCCTGCTCGGCAAGGTTCGTCTTCAGGTTGTCAACGCTCTCTTGGTTCGCCTCCAGGCGTTCCATCTGGCTGTCGGCAACGAAGATGACACCGTCGACGCCCTTGAGAATCAGTTTGCGACTGGCGTCATAGAACACCTGTCCTGGAACCGTATAGAGATGAAAACGCGTCTTGAAGCCGCGGATTTCTCCTAAACTCAACGGGAGGAAATCGAAGAACAGCGTACGCTCAGTCTCCGTCGCAAGCGAGATCATCTTGCCTTTGGCGCTCGGATTCGTGCGCTCGTAAATGTACTGCAGGTTCGTCGTCTTGCCGCAAAGACCAGGCCCATAGTAGACGATCTTGCAGTTGATCTCCCGAGCCATGTAGTTGATGAAGCTCATCGCTCGGTTGCCTCAGTCGTTGAAGAGATTGTCAATGTCCTCATCTGTAATTTCAGCAAACGGTGAGTCGCTACCCGGTTCCGGCACCTTGGATAAAAGCAACTCGAAGATTCGGTTGAGCTCATCGCTTGCTTTGCGAACTCGTAGTCGAACCAGTCCAAGGCTGGACTTAGAATCGAAGATGACCACGAGGATAACGCGATTGCCAACCAACTGAATGTGGATATTGGCCTTTTCGCCTTCGTGAAACTGCGTCGCGAACTCGTTTTCGCGCAGTAGCTTTGCAATACCGCCGGTCGCGGCGATGTTGCCCGCTGTCAGGGAGGCAAGTGACGTCGTATCGATGTTCTCGATGTCGCCACTAGCTGCAATGAGCTGTCCATTCTTGTCGACTATGAAGACGACTTTGGCGTTCGCCTCCTTAACCAAGCGATCAACCACCGTTTGGATCTGATTGAACTCTTCTTCGTACATCACCATCTGGGGGTTGGCCATCGTGCCTCCGAAACGCTCACTGCCAGAAATGTCCGACAGCCGCCCATACAAATCGACTCCACCGGGAGGCCGATTGTCGTTGGACCACTTCGAGGAGCGGCCATATGACAAACTGCATAAGCAGGCAATCTTGTATATGACACGAACGCCAGCATCAAGCGCACGGATCGAATACCGCTTACATGCCCGTAGGCCGCACGCTGATCTTCCTATGTCACTGGGTGGCCACAGGACCGGTTTGGCTCGTGCCAGGCGAGAGTTACTCGGAGCCGGCTTGACTGGAGGACGAGGATCAATCTGCTCGACCTTCATGCAGCCTAGATCAAAGGAAGATAGAGGTGCTTCTTCGTTTGCTCGGCCGGTAAGGACCAGGTAGAGGTTCCGTAACGACGTGAAGCCAGGTTATTTCTTGTTCGTCGTGACCCTCGTCACGACCACTTGGTCCATTGGCAATGCCAAAGACTCCACAACCTCTGGAACCAGAGCGGCACTCGATAATGTTGAGAGTGCGCGACCCGAGACGCGCATCACAGCGCTCAGGAGACTCTGGGCGACTTGGGATCGCCGCGACCCGCAGAAAGTTGAGGAGGATCTGCTTTCGGCCGCACGGTCGCCAAAGCTAGAGCCTCAAACACGCGTCTACGCTGGGCTGCTTGCAGCCTACGCGCGATCGCGACGCGGCGATGTCGTCGCGACACGGGAGGCCATAGCAAAGCTTGGTTTCGTCGGGCGTTGGTTGGTTGTAGGGCCTTTCGACGATGACGGTAAGCGTGGTTTTGCTACGGAGTATGAGCCCGAGCGCGAATTCTCGGACGACCTGTCACTTGCAAAATCTTATCAAGGCAAAGAGCACCCCGTGCGTTGGCGCATCGTGCCCAATGATTTTTCGTTCGGATGGCTCGATCTCGGCGCATTGCTGCGACCCCAGAAGAACGTCTGCGCCTACGCAACTACCTTCGTACGGGTAGATGCCAAGCGAGCCAAGCACATTTCTGCGTGGGTGGGAGCTGCCGGCGCGTTCAAGTTGTTTCTGAACGGTGAGCTTCAGCTGGAGGATGATCATTACCGAGGGCATGACGTCGATCGCTTTTCCGTCGACCTGCCGCTCGCTCCCGGTTTCAATGCAGTGACTCTGAAGCTCTGCAACGACGATTCTGCCCCTGTCATCAGTCTTCGCTTCGCGGACACGCAGGGCAACCCGAACGCGTCGATTGAAGTCAGCAATGACCCGGCAGATTCCAAGCCGAGTCGCGTTGTCGCCCGCGAACGGCAGAAGCGAGCACTGAGCACTACGGCGCAGAGGTCTGCGAATCACCCGGTCAAAGACGAACCACCTTCCCGCGCCGCGCAGACCAACAACAAGCACGGGAAGGGCCCGGTTCAGGTATTCGAGGCGTTGCTGGCCGCGAAGGTTTCGGGTGCGCGGGATTTTGCCAACTACGCTGAGTATCTTCTGGCCACGCGGGGCGACGATCCTACTCAACACCAAGCTCGCGATCTTGCAACGCAGGCCGCTGACGCCGAACCCACGGTACCCCACCTACTGCTCGCCGCGAGTCTCGCGGAAGATCGGAATCAAAGGGCTCGGTGGCTCGAAAAAGCAGAGCGCGTGCCAAACGTCGAGCGCAGCGAGCAGTTGCAGTTACTGCTTGCTCGCGCCGCGCACGAGCGTGGTGGACCTCATCCGCAAGGTGCGGTTGCGTGGTTCAAAAAAGCGCTGTCCATCGATCAGGACAACGTCGAAGCCACGGTGCAATTGGCTGACCTCTACGGGAAATTCGGTCTCGATCAGACAGCCATGGTCTTGATTGATCGGGCCCTGAGTCACATGCCGAATTCGGTGCGGTTGCTGGCCGCCAAAGCCGAGCGCCTGCGCAAGCTCGGTCGGGCAGTTGAGGCTTCTGAGACTGAACGCCAGTACGCCAACCTGAGATTCGATGATGCCGCCTGGCTCGGCAAGATGGTGGATCTGTCTTTGGCACGTCAGGACTCGAGCGCTGCCCATTGGTGGGCGCAACGATTACTGGATGCCAACCCGCACAGTCAATGGGCCCTGGGACTTGCGGCTCGCGCTCAGCGGTCAGCAGGTGACACGGCGACGGCGGTACAGACGTATCAGAAGGCATTGGAGTTGGCGCCCGACGACACCGGGACGCTCCGGGCATTTGCCGATCTGCAGGGCGAACTCGGGCATCGCGTTGAACAAATTCAGTTACTGCGTCGGATACTCGACATAACCCCGCAGAATAAGGACGTGCGGGACTACGTTGAAAATCTAGAACCCCAGCGCACGCATGCCGACGAGACCTACGCCTGGGCTCCGGAGCGATTTTTGCCGCAACGGTTTGCGCCGTTACAGGGACAGAATCGTCGCACGTTGCGTGACTTGACCGTAACAACGGTCTTCCCCAATGGGCTGTCCAGCAGATTTCGACAGTTGGTATTCCAGCCAATGACTGATGCTTCAGCGGCAATGTCGCGACAGTATGCGTTCAGCTACGAAGCGGATCGACAAGTGGTGCAGTTGCGCGGGGCTCGCGTCTATCGTGGTGACGGTCGCATTGATGAGGCCATCGAGTCCGGCGAGGCCGCAGCCAACGACACGTCCGTCTCGATGTACACGTCACAGCGCACCTTCTACGTGCAGTTTCCCCGACTCGAGCCTAAAGACGTGGTGGAGTTGCGCTATCGAATCGAAGACATGACGCCCCGCAACGAGTATGCGGACTACTTTGGTGACCTGGTTTACCTTCAATCGGATGAACCCGTCCACAATGCCGAGTACGTCCTGATTTCGCCGCGAAGCCGGAAAATCAACTTCGATACCAACCTGGGAAAGTTGCTTGAGCACAAGACGTCGAGTTCGGCCGAAAACCGCATTGATCGCTTCACAGCGACCGACCTCGAACCGTTGCGTTCCGAACCGTTGATGCCTGCCTATGGGGAGCTCGGAGGCTTCATCCACGCGTCGACCTTCAACTCATGGGACGAATTGGGGCGTTGGTATTGGGGATTCATCAAAGACCAATTCGACGTTGACGAAGAGACTCGACGATTGGCTTTGCGAATTGCTGGGCAGGCCAAGACAGACGCCGAGAAGGTACAGGCCGTCTACGACTATGTCGTTCAAAACACCCGATACGTGGCCCTGGAATTCGGCGTGTATGGGTACAAGCCACACCGAGCCGTGCAGACGCTGGCCCGTGGTTGGGGCGATTGCAAAGACAAAGCAACCGCGATCATCGTGCTGCTGAAGAACCTCGGCATCGAGGCTGAATTCGTGGCGCTACGCACGCAGCTTCGCGGCGATCTGGCCTCGAACGTGGCCAGCCTGTCGCCATTCGACCACGCAATCGCGTATGTACCTTCCCTCAATTGGTACCTGGACGGCACCGCCGAAGGCTCGGGCAGTCGCGAGTTGCCCGTGATGGACCGCGGAGCATTGGCGCTTCACATTTGGAACGGCCATGCACGATTGACGCGCATCACGCAGAATGATCGCGCACCCGATGAAGTGCGCCGAGAAGCCGTGGCGCAGCTCGAAGTCGGCGGTTCCGCGCTGCTCGACGTTCATACAAATGTCCAAGGTAGCGTGGCACCCGAATGGCGACACCGCTACGAAGCCGAGGCGACTCGGTCGGAGCGCATCGTGGCCGACCTTGGCCGAGAATTCCCCGGTTTCACGCTAGCTCAGGGCAACAGTGCCGTCACGACCCAAGGGCTCGACGACATCGAGCACGACGTGAACGTGAGTATTCGCGGTCGGGCACCCAATTTCGCCCGCCGAGAGGGCGAGGTACTGAGCATGGTCGTCACCCCAGAGGCTCGACTGACACCACTCTACGCATCGCTTTCGGAGCGCCTGTATGATGTGCGCCTCCAGGGTAACCCCGCGCGAACGGACTCGATTACGGTAAAGCTGCCGCCGGGGTTTCACGTTCTCGCTGCGCCCCAAGATGCAACCATCCAATCCAAGTTTGGCCGCTTCACGCTGCGCGTGGAAACCGGAGCCAACAAGATTGCCGTACACACCTCCATTCAACTGCTCATCGAGCGAGTGACTCCAGCCGAATATGCGGCTTTTAGAAGCTTCTGTGCCGAGGTGGACCGGGCGCTTGAGCCCCGCCTGCAAATTGGTCGAAAACCATGAGGAAATTAGGACGAAAATTGCTGGTGACCACGTGTATTGCGTGGGCACTTGGCTGTGGTTCTCACTCGAAAACGCCGGCAACCGCCATTGATGAGATCCGCAAAGATGCCGCGCAATCGGACAACGCTGCAACGGTCGAGCGTTGGGTTCTCGGCGAGTTGCTGGCTCCCGGTGGCAGCGCCACTGGTGTGCAGAAGGCTCGCGAACGCTTAGACAAGATCAAGGATGAGTCAGCGCGGGCGCATCTGATCCGGGGCCTAGACGCCTCGCTGCACGGAGACTTCCGTTCAGCGCCCGAGCACTTCCTCAGGGCAGCGGAAGTAGCCCGATTGAGCAGTGAAACCGAGTCAGACCTTATCGCCTGGTATGCGATCCATTCAGCCATTGATTTGCGCAAACACGACCCAAGTCTGTATCGTCGTTGGCGAACCTGGGTGCAGCAGGCGATTGATGACCCCATGCGACTCGGCTGGCGTGCCCGCGGCGAATTAGTGGACTGGTGGTCACGCGAGGCCATGTCAGTTGGTGAGGCCAACGTTCAAGAGCGCGCAGCGCAGCAGTTCGGCTGCACCCAGCAGCTCTCATTGGCTGGCCCGTTCGGGCACGGTGCGAGCAGAGACATCGTCTCCCATTTTGCCCCCGAAGCCTTTGGACCTTGGCCCAGGCGATGGGAACCTGAGTCTGGCATTGGCACCGCTCCGCAAGTGATCGACACCGAGCGCCACGGGTGCCTCATCGAGCCGAAGAAGTTCGTGCCTCCGGGCGTGTTTTATAGCGAAGCCTACCTTGACCTAAAAAGCGCCCGTGATCTGATCCTTGCAGTTCAGGCTGCCACAGTGGTGTGGATCGATGACACGGAAGTGCTCAAGCGCGATCCGAGAGACTGGGGAGTCTGGCCACACTTTGGCGTTCGCGTCCGATTGCAGCCGGGGCGGCACCGGGTAGTGGCAAGGCTCGGTTCGAGCGCCACTTCGCTTCGGATTCTGGATGCAGAAGGGCGACCCGCTCACCTCGAGACGTCCACCGATGGCGCTCCTGGGCACTTGCATGGTCCACCGGAACTGGGCCCGGATCCCAACGTAGTCGATGCCTACGCTGAGAAAGGCGGCGTGACCAAACCGAAAGATCTCCTCATTCGATTGGTTGCTGCCGAAATGCTGGCCGTGGAGGGGCAGTTCGACGTTGCGTCGGTGCTCTTCGAGCCATTGGTTGCAGATCCCAAGCGAGCAACCGGACCCGCTCTGTTGAGCGCGGCACGCTATGCGCAAAGCGATCCCCTGTTTGACCCCACCCAGTTGCGTGACTTGGTGCATGCAATGCACGAGCAGGCTGCAGCAAGGGACCCTCGCTTGTGGGAGCCCCAGCTCGCGCTGGCACTTTGGACAGCTGAAGCAAAGGGACCCAAGGACGCCATTAAACCAATGGAGCGGCTCGCAAAGAGTCAGCCTCAAGTTCCCGGCGTGCTCGGCGCCTTGGCACAACTTTACCGAAAACTCGGTTGGGACCCTGAGCAAATGCGGACACTCGAGCGTTTGGAGCAGCTGTTTCCCGAAGATCCAAGCGCGCTAGAAGCAGCACTGACGCTCCATGATAGCCGCGGTGAATGGGACGCTTCCAATCGACTGGTTGACAAGATCGTGCAGCTGGACGCAGACCGTGAGATACGGTTGATTCGTGCCCTCGAACGCGAAGACTACAAAACTGCACTAGCTGAGCTGGCTCGGCTGGGCCAGCAGCGGCCTGACCGGCGACTGATTGCCGAGCGCATCAGCGATGTGATGGTCCGGATGGGCGACAGCAAGGCCCTCTGGGAGAAGCTCAAGTCCATTTTGATCAAAAACCCCAAGAATGCGGAAGCGCGATTGAGTCTCGCGGATGCAAACCTGGCGAGCGGGCAGCAGCATGCGCTTTGGCGGTCCATTGTCGAGGCCGTGCAGAGCGGTGCGCCCACGGACGATCTCCGGGATGCGCTGGATCTCATCGACGGGCTGACAGAGCTCGAACCATTCCGCGTGGACGGTGCTCAGGTGATCCGTGAGTTCGAGCAGTCGGGCCGCGAATTGCAAGGAACGGCAGCACGAGTTCTCGACTACTCGGCACTGTGGATTCACGCTGATGCTTCGGCGCGCATGCTCGAACATGAAGTCGTGCGCATCCAGAGTGCAGAGGCGATTCGCGAGTTCTCCGAGTATACGCCGCCCAACGGCATCATTCTGCATCTTCGCGTTATCAAGAAAGACGGCACCACGCTCGAGCCAGAGGTCGTTGCGGGCAAATCCACGGTGACGATGCCGCATCTCGAGCTAGGGGATTACGTCGAAACCGAAGCGATCTTGACGTATGAAGACGATGATCAGGGGGGTCAGACATACCTCAGCCCAACCTGGTTCTTCAAAGAAGAGAAGCTGGCGTATGCCCGCAGCGAGTACGTGGTCATCGCGCCGGAAACTCGCCCGCTCGTCATTGAGCAGCGAGGGAACGTTCCACCACCCCGGGTGGAGCATCGGGATGGCCTCGTAGTTCGTCGTTGGCGAGTGGACGACAGTCCAGCTGCCTCCAGCGAGCCGTTCAGCCCATCTGGCCGCGAAACCATGCCCAACATACGCGTCGGTTGGGGTGCAACACTGGAGCGTCAGCTACGCAACTTGGTGGACGCAACCACTGCGCTAACGCCGATTGATCCTCGCGTGGTGCGGATTGCGGAGCGGATCGTGTCTCAGCTGCCGTCCAAGGCGCAGCTGCCAAGGGCACAGCGCCTGTACCGATGGATTCTCGACAACGTGGAAGAAGGGGAAGAAACCGACGGTCGTCGCATTGTCGTTGGGCGACGCGGCAATCGCTGGCGCGGTTTCATCGAGCTCTGCCGGGCGCTCTCGATCCCGATCGAATACGCGGTTGCGCACAATCGCTTGTACCCGCCGCCAGCTGGCCCCATTGACGCTGCCTTCGACTATGACGAGCCCATATTGCGACTCGAGGCG
>Ga0265340_10000102_pt1 | contig 41176 bp, 38 predicted proteins | sample 4CB225metaG_FD_202082 | JGI IMG/M metagenome (GOLD analysis project Ga0265340, IMG submission 202082) | Rhizosphere microbial communities from Carex aquatilis grown in University of Washington, Seatle, WA, United States - 4-CB2-25 metaG | ecosystem: Host-associated > Plants > Roots >...
GGAGATTTTGTAACAGCAGATGAAGGAACAGGGATCGTCACGATTGCCGCGTACGGCGAAGAAGATTTGAAAGTAATGCATCAATACAATGTACATGTGGAGATGCATTTGGATGAGGAAGGACATATCAAAGATGAAGTTCCGCAGTTTGCTGGATTATATTATCTGAAAGCGAACAAATTAGTAGATGAAGATCTTACTAAGCGAGGTCTAATTTATAAAATTCAAACCCAGCCCCATCGTGTTCCTCTTTGCTGGCGGTGTCATACCCGTTTGTATTATGCGCCAATTGATGCATGGTTTGTTAATGTCCAGGAGCTTAAGCCGCTTTTGAAAAAAACAAATGAAGAAGTCAATTGGTTTCCCAAACATTTTAAACAGGGGAGGTTTTTAAAGAGCTTGGAGAACGCACCTGACTGGAATATCTCACGTAACCGCTATTGGGGATCACCAGTTCCTGTTTGGGAATGTGAGTGTGGTGAACGGTTTGTCCCCGGATCAATCAAAGAATTAGAAGAGGCGTCAGGTAAAAAGATTACTGACTTGCATAAACCTGAGATCGATGATGTTTTGGTAGACTGCAAAAAGTGTGGAAAGAAAGCAAAGCGTGTGTCGGAAGTTTTGGATAGCTGGATTGAGGCAGGTTCTGCATCGTTTGCTGAGCGGCATTTCCCGTTTGAAACGTCTGAAAAGCTTGAAGATTTTTTTCCACCTGATTTCATTTCCGAATACACAGGGCAGATTCGTGCTTGGTTTTATGTATTGCATGTCATTGGAGGCGCTCTCTATAAAGCAAAAGCCTTTAAAAATGTCGGCGTCACAGGTGTTATTTTGGGAACTGATGGCCGGAAAATGAGTAAGAATTTTAAAAATTATCCTGATCCTCGCGAAATGCTTGAGAAATATGGTGGTGATGCATTGCGGTTGTATCTTCTTGGCAGTCCTGTGATGCACGGGGAAGATATTCTTATTTCAGAAGAACAATACAAAATGCAAGTTCGCTCAACGATGTTGATTTTGTGGAATGTATATAATTTTTTTGTGACCTATGCAAATCTTGATGGTTGGGAACAGGGAACAGGGAATAGGGAACAGGGAACAGGGAATGTTTTAGATGAGTGGATTTTGAGTTTATTAGAACAATTAAAAGAAGATGTTACAAAAAGTTTAGATAACTATGATACTGTTGTCGCAATTGAAAAATTACGTGTTTTTGTGACTGATTTTTCTACGTGGTATATCAGACGAAGCCGCGACCGTGTGGGGCCAAGTGCTCCTGATGAAGATGATAAAAAGGCATTTTATGAGACGTGTTATACCGTTTTGACTACTATTTGTAAATTACTTGCACCAATCGCTCCGTTCATCTCAGAGGAAATTTATATTAATTTGACAGGTGAAGAATCAGTTCATTTGGCAGATTGGCCGGTCAGGGAACAGAGAACAGGGAAAAGGGAACGGGGAATAGGGATCAGGGAACAGGAATTGATTGAAAAAATGAAACACGTCCGCAAAATTGTTGAGCTTGGTTTGGCTGCGCGTAAAGAACAAGAAATCAAGGTAAAACAACCATTGGCGACTGTTTTTGTTTGTCATACCCATGAAGCTGGAGATGAGAAGTTTGCAGAAAATCTCCAACAGCTTCTGCTTGATGAGTTAAATGTAAAGAAAATTGAGTTTCCAAAGCATGTTTCAGGAGATGCCAAGGTATCCTTGGATACAAATTTAACTGACGAATTGATTGCAGAAGGGCAGGCTCGTGAAATTGTTCGTAAAATTCAAGAGGAGAGGAAAAAAGTGGGGACAGAGCTTGATGAACAGGTTTTCGTTTCACTAGAAAGTTGGCCAAAGGAGTTTGAAGACTACATCAAACAGCAGGCATTGGTTCAAACGCTAACAAGAGGTGAGTTTGGAGTAAAGAGGCTGAAGTAATTGTTTCATTGTTAGATTGTTACAGTGTTGACCTCACCCGGAAGAGTGTTTAGTTATGAAAAAGTTTCTCCATATAGATCTTTTATTGCTTATTCCCGTCGTTATTCTTGTCTCGGTGAGTTTGGTAACTTTACTGTCATTAAATATAGATTTTTTTAGAAATCAGCTCATTTCTTTAATTATTGCTGTAACTGCATTTATCTTTTTTTCTCAAGTGGACATCGCATTTATCAAACACTTCACGGGGCCTATTTATGTTGTGTCAATTGTTCTTCTTTTAATAACCTTTGCGATCGGAATTGAAAGTCATGGGGCAGTACGATGGATAAATATTTTTGGTGCACAACTGCAATTTTCCGAGATTCTCAAGCCATTTTTATCATTTGTTTTTGCATCATTTCTTGCTGAAAGACAAAATGAATCAGTAAAATCGTTCCTTTTATCATTCCTTTTTATTTTGCCAATATTTTTTCTCATTTATCTGCAGCCTGATTTGGGGAACGCAATGTTGTATTTTATTGTTGCTTTGTTTGCATTGGTAATTGATGGGTACCCTTTTCGATGGTTTGGATTGCTTTTTCTTCCTATTCTCCTTCTTATGCCAATCATTTGGACAAAATTGCATACATATCAACGCGCACGAATTTTGACTTTTCTTAATCCGCAAGCAGATCCTCTTGGTGTGTCTTATAATAGTATCCAGGCATTGATCGCAGTAGGTTCGGGATCATTTTTGGGAAAAGGCCTTTCTGAAGGAACGCAATCTGGTCTGCAGTTTCTTCCTGAGCGGCAAACAGATTTTATTTTTGCAACAATTGCAGAAGGTTTGGGATTTGTTGGCGGATTTATTATCATTGGTGCTTTGTTATTCCTTTGCTATCGAATTTTTCGTATTTTTAACACTACATCAGATCGTTTTATCAAAATTTTTGCCGCATGTACCTTTGGATTTTTTTTGATACCGGCATTTGTTAATATCGGTATGAATTTAGGAATTATGCCAATCGTAGGCGTGACATTGCCTTTCGTTTCTTTTGGCGGAAGCTCTCTTCTTTCAAATTTTATTTTTCTTGGTTTACTGTCCGCAATGATTTCAAAGGAGAAACATAAAAACGTGCTGGAAATTAGGTAGAAGCTTTGGTATAATACATAAATCATGAAATACGCAGTAATCACAAGCGGCGGAAAACAATATAAAGTAACCGTTGGACAAGTTCTTGAAATTGACAAGATAAAAGCTGATGCAGGATCAACTTACTTGTTTGATAAAGTTTTATTAACGGTTGATGGTGATACCGTGCAGGTTGGTGTGCCTTATCTTGACAATGTTGCCGTTGGCGCAAAAGTGATAGGTGAGAAAAAAGGCGATAAAGTACGTGTCGCGAAATTTAAAGCAAAAGTTCGCTATCGTAGAGTACAAGGATTCAGAGCTCACTTAACACAGGTTGAAATTACAAGCTTATCCGAGAAAAATGAAAAGAAAACTGTCTCAAAAACAAAGGAAAAGTAAGCAGAAACTTGACAACTGTGAAAAGTTGTCGTAATATAAATTAAATTTTCACAAGAGAAAAGTTTTAAATTTTAAATTATATGGCACATACAAAAGCACAAGGATCAGTTAAAGGAAATCGAGATTCACGACCAAAACGTCGAGGAGTCAAATTGTACGGTGGTGCATATGCAGCCACAGGTAATATTATTGTTCGACAAAAAGGCTCACGATTTAATGCAGGTACAGGTGTCGCGATGGGAAAGGATTTTACTCTTTTTGCGATGCAGGAGGGAACGGTTACTTTCAAAACTCTTAAAGGTAAAAAATATGTTGAGGTAATCCATGGATAAACAAGCCATAGATAAAATATACGAACTGGAGACAAATCAACTTCAATCAAATCCGCTTCAACCGCGCGGAGTTATCACCCCCGACTCATTGACCGATCTTGTAGAATCAATTCGTGAACAAGGCATTCTTGAGCCTATTGTTGTAGCAAAAACTCCAGCAGGATATCAAATTATCGCAGGAGAACGACGATGGCGCGCGGCAAAAGTTTTGGGATTGCAATATGTACCAGTAGTTGTTAAAGAAACAACCCCACAGCGAATGCTTGAAATGTCAATCGTTGAGAACGTTCAGCGTGAAGATTTGAATCCGATTGAAAAAGCGCTCGCATATCGAAGGCTTATTGATGAATTCGGCCTTGGAACAACAGAAGTCGCCAAAAGAGTCGGAAAAAGTGTCCCCGCTGTCTCAAATACTATTCGTTTGCTTTCATTACCTGATGCAATCAAAGATGCATTGGTCGCTGGAGTTATCACAGAAGGTCATGTAAGGCCCTTATTGTCACTTGGAGATACAAAGCTGATGTTGGATGTGTTTAAAACAATTCTTCGTGACAATTACACAGTACGTCAGACAGAGGAACTTGCTCGAAAAGTAAAAGGTGATATCCAACAGAAAGAACCACCAGCACCAAAAGATCAATTATGGGTACCTGAACAAGATCAAATGGCAAAAGAAATTGAAGAAAAATACACATTTGATAAAGTGCAAATTTTTCAATCAAGTAAACTTGCTCGAGTCACTATGGTTATCAAGGGTAGTCCAGATATCACAACAGAAAAACTGAAGCAAATCCACGATATCCTCACAAAATAAAATTTAGATATTCTTGAAGTTAGAAGTGTGACTTTTTTGATCCTGAATTCTTGATATCTTCGAGTTTTTGAATTCAAATTATCAAACCATCAATATCAAGAAAATCACATTTCTCATTTCAAAACATCGAAAACAATAATCACATTTATTTCTGCAACGATGCTGGGAATGGGTTATGAACAATCCGTGAATGATTGAGCGGCCAATAGACAAACATAGACTTTCCAATAATCATATTTGCAGGCAAGAGTCCCCATTCGCGTGAATCAGAGCTGAACGGTCGATTATCTCCCATAACAATGTAATTATCTGGAGGGATTGTGTACGGCTGATTATCTTTTAAGAAACTCCCTCCATACGTTCGTACACTGCTTGCGAGATAAGCGCTTTCATCAAGCTTTTTCCCATTGACATAGACATAACCATTTTTAAGAAGAACTATGTTTCCTGGAAGTCCAATGACGCGTTTGATAAAATCCTTTTCATGATCTGGCGGCGCGATAAATACAATAACGTCACCACGTTGGATTCCATTAGTTTTAACGGCAATAAGATTGGTGAGAATATATTCACCATTCTTAAATGTTGGGTACATGGAATCACCGCTAACCTGGAAAGGTCTAAAAAGAAAAATATAGATAATCAAAAAAATTGATGCGGCAAGAAGGACAGTCTGGAGAAGGTCGAGTGTAAAAAAATACGCTTTTCGTGCAAATTCCATTGGCTAATTATCTCAATAATTGCGCTCATTTGTCAACGCTAGTATGCTAAAATAATCTATTCGGTCATTTAGCTCAGTTGGTTAGAGCGCTTCGTTCACATCGAAGAGGTCGAAGGTTCGAATCCCTCAATGACCACTGATTTCAGCAATTAATGATCTTTTAGCTTTATCCATTGAAACAAAACTTCGTTTACTTTTATAATTGATATACATGAGTTAATTATTAAAAACAGTAAGGTGAACTTGACTTACCCTTAATTTAGTCCTATAATATCTATATATGCTTACAGAAAGAGGTAGCAAAATTGTGAGGGGGGTAGCTGGTAGTATCGCTGCTGCGGGTTTAGGACTATCTGTATATGGTTTTGTAAATGGATTGTCAGCTCGTAATCAACAGTGGAGCTCTACTGCTACTACTGAAAGGCAAATTGCAAAAACACTGCCATCTCATGCAAGAGACTCTATTAATTCTAAACTACAAGGAGTAGACAACCAATTAAATTCATGGAACGGTTATGCAGTTGGCACAACATTAAGTTCTGTTTTAAATCGTGAAGAAACAATGCTAACACCAGGAGAATGGACTGATTTCTCAAATGCAAGTCAACAATTAGCAGCAGGATATGATTCAGTTGATGTTGGTCTTGCTTCTATTATGGGTGCTGCAGCATCAATCACAACGGCTTATCTGGCAGCGGAAAGTGTAATTTCTAATAAACTAAAGCGACAATAGAAGTTTTACATACGCATTAGGGCAATATTATAATTCGCCGTTCCTCTTTTATTTTATTCAGGTAATAATAGACCTAAGTTGCAAATTTTATGCAAATTAGTCCTCCGTTACGTATTGATTTCTTTCTTTTGTTATTAGTTCATTTAATCTATCCATAAATTTTGTATACTTGACTTGAAATTTAACAAATTAAGTCTCTAATTACAATATATTTAATACTTTATTATGATATTAAGCTGAAACTAGTTTGTGGCCATTTTGAAGCATAGGATACCATTTCAGAATGTAAGCCTCAATTTGGTTCCAACTTTTATCTTGAATATACACAAAAAATTGTAGTTATTTGAAATCACTGGGGAATTGTTCGAGGAAAAAAGCTTTTTCCATAACTTTTTTTACCAATTGTTTACCGCGCAGCTTTACCGCAAGTTGTTTGTGTCTCTGAATTGATAAAAGTCCGCGATAAAGATATTCAAGGTAAGCTTCAGGTCGTTTCCAACGTCGTGCAGAAGTTTTAACCGATAAGCTATTAATAAATTTTATCTTGCCAAATGGTGATATATGAATTGCAACGTCAAGGTCTTCATGCACTTTTTTGTCGTCAAGACAGACAGAATTTTTTATCTGTTCCCATGCGTTTTTGCGCAGAGCGTAATTCGGGCCATACAGACAGTCATGTTTGAGAAATTGTCTAACAATCGTGTTGTAAGATTTGATAAACTTTGAGGATTTTGTTGTTGACAAGGAAGTATGTTTAACAATTTTTGGGAGGTCATAAAAAGAAGCAGGACCAGATATTGCCACAAGTTCTTCATTGAGAAAGGTTTTTTTGATGCGTTTTATCCATGTGGGAGGAAGAATCGTATCTGCATCTGTTCGCGCAATTATTTCATAATGAGTTGAATTAAAACCTCGATTTCTTGCAGGAGTCATTCCTTGTTCTTTTTCATGAACAATAGTCACAGGATATCTTTTAGCAATTGCAACAGAAGCATCACTAGAGTTATTGTCCACAACAATAATCTCGTCTGCTTTTACACTTTGTGCCATAAGGCTATCAAGACAAGCAGTGAGATATTGTTCTTCATTATATACAGGTATAACAACAGATACCTTTGGAAGAGCATCAGGCATACAATGTATTGTACAATGAGAGGAGATAAACTACAATAAGTAGGTAAATATATGCGGCCATTACTTTCAATTATAATTCCTACCCTCAATGAAGAGAATTATCTGCCGAAACTGCTTGAGGATCTAAAAGGGCAAACTGAAAAGAATTTTGAAGTTATCGTCGTAGATGCTCATTCTTACGATAACACAAAGAAAAAAGCGTATGAGTTTAAGGATACATTAGCATTAAATTTTTTCCTATCAACTAAAAAGAACGTATCAATTCAGAGAAATTTTGGCGCCAGCAAAGCGAAGAGTGAGTATCTTTTTTTTCTTGATGCTGATACAAGAATTAGCTCCGATGCAATTGAGAAATTAGTGAAGCACATAAAAAATGAAAATAAAGTACTCTATTTACCTATAATCGTGTCGAGTAATTCGGCAATTCTCTATAATGTAGTTACCAATGTATCTGTGAATTTAGTTAGATTATTACAGAAAGTTGGGAAACCTTTGTCAGTTGGTGCAAATATCGTAATACAAAAAAAATTATTTGATAGTCTTGGTGGTTTTGATTATTTACTTGCCATGGCTGAAGATCATAATTTAATTATAAAAGCATATAAACGGGGAGTGAAAGCTCAATTTTTGCCTGATGTACGATGTGTTTGTTCAATGCGTCGGCTGGAACATGATGGATTTTGGATAACATGTTGGAAATATTTATATTTCAGCATAAAAACAATGTTTAAAGGGGGCATATATAGTACTTCTCTTCAGTATGAAATGGGAGGCCATAATTTCCAACGACCTTCTGTGGTGGAATCATAATTAATGATTATTATCCAAAAATACGATTGTTTGTTTGCACGTGCTTATCTAAATTCAGTACATATCTGTTAATACTTCAGGTAAGAATTTTTCAGTTTAGTAATTTGTTATTCATCTAACTCTAGGGTATAATCAATAGATATTGCCAAATATGAAAATCGGCTTTTTTACCGACAACTACTTGCCTCACATTGACGGAGTTACTATTTCTGTTGAAACTTGTGCGCAGGCACTTGAGGCTCGAGGACATGAAGTTTATATTATTGCACCGCGCTATCCTCACTACAAAGATAAACGAAAAAACGTACACCGTTTAATTTCAGTCAAATTACCCAAATCAACAGGAGCACGGATAGCATTACAAATTCCTGAAAAATCTCTTTTGGACATTTTAGCAATTGATTTTGATATTATTCATGGCCATCCGTGGGGAGGTGGCGTTACCTTTTTAGGTCTCGAATTGGCACGATTGAAAAATATTCCCTATATTGCTACCTATCATAGTATTTTTGAATATTATGTCCATTATGTCTTTTATGGAAAGGTAATTACACCAAAGATGGCGAATTTTTTAACAAAAGTTGTTGGGAATATGTGTGACTATATGATTGCGCCAACGGAAAGAGTAAAAAATGCACTTATTTCGTACGGCATAACAAAACCTATCCATATTTTGCCCACAGGAGTTGCTCTTGAAAATTATGAAGATGTTGAGAAAGGATTTCTGAGAAGAAAATTAAAATTACCACGAAATAAAAAAATTTTATTATCAATTGCCAGACTCGGAAAGGAAAAATCAGTTGATTTTGTTATCCAGTCGTTTAAATATATCCATGAAAAGGATCCAAATACTTTACTTGTTTTGGTGGGCGATGGATATGAAAAAGAAAATTTGAAGCAATTAACAAAAGAACTGGGGTTGGAAAAAAGTGTATATTTTTGCGGGATCATACAGCATCGATATATCCCTCGTGTTTATGCTGATGCTGATATATTTGTTTTTGCCTCTCAGACAGAAACGCAAGGGCTTGTTATTACTGAAGCATTAGCTTCTGGTCTGCCGGTTGTTGCAGTAGCTGATGAAGCATTTAATGGCGTGGTTCTCAATAAAAAAAATGGATTTTTAGTCAAAAAGGATCCCGAAGAGTTTGCAAAGAAAGTAAATATGATTCTTATTGATAAAGTGCTTTATAAAAAATTTTCTGATGAAGCTCGAAATTCTATAAAGAAATTTTCAATAGAAAAAACAGCTTTCTATTTAGAGAAATTGTATGAACAACTGTTAAAAGAAAAAGAAGAAGCTCCAGGAAGAAGACTTCACCGGGTAAATATCAGACAATTAAGAAGATTTGTCGTCCAGGCCCGCACCCAACTCATGAATTATCTGGAATTATAGTAGCTAAAGGGAATTTATAAGTGTATTAAAATCATTGCTTAATAAAGAATATGTATCTTGAGAGATGAGGATTGGATAATTTTTACTGTCATTTAGAAGTTTTATTCCACTATTAAGAAGTGCTTTTGTAATATCTTTATGTTTAGAGCTTTGCGTTTTAGCATTTTGTACAATTGCGATGAGTGATGCTGCCAAAGCAGCGTTTATTGAATGCAAATTGCCTGCTGTCTTTATATCTTGAATTGTACTGTCAAAAGTCACTATTTTTTTAGAAGAGGAATTTGAACTGTTTGATTTGTTAAATTTGAGTGTAATAGATACATTGGTAAAGCCACTTAGCTGCTGAATTTCGGGATTTCCTTGCTGATCGTAAAGATATGAGGTGATTTTAATAAGATTATTTGCATTAGTTGCGGAGACGGTATAGTTCCCATTATCAGGTTTTGGTAAGTAGTATATTTTTATTGAAGAATTTTTTTGTGAAGAATTTAACGGATTTATAATAGGCGACTGTATAAATGATGACCCAACTGAAGTACCATTTTTATTGGTAACTGTTAGAGTAGTTTTAGGATCGGTGACAAGCATTATGTATGAAAGATCCGTACGTGCAGGAATATATTGCCCAAGCGATAAGAAGCTATTATTATATCCGTCATTCAATGTAGATCTACTATAATAAGGATCATTGACATCAAATGTATTGCCATTTATTCCCGTTGCAACGATAAAATGTCCAGGCTCTTCAAGAATATCCGGTTGCGAGTTGTTAAGATCAGTCGTTAACTGCGTTGTGTTTGCTCCTTGAGTTCTTTGATATTCAAGAGCATCAAATGATGTTATATGATTAATGCTTGTAGCAAGTTTGGACAAGCGTGACAAGGCAATCCAATTTACCCAACCTGTTTCTACATATCCATCTGGTTGATTTTTGAGCCAGGTATTTAATGTCCCAGGATCAAGTACTGTCCCATCAGGAAGTTCATTAATACCATAATATCTAAAAATCATTGCTGCAGAAGTCATTGCACAGCCCCAGGCGTTGATTGTTGGATTTGAAGGATTCCAAATATGCGCACTGTCATACTCCTGTGCTTGCCAGGGATCAGAGGTTTGCTTAATAGCAGGGACAGACAGATCTTGAGAAACTACTGTGTTTACTTCAAAATTATCTATTGGTGTGCTATAACCCAATGTAAAGCCTGGCGCTCCAGATGAATAGGTAGAATCTTGAATCGTCTTTATAAGGTTATTATCAATGTATAAAGAGTGACTTGAGCCAACAGAACAAAGCTTAGCAGTATGTTGTCCATCAGTTATAACGACGGGTTGTTGGAAAAGTAATTGATAATTACCGACTTCAGCATTATTAAAAATATAAAAGTAAATATTTTCATTTGCGCCAATTTGCATTTCATAATATTGACCTCCCATGTTATTATTTTGTCTCGTTTGAAGCCCAAAAAAATCAAGAGGTACAGTTTGTGGTAAGGGTTGATTGAAATCTGCTTGGACACAATAATTTGTGAGGTTTAAAAGTGAAGGTACAATATATACAGTATTTGTACCTCCAATGCTCTGTATCTTATTATTTTCTATTTCTGCTTCTGCGACTAATGGTTGCCATAAGTAGTCATGGGCTTCGAGAAGTTTACCATCAGTATCACTAAAATCATCATAAAAAATAGTATTGGCGTAACTTTTATTTATTGTAGATACTGTTAATAATACTATCGTTAAAAAGAAAATTATTTTTTTCATAAGCTCATCTATAATAATTCTTATTGATGAGCTATTAAATGTCAAGTGGCAATTTTTTCTTATTCTTGTAAAAAACATGATAAAATGCATTTAGTATGATTCCTCTAGCCAAACCGATAATTGAAAAGAAAGATATTGAGAATGTTGTGAAGGTTTTGAAGTCTGGGATGCTCGTTCAGGGTGAGCAGGTAAAAGAATTCGAGAATAGAATCAAAAACGTGTGTGGCTCAACATATGCAGTAGCGACAAATAGTGGCACTGCTGCTCTCCATACAGCTTTATATGCGATTGGGATACAGCCAGGTGATGAAGTTATAACGGTTCCGTTTACTTTTATCGCAAGCGCAAATGTTATCCGTATGGTGGGTGCAACTCCTGTTTTTGTAGATATCGATGAGCATACCTACAATATTGATCCACAACTAATTGAAAAGGCGATAACAAAAAAAACAAAAGCAATTATTGTTGTTAATTTATTTGGACAGCCTGCAAGTTTTAAAGAAATAAATAAGATTGCCAAAAGAAATAAAATAATCGTTATCGAAGATGCTGCGCAATCAATAAACGCAGACTACAAAAAAAAGAAAAGTGGGAATTTAGCTGATATCAGCTGTTTCTCTTTTTATGCAACCAAAAATATTATTACAGCAGAAGGAGGAATGATAACAACAAATAATAAAAAATATTATGAAAGGGCAAAGTTATTTCGACATCATGGACAGAGTGAAGAAAAAAAATATGCATATGTTGATATTGGCTATAATTATCGAATGACAAATATAAGTGCGGCATTAGGTCTTGCTCAGTTTGATCGATTGGATAAAATCACAAAAAGACGACAACAAATAGCAAAAAAATATGATAAAGCTTTCAAAGATATAAAAGGTTTAAAAATTCCCTATATTGATGATAATTGTATTTCTGTTTATCATCAGTATACGTTGCGAGTAACGAAAGATTTTAAGTTAACAAGAGATGAATTGAAAAAATATTTAGAAAAAAAAGAAATAGGAAGTGCCGTCTTTTATCCAATATCTCTTAATCATTTTAAGCATTTGTTTGAAAAAGATAATACTAAGAATTTTTTTCCCATTTCAGAAAAAGCATCACATGAAGTGCTTTCAATTCCAATTCATCCAGCATTAAAAAATTTTGAGATAGATTTTATTATTGAAACAATAAAAAATATATGAGAAAAAAATTAAATGTCGCAGTCATTGGTGTAGGAAATATGGGCAAACATCATTCCCGAATTTACTCAGAACTTCAGCGAGTAAAATTAGTGGCAGTGATGGATATAAATTCTCAACTTGGAACAGAAATTGCAAATAAATATGCAACACATTATTACAATGACATTAAAGAATTAATTAGAAAAGAAAACCTTGACGCGGTCTCAATCTGTGTTCCGACAACACTTCATTATAAAATTTCAAAAATATTTATCAACGCAGGCATTAATGTACTTATAGAAAAACCAATAACAGCTAACATATCTGAAGCAAAAAAAATATTGCGTTTAGCAAAAGAAAAAAAGGTAAAATTATTAGTTGGACATATCGAGAGATTTAATCCAGCAGTTCAGAAAGTGAAAGAAATAATTGAGAAAGGTGATCTAGGAAGTATTACTGCAGTTATTGCGAGAAGAGTAGGAGGATTCCCTCCGCAGATTAAGGATACCAATATTGCTGTTGATCTTGTCATTCATGATGTAGATATTGTAAATTATTTGTTGGACGAATTACCTTCAAAAATTTATTTAAATAAGAGAAATAATCATATAAAATATCGTGAAGATTCATCAGAATTTTTCTTAAAATATAAAAATACGTCTGCGTATATCCAGGCAAATTGGATTACACCTGTTAAAATAAGAAAGCTGAATATTACAGGGACAGAGGGATATCTCGAAATGGACTATATTGAACAGACTATAGAGTTTTATAAAAGTAATTATGAAAAATTTCTTGAAGAGAATAAGAATTTTTTAGATTATATTCTCAAATTTTCAAATCCAAGTAAAACAATCATTCCTGTAGAAGCAAAAGAACCGCTGAAAGAGGAAATTCTCTATTTCATTAACGCGATTTTAGAAGATAAAGAAATTGATTCAAGTTTTGCTTTAGATGCGTTAAAGATTGTGTTAAAAAAATAATATGATACATAAAACTGCGATTATTGACCGCTCTGCGACTATAGGAAAAGGGGCAAAAATATGGCATTATGTCCAGATTTGCAAAAATGCTGCTATTGGCGATAACTGCATCATAGGCAAAAATGTTTATATAGATGAGGGTGTTCATATAGGAAATAATGTAAAAATTCAAAACAACGTATCTGTCTATAAAGGTACGACCATTGAAGATGGTGTTTTTGTAGGTCCTCATGTTGTTTTTGCCAATGACAAATGGCCTCGTGCAATTAATTCTGATGGTACATTAAAGAGTTCAGATGATTGGCATATTTCACCTATACTTGTACAGTATGGTGCTTCTATTGGAGCAAATGCTACAATACTTCCAGGTGTAACAATTGGGAAAAACGCGATGATAGGCGCTGGATCTGTAGTGACCAAGAATGTACCAGAATCAGCGTTGGTATATGGCAATCCAGCGCGTGTAGTAAAGAAAGATATATCTAAAAGGTAGTTGCCACTAGCTATGAAAATCGTATTTTTAGCCCGTCTTTTTTATCCACATTTTGGTGGAGTAGAAAAACATGTTCTTGAAATTTCAAAAATATTAGTTAAAAAAAGACATGAAGTAATTGTTATTACAGAGCAATTAGAAAACGCTAGTTTAAAAGAAAAAAAAGAAGGAATAACAATTTATAGAATTCCAGGTGGTGGAGACGATTGGTTCAAAAAGTTCCGTATTTGGAAAGGGATGTGGAATTTGAGAAATGTCATTAGAAAAGCTGATGTTGTTCATAGTCATGATGTATTCTTTTGGTATTTACCTTTTCGGTTCTTGTATCCAAATAAACCAGTTTATACAACTTTTCATGGTTTTGAAGGTTATCCTATTACCCCAAAAGCAATACGGATGAGACGAATTTGGGAAAAGCTCGCATGGGGAAATATTTGTATTGGTGACTATCTTAAAAAATGGTTTGGAACTAAACCAACACTCGTACTGTATGGTGGCATAGAGAGTATGCACTACAATAATATCCAGGTAAACTCTCTCCCAGCTATTCCTCATATTGTTATGCTTGCGCGTTTGGAACCAGACATTGGAGTTGAAAGTTATCTTGACCTATTGGGATATTTACGAGAAAAGAAAATACGATTTACTTTCACCTCTGTCGGTGATGGATCGTTACGACAAGAAGTCGCAAAATTTGGTTCAATAACAGGTTTTGTCACCGACACTGGACATTGGCTTAAGCAGGCAGATATTGTATTTGCCTCTTCCTATCTATCAACACTTGAAGCATTAAGCTTTGGTAAACTCGTAGTTACGGTATATGAAACTTCCATAAAGCGCGATTGCTATATATTATCGCCATTTGGTAAATCAGTGCTCTTGGGCAATGATCCCAAAGAACTTGGTAAACAACTAATCTCTGTTATAAAAAATGATACTCGTAGAGCACAACTTTTGCAAAATTCGTACGAATGGCTGCAGAAACAAACGTGGGATGATATAGCTGAAGCATATCTACTTTTGTGGCAAAAACGTTTTAGGTAAATTTCCAAATTTGATTATCGTAACAATATTTAGTAGCAACGTATTGGAAATAATCATGAGCAGGTTTCAGATGGTTAATATCATGAGTATTTGATCCGAATGAAACTTTTAACTCTGGGAATTTTTTTATGAGAGAAAGTTCCTCATCAGGTAATCGATATTGATTATTAATCTCCAAAATTTTCTTTTTTTTAATAAACAGCTTGATGAGATTCTCATTTAAAAATTTTACATGTCCTATTATATTGCAGGGGCTTTCTGATAGGAACTGATACCCTTTTTCAAAGGGGACATCTTCCGGCCAAGAATGGATTGATCCAATGACAAAATCAGTCTTGTTTAAAATTTCATCGGAAATATCGAGTTGTCCATCCTGTAGCATTCTTACTTCAGCGCCTTTCCAAATTTTTATCTGATATTTTTTTTCTGCGTGCTTTATCTCTCTTAACAAATCCGAGAAATTATACGTTATATTTTTTCTTACATGATCAGTTATTCCGATTTCTAGTAGTCCTATTTTTTTAGAGGATTTTGCAATTTCGTCGACAGAATTTTTCCCATCTGAAAACGTAGTATGAATATGATAATCCCATGTAATGTTCATTTAAATATCTCAAACTTTTTATTACCATCAAAAAATACTTCGTTCCAATGTCTGAACATATGAATACCGAATTTGATTTTCTTTTTTGGAATTTTTTCATGATACAGCGAACGAATAATATAATGCGGTAAATTTATACCCGCACCATAGGAAATTACGGTTGTTCCCTGAAGACGAGGATTAATTTCAAGAACTTTCGGTTGATTGTTTATGTCGTATCGAAATTGTATTCCAACACAATAATCAAGTTTGAGCTTTTCAGTAATTTTTTTGCTGAGTGTAATAATTTCCTTATTTTCTTCAATTATTCCTTCAGTTGTTATTCCACCTTTCATGCCAACTCGAAGACGTGGAATAATATACAGTGCCTTTCCTTGTTCCATAAATATATCCACGGTATATTCTTTCCCTGGTAAATATTCCATTACTAAAAGTTCTGGAAAATGTTTTACAGATTTTAGTATCAATTCGATATTTTCATATGTTGTAAAGGTACTTGTCGGCTTTTCATTCATTAATACATCAAAAATATTTTTTTTAGGATCAATAATTCGAAATCCTCGACTTCCTGAAGCCTTTGTTGGTTTGAAACAAACAGATTTCTTTGGATATCCCAATGCTTTTATATGTTTTTTAAATTCTTCCCAAGAGTGTGCAACATAAAAATCACATGCATGCAATTTTTCTTTTTTCAAAAAATTAAATAACTCCAATTTATTAAGTGATATCTCAAGTGATTCAGGGGAACTGACTGGAATGAGAATATCATATTGTTTAAATGTCGAAATATTTTGTGAAAGAGGGAGTATTTCTGCGTCAGTGATAGGAAGAATAACGTCAATTTTTTCTTTGATTGCGAGTTTAAGAATTGTGTAAATATATGAAGAATCTGTACCAGGTGGAACGGTAAAATGTTTTTTTGCATAAAATGATCCAGCTGTTTGTGAATTAATATCACATCCGTAAATTTCTAATTGTTTGTTAGCTACAATGAGACATTTATAAATTGGTACCCACCCTGGTGCGCCACTTCCCGTTAAAAGTATTCTTATATTCTTCATTGAATTAATTTTATCACCCTATATCCTTCAGCATATTTTTCATTAATTTGTATTCCCCGAGTACTCGCAAGTCCACGAATGAATTCTTCAGAGAGATAAGGACGATTAAAATTGAATTGTGTTTTATATTTTTTCAATGCTTTCATTTTTAGTGTAATATTTTTTTCTGTGACAGACACAAAAAAATTTGGTGAAAATGAGATATTATTCCATGGTTGTTCATAACAAAGAATTGAAGTATTTCTTCGAAAAACCGTAAGAGCCTCTTGGGCAACAGTTTTGTGATCCTGATGAGTTTCCTCTAAATCTGGGATTAAAATAAGATCAGGTTTAATTTTTGCCTTAAGTGCGTCTAATGTCTCAAAAATTTTTCTAGACTCTGAAAAAAATAATTTATTAGTAAAATGATGAATGGAAATATTTTGTTCTTTAACACCTAATGTTTTTAATGCACTTCTACATTCACGTGAAAGTGTGTCATTTTTAAATTGAGTATTTATGAGCGTATCTTGACAATCCGAAAGAGCAATATAATATAGCTCTGTGCCCTCAGAAATAAATTTGGCAACTGTTGCGCCACAGGAAAGTTCTATGTCGTCTGTATGAGGAGAAATAGCAAGGATTTTTTGAAAATGCATGGAGAAAAATTAATTCTTTAATTTAAAAGATTATACTAAATCGCTGTTTATTGATCAACGGGATAAAACAACCGAAGATTTTATAATTTAGTATAATAACCTTAATGAAAATTTCTTTTATAACTACCATTTTTAATGAAGTTGGGACGATTGAGAGGTTTCTAGACTCGGTTTATTCTCAAACCAAACAACCTGATGAAATTATTATTGTTGATGGAGGATCAACCGACAATACATTGTCGGTAATTTCCAATTTCCAATTTCCAATTTCCAAAAAAAAGGTAAAGTTTCGTTTGATCACTAAGAATGGGAATCGGTCTGTTGGGAGAAATGAGGCTATAAAACACGCAACGGGTGACATAATTGTATGCTCCGATTCTGGCAATATACTCGATAAAAATTGGATTAAGAATATTACGGAGCCGTTTCATAGTAAACAAGATTCTTCGACTTCACTTCGCTTCGCTCAGAAAGACAATGGAGTAGATGTTGTTGCAGGATATTATGAAGGGATGGCTAAGAATGTTTTCCAAAAAAGTTTAGTACCATATGCTTTGGTAATGCCTGATAGAGTAGATCCAAATAATTTTCTTCCGGCGACACGATCCATTGCATTTACCAAAGCAATTTGGAAGAAAGTAGGCGGGTTTAATGAGAAACTATCTCATAATGAAGATTATGTTTTCGCTAAGGCTCTTAAGAAATCGGGCGCAAATATTATTTTTAAGAAAGACGCAATTGTTTACTGGCTTCCACGAGATACAATTAAAGAGGCTTATATTATGTTTTTTCGTTTTGCATATGGCGATGCAGAAGCACGAATTTTGCGACCAAAAGTGTTGCTGATTTTTATAAGATATTTTATCATTGTAGGTTTTCTTGTTTTAAGTATATTTTTGCCTTCTTTTTATGCATTAGAATTCTTTATAGTACTAATCTTATTATATAGTATTTGGGCGATTTCAAAAAATTATCGATACGTTAAAGATGTGAGAGCGTTTTTTTGGCTTCCGATAATACAATTTACTGCTGATGTCGCGGTAATTAAGGGGACAAGTTTAGGATTGGTAAAAGCGAAAATTTGGTAAAAAAATACAAAAAAGTATGTGATATACTATCTCAAATCTCTACAGGATAATGACTTCAGCTTATAAACACAACATAAAAAATAAAACAATTCTCATTACAGGTGGCACTGGTTCATTTGGTAATACAGTCATTACCAAACTACTTCCTCTTCAACCAAAAAGAATTATTGTTTTTAGTCGCGACGAGAAGAAACAGTTTGATATGCGAAATGCTTTTGATAATCCACTTTTAAAATTTATTATCGGTGATGTCAGAGACGAACAGAGTATTATGAGAGCTATGGAAAAAGTAGACTACGTTTTTCATGCAGCAGCGCTCAAACAAGTCCCAACTTGTGAATTTTTTCCAATGGAAGCAGTCAAAACCAATGTCATTGGGACCCAAAATGTTTTGGATGCTGCACGATATCATAAAGTAAAACGCGTTGTTGTCTTGAGTACTGATAAAGCAGTTTATCCAATTAATGCACTGGGCCTTTCAAAAGCACTGATGGAAAAAGTGATGATTGCTGAAGGGAAAAATTTTGTTAATTCTGGTAACACTCAAACAGTCTTTTGTGGTGTTCGTTATGGAAATGTTCTCTATACGCGAGGTTCAATATTACCAGAATTTATGAATCGTATGAAACAACAAAAAAAACTTTTACTTACCGATCCGGCAATGACAAGATTTTTATTGCCATTATCCGAAGCAGTGGATCTGGTTTTTTATGCTTTAACAAATGGAGAAAATGGCAACATATATGTTAGAAAATCTCCAGCGTGTACTATTGAAACACTTGCAAAGGCATTTTGTTCACTTTTTAATTATAAGATTGGATATGAAGAGGTTGGCATACGCGCAGGAGAAAAAATTCATGAAACACTTGTAACACAAGAAGAATTACTCAGAGCAAAAGATGTTGGGAAATATTTTAAAATACCCTCAGAAAGTCAGGGACTTGATTATAATAAATATTTTGTAAAAGGCAAAAAGACTAACGTAGAAAGCATACAGCCATTCACTTCAGCAAATACCAAAAGACTAACTGTTCGAGAAACAAAAGCTATGTTACTGAAGGTCCCTGAAATAAAAAGTGAATTGTCCGCATAGTGATTATATCTCTGTAACCTTATACTTCAACAATTTTGCATAGCTGTCTTTTAGCTTAATAAAAACATTTTTTTGATTGTTTTTTATATTTTTATTCTCTAACAATACCGCATCAGATGGAAGGTATTTATATTTTGTTATTTTGAAAATTGCTATTTTTTGCCTTCCAACTGTCATAAAGACATTAGGATACGGATCAAGTAACCCTCGGATGAGGTTGTATAACTCCATATATTTTATTTGTGACAAATGCGCTTTATTAATTTCACTTTGTGCTGGGGTTCGCCGTTTATACGGTGGATTTTTTGAAAGATTTTTTTGAGGTTTGAAAGAAAGTTTGTTGGTGAGTGCATCTTCTAACAATTGTTTTGTCATAATTGTCCCAGCATCAATCATTCTGGCAAAAATATCATTAACATCTCCCAAAAAGGATATTGGTGTTTGTTTATAAATTGGTCCATCATCAATCCCTTCAGACATTTTAAATATAGATACTGCTGATTTTTCTTCGCCATTTATTATTTGATTTTGTATTGGTGTCCCCCCTCGATATTTCGGCAATGGTGATGGGTGTAAACATAGGCAAATAAAATCTGTAAGTATTGGCTTTTTGACAATCCATGACCAACTATAAAGGCATACAATATCAATTTTATTTGTTTTTAAAATTTCGTATATTTGTATGGTATTTTTTGGATCAACTGAATATATTGCAACGCCATTTTTTATGGACGCTGCAATAGTAAATTTTTCGGATTGAGGGACAATCAGAGTATCAAGAATGAAATCCTTTCTTTGTTTTTGGAAAGTGAGAATATTTTTAAATATTTCATATCCCCATTCTCGATAAATAACAAAAGCAACTTTTAACATAATTCTTCACGAAGAACATGATATGCTTCGGCGACATCGACTCCAATTTCTTTACCATAAATATGTGCCAGCCGAATTAAATTCTCAGGACTTCTGGGGAAAGGATCATCTCTAACTTGTGTTTTGTGGCATTTGTAAATATTAATTTTAAAATCAAGCAAATTACCTTTTTGATATTTTTCTTGCAAATCAAGAAATGCATTCGGAGTTTTCATTTCTCTTAAGGACCAAAAATATGGCTCAAAATATTCAATGATAGTTGGAACAAAATGTCTTACGGTTTTTGGTAGGGGACGAAGAGCTGTGATGCACGCATCAAAAACAGCGCGGTGATCTTGGTTATAACTTGAGGAAGAAGGAATTGCGACAAGTGTTGGCTTTTCTTTTTGTATCACATCTTCAATTTTTTCAATTAGATCCTTTTGTGGCAACGTATCAAGTCTGCAAAATTCATCACCAGTATAACCAACAATCACCTTCGCTTTGGCAAATTTTTTTACAGTTTCAATTTCTTCTATTCGTCCTGAAAGTTCTGTTTTTTCCGTAATATATTGTCTGCTTGTGCCAACACTTACATAAAAAATTGTAGTCGAAGCTTTTACTTTTTTGCATTTTCCAATAAGTCCACCAACCCCAAGGGCTTCATCATCGGGATGAGGTGAAATGACAAGTAATTTTGCATCTTTAGTTATTTTCATAGTGTAAATAATTTTTAAAACTTAATAAATCATCCTTAATTTTTATAGTTATATCAGGTTTCACATAAGAGCTCAAGGGGCGATATATATGAGTATTATTATTTTTATAATGCACTTTTTTTATAAGATTTTTTTCCTTATTAAAAATTGCACAAAAAGCTATCGAAAAAGTTGTAAAACTTATTTTTTTTTCGCTAAAAATATTTACTAGGCCATGTTTGTTTTTCATCGCAACTATTTCTTTAATAAGTTGGTTTATTGAAATAGGATTAAAAAAAACATTGTTATAAGCTTCAATTTTACGATTTTTTAAGAGTTCTCTTATAATGTATGTATTTTCATCATAAAAATTTGTCCGAATAACCAACATATTTTTATCGATTATTTTTTCACTTATAGATTTAGATAACCCATAAAAGTTTGAATCGACTGATGCATAGTCAGAGGAAATGTGAATAAGTTTTCTACCGAATTCTTTGCAAATGGCATTTAATAAATAAGGTCCAACAATATTTATTGTAAAACACTCTTTTGGGTTTTTTTCACAATAATTCATATCAGTAATTGCAGCACAATTAATTATATACTTGCCTTGATGCTTTTTAAGAGCATCTCTTATCGATTTCTCGTTAAGAATATTACATTCATTTTTTGGAAGCCTCGTAACTAGATGAGGATATATTTTTTCAAATCCAAGTGCAAGTCGAGAGTCTCCCCCTACAATAAGAAATGGAGTTGTATTCATAGTATTTTTACGTGTGGCAAAGGAATAATAAATTTCCCACGTTTTTCAGTGTATTTCTTGTTTCTTTTTTTAATCTCTTCAAAAAACGACCATGCAAATAATAAAACATAATCAGGACGATTTTTGGTGTTTAAAATTGCCGATGAAATAATTTTAAGATGAGTTCCCGGAGTATAATTGTTTTGTTTGGCTGTAGAGTCATCGATAACATAATCCAAATATTCTTCATTCAAATCACAATAATTCATAATTATTGTGCCTCTCCCTGAAGCACCATATCCTGCTATTGTTTTCCCATCAGATTTAAGTTTTTTTAAAAGAATTACCAGATCATTTTTTGTTTTATAAATTTTTTTGTTGAAATCAGTATATGTTTCAGTTTTATCTAATTTATTTTCTTTTTCTTGTTTAAAAAGAAGTTTAACATTTTCCGAGACTTTCTGTTTACTTTCGTTATTTTTAACATAGAATCGTATTGATCCTGCATGAATTGAAATTTTTTTTACATCTACAATCTCAAAATTATATTTTCCTAGAAATTTTTGCAGTGTTATTAGCGAGTAATAATATTGATGTTCATGATAAATCATATCGTATTGAACTTCATGTAACAGATTACCCAAATAGTGTACTTCAAAAATAAGCATGCCATCTTTTGACAATAACATTTTTATACCCTTAAAAATGTCATGCATATTTTCAATATGTGCTAACGTATTTGAGCTGAATATTGCATCTGCTTTACCATATTTTTTAATAATATCTTTTGCAACTTTTTCTGAGAAATAATCATTAATAATTGGCAGTCCTTTTTTAATTAACGGTGTAACGATATTTGTTGCTGGGTCAACTCCAACTGCTCTTCTTTTTTTATTAACAATATATTTTATAAATGTCCCATCATTGCAACCAATTTCTGCGATTAAACCTTCAGTTTGAGACATAATTTCATCCGCTGTTTCTCTAAAGTGATCAGTAAGGGTTTTAATTGCAGAAGATCGATAGAAATAATTTTTAAAGAGGGTTTCTTTATCGATAATGTTGGTAGATTGAACTAAATAGCAGTCTTTGCAGAAGGAAATTTCAAGCGGGTAACTTTTTTCTGATAAAAACCCTTTTTTTGATGTTAAAAATCCACCTGCAAGGGGAACATAGCCTAAATTAATAACGGGGATGAGATTCTTGCCAAAACAAAATCTGCAACTATCATAATGTTTGTATTCCCCGACAGTTTTAGATAATAGTTCATATTTCATTTGTTATTGCTATAATATACTTAATCAAAATATATAAATCAAGATTATAAACATGGGATATACAAAAGATGTTATAAAAGGCGTTTCATGGACTGGATCACTCAGTTTTTTGACAAAAGCAGTCGGTTTTTTAGAAACACTTATTTTGGCACGTATTTTAGTTCCTTCACAATTCGGTGCATATGGAATTGCACTTTTGGCCTTGGGTTTACTTGAGACCTTAACAGAAACTGGAGTGAATATTGTTTTGATTCAAGAAAAAGAAACAGAACCTTATATTAGTTCTGCATGGCTTGTCTCAATCGGTAGAGGACTCATCATAACCCTTCTTCTTTATTTTACAAGTTCATTCGTAGCACATTTTTTTCATTCAACAGATGCATTATTTCTTTTACAACTAGTTAGTTTGGTACCATTTTTACGAGGATTTATTAATCCATCGGTAGTAAAATTCCAAAAAGATTTACTATTTAAAAAATATTTTTGGTATCAGTCAATTATTCTTTTTGTTGATACAGCAGTTTCAATTACACTTACTTATATCACCAAGCAACCACTGGGAATTGTTATCGGATTGCTAGCAGGAGTTGTTGTTGAACTTTGCCTTTCGTTTTTTGTTGTAAAACCTAAACCTACATTCTCATTTCGAAAAGACTATGTCTCAAAAATTTTTCATCGAGGGAAATGGATCACAATGAGTGCAATTTTTGACTATCTGTTTTTCAACGCTGATAATATCGCTGTTGGAAGACTTCTTGGAGCAGGTTCTCTTGGTGTGTATCAATTAGCATATTCATTGGCAGTAATGCCGCTTGTTGAGATTAGCAATGTTTTTGCTTTTGTTACATTTCCTGTTTTTAGAAAGCTCTTTCACGACACGCAACGATTGAAAAATGCTTATATAAAAACAATGCTGAGTGTTTTTGCATTATCTATACCTTTCGTTATTATTTTTATTGTATTTCCTGAGCTGTTTATCTTTATTTTAGGTAAAAAATGGGAAACCCTTGTAACAATTTTGCCGATCCTTTCTGTACTTGGAATAGTCAAATCTCTTTCAAGTTCGGCGGGAATTCTATTTTTGAATGAAATAAAACAAAAGTATTCGACCAATATAACTATGGTTACAATTATCGGAATGTTGGCAACTCTTATTCCGTTTATTCATTTTTTTGGAATTTTTGGTGCAGGTCTTTCTGCACTTACTGGTGCTATTGCTGCTGTTCCGCTTATTGTATACTATACAGTGAAAATATTTAGAGAGAGGACGGGGAAAGAGTAATTACTTATGCGAGAAAAGAAAATTGACGTATCTATAATAATAGTACAGTATCATGCTAAGAAGGTACTTTTTGATTGTATCCAATCAATTTTCAAATCTTCTCCAAAAATTTCATATGAAATAATCGTTGTTGATAATGATGAAAAACAGACAATTAAAAAAGACGTACTAGAATTCTCATCAAAAATCGTATATGTTAAAAGTTCTAAAAATGTCGGTTATGGTGCAGCAGTAAATCTCGGGGCACAGCAAGCAAAAGGGGAGTATCTCTGTATGCTTAATCCAGATATTTTGATTGTAGATAAAACAATTGATAAGCTTTATACATTTATCTCAAAAGAAAAAAAGGCTGGAATTGTAAGTGCGGTATTATTAGATCCAAAAGGGAATTCTCCGGAATGGTTAGCTGGCTTAACTCTCACACCGATTCGTTCAATTTTCACCTTTTCGATTATACACGCATTATTCCCCAACAATCCAATCACAAAGAAATTCTTGGTATACAAGAAAGACGTAAAACACTCAAAGCAAACAGCATCAGTTCCATTGGGAGCTGCGATAGTAAAAAAATATGTTTTTGATAAAGTGAATGGATTTGATGATAAATTTTTTCTTTATTATGAAGATTTTGATTTGACCAAACGAATTGATGAATTAGGTTATAAGAATTATATTCTTAAGGATGCAAAAATTATTCATTTAGGTGCACAAGGAGGAAGCAGAGAAGTGGAAAATATTAATAAGGTTTTTCTTCAAAGCAGATTCTATTATTTTAGAAAGCATTTTGGTTTAATCACTGCTATTTTGACAGAAATGATTCTTAGAATAAGCAAATATACGTGTTTGTTTGCCGGCGTTTTTATAGTAAGTATTATTCTTCTTTTTTATCGTCTTTCAGATCTGATGCCGTTTATCGGTGATCAGGCATGGTTTTATTTGTCTGCGCGAAATATGCTTTTATATGGCAAAATTCCGCTTGTAGGGATTACCTCAAGCCATGTTTGGCTGCATCAAGGGCCATATTGGACATACATGCTTGCCGGTGCTTTGTGGCTAGGACACTTTAATCCGGTTTCAGGCGCATACGTAACTGCAACAATAGGATTGCTCACTGTTTGGTTAGTTTACAAAATCGGTTCAGAAGTTTTTTCCAAATCTGTCGGTTTAATTGCAAGCTTATTTTACGCAACAGCTCCAATGATTCTTCTTAATTCACGTATCCCGTATCATACAGCTCCGATAGGGCTTCTGACAGTACTGTTATTTTATGTACTTTATAAATGGATAAACGGTTTGCGTTATGGGTTGCCGCTTATTATTTTACTTTATACGACTCTTTATAATTTTGAGACAGCTACATTTATGCTTGTCCCTATTTTTATTATTCTCTTGATTTACGGATTCTATAAAAAAACAACATGGAGTAGAGATATTTTTAGTCCAAAGCTGATCGGTTTATCTGTGCTTGCATGGGTAACTGTTATGATTCCAATGATTTTGTACGACATACATCACGGTTATCCTCAAACACTAAAATTTGATGAGTGGCTTGTTTATAAAATTGCTACAGTTTTCGGATTTCCCAAACTTCATCCCAATGCACCCAGTGAAACATTACAAACAATGATTCCTTTTGCCAATTCTATGTTTAAACAGATGATATTTTTGCCAAATGCGTTTATCTCTTGGATTGTCCTTCTTGGGAGTTTCGTTTATTTAGTACTGATCTGCATGCCCTATTTTAAAATGAAAAAATATCTTCAGCAGTATTCGCTTCTTGGTTTATTTTTTATAATTCCAGCGATTGGGTATATTGTTGAAAAAACAAATTCCGGAGCGTATCTCATTGTCTTTTTCCCAACTGTTGCGTTTCTATTTGCCATTACAGTTGACAGATTAATGCATCTAAAAAGATTTTTTATTCCAGCAATTTGTTTGTTAGTGTTTTTCGTTTCTGCAAATATTATTGCATTATTTCAAACTAATTTTCTCACAATTCCTGAATATTATGTTTTTGCAATAACACAGCGCCTTACTGTAGCAAAACAAATTATTAGCGAATCTCATGGAAAAGAGTATAATTTAGTGGGAAGAGGGAATTGGAGTCAGTTCACAAGCTTTACGATGAATTATGAATATTTGACATGGTGGATGGGACATGGCCCGTCTAAGAAGAAACAGCCGTTGCGTTTTATTATTCAAGAAACACCGACCAAGATTGTTTTGCAGAAAAAGATTAATGATTTATGATTAAAGAATATGAAATGTTATTATGATTAGTGCAATTATTCTGACCAAGAACGAAGAAAAAAATATTGAAGATTGTTTGGATAGTATTTCGTGGTGTGACGAAAAGATTGTTATCGATGATCATTCATCCGATAAAACTACTGAAATTGCGAAAAAAAAGGGAGCTAAGGTATTTCAGCGCTTAATGGAAAACGATTTTGCAGATCAGCGCAATTACGGTCTTGAAAAAGCAAAAGGGGATTGGATTTTATTTATTGATGCAGATGAGAGAGTTTCAAATGCATTATGGTACGAAATTATGGCGCATACCAGTGAAGCAATAGAAGAATGTGTGGGTTTTTATATAAAACGTCAAGACACGATGTGGGGAAAAGTATTAAAACACGGTGAGACAGGCAACATTTCTCTTTTACGTCTTGCAAAAAAAGGATCAGGAGAATGGGAAGGAACAGTACATGAACGATGGAATATAAAAGGGAAAACCACGACTTTGAGAAATTCTCTTGATCATTTCCCTCATCAGACAATTGCAGAATTTTTACGTGAGATAAATTTTTATACAGATCTTAGAGCAGAAGAATTATTCAGAAAAAAAGTAAAGTCAAACTGGCTATCAATTATTATATATACCAAAGCAAAGTTTTTTGTTGACTATGTTATTAAAGCAGGTTTTCTTGATGGTTTAGAAGGATTAGTTTTTGCATTATTGATGTCGTTACATTCTTTTTTAGTAAGAGGGAAATTATGGCTTCTATGGCAAAAAGATAGTTAAATTATGTTTCATCAACAGCGAATTATTGGTTTTCTCTTTACGATTTGGGTTCTTTTTATTTTATTTTTATATCTTAGTTATTTGTTTTCCAGAGCACATTAGTTTTCAGGAAATTATTTTCAAACCACCATGTAGTTTGCCAGAATGGGTCTGTATAATCAAGTCTTCGATATGAATCTCTCATAATTTTTACTGATGGATAAGCCGATTTCTTTTTCGCAGTTATTTTGTAGATTAGTAGATTATCTTCATTATTAATTATTTTATACTGAATAATTTTATAGTTTATCAATACCGATTCGAGTTCAAATTGATTTTCATAAGAAAGCGTAACATTGTGAAGATACGGCCCTGAATAAAGCCCGTATGGTTCGGAAATTGCCGCACTTGTAATATAAATAGGTTCTTTTTTTGCCATGTAGTAATTTAATTCTTTAGTCAAAAGTTCTGTTGAATATCCTGGTTCATTGACATAAAAAGCTTTATCGGCAACAGTTGTTTGTACTTGAGGTCTTGCAAAGTGACTTTCAATAAACAAACTATTTTTAGGTAACTTCTCAGCAAATTGTGCATCTTCGAGATAAGGGATTGGTTTTTTTAAAAGACTCAAAGTATGAAAAGAAACAAAAAGAATATAGCAAAGAATAAGAATAAAGTAGATTACATTTTTTGTTCTCAGAAGATATGCTGTAAGAAGTGCTATACCGAATCCTGCAAGGAGAGCATGTCTCCCATTCAGAAGAGAATCCCACCATTGATTTGCATACAGAGCTGGCAAAATAAAGAGAATTCCGTATACGAAGATTTTTTTATCTTTTTTAAAAGAGACGACTAATGAAATAAATCCTAAAATTACAGGAAGTATTGTATTATTTTGCAAAAGTGGAATGAAGAAGTTTCTCATTGCAATAAAAAAGCCTTTCAGATTAAACGGAAGCTCAGCAAATTCTCCTCCTTTGCTCAAATAAAGTGCATGAAAAACAGCAAGCGGACTCATTTTAAGAACTGAGGAAATTAAAAGTATGTTTAAAAATAAAAAGACTATGATATAGGTAATAAGAAAGATGAATATTTTTTTTGACAATTTCTTCTTTTTCAAAAAAACCACAGAGAAGTACAAGGGTGTCCAAAAAATAATAATTGGCTGAGTAAGAACTGCAAGCATTAGTAAAATGAGAGATCCATGAAGGAAATATTCTTTTTTTGTTTTTTCAAGATATATTGAAAGTAAATAGAGAGAAAAGAAAAAGAAAAATGCATAGGCGTTCTCCATCATTACTGTTACATTAATAATCCAAAAAAGAGGAGTAAATGATGCTATGATTGCCGCATATAGAGCAGTTTTTTTATCCGAAATATATTCTATAAATTTATAAAAGAAAAAAAGTGTAAAGTAGGAGAGAATTATTTGAAAAAGAATTACTACAAACGCTCCATTTGCATGAAGCAATTGAGCAGCTTGATAAATCGGCCAGAATAATATGATATATCCTTCATGGGGCGGAAAATGACCCAAGACGATTGCTTGTAGATAGTTTGCGTTGGCAAATAAATTCAGATACTCTTGTGAATCGAAAAAAATTGCATTGGAATTAATGAAAAAAAATCTGGAAAGAAAGAACAGTAAAAAAAGTATGATTATAGTTATTTTATTCATTGTTTACAACTTTACGAATTTGTCCGACCTCTTTTATTTTTAGTTTTACCGGAATAGTATTATGAATAATCCATTGTGACACAGGTGTATTAAATTGATAATTGCCTGCAATGATAACAAATTCTACTTTTTTATCTTTGAGAGTTTTAACAGTTTGGAGTTCTTCTTCAGTAGTTAAATTACCAGGGAGAAGATTTGCGTAGCGTATAAGATTCTGTCGATCGAGAAGAAAATACAGCATTGGTGAAAATGGATAGACAAAAATATAATCCGATTTTTTCGTGTGTGTATCAAGATATGTATTCATCACTGTCAAATCTTGTGCGTAAGAAGGGTAAATAAGAAGACCTTTTGCCGGTGGTAGGCTCAATATTGCCGTATCTACTTTATAAGGCAGTTCGTATCGATATTGTCCTTTGAAGAAGGTGAGATAAACTCCTAAAAGTGCGGTAATGCCAATCAGTACAATATAGATGGCGTTAAATCGTACGTTTGTTTTTTGAACAAATACAAGAAACATTGTAAATAAAAGTCCGAGGAATGGATAAATATGGATTAAATCCGTTAAGGGAATAATTGTAAGTCCAAACCCCACAAGCGGAAACGTTGAAAGAAAAAGATACATACTTCTTTCTTTTTTGAAAAAATATGAATAACAAAGTATGAAAAAAAATATGACAGGAAGATAATAAGGAAGCAGTTTAAATACTCCTAATGGCTGTACTATAAAGAACAATGATGGATAAGAAAAAGGATAATTGGTAACAAAATCATGACTAAAACGTAAAAATTCGGATAAATCGCCGCTTCTTATGAAAAAATAGTAGATCCATGGTATTGATAAAATTACAAAAAGACAATCTATGATCACTATGCTTTTTATTTTTTCAGCAAACTTTTTCTTTTGTGAAAGCAGGATCAACATGTTTACCAAAAGCAAAAATCCAAATCCAATATTTTGCTTCATAAAAAGCGTAAGAGACAAAAGAATTCCTAAGGTTATTGTATATTTCAATCCAGGAATTGTTGACCATTTTAAAAAAAAGATCATTATTATAATAGTAAGCAAAATACAAGGCCATATATCAATTGGGACATTAAGTAGAGGAAATCCTAAAGTGGCCATTATAGTAGCTGAAGACATTTTTAATTTTAATGAATGAATTTGTAATTCATCCAAAAGGACAAGCGTAATAAGAATGCTCATAAGAGCAATGATCATCGTAACTATGCGTCCAACAAGAACCGTTGTGCCAAAAAGTTTAAATGACAATGCAAGAAGATAAAAAAAACCAGGAGTATATTGAATAAAAAAATCATAGTAGGGCACCTGTCCTTGAACTATCCGTTGTGCAAAATGGATCATGTACCCCTCATCAAAAAAAATTAATCCTCTATTTACAAAAGGAAAAAAGTACAAAGCAGCCAATGCAGTAAGAAGCAAATTGACTGTTATATTTCTTTTAAGAAATCTCATAGAATGTATCTACCATACAATAATGTAGAGGCTAATTTCAAGCGCTCTTTTTCTTTTTCATATGATAGAATTGGAATATCTATGACCAGAAAGAAGAAAAAGATACTCGTAACTGGCGCAAGTGGCACTGTAGGGTCATATATCGCTTCTGTTTTCTCCAATGACACCTTATTCCTTCCAACCAGACATGAAATGGATATTGCCGATAAAAATCAAGTAAAGCACATTTTTGATGAAGTTCATCCAACGGCAGTAATTCACCTTGCAGCAAAAACCAACGTAGATGATTGCGAGAAAAATAGTGACGAAACGAATCATGTTAACGCACAAGGTACTCAAAATATTGCGGAAGAGTGTGAAAAAAAAGGTGCAAAACTTCTTTATATTTCAACAGGAGCAGTGTTTAACGGTAAAAAGAAATACTTTACAGAACGTGATAAACCTGATCCCGTAAACGTCTATGGGAAAACAAAATTGTTGGGTGAAAAAGCTGTTCAAGAACTCGTATCGGATCATATTGTTCTACGTGCGGGGTGGGTTGTTGGGGGTGGAATTAAAGAAAAAAAGTTTATTTCATATATTTTAAGACAAATTAAGGATGGTGCAAAAGAGATAGCTGTTGTTAATGATACATTTGGGACTCTCACGTATGCGAAAGAGTTAGTAAAATACATAAAGTTTTTATTAGATACAAATGCGCAAGGTATTTATCATTTTGGATCAATTGGGGTCTGCTCACGGTATGAAATTGCAAAACACTTGATGAAACTTCTCCAAAAAGATGTTGCGGTGATGCCGGTTGCATCATCATTTTTTGCTGATAAATTCTCTGCACCGCGTCCAACAAATGAAGTAATCAAAAGTATTAAACTTCCAACACAATACGCTACTGCTTGGCAGAAGAGTTTAACTGATTATATAATGGGTGAATTAGTATGAATAAGCCTTCGGTATCATTCTTTTGCCCAGTTTATAATGAAGAAGATAATCTCCCAAAACTTATCTCCAAAGTAGTCCGACTTTTAGAGCAATTTTGTTCTTCCTATGAAATAGTTATTGTTGATGATGCAAGCCGTGATAATACTGGCAAAATAGCCGATGATCTAGCGAAAAAAAATTCTCATATTTCTGTTGTTCATCACAAGAAAAATAAAGGATACGGTGGAGCATTGATTAGCGGTTTTCTCCATGCAAAGAAATATCCGTATATTTTTTATACGGATGGCGACAGTCAATATGATGTGGGAATGCTTAAAAAAATGTTCCCATATATGGATGAATATGACGCCGTAGTAGGTTATCGGAAAATACGAGAACTGACATGGCAGAGAAAATTCCAAAGCATCTTTTATAATAAACTTATTAGTTTATTATTTGCAGTAAAAAGTCGAGATATAAATTGTGCGATACGATTAATAAAAAAGAAAGCAGTGAATAACCTTCATCTTACAGCAACAAGCGCATTTCTTCCCGCAGAAATGCTAATAAAATTGCATAAGCAAGGAGCAAAAGTGAAAGAGATAGAAGTTATTCATTACCCTAGAATGTATGGAAAAGCAATGGGTGGGAAATTGAGCGTTATTTTGCCGACATTTTTTGACATGTGTAAGTACTACATGAAAAAATAAGATACGATGTTTGCTTTAGCGTTTTTTATCGGCATTTATTCCTATGGCATTTTTTCTTTGGGATTAATTGGGGTTTTAACAAGAGTAAATTGTATTATATTTACAGTTGCCTGGGCTATTCTGTTGTTATTTTTTGAACGAAAAAGTTTGTTTTTTATCATTAAACGTTTTTTCTCTCCTAAATTTTCCAAAAAAGCTTTTAAAGGGCATATTTTGCTTCTCTTTTTATGTATCTTATTTGTTTTACAGACAGGGGTTAATTTTATCGGTGCGCTTGGTCCAGAGCTTGCCTTTGACGCACTGTGGTACCATCTAACACTGCCAAGACTCTTTCTCTTGCATCATTCGATTTATCATATCTCAGGAGGGTTACTTTATTACAGTGACATGCCCAAATTGGGTGAAATGTTGTATGTTGGAGCTTTGGCAATCGGGAATGAAATAACAGCAAAAGTAATTCATTTTATTTTTGGCATATTAGTCTCAATTGTTTTATATAAATTATCCCGAAATTTTTTCACTAATTTTATTTCATTGTTAATTGTACTTATTTTTTACTCGAATTTAGTAGTCGATTGGGAATCAATAACCGCTTATATCGACTTGATGAGAACATTTTTTGAAGTTTTAGCGATTTGGAGCTTTTTTAACTGGTATGAATCACGCAACATTACTTGGATGACAATAACTGGTGTGCTCATAGGTCTTGAAATAACTACAAAAGTATTATCTTTTGGCAGTATTTTGGTTTTCAGCTTATTAATTTTTATTTCACATTTGGAAAAAATTCGCTGGAAGAATTTTTTTATTGAGTTATTTATTTTTTGGATAATCGCATTGCTTATTCCTCTTCCTTGGTTTATTTTTTCATTTATTCATACAGGAAATCCTGTCTACCCATTTTTCACTCATCAATATACAATTATTCCGACATCATTTAGTGTTATATCTTTTCTCATTGGATTGTGGAATTTGTTTATGTATTCACCAGATCCTCTTTCGCCTATTTATTTACTATTTTTCCCATTAATTTTTGTTTTTTATTCAAGTTTACAAAAAGAAATAAAGTTAATTGCTCTTTATTGTGGTCTTGATCTCATTTTGTGGTATATTACCCCGCAAACCGGTGGGGGAAGATTCATCCTTCCTTATTTGCCTGCTTTTTCACTTATGTGCGGAGCAATCTATTCCCAAATTATCAAAAATTCGAGAAGTGAATGGCGATATATTTCCAAATTACTGTTAATTGCTATTATCATTGTGTCAGTTATTTCTATTGGTTATCGCGCTTTTGCCAATAAAAAGTATTTACCCGTTATTATCGGCAAGGAATCGCAGCAAACATTTCTTACCGACAATTTAAATTTTCGCTATGGAGATTTTTATGATACCGATGGATACTTCGCAAAACAGATAAAACCATCCGATACTGTTTTACTTTACGGTTTTCATAATCTATACTATGTTGATTTCCCATTTATTGACAGCAGTTGGGTAAAGAAAGGGGATTCGTTTAATTATATAGCGACACAGAAAATAGCATCACCTAGAAAATTTAAGAATTGGCAGTTGATCTATGAGAACGCTAAAACAATGGTGTATTTATATAAATCTCCGAAAGGAACCTGTTTGATAAAATGCGAATATTAAAAATACTTATTATTTTACTTCTTGTTGTATTTCCATTTGGTGAAATATTTCGTTTTGATGTTGGAAATAATATCTCTATTAAACCTCTTGATATCCTTTCAATTTTTCTTTTATTGTGGACAGCATTCCTTTATAGTAAAAATAAAAAAATCAGAAAATCACTTTCATGGTACTATTTTTTCTTTCCAATCGTAGGCTTTGTATCATTATTAATTAATAGCTATTGGCTTAATCCTCATAATCTTTTTACGTCATTTCTTTACTGTCTGCGGTGGATTTCTTATCTAAGTATTTTCTTTGCAATTATACAGTTTGATGAGTCATTTAAGAAAAAAATTATAAAATTTCTTATTGTAGATGGTTTACTTATTCTTCTCATCGGATATATACAATTTTTTCTTTATCCAAATTTGAGGAATCTTTATTATTTAGGTTGGGATGAGCATCTTTATCGAATGTTCTCAAGCTTTCTTGATCCAAATTTTGTTGGAACATTTTTCGTTCTTTATCTTATTTTTATTGCAGGTTTGCTTTTTCATAAAATGAAAAATCTGTCAAAGAAAATGATTATCTTTTATTCAGCAATAATTTTTATGACTTTAATTGCAGCTTTTTTAACATATTCACGGAGTGCATTATTGATGCTGATAGTCTCAGGGATAACTTTTTTTCTTATTATTCAAAAAAGAAAATTTATATTTTTTCTTATCGGTGCGATAGCTCTTTTTGTTATTATCATATCTCCTTATTTTTATCTAGAAAATATTGATCTTTTGCGTATACATTCAAGCCTTTCGCGATTTCAATCCGCTCAACATTCGTTGCAAGTTATTCAAAGTGATCCTCTGATTGGAGTTGGATTTGATAGTTATAGATATGCTCAGATGCGGCTGCATCTTATTAATCCAAATCCTAAAATTCCATCCCATTCAGCATCAGGAGATGATACGAGCTTATTGTTTATTTTTGCAACAACAGGAATTATTGGTTTATTTGCATACTGTTTCTTATGGTTTAAACTCTTTAAAGAGGCAAAGGTGAAATATAAGAAGAATAGCTTCGCATTGATTTTTATTGCTTCAGGTGCAGGGTTGTTTGTTAATTCATTGTTTATCAATAGCCTATTTTATTCTGAGATAATGTTTTGGATGTGGATGATTGTGGGGTTAATGTATAGCAAAGAATAATTACTGAACGTGTATATGGATCTCCTTTGTTGTTTGGTTGCCTTCAGGATTTGTCGCGATTGCTTTTAAGTCATTATCTCCGTTTTGGAGCGTGTAGAGATAACTGTAATTACCTTGGTCATCAACGATTGCCCACGCGCCGTTAATCGTCACTTGATTGCCTATATCAGTCTTTCCTTGAATGTTTAGGGTAGGTGAGTCGTTTTTTGTGAAGGTTTGTCCATCTTGCGGCTGAGTGATTGAAAGTGACGGTGCACTTTTGGAATATGAAATAGTGATTGTATTTGAGTTGCCACTTGTTTTGTTGTTGTTATCTTGTGCTTTAGCAGTTATGGCATTTTGTCCTTGTTGGAGATTAACAGATGAAAAATTGAATTTGCCATTGGAATCAGCAGTTGTCGTATCAATCATCTGAGTATTGAGATACAGATTAATTGTCTGATTCTTTTGAGCAAAACCTGAAATGGCAATCTGCGCGCTGTTAGTTGCCGTTGCAGCAGGATTTAGTGTCGGTGGAGCAACATATGAGTTATCTTGTTGGTTAGTAGTTGTTAAATTGTTATCATTTTTGTCAATTTTTTCTGCAAAGAGGCTAAAGCCAACAAGAAGTTTCGGGCCCAATATTATCAGAAGTGCAATAATGATAATAAATCCTACAACACCAATAACAATATTGTGGACCGCTTTTTTTTCTATATTATTATTAAGACGTGAAGTTGCCATAGGTATTATCTGTATTTTATATCACATTAACGCTAATTTGCAAAATTTTTTGTTAAATATTTGAACCTACGATCGAGCATGAACCGATAACCTGCGGTTTGAAAATTGAGCCGATGGTGGGAGTCGAACCCACGACCCATGCTTTACGAAAGCATTGCTCTACCACTGAGCCACATCGGCATTTAAGCGTGAATAGTATTGTAATGAAAAATAGTTGACTTCGCAACTGTAAAGAAAAGGGGAATTTATTGATATCTTTTTATATACAATATGAGGAATGGAATATAATCTTCTTATAAAATATTTTTTGAGGCTATTAAATTAAATAATTACGTGTATTCATATAATTTTTATTGCTATATTAGGAAAAAACAGGATTTTTAAAATTTAGCAAATATTTTATCAGATTGCCAATCTGGAATATTTTGGATTAGCAAGTATAGTTATTTATAAAAAAAGATACATTCGAATAATTAATTTAATCAAAATAAAGAAGAGATTTTAAAGAGGTATTTTGAGTATTATAATAGTACGACTTACTGAAGAGATCTTTTTCTTTTGCGGTTTGCAACTTGGAGTTCAATAATCGCTTTTGCAAGTTCAGCTTGCGCTGATGCAAATTCTCTTTCATCCATTTGGGATTCTTTTTTCTTCAGAATTTCTTCTGCACGTTTTTTTGCCTCCATTGCTCTTTCAATTTGAATTTCTTCTGCAGGGATAGCATAGTCAGCAAGAATAGTCACTTTATTATCATTTATTTCCAAAAAGCCGCTTGTTATTGCCATAAAATGTTCACGGCCAGATATTTTCAGTTTTAATTCACCAGGGACAACTTTACTAAAAAGATTTACATGATGAGGGAAAACACCAATTGGACCATCAGCTGTGTTAATGTATATTTCAGCAACTTCTCCTTGAAAGATCACTTTTTCTGGGGTAACGATATCAAGTTCCATATTTGTGTTTAGGGCCTTTTCCTCTTTCTCCTTATTTCGATTTCTTTGCTTTTTCTACTGCTTCTTCAATGCTGCCGACCATGTAAAAAGCTTGTTCTGGTAAATCATCATATTTTCCTTCAAGAATTCCTTTAAATCCTTTTACCGTATCTTCAATTTTGACATATTTTCCTGGGGAACCGGTAAAGACTTCTGCAACGAACATAGGCTGACTTAAGAATCTTTTTATTTTTCTTGCACGGGCAACTGTTTGTTTGTCCTCGTCAGATAATTCATCAATTCCCAGGATTGCAATAATATCTTGCAAATCTTTATATTTCTGCAAAACCTTCTGGACACCGCGAGCAACATCGTAATGCTCTTGTGAAACAATATTGGGATCAAGTATGCGAGACGTTGACGTTAGCGGGTCAACAGCAGGATACAGTCCTTCTTCTGCGACAGATCGGTCAAGAGTAATCGCTCCATCCATGTGTGCAAATGTTGTAGCCGGTGCAGGATCAGTGTAATCATCAGCTGGGACATATACTGCCTGCAAGGACGTAATAGAGCCTTTTTTGGTACTGGTAATACGTTCTTGAAGGGCTCCGATTTCGGTTGCTAGTGTTGGCTGATATCCGACAGCTGATGGCATACGACCGAGAAGTGCCGATACTTCTGAACCAGCTTGCGCAAAACGGAAAATATTATCAATAAACAAAAGAACGTCTTCGCCTTTTTCATCACGGAAGTATTCAGCCATGGTAAGAGCTGAAAGAGCTACACGAAGACGGTTTGCTGGTGGCTCATTCATCTGCCCATAGACCATAACTGTTTTATCCAACACTCCGGATCCTTTCATTTCAAGCCAGAGATCAGTTCCTTCACGAGTTCGTTCTCCGACTCCCGCAAAAACTGAATGCCCACTGTGTTCTATAGCGATATTGCGGATCAATTCTTGAATAACAACGGTTTTACCAACTCCTGCAGGTCCAAAAATACCTATTTTCCCTCCTCTAGTGAAAGGCGCGATCAAGTCAAAAACTTTAATTCCGGTTTCAAGAATTTGTGGAGTGGTTTCTTGTTGCGTTAGCGGAGGAGGATCTTGGTGAATAGGCTTCATCTCAGTTTTTTCTTCAAATTTTTTACCATCAATTGCTTCTCCTAATACATTGAAAATTCTGCCTAATGTTTTATTTCCGACAGGAACACTAATCGGTGCATGTGTTCTTTTTACTGCAACACCTCGTGCTAGTCCGTCTGTTAATCCAAAAGCAAGCGCCTTTACTTCATGATCGCCAGTTTCAAACTGTACCTCCAGAGTGAGGATTTCTTTGTTTGGCATGACAATCGTAAGTGCTTCATAGATTTCTGGGACATCTCCTTCGAAATACACATCAACCACTGGTCCTTGAACCCTTATTACTATTCCATCTGTATTTTTTATTTTTGTTTCAGCCATATTACTTTTTACTAATTCGCCATTGCGGCGCTTGCTCCCATAATATCAAGAATTTCGCTCGTAATCTTTGCTTGACGTGTCTTATTATACTCTAATTTCAGATCTTCGATAATATCTTTTGCGTTATTTGTCGCATTTTGCATTGAAAGCAATCGTGCTGCTTGTTCTGCAAGATAACTTTCAAGAATTTCTTGATAAAGCGTCATTTCCATATATCGTTTCAAAAGATCTGGTAAAATTGTTTCTAGATCAGGTTCAAACAAAATGAATTTATTTTTTGGCTTTTTGTCTTTGACCTCTTCTTCAATTGGCGTGATGGGTAAAAGTTTTGTTACTTCAGGTTTTTGTGAAAAAACAGTAGCAAAATGAGATGAAATTATTGCTACTCTATTAACTTTTCCACTCATAAATTGTTCATCAATAATTTTTGCGATAGGATAAACAACGTCATATTTCGGTAGGGTAGTGCCGAAAAGAAATGATGCGATAAGATTTTTGGATATCCGTGTTACCGGTATCTCAACTTTTTTTCCGATTGTTACAAATGCGTCATTGGCATTTGCATTTTGTATAACTTCCCGCAAAATATTGGTTATCAGTCCACCGCACAGTCCTTTGTCTGGTGAAATGACAATATATAATGTCTTGCCTCCTTGGTTGGCGGGTTTCATATAGACAGGAATCATAGAAGACTCCATATATTTCGTGATACTGCCAGTGACAGTTTGCAGTTTTTCTACATATGAGCGTGATGCAAGAGCTGTATCTTGAGCCCTTTTTAATTTTGATGCTGCAATCATTTGCATTGCTTTCGTCGTCTTTGAAATGTTCTGTGCTGTTTTAATTTTTCGTTGTAATTGTAATTTGGTTGCCATATATATTTAGTATTTATTTAATAAACTGTTTTTTAAATTCATTTGCTGTTTTTTCTAACTCTTTAATAGCTTCAGGTTTTACTTTTTCTCCATTTGCGAATGTTTCAAGAAGTTTGGCATTATGTTTTTTGAAGTAAGTACGGAATTCTTCTAAGAATTTAGTTATTTCAGAAACATCGATATCATCAAGCATACCGTTGGTGACAAGTGCGATATCTACAACTTCCCATTCTTCATTTAGAGGGTGGTATTGTGGTTGTTTGAGAATTTCATTGGTGCGTTTTCCTCTTTCAAGTTGTGCTTGTGTCTCAGGATCCAGATCGCTTCCAAATTGCGCAAAAGCCGCAAGTTCACGGAATTGTGACATCTCAAGTTTCATTTTGCCTGCAACGGATTTCATAGCACCTGTCTGCGCATTACCTCCAACCCGTGATACTGATGAGCCGGTATTGATGGCTGGACGGATACCAGAATTGAATAAGTCTGCTTGTAAGAAAATCTGTCCATCAGTAATTGAGATAATGTTAGTAGGAATATATGCAGAGATATCTCCAGCTTGTGTTTCAATAATTGGGAGTGCGGTTATTGATCCGTTTCCATTCTCTTTATTTAATTTTACAGCTCTTTCAAGTAAACGGCTATGCAGATAGAAAATATCTCCAGGGTATGCTTCACGACCTGCTGGTCTGCGAAGAACCAATGAAAGTTGGCGATATGCCCAAGAATGTTTGGTCAAATCATCATAAACAATAAGTACATCTTGCCCTTTCTCCATGAAATATTCTGCGATAGCAACTCCAGCATATGGTGCAAGATATTGCAATGTTGCAGGATCTGACGCTCCAGAAGCTACTATAATAGTATTATCAAATGCATTTTCTTGTTTTAATTTATCAATTACTTGGGCAACAGTACTTTGCTTCTGTCCAATTGCAACATAGACATTAATAACAGGTTTGAGTCCTTTTCCTTGCTTTCGTTGATTAATAATTGTGTCAATTGCGATTGCTGTTTTACCAAGTCCGCGATCTCCAATGATAAGTTCACGCTGTCCACGTCCGATAGGGAACATCGCATCAATTGATTTGATTCCCGTTTTTAATGGTGTATTAACTGGTTCACGTTCGATAACTCCTGCAGCAATTCGTTCTAGTGGCATTTCTTTGCCTTTTTTTATAGCAGGTTTGCCATCAAGGGGAACTCCGATTGGATTGACAACGCGGCCAAGAAGTTCTTCAGACGCTTCAATCGTCAAATGTTTGCCTGTTGTTTTGACGCTTTGCCCTTCCTGGATAGTTTGACCATTGTTAAAAAGGATAATTGATGCACGATCTTCATCAAGATTGAGAATAGTTCCACGGGTACCATCTTCAAATTCGATAATTTCTCCCATGAAAGCTTTACTTAAGCCCGATGCGGATATAACACCGTCAATGTTTTTTTCAACAGTTCCGACGTTTTGAGTTTTCGGATCGCTCGTAAAATTACTAAGCCTTTTTTCTAAATTTTCAATTATTGTTTTATTATCAATCATTGTTGCTGACAGACATTATTATATCATGGAATGTCTGATTAAGATCCATTTCATATGCTTCATCATTCTTAACAATTTTTATTCCGGCTAACATTGATGGTTCAATCTGTTCAATAATTTTTTTCTTTGGGAAAAGTGACTTGATTTTTTCTCTTTCTTTTGTCGTCAACGGCTTTGGTGTTGTAACAAAAACCATTTTCTTCTTTTCTTCTTTTTTCAAAAGAGCAATATAATGTTTGAGTATATTTCGATTAAGACGATCAGCAATCATTTTTACTGATTTTTCGTCCAATTGTTCTCCTTTATAGCTTGCTAGTACTAAATCTTCTAATTGTTTCTTCATAATTAGTTCGGCAATTTTTGCATTTCCTTCATTGCTTTATCAATAATTTCACTTTGTTCTTTTTCTGTAAAGACGTTGTTTAGCGTTCTCTTAAGCATATCCAAGGAAAGTCGCAAAACATATTGATTTAATTTCTTCTGCGCTTGAGCTGTCTCTAAATCTATTTGTACTTTTGCATCCTGAAGCATTTTGTCAGTACGCTCTTTTGCTAAAACATCTGCTTGTTTCACTATTTCATCTGATCGCTCTTTTGCTTCTTTAATAATATCATCTGCTATTTGACGTGCTTTTTGGATAATTTCTTTTTCGTGCTCTTTGGCACTTTCTAATGCCTTTTCACTGTTTTCAGCATTTTTTACCGATTCTTTTGCCAGTTCTTGGCGTTTTTTTAGTACGTTAAAGAGCGGCTTGTATAAATACCGCTTCAGAATATATAAAATAATGAGAAAATTGATGATTTGTCCAATCACCAAAACCCAATTTATGCCGAATGTTTGAAAAATTTCCATA
>Ga0265340_10000103_pt1 | contig 41172 bp, 36 predicted proteins | sample 4CB225metaG_FD_202082 | JGI IMG/M metagenome (GOLD analysis project Ga0265340, IMG submission 202082) | Rhizosphere microbial communities from Carex aquatilis grown in University of Washington, Seatle, WA, United States - 4-CB2-25 metaG | ecosystem: Host-associated > Plants > Roots >...
AGTCCGGCAGCTGATCGGCCGGCGTACGGGCGTCGTGGGGATCGTGCGGTCGACGTCGCCGTCCTTCTGCTTGTTCGTGCTCGGGCTGGGCATCGTGGTCCGTGCGGTGTCCACGAACGGCCTGGGGCGAGTCGTCACCCACCTGGTGCCCGCGGGCACCGGTTTTCTCTCGCTGCTCGGCGTCGCGGCGGTCGCGGCGGTCTTGTCGAACCTGATGAACAACCTGCCCGCGACGTTGCTCCTGCTGCCGATTGCCGCCGTCGGGGGAGTAGGCCCGGCGCTCGCGGTGCTGATCGGCGTCGACATCGGCCCCAACCTGACCTACCCGGGGTCGCTGGCGACCTTGTTATGGCGTCGCGCGGTCGCCGGCGTCGACGGCGTGCCGACCATTGGTGATTTCACCCGCTTCGGCGCTGTCACCGTGCCGATCGCGATCGTCGGCTCGACCGCGGCGTTGTGGCTGTCCTTGAAGGTCATCGGCGTCGGCTGACGGTGTCGGGCGCTAGCTGCCCATCGTCGCGAGGGTGTCGCGCAGCACCTGGCAGCCTTCGCTCTTCGGGTCGAGGTGCACGAAGTGGTCGCCCCTGACCACCTCGAGCCGGCAGTCGTCGCCGGCCCCGGTGGCCTTCTCGACGTAGCGCTGGCTTTGGCTGAGCGGGACCTGCCGGTCGCGCCGGCTATGGATCAACACGGAGCGGACCCCGGTCGGCAGCAGCAGCAACGGGTCGGCGACGGCGTACCGGTCCGGTACGGCGGAGGGCAGTCCGCCGAGCAGCGCGTGCACCGCACCGCGGCCGAGCTTCGCCTCGGCCGCCGCGGACAGGGCGACCACCCCGGCCTGCGGGATCGCGAGCGCCGGGCGGAGCGGGTCCGGGTGGTAACCCGGCGCATCGGGCGGGAGTCGGTGGCGCGAGGCGAGCCAGGCGGCCAGGTGGCCGCCGGCCGAGTGCCCGACGACCGCGACCCGGCTGGTGTCGACCCGGTGGGCGAATGCGCCGCGGGTCAGGTGGTCGTAGGCGATGGCAACGTCGCTCAGCGTTGCGGGCCACGGTTCGGCCCCGGAGCGGTAGTCGATGTTCCAGCAGAGGTAGCCCTGCTCGGCGAGGTCCATCGCGACCGGCAGCTCGAGGTCGCGATCGTAGTCGGTGCCCCAGAAGCCGCCGTGAATGAGAACGACGGTGGGCCGTGGCTCCTCGCCCGGTGGCGCAAACCACTCGCCGACCTGTAGTCGGTGCGCGCCGTACGCGTCGACCAGCGTGGTGACCTCGAGGCGTCGTCGTCTCACTTGGTGAGTCTCACATCTCCCGGCGCCGCTGGTGGTTCGGCCGCAACTCGGCCGGCCCCCGTTTCAGCACACAACGCCGCGCCCGGCCGCGCCGTGTCGGCAGGTCCCGCACTGCGCGTCCGCTTTTGCCGGCCGCCGCGACGAGCGTTGTGTGCTGAAACGGTGAGAGGCCGTCCGCGTCAGACCTTGGTCAGGACGTTGTCGCAGCTGGATGCGTCGACGCCGGGCTTCTCCTCCACATCGAGGCTGGTGAGCACGCCGTCTTCGATCACCGCCGCGTAGCGGGCCGAGCGGCGACCGAGGCCGCCTCCGCTGAGGTCGATCGCCAGGCCCATCGCCTCGGTGAACTCCCCGTTGCCGTCGGCCAGCATCACGATCTTGTCTCCGACGCCCTGATTCGCGCCCCACGCGTCCATGACCCAGGCGTCGTTGACCGAGATGCACGCGATCGTGTCGACGCCTTTCGAAAACAGCTCGTCGGCGCGCTGGACATAGCCGGGAAGGTGGATGTTCGAGCAGGTCGGGGTGAAGGCGCCGGGTACGGCGACCAGGACGACCTTGCCCTTGCCGAGAACGTCGCCGGATCGTACTGCCTCGGGTTTCCCGCCGCGGATCGTCTTCAGCTCGACGTCGGGAATCGCGCTGCCAAGTGTCAATGCCATGGGGTCCTGAGCTCCTCGTGGAGTGGGCGCCACTTACGGGCGCCCCGTCGTTGACTTCCCCCGAGCGTAAGCGGCGCTGGCTCGGCGCTGATCTTCGCCGTACCCTGATCGTGGCGGACGAGTTGGCCGGACGGTCGCGGCGACGTTTCCACGGAGACGTCGCCGAGGAAAGTCCGGGCTCCGAAGGGCAGGGTGGTCGGCAACACCGACCCGGGGCGACCCGCGGGACAGTGCCACAGAAAACAGACCGCCCGGCGGCTCCGGTCGCCGGGTAAGGGTGAAACGGTGGGGTAAGAGCCCACCAGCGTTCGGGGTGACTCGAGCGGCTTGGCAAACCCCACCTGGAGCAAGGTCAGACAGGAAGCGTTCGAGGGCGGCCCGCCCGAGCTTCCGGGTAGACCGCTAGAGGTCGTCGGCAACGGCGACCGTAGATGGATGACCGTCGGCTCGGACTCCGGTCCGGTCTACAGAACCCGGCTTACAGGCCAACTCGCCCGCCGCAAGCCGACTGGCCAGCCGTCACCGCCAGTGGGTGAGGGTGATCGAAAACGTGCCGCGGGCATGGAACCGCCCCCGCTGGGGAGAGGCCTGCGGGGGCGGTTTGTGGTCAGCGGTTCGTGCTCGGCCAAGCGGGATCGCTAACCGACGCAGCTGTGAAGTGGCTCGTCGAGGAGGGATATCGCCGCCTCGTTCCTCCGGTACGCCCGGAGGGCCTCCTCGGCGCGCTCGAGGTGGGCGAGGGCGAGCTCCTGCATCAGGTTGAGCTGCACGGCCCGGACTGGCTCGCCGGCGTGCAGCCGGTCGAAGACCATGTGGCGTGCCCGCCGGTACGCCCGCTCCACATCTTCCAGGAGCATGTCGAGCTCGGGGCGAGGCGGCGGCTGATCAAGGAGGATGAGGTCCGTCCGGTTCATGCCACTAACTGTCGGCCTCGACAAGTCTGCGCACCACCGCCAAAAGTCCTGAATGGGACGGGACCTCTGACATCGGCTTGATGGCGCCGGTAGCGGTCGTCCGGGCCGATCGTCCACCTTGTCAGGCGTTGGTGACGGAGATCGACGTACGTGCGGTGTTGCCGGCGCCGTCCTTGGCTACTGCGGTGATCCGGTGCTTCCCGGCCGGCTCGGTGAAGCTCACCGCGTATCTCGCCGTGGTGGTCGAGGTCTTCGTGATCTTGGCGGCGTGACCGTTGACGGTCACGGTGGCCGGCAGTCCGTTCGCCCCGGCCACGAGCCGACCCTTGACCGTCGTCGATGTCGACCCGAGCCTCGCGTGCAGGCGCGGCGAGGAGATCGACGGCGGCACCACCATGTCCGCCACGGCTGACGTCGCGAGCTTCGACACCGCGCTGGTCAGGCTCGCCTCGCTCAAGGCGAAGCCGACGAAGCCGGCGCCGTGCGCCGCAAGGTGAAGGGTGTAGGCGAGCCGGAAGTCGCTGGCCGTGACCGCGCCGAACGCGACCGATGACGGCGGCCTCGACCAGGTGAAGCCGAGGGTGTCAGCGGTTGGCTCGTCGCTCCCCGCGTCGAGGTCGGATCGGGCGAGCAGCGTGCCGGCCCCGGCACCCAAGCCGGTGACCGCTCTGCCCGGCGCGGCGGCGACGAACTTGGCCGAGTGACCCGGGTAGGAGAAGCCGTTCGTCCCGCGCGATGGCGCGTCGACCTGATCCAGGTAGTGAATCGAGACCGTATGGGCTGAGGTGTCGACGCCGGTGAACCTGTCCCGGATCTTGATCTGGTGCCCGTCGCGGAAGACGGTCGCCGTGCGGGTGAAGGACACCCCGGTGGAGATGAGGGACGGACACGACACCAGGGTCGGCGGGTAGGAATTCGATCCGCTGCATCGCATCAGCGGAGCCGACTCGGTCACGGTCAGGTCGCCGCCGGGTGAGTGCGTGGAGGCGTACGTGATTTTGGGCACGGTGAGGTTCAGGGCCTCGGTGCCGTTCAGGAAGTTTTCGACGCTGAACGGCAGGTAGGCATTTGCACCGTCTACTTCGACACCGCTCCGCGTTGCCGAGACGAGGGCGTCGTTGAACGCCGCCACCCCGAATGCACACCGGTCGAAGCTCGGATGGACGGCGACATCGGGTTGAGTCAGCGTTCCGAGCGTGTCAGAACACTGACCGGCGTCTCCAACGAGTGCGAAGCCGGTCCCTTCGGTGTCGAACGCCGAAACGCCGTACGTCGTGCCGCCGTTGGTGGCAGCATGCACGAAGTATGGAAACACCACCGGTCCGGAGTAGGCGCCGAGGTAGCCGGTCGTCGCATCACCGCTCGGAATCGCCCGCAGCCGGCACGTCAACAGGGTCGTCCCCCCGCTGATCGTCGCCGTGGCGTGAAACCGCCCCGAGCTCACGGGCACGTTGGTTGCCAGCGCGGTCACCGTTGGTGAGGTGGTCGTCGAGTTCGTGATGCAGTCGATGTCGACACTGGTGACATCGAACGACGTGGACCCGGAGACGCTGAAGGTCGCACCGGCCGCGGGGAGACGCTCGACGATGGTGGTGGACGGCGTCGTGATCCGGGTGAATGTGCCGCTCCCGGGCGCGGCAATCGCTGTTGCGACGCCTTGTGCGCCGGCCATCAGTGCGATTGCGACCACGATTCGGCCGCGCGAAATCCGCATGGTGATAGTCCCCCTGTGCTCTGCCCGCCGACCCGGCTGACCGGACGGGCTGAGCGTAGCTCCGCGCAAGCGACGCTCCGGGAGTCATCCACAGCCGCGATATCCGCCGCGGAATCTAGGCGGGAAGCCGGTGCCTGCGCCCGTGGTGGGGGCGATGGGCGGCGGGTGAGCGGCCGGGAAGCCAGACCTGCCAAGGTGGGGCGTCCGGTTGGTCGACCACGAACTTCTGCCAGTCCGACGGCGACTCGCGCACGGTGGCCGGAGGTCGACCGACGAAGGCGAGCAGCTGGTGGTCGGTTTCCGCCTCGTGGTCGGCACTCGGGCTCCGGGAGAGGTCGCGGCAGTCGGTGAGGTACGCGATCGGGGCGCTGGCGTGACCGGCGACGTCGCAGGGCGACGCGACACCATGGGCACTCAGGAAGTCGCTGACCCGCTCCTGCTGCGCGCCGTAGACGCTCGCCGTATCGCTCAACGATCGCGCGATCGAGACCTGGCTGACTGCTTGTGCGCCGAGTGCGCAGACCGCGCCGGCGATCGCGATCGGTCGCACGACCGACCAGCGCGGCCGCCGGGCAACCAGCCACAGCACGGTCTCGGCCGCCGGGATCGACAGCATCGCGTAGGCCGGCAGCAGAAAGCGCGGTGCGGCGTAGGCGATCCCGATCACATACTCCGCCCCGATCACGACGCCGACGAGGACCGCGGCGCTGATCGCGGTGAAGTGCTTCCGGCGCCGGCCGACGAGCAGGCCGGCGACGACGAGACCGCCGAGCACCGGCCACCAGATCTGGTCGTGCAACGGCGCCCGAACGGTGCAGCCCGATCGGCACAGGATCGGTCCCGCGAGGGCGTGCCACTCAGCCGCCAGTGACCAGTGGACGCCGCCGGTGTTGACCGCGCTCGCAGCCCGCAGTCGCGCGATCGGACCGCCGAACCGGACGTAGGCCTCGATCACCCACTCCGCAGCCCCGGCCACGAAACCGACAAGGATGACGGTGACGCTCAGGCCGCGCCGGCGCCAGGTCACCCGTCGTACGCCGATAGTGACTAACAGCAACCCCACGACCAGGCATAGCGCATCAGTCGGCCGGATCAGCGCCGCGAACGCGACCGCCACGCCCACCCAGATCCACGGCCGCTTGCGTCCGTGATCCCGCAGCGCCAGCAACAACCAGCCGGTGGCGGCCACCGCGGCGAACGCCGAGTACTCGTTCGGCATCGCTTCGAAGCCGTAGTAGATGCTGACCCACAGCGTCGAGAGCACCAGCGCCGCCAGCGGTACGACGTACCCGCCGATGACCCGCTGCCAGGGCCGGAAGGCCAGCCACATGCCGAACCCCGACAGTGCTGCCAGCCAGACCCGAATCGCGACCAGCGAGTTGGTCACCAACGACACCGGTGCGACCAGCAGCGTCAACCCGCGGGCTCGGGGCGCGCTGAACAAGCCGGCCGGGGCGTAGGAGTTGATCTGGCTGAGGTAGACCGTTTCGTCCCAGCCGAAAGCGGCATGGGCACCACGGACCAACAGGGGAGACAGTGCGTGGAGGACGGCGACGGCGATCAGCGCGAGTTGAGCGCGATCACGTCGCATGCGAGCAGCGTGAGTGCGGTTGCTGAAGACTTTCTGTGGATGTCGCCCCGCGTGGCCGGCTGTACCGTGTTGTCCCCTTGGCGGGTCAAGGGGTCCAGAGGTAGCCGCGAGGGTGCGGCCGATCGGGTGACACCGCGCCGACGAGCAACATCGCCGGCCGCCCGATGGGAGATTTGTCTGTTGGCGTCCGTGGTCGGCGGCGCCCTGTCCAGGAGGAACTGTGCGAATCAGTACTGTGAAATCGGCGCCGATGCTGGCCGTGGCGGTGGTCGGCCTCGTGGTGGGTCTTGCGCTGCCGGCCGCCGCTCGCGAGACCAAGTTGGTGATCAGCGGTAGCCAGATCAAGCCGAACACAGTGACCGGGAAGCAGGTCAAGGAGTCGACCTTGACCACCGTTCCGAAGGCCACGCTGGCGACCAAGCTCCCGGCACTGGTCTGGCACCCGATTACGACCTTCGAGGGCTCCTGGAACAACGTTGGAAACACGAGCTTCGTTGCTGGGTACGCCGTCGACGCACAGGGCATTGTTCACCTTCGCGGTGCAATCACCGGGGGCGAGGAGAACCAGATCGCGTTCACGCTGCCGGCTGCACTGACCCCGTCGTTCCTGAAGGTGCCGGTTGAGTGCGCAACGGGTGTCGGGCTCCTCAAGATCGAGCAGACCGGCGACGTGACGGTCGAGAGCCAGGAGGAGACCGAGGACGGCGGCAACCAATTCACCGATCTCGATGGTGTGACGTTCGCCTCCTGAGCCGCGCCGAGCACTCGCCGCCCGTGGCGGCAGCCGGTCGACTGCAACACCTTTGCAACGGCCGCTGACAGCCTGAGTTGCGCAATCATTGTGCGCGCCACGGAACGCCATGCTCAGGGGGCAACAGATGGATCCGATCCGGGTTGCTGCAGTTCAGGTCGCGCCGGTCCTGCTCGATCGGGACGCGACGATCGATCGGGTCGAGCAGTGGGCCGAGCAGGCCGCCTCCGAGGGTGCTGGCCTCGTCGCGTTCCCCGAGGCGTTCATTCCCGGATATCCGGACTGGGTGTGGCGGACGCAACCGTGGGATGCCGCCGCCACCGCCTGCTACGCCCGACTGCTCGACCAGGCGCTTGTCATCGGATCACCGGCGTGCGATCGGCTCGGGCAGATCGCGGCCCGACTCGGGATCTGGCTGTCCGTGGGAGCCGACGAGCGGGATCCCGAGGGCTCGACGATCTACAACTCGTTGCTGCACTTCTCGCCGGACGGGTCTCTGGCCGCCCGGCACCGCAAGCTCATGCCGACCGGTGGCGAGCGACTCGTGTGGGGGATGGGTGACGGCTCGACCGTGCGGGTCGTCGACACCGGTTTCGGCCGGCTGGGCGGCCTGATCTGCTGGGAGAATTACATGCCCCTGGCACGTACCGCGCTCTATGCCCAAGGGATCGACGTCTACCTCGCCCCGACGTGGGACAACTCCGACGAGTGGGTGCCCACCATGCGGCACATCGCCAAGGAGGGGCGCACGTTCGTGATCGGTGTCACCGCCTGCATCACAGCGGCTGACGTCCCGGCGGATCTGCCCGGGCGCGACGAGCTGTACCCGGACCACGAGGAGTGGCTCTCCCGCGGCAACTCGGTCGTGGTGGGACCGGGCGGGCAGATCCTGGCCGGCCCGTTGATCGACCAGCCAGGCGTCCTGTACGCCGACATCGACGTCGCACGCGCCCGGGTTGCGCGTCAGGAGTTCGATCCGGTCGGCCACTACAGCCGCAGCGACGTGTTCCGCCTGGTGGTGGACGACACCGCACGTGCCGCGGTCACTGTCGTACCGCCGGCTTCCGACTGAAACACGTTGACGTAACGGCGGGTTGAGCCGCGCATTACCCGGTTGGCCTAGGCCATCCGGGCCTTGCCATTGCATCTGCCCGTAGTCATTCGCGGGGTCGAGAAACAAGTCGTCAGGTCATAAGCGACTAGTTCTCGGAGCCCACTGATGAACCCGTTCACTGCCACGACGACTGCCGCGCGTGCATCGGTCGTTCTCGTCGCCGGCATCCTGCTCAGCCTGGTCGCGATGACGATGCCCGCGATCGCCGGCGCGAGCACGCCGACCACCAACCAGTGCCAGCGATCCGCCTTGTTGGTGCCGAGCTGCGGGGTTCTGTGGGGTGCCTACGTGCCGGTCGGGTCCGGTCAGAACTGGACCACCGCGGTGACGAGCCTCGAGTCGCAGATCGGACGCAACTTCGACATCGTGTACCACTACCACGACTTCTCCGGCCCCGTGGGCTCGAGCGGGTCCATTCCCGACAGCTTCGAGAAGACCCTTGGCGCGTCGGGTCACATCATCTTCGACAACTGGCAGTCACGGATCTACTCGACCGGCCAGGAACTGTCGTGGGCGGATATCGCGGCGGGCGACTACGACAGCTCGGTCGTGATCCCGACGGCGCTCGCGATCAAGGCGTACGGCACGCCGATCATGGTGAGTTTCGACCACGAGATGGACCGCATGGTCGGCCCGTCCGGCACCGCCGCCGACTACGTGGCGGCCTACCGCCACATTCACGACGTGTTCGCGGCCGAGGGTGTCACCAACGTGATCTGGGTCTGGACGACAACCGGATTCAGCGCCCGGTTCTCGATGTTCCCGAGCCTGTACCCGGGCAACTCCTACGTCGACTGGATCGGCTACGACCCGTACAACTTCTACACCTGCCCCAATACCAACGGGTCCTGGCAGAGCTTCAAGCAGATCATCGCCCCGATGTACCAGTGGCTCGAGTCCAACGGCTACGGCGACAAGCCCTTCATCCTCCCCGAGTACGGCACGCTGGCGAACCCAAGCGATAGCACCGCGGCAGCCACCTGGTACGCCGCGATTCCCTCCGTTCTGCCGAGCTATCCCAACCTCAAGGCACTGGTTCAGTGGGATGAGATCGACCCCCAGACCTGCGACTTCCGGCTGACTCAGCCCGGCGAGCTTTCGGCGTACGCGCAAACCAGCCTCTCGCCGCAGGTCATCGGCGCCCAGGCGCCCGCCGTGCCATCGGCACCGAGCATCTCGGGCGTGACCTCCACGAGTGCGACGGTCAACTGGACCGCGGTCGCCGGCGCGAGCTCGTACCAGGTGCAGCGTTCGGTGTCCGGCGCGAACACCTTCACGAACGTCGGATCGCCGGTGGCGGCGAGCAGCCTGGCGGACAGCGGGCTGACGCCCGGCGCGAGCTACGACTACCGAGTGCTCGCCATGAACGTCGCCGGCAGCAGCGCGCCGTCGCCGGTCGCAACGGTCACTCTGTTCCCGGGCCAGCCCGGCGCCCTCACCGCGGCCACCATCGGCACCGGCGAGGTCGACCTGAGCTGGACGGCGGCCGGCGGGGCCAACACCTACACGGTCGAGCGTTCACCGAGCGGCGCCGGCACGTGGTCGGTCCTGAGCTCGGGACTCACCGGAACGACCTTCGCGGACACCTCGGTCAGCCAAATGACCAGCTATGACTACCGCGTCGTCGCAGTCGGGACGGCCGGCTCGGGCGCCTGGTCGTCGACCCTCTCCGTCACCACCTCGCAGGCAGTGCCGGCCCAGGTCACCGGCGTCACCGCCGCAGCCGCCGCTCCGACCGAGGTGGACCTGAGCTGGCAGTCGGCGCCGACCGCGACCGCCTACGAGATCGAGCGCAGCTCGACCTCGGCGAGCGGCGGGTACACCCCGCTGACCACCTCGGCGACCGCGACGTCGTACGCCGACACCAGCGCATCGCCACAGACCACGTACTGGTACGAGATCGTCGCGCACAACGGCGGCGGCTGGGGTCCCGCGTCGACGGACGTGGCCGCGGCCACCCCGGCCGTCAACAACGCGCTGCTCTCCAACACGTTCGAAGGCGGAACCGGAAGTGTCGCGATCACGGCAGCGAACTCCGGTGGCGGGTCGGGCAACGCGCTGGATCGCGTGGTGTGCTCCGCTGGCAGCCCGACCTACAACGGGTCCGCCGCCGCGCATGGCAAGTACTCGGCGCTGATCTCGCCGACCACGCAGCTGTGCTACCTCGGGTGGAGCACGAAGTCGATCGCGACGACGGGGGCCGCTTACGGGCGGGCGTCCATCGAGCTGGGATCCGACCCGGCAGCGAGTCTCGCCGTACTGAAGGTGGACAACCCGTCAGGCGTCCGCGACGCCCAGATCACCGTGACGCCGGCAGGCAAGCTCGCGCTCGTGGATGCCAGCGGTGCGTCGCGAGTGACGTTCGGCACGTCGATCCCGCTGAACCAGTGGGTCCGAGTGGAGTGGCATCTCGTATCCGGCCCGAGCGGCAGCTTCCAGGTGCGGATCTTCGCCGGCGACGCGACCACGCCGATCGAGTCCGAAACGGTGCCCGTTATGAACGCCGGCACCTCGATCGGGGCCTACCGGGTGGGAATGGTGAGCACGAGCTCCGCCGCGGTGGGCACCACGATCGGGGTCGACGACCTGGCCTACGGCACCGCGGGGTGGATCGGGCCCGCGAGCCACTAGGCCGGCGCTCCGACGTCGAGGTGCCGACCCGAGGGGGATCGGCACCTCGACAGTTCGGCCTCCGACCCCGGCTGTGACCGGCTTGCCGGACTTGTCGTGCGGCTCGCGCTCCCGGCTGAAGGCCAATCAGGTGACCGGTACTCAGATCCGGCGGTAGTCCTGGCGCGACAGTCGCGGGCCGCGCCGCGGCGGCAGGCTGCCCGGGGTGAGCTCCAGTAGCCGTACGACCCGGAAGCGGTGCGGCCGCCAAGGCGCGTAGAACGCCTCGACCTCGCCCTCGTCCAGGGCTTTGCCGGTCAGCGCGTAGCCGCTCATCGAGGCCAGGTGGTAGTCGCCGATCGGCAGGGCGTCGGCGTCCCCGAGCGCGCGATGACCGACCTGGGCCGCGGTCCAGGGGCCCACTCCCGGGATCGCCGTCAGGAGGCGGTAGACGTCCTGCGGATCCGCCGCCTCGGCGGCAACCCGCTCGAGCTTCGCGGCGTACCGGGCACAAGCCAGCACGGTCGTCGCGTGCCGCTGGTCGACGCCGGCCTTGTGCCACTCCCACGACGGCACCGCCAGCCACTGCTCCGCGGTGGGTGGCACCCTCATGCCGGTCGGTGCCGGCCCGGGCGCCAGTTCGCCGAAGCGACCGACCAGCCGTCGCCACCCGGCCGCCGCGTCGATGCCGAGCACCTTCTGCTCCAGCACGGCCGGGATCAGCGCCTCCATCACCCGGCCGGTGGCGGGGATCCGAAGGCCGGTCAGCCGGGCGTGGGCGCGCTCCAGCAGCGGGTGGCGAGGCTCGAAGCCGTCCGGGTCGTCGCGTGCGCCAAGCAGGTCGGGGACACCGGCGATGAGCTCGGCGGCGCCCGGTCCCCACGCGGTTGCCGTGACCTCCGGCCAGGTGGTTTGGGTGATCCGATAGCTGACCGGCCCGCTCGACATCCGGCTGGTGCGCCAGACCGCGCCGTCCGGGGTTTCGCGATGGCGTGGGTCACCGCGATGGTGCCCGAGCAACGACAGGGTGAGTCGAGCGTCGACCGGGTACGCCGGCCGCCAGACCGTGCTGATCTCCGGTTCGGCCACGACGGTCACGCCGCCAGCCTGTCATCCGGCTGCGACGGGCGGCCCGGCTACTGTCGAGGAGTGCGCCTGCCGACTCCGCCTCAGCGGCTGACTGCCGCGGCGGCGGGTCGATGACGTCGGACCTCGCCGGTGAGGCCGAGGACTCCGATCTCGGCATCACCCCGACTCCGTCGCCGTATCCGGCATCGGCGACCGCGCAGTGGTGGGACGAGGCGCAGCGACCCGCACGGGCACCGTCGGCCGCGTCGTACACCGAGTTCGGCCGGGCGGTCGGCCAGCATCTGATCGACGTTCACGACCACCTGCGCGCCGAGCTCCGGCAGCTGCGCGAGCTGGTCGAACAGCTTCGAGACGGCGCGGTCGACGCCTCGCAGGCCCGCACCTTCATCGCCCAGATGACGATCCGGGGTAACAACTGGACCGTCGGTGCCTACTGCGCGTCGTACTGCCGGGTCCTGACCCAGCACCACAGCATGGAGGACATCGCGGTGTTTCCGCACCTGCGGTCCGCTGATCCGCAGCTTGCACCCGTCCTCGACCGGTTGGCGGAGGAGCATCTGGTGATCCACGGGGTGCTTGAGACGGTTGATCGAGCTTTTGTCGCCTTCCTCACTCAACCGGGCGATTTCGCCGCGATCGATGCCGCCCTGCATGCACTCGATTGCACCCTGCTGTCGCATCTGTCCTATGAGGAGGGCCAGCTGGTCGAGCCGCTGGCCCGGCTCGGCTTCTACCCCGACCAGGTGACCTGATTGGCCCAGCCTGGACCGACCATCTGGCCTAGTGCTACCGTTTTTGTGCCCACCAAAGAGAGTAACTGCCGGTTCCTCAGCGTCCGCAATCGCGGGCGCTGGCGTCTACTCCGAGGTGTCATGGCTGTCGGGTTCGCATTTACCTCACGAGCAGCAGAGTTGCTGAACCTCGTCATTGAGCGGCTAGAGGCCGAGTTTCCGTCGATGCCGCGCGGCCAGGTTGAGCGATGCGTGGGCTTCGCGCGTGAATCGGCGAACACCACTGCGACCGATCTCGGCGCCTACGCCAACATCGTCGAGGCGCTGGCCAGGGACTATCTCGAAAAGCTGCAGGCGGTCCGCGCCAAGGGTTGATCGGGCCGGCGGTCGAGCCCTGCGTTGGGATCGGCCGATCAGTGCCAGACTGTGCCGCGTGAACGAGTTGCCGCCTGAGCTTGCCGAGGAAGCGCAGCGCCGGCTCCGTGCAACCCGCGCACTCGACATGCGCAACAACCGCTACGGCGCAGCCTCGGCGTACATCGCCTGGGCGCTGGAGATCCTGCTCGGGCTCGATCCGCTCGACACCGCGGTCCTGCTCGCTGATGGTGCAACGCTCGACTCGGTCCTGGCCGCGCATGTTCCGGTGGCCGAAGCCAACCTGGATCGGCTGCGTGCCGAGGTGCGGCAGATGTACGCCGGCCTCGAGGCGACCGCCAATCCTTCGGCGCGCTCGGTCGAGGCGGTCCACAACATCGGTACGGCGCTGAGTCTGATCGAACAGACCTTGTTCACGGAGTAGCGGCTCGGTCGATCACGGCTGGGCGCGGCGAGCCCCGCGGTGCAGACTGGTGGCATGGCTCGCCGGGAGGATGACGCATCCACGGCGAAGGCGACTGCCCTACTGCGGTCGGCCGGCCAACGGGTGACGAAGCCGCGGGTGGCGCTGCTCGCCTGCGTGATCGCGGCCGGCGGCGACCACCTGTCTGCGGACGCGCTGCTCGACCAGGTGGCCGGCAGCGATCCGCCGATCCACCGGGCCACCGTCTATCGGACGCTCGAGGGGCTGACCGCGGCCGGCGTTCTTCGGCACGTGCACCTCGACCGCGGTCTGACGGCGTACCACCTGGCGGATGCTCGGCAGCTGGCCAACCACGGCCGACCGGAGCACCTGCACGCGCAGTGCTCGCAATGCGGGCAGGTCACCGATCTCCCCGCCCACGTCCTGGGGGACACCGCGGCACGGATCCGCCGGGTCAGTGGATTCCGGCTGGACGCGAGCCATGTCGCCCTGTCCGGCCGCTGCCGCAACTGTGCCGAGACGGGCGCCCTCTAGCGACCGGGTGATCTCTCGTTCGGCCGGCGCCGCCATGGCCGACGCTCCGATACGCTGACGCCCTCTTCGGATCGAGCCGTCGACGTCCGGCGGCGGAGAGGCAGCGATGTCGAGTCGCATGTCCACGCCATTCCGGACCCTGACCACCATCGCGACCGTGATCGTCGTGCCCGCGGCGTTCACCGGCGGGCTCGGATCGGCAACGGCGGCCTCGCTCGGTCACGCGGTCGCGGGCCGGACCTTCATCGTCACCACGACCGCTGACACCGTCGATGCCGACGTCGGTACGCCGAAATGCGCGGACGCGCATGGCAAGTGCTCGCTCCGCGCGGCGATCATGCAGGCGAACTTCGACGTGGGACCCGACACCATCAAGATCCCGGCCGGCACGTACCGGCTGACCCGCAAGGGCCTCGACGATTTGGACGTGTTGGGTGATCTTGACATCGCTCATTCGCTGACGTTGCAAGGTGCGGGCGCCGCCAAGACGATCATCGACGGCAACGGCAAAGTCACCGGCGACCGCGTCGTGCAGGTCCTCGGGACCGCAACCGACGTGACGATCTCCGGCGTGACGATTCGCGGCGGAACCGCACTGGACGGGACCTTCGACGAAGGCGGCGGCCTGAACTGGGCGGGGCAGGGCGGCAACAAGCTTGTCATGACCCACGTGGTGGTGACCGGTAACCAGGCCTACTACGACGCCGGGTTGGAACTCAACTTCAGCAACGACGGAGACGTTGCGACCTTGACCGACCTGACCGTGCAGGACAACCACGCGACGTCGGCGGCCGGGGGAGTCGGAGTGCACGTCGGCACCCTGGGGACGTTCCTCATGCGCGACAGCCTGGTTGTGGCCAATCGGGCGTACGAGGGCGCGGGTGTCTACCTCGATAGCAACGGTCCCTCCGATGCCAAATCGATTCAGATCCGGCACACCGTGGTCGCGTCCAATCAGGCCTCCGGGCTGTCCGGTGGCCTGGAGAACCATGCCGGATATGGCGGGAAACCGGTACTCATCGTCGGCACCTACTTCCACGACAACACCGCCAAATTTCAGGGCGGCGGAATTGGGAACTATGGCAATCTCCATCTGAACAGCTCGACGGTCGAGGCCAACTCCTCCGGTCTGGGTGGCGGGATCTATGACTACGAAGGTGGCCTCGCGACGCTGACCAACGACACGCTCGCCGCCAACGCGGCGACCACGGAGGGCGGAGCGGTCTACGTCGAGTTCTTCATTCACGGGATGGCCGACGTCGCGTTCCGGAGCTCGACGTTGAGCGGGAATTCGGCCCCGACCGGTGGCGGTGTCTTCGTCGATCCGGCCGGCGCCCGCGCGTCGTTCGCGAACACGATCATCGCCAAGGGCACCGGTGCCAACTGCAACGAGAACCTAGCCGGATTGACCAGTCTTTCGGACGACAGCTCGTGTGGCTTCGGGGTGGGCGATGGGATTGCGAACCTCGGGCTCGGCCCGATCGGCGCCCACGGCGGTTTCACCAGGACGCTGGTTCCCGGGGTCGGGAGTGCCGCCCTTGATGCCGGGACCGCGGCTGGCGCACCGGCGACCGATCAGCGCGGGATCACCCGGCCGATGGGCGGCGGGGTCGATGTCGGCGCGGTCGAGGTCTGTCCGGCGGCGCCCGGGTTGCCGGCCCGGGTCGCGCCGCTCGGCTCGGCCAAGGGTCCGCGCCTCACCCTCGACTGGAAGAACGTCGCGTGCATCCAGTCGTACTCGGTCGTCATCAGAGCGGGGTCCGCGAAGGGCAAGATCGTGCAGTCCAAGGCCGGATTGCTGACCTCGACGTTCCGTACCAAGAAGTTGGCCAAGGGCACGACGTACTTCTGGCGGGTGAGCGCGATCGGCGATCGGGGGACCACGCTCTCCGGCTGGCACCGGGTGCGCCTGAAGTCCACCTGACCCCCGCGAAGCAATGTCACATTGCCTGGGTATTTGTGGGGGTGATGTCACATTGCCCCCGCAGAATGCGGGGCAATGTGACATTGCCTTGAGCCTGGTCAGGCGAGGTTGGCTGACAGCCAGGCGCCGAGGGCGGTCGCGCTCCGGTCGACCGTCTCGGCCCAGGACAGCGCACCGGCGTCGGCGTTGTCGCTGACGTGTTTGACCAGCCGGCACCGCACGCCAGCCTGCCGGCAGGCCCATGCGACCGCGAAGCCCTCCATGTCGACGAGCGCTGCCCGCGGCGCGAGGGCGGCCCGCTCGTGCGGATCGGCGACAAAGGAGTCACCGGTCGCGAGCACCACGTGGTCACCGCCGGGAATGTCGATCCGGTCAGTGATGTCGATCCCGAGACTTCGGATGAGATCGGCAGACAAATCATGATTGATCACCGCACCGGGTAGGTGCAGTCCGTCGAGACCGTCGCGAAGCGCTCCCGCCGACCCGATGTTGACGACCGTGTAGTCGCTCTCCCGGTTGGCCTGGCCGGCCAGCGCGTGGGCGACCGCGGCTGCGGCCGCGACCTTTCCGATCCCGGTGATCAGCAGCGGCAGGCCGGCCGGCACGTAGCGTGCCTCCGCAGGAGTGGCCGCGACAACCAGTACGTCGTCGCGCTTCTCGCCGTTGTCGTCGGGCACGAGCCGAGCCTACGAGCGCGCCTTCGGCCGCAGGAATTGCGCGGTGCGACACGCAGTTCAGCCGAGTAACTTGACATTCTTTAGTGGATTACATAAGAATCCTGCCCATGCCGCGTACGCGAGTGCTGGTGGTCCGCCGCCATGTCGACTTCAAGCGGCTCTGCAGTTCGCTGTGTTGTTCCAGCCCTGCTGCTCTTGCCCGCTGAGGCCTGGGCCACGTTGCGTTTCGCCGCCGTGTCGCCCACGAAGCCCGCTCGCGGCAGCGCACTCGACCGTCACTGTTCACCGCTTCATCCGGATAACCCACGAAAGAGGAAGCAACTGTGAGAACCACAACGAAAGCCAAAATCGGCCTGGCGGGGGTAGGGGTGGTTGCCCTCTCGCTCGCTGCGACGATCCCGGCGTACGCCGACTACGCGCCGAGCGCGTCCGACATCGTCGGAGTTGGCGGTGACACGCCGCAGTTCGACCTGGCGTTCGCCGCTGACGGCGACACCACCGGTGACGCCGGCTTCAACTCGAGCGGGGCGTTCAACCGCCTCGTCACGTTCAACGCGACCGCGGACGGCAACGCCCGCGCCGCGTACGCCAACGGCAGCACCCTTGCTTCACCGATCAACCTCAACCCGACCGACGTCCTTCGGGCCGGCACCAACCCGGTGCAGCGGATCTCGAGCAGCGGTGCGGCGATCACCGCACTGCTTGCCGACACCGCGACGCCGGAGACGATCAACTTCGTCTTCAGCGCGAGTGAGCCGACCGCCGCACAGCAGGCGACGGCGAACACCAACGGCTGGGGCTATCTCCACGTCGTGCAGATCGGAAAGGACTCCGTGCAGATCGCGGCGGACACCACCACGAACGCACCGTCAGGCCTGTCGGCTGCTGAGCTGCTCAGCATCTACACCGGCACCGTCACCAAGTGGAACCAGCTGCCGGGCAACTCGGGTGGTTCAAGCGACACGATCGTGCCGCTGATCCCGCCGTCGAGCTCGTCGATCACCAAGACGTTCCTGGCCGATCTCAAGACCGCAAACGGCAACGTGACCCCGGTCTTGTCGGCATCGGTGAAGACGGTCGAGCAGAACGACCCGACCGCGATCACCGGCTTGGCGACATCGGCGGACGCGATCGTGCCGTTCTCGAGCGCACGGCTCGGCCTCTACGCGAGCGGCTACTTCCACAACCCCAACACGGCATTCCCCGGCGGTGCCGTGATCAACCCGGGCGTCTCGCTTCTTACCGGCGCACCAGGGGACAGCAACGCGGTCTACAGCACCGAGGTCGATCACTACGTGATCTTCCGGCAGAGCGATGCGTCGATCTCGACTCCGATGGAGCCGGGCGGCTCGAAGAACTGGGTTCAGACCCTGTTCTCCAACCCGAGTGCGCCAACGACGCCGTTCTTCGCAAAGAGCACCGGTAAGGCGCTCGTCGCGGCAGCGGGGACCACTGCGGTCTACAACGACCTCGGAAACGTCTCCTCCGGCTGAGCCGGCCAGGTCTCGGTGGGCGCGCTCTCCTGTGCGCCCACCGAGACCGACCCACCCGCAGAAGGCGGCTTGCCGTTCGCCGGTGAGCCGGTTCTTCTGATCCCTAATCTCGACTAAACCGATTGGATCGATACAGATGAAGCGTCTACTTACGACCGTCGCAACCGTGGCGGTAGCCACGGTTGCGAGTGGCGGGCTGATCGCGGGCAGCGCCGCTGCCGCGACCCCACCGCCGTGGGAGCCGGACGGCAACTCCGTCGGCGGTCTCACGTTCTTCAACTCGTCCGGCACGGTGATCACCGGTGGCAGCACCAGTGACTCGCCGATCGCCGCATATGTGCAGGGCAACACCGTGGTCCGGGCCGGCGACAACAAGGCCACTCTGTACGGCTACCTTCCGGTCAACGGCCAGGTTCCCGGCCAGTGGTCCGGTGAGGCACTCGGTGCATCGACCTTGTTCCCACACGCGGGAGCGCCGGCCTCGGTGTCGACGACCCTGCCGGTCGAAACGGGGGCCAGCGGCGACGAGACCATTGCGACGCTCGCGTCAGACTTCCCGAACCTCGATACCAGCGCGGACGGCTACAAGGGGATCTACCAGCTTCGGCTGCGGACCTCGTCGACCTCGGGTGGCGGTCTCACCACGACCTATGACTCGGCCGACATCCAGATCACCGGAACCACATGGTCAGTCGTCTACTCGGCCGCGATTCCCGCGACGCCGACCACGACGACGCTGACCACGACTCCGGGAAGCCCGCAGAACCACGGCACATCGGTGACGCTGAACGCTGTGGTCAGCCCATCGACCGCCGCGGGCACGGTCCAGTTCCTCGACGGCGCTACGCCGATCGGCTCGCCGGTGACGGTGACGTCCGGCGCCGCGTCGACCAGCACCAGCACCTTGAGCGTCGGAGCACACACGCTCGGCGCGGTCTTCACACCGACGGTGCCGGCCAACTTCGGGGCGTCGACCGCACCGACGGTGCCGTTCACCATCAACTCGGTGCCGGCGGCAGGTACGGCGACCGCGTTGGCGGTCAACCCGGCTTCGGCGCCGGCCTTCACGGCGGTGAACCTGACTGCCAACGTCACCAAGACCAGCGACAGCAGTGCGCTGGCAAGCGGGGACGGCACCGTGAAGTTCTTCGACAACGGCAGCACTACGTCGTTCGGCAGCGCGCCGGTCGGCGCCGGTGGCGTCGCGACTCTGAGCTACAGCGCCTTCGGAGTGGGAGCGCATAACATCACGGCTCAGTTCGTGCCGACCGACTCGTCGGTCTACTCGACGTCGACGTCGACGGCCGTACTGTTCACGGCGACTCAGCCGACGTCGGCGCCGGACCCGCAGACCCTCGAGGTCAACATTCCGGCCGGCACGCTGACCATCACCACGCCGTACAGCCCATCGAACCCGTTCAACCTGGGCACCGCGAACCTGAGCCCGGGCAACAGCGAGTTCACCGCCTCAGCACCGTTCGGTAATGGCGCCAACCCGCAGAACGGCGTCACTATCACCGACACCAGGGCGGGTGACCAGGGGTGGACCGCGTCGGCAACAGTCACTGACTTCGCCGACCCGTCCAATGACCTGATCAATGGTCAGAACCTCAGCCTGACCGGGCTCACGACGTCCTACGTCACCGGCAACGCCCTGCAGTCGGGTGTCGCCGTCACCGACGTGACCAGCACGCCTCCCGGCGGGACACCGTACGGCGCTGCCGCCAGCGGCAGTGATGGGTTGAAGGGTGGCCCGCACTCGTTCGCCACGGCTCCGGTCGGCACGAGCACCGGCGAGGTGTTCATCGACGGCGTACTCACGCTCAATGCGCCGACGTCGACGCCGAGTGGGGAGTACACCGCAACGCTGACCTTCACGATCGCGTAAGCGCGGAGGTCACTCCACGGAGGGGGAGTGGGCGCGGCTCCGGCCGATTGCCCGCTCCTCCTCCGTTTGAGGGTCAAACCCTGTTACGATAACTACACCAAATCACTCGACTCACCTGACTGGATGATCTCACCCGTGGACACGCCGGCACGACGACGGACGATTTGGCGCCGACCTCGCGCCGGCCGCTCTGTCGGACTGCGTTTTTTGGCCCTTTCGTGCACTTCTGTCGTATTAGTGCTCGCGGCGGGCCCCACAACGCCCGCGGCCGCGAAGACCTCGACCGGCTCGAAGGTCCGGGTGACCTTTGGCGTCGAGCCGGCCACCGCGCAAAAGCCGGACAGCCGTCCGCACTTCTCCTTCGGCGTGACGCCGGGCGCCAGCCTGAGCGATCACGTCGCGGTGCTCAACTACTCGGCCAAGCCGCTGTCTCTGCAGCTCTACGCGACCGACGCGATCAACACCTCGAACGGCGGCTTCGGCCTGCTGCCCGCGACCACCAAGCCGGTCGGCGCCGGTGCCTGGATCACGCTGCCCGTGGCCACTGCCACGGTGCGGGTGCCGGCGCAGACGAAGCAGGGCCCCGGCCAGGTGATCGTGCCGTTCGAGCTCAAGGTCCCGACCAACGCGTCCCCCGGCGACCATGTCGGCGGCATTGTTGCGTCGCTGCGCACCGAGGGGCACAACTCAACCGGCCAGAATGTCATCCTCGAGCAGCGGGTCGCCACCCGCTTGTTCATCCGGGTCGCCGGAACGCTCGCCCCCAAGCTCACGCTGACCGATCTGCAAGCGAAGTACCACGGCACGCTGGACCCGTTCGGTCGTGGCCGGGTGACCGTCAGCTACCAGGTCAACAACACCGGCAACGTCGAGCTCGCGCTCAACCAAGGCGTCACCGTCAGCGGGTTGTTCGGCGCGAGCCGGCAGGTGGGCCTCGCGGGCGTGCCGCTGCTGCTCCCGGGCGAGTCGCTGCACGAGACGGCTCATGTGAGCGGGGTGTGGCCACAGTTCCGGGTTCGGGTGAAGGTCAACGCACAACCGCTCCCGGTGCCGGGTGACGCCGATCCCCACCTGCAGGCAGTCACCGCGAGCACCAGCCTCTTGGCGGTGCCGTGGACGCTGATCGTCCTCGTCGTCCTTGTCCTGACCGCCGGCGTCCTGGCGTACCGCATTCGCAAGCAGCGCAAGGCCCAGCCCGACCGGCCGAATCCGATCACCGAGCGGGTGAGCGCATGACCAACATCCGACGGGCGCTTGGTGCCCGCACCCTGCGGGCGACGATCGTGGCGGGGGCGATCGTCGCCGGCGGCGTGCTGGCAGCCGGGTCCGCTGCGCACGCGGCGGGATCCGGGACGCCCTACACCGATCCGAGCGCCGTGGGCTACATCGGGCTGTGCAACAAGGCCGGCCAGCAGATCACCAGCGGCAGCATCACGACCACGCCGTTCGCGTGGCGGGCGGTGTCCTCGGTGCCGGCGAAGGCGCCGTACGACGAATCCGGCCGCACGGCGACGCTGTACGCCTTCCAGCCCCGGCAAGGGATTCCGCCGGGCGAGTGGAGCGGTGAACAGCTCACGTCGTCGTCGCGCTACACCAACGCCGCTCACCCGATGGTCGCGGCGACCAGCGGTGATGACTCGCTCGAGGACTTCATCCAGGACTTCCACCCGGCCTGGAACGGCTTGTTGCAGGTGCGGATGTATCTGGGCGCGCCCGACCACCCGATCTACTCGCTGACCTACCCGGCTCTCGACATCCAGGTCACCGGCAACACCTGGCACGAGGTGGACGGCGGGACCGTCTCGTGCACGAGCGGCAAGTCGGTGTCGCTCGAGACCATCGTGCTGCCCACGGCGACCCCGCACCCGCACAAATCGGGCAACGGGACCGGCAAGTCCTCGACCGGGCCGACCGCAAGCGCCTCGTCGAAGGCCAGCACGGTGCCCGGCGCCGCCGGTGGCGGCTCAGCCAACCCGCTGGCGGCCCGGCCGGCGACCGCATCGAGCCACACCACCTCAATCGTGGTCGGTGTGCTCATTGCCGCTTTCGTCGTCCTGGTGGCTGCGGGTTATCTCGTCTCACGTCGCCGCCGCCCGCCCGCTCCGTCTTCAGGATCGCTCGTCCATCACACTGCCGAGAAAGGTCGTTGACCATGTTGCTCACCCTTCGTCGCTCTGCAGCCGGAATCGCCGCGCTGGTCCTTGCCGGCGGCGCGCTGCTGACCACAGGCGGTGCGGCGCATGCCACGACCCCGCCGCCCTGGGAGCCGGACTCCGACTCGGTCGGCGGCCTGCTGTTCTTCAACTCGTCCGGTACCCAGATCACCGGCGGCAGCATCAATGACTCGCCGCTGGCTGCATATGTCGAGGGAACGACGACGATTCGCAACGGCGACGACAAGGCGACGTTGTTCGGCTATCTCCCGATCAACGGCGAGGTCCCCGGTCAGTGGCAGGGCGAGGCGCTCGGTGCCTCGACCGTCTACCCCAACTCCTCCGCGCCGGTGCCGCTGAAGACCGCCGTACTGCCCGTGGAGACCGGTGCCAACGGCGATGAGACCGTGGGTGAGCTTGCGGTGGACTTCCCGAACCTCGACACGTCCTCAGACGGGTACGCCGGGATCTACCAGCTGCGGCTGCGGACCTCATCGACAAAGGGCGGCGGCCTTACCCCTGGGTACGACTCCGCCGACATCCTGATCTCGGGCAGCACGTGGTCGGTCGTCTACTCCAACACCGCGCTGACCACGACGACCGCGTTGTCGGTCACCCCGTCCGGATCGGTCTTCCACGGCACTTCGGTTGCCCTCAAGGCCACCGTCTCGCCCTCGAGCGCGGTCGGCTCGGTCGGCTTCTACGACGGGTCCAAGCTGCTCAAGTCCGTGGCGGTCTCGGGCGGCAAGGCGTCGTACACGACCAAGGCACTGACCGATGCGGCCCACAAGCTGAAGGCCACGTTCACCCCGACCAACCCCACCTCCTTCACTGCCTCGACCTCGTCGACCCACACCCTGACGGTCAAGGCTCACTCCACCAGCGTGGTGCTGAAGTCGTCGGCGGCGACGATCAAGAAGGGCAAGAAGCTGACGCTGACCGCGACCGAGTCGCCCGCGCTTACCGGCAAGGTGACGTTCTACGACGGCTCGAAGAAGCTCGCCACGGTCTCGGTCAAGAAGGGCAAGGCGACCTTCGCCACCAAGAAGCTGGCGACCGGCACGCACAGCCTCAAGGCCGTGTTCACGCCGTCGAACCTCGCCAACGACAAGGCATCGACGTCGAAGACCGTTAAGGTCAAGGTGACCGCGTGACCGCAGCGACCGATGAGCGGAGCTACCTCGCGCCCATGCCTTCGCGACCGGACCTGTCGGTCTCCCACGACCTGCCCGGGCTCGGCGAGGCCCGCCGCGGGCCGGCCCGGCTCGACGCGCTCGAGGTCTCCGCGTGGTTCGGGGAGACCAAGGTGCTCGAGAGCGTGTCGCTGTCGATGCCACCGGCCACGGTCACTGCGCTGATCGGGCCTTCGGGCTGCGGCAAGTCCACCTTCCTGCGAATCCTCAACCGCATGCACGAGTCGGTGCCGGGTGCGCAGCTGGCCGGCGAGGTGCACCTCAACGGCGTCGACATCTACACCGCGGGCTACCGGGTCACCCAGACCCGCAAGCGGATCGGGATGGTCTTCCAGAAGCCGAATCCGTTCCCGGCGATGTCGATCGCCGACAACGTGACGGCCGGACTGGGCCTTACCGGCCGCAAGGTCGGGCGTTCCGAGCGCAGCGATCTGATCGAGGACTGCCTGGCCCGGGCCGGGCTCTGGGCCGAGGTCAAGGACCGCCTCAGCCGGCCGGGCTCGGCGCTGTCCGGCGGCCAGCAGCAGCGGTTGTGCATTGCTCGAGCGCTCGCGATCGGGCCTGAGGTCTTGTTGATGGACGAGCCGTGCTCGGCCCTCGACCCGACGTCGACCAGGCGGATCGAGGAGACGATCGCCGAGCTTCGGGATGACGTCACAATCGTGATCGTCACCCACAACATGCAGCAGGCAGCTCGGGTTTCGCAGCAAGCGGCGTTCTTCCTGGCCGAGCAGGGCACGCCCGGTGGCATCGTCGAGAGTGGCCCGACCGAGCAGCTCTTCGAGCACCCGCGCGACCCGCGGACCGACGATTACGTGAACGGCCGGTTTGGGTGACCTCGGCCACCGCGACCGCCCCGCCGCCGCCGCCGTCGGCCCCGGTGCGACCGCCGCTGCCGCCGCGCCGGCTGTACCCCGGCCTGGAGCCGAGCGACCGGGCGTTCCACGGGGTGGCAAGGTCGGTCGGGATGTTCGTGCTGGTGATGACCGGCTCGATCGGCCTGTTTCTGGGTTACCAGTCGATTCCCACGCTGCGCCACTACGGGCTGCATTTCTTCACCGAGACCCAGTGGAACCCTGAGCTCAACAAGCTGGGCATTGCCGCCGTACTGGTGGGGACGGTCGAGGTCGCACTGGTCGCGATGACGGTCGCCTTCCCGCTCGCGTTGATGTTCGCAGTGTTCATCACCGACTACGCGCCGCGCCGGATCAAGGGCTGGCTGGTGTCGGCGATCGACCTGATGGCGGCCGTGCCGAGCATCATCTACGGGTTGTGGGGGTTCTTCATCCTGCAGCCCCATGCGATCAACCTGGCGCGCTGGCTGAGCCAGCACCTCGGCTTCATACCGATCTTCCACGTCGACACCGACCCGAACGCAGCGGTCTGGCAGCAGTCGCGCTACACCAGCTCGGCTTTCATCGCCGGGCTGGCCGTGTCGATGATGGCGATCCCGCTGGCCTGCGCGGTGATGCGAGCAGTGTTCGACCAGGCCCCGATCGGCGAGCGCGAGGCGGCGCTCGCGCTCGGCGCGACCAGGTGGGGGGTCGTGAAGAGCGTGGTGCTGCCGTTCGGCAAGGGCGGCATCATCGGCGGGACGATGCTCGCCCTCGGCCGCGCGCTCGGCGAGACCGCGGCCGTGCTGATCATCATCTCGCCCGCGTACGTGATCAAGCCGCGCATTCTCGAGGCCGGCACCCAGACCACGTCAGCGCTGATTGCCGGCGACTTCGGTGAAGCCTCGAAGAGCCAGCTGTCCGCGTTGCTCACGGCCGGGTTCGTGCTCTTCCTGATCACGATCATCGTCAACACGATTGCGGCGATCGTGATCGGTCGCAGTCGCAGCGGCGCGGCGACGGAGATCTGACATGACCGTCGTCTCAAGCACCACGGACCCGGGTGCGACCCGTCGGGTCGACCGGCCGCGCAAGATCCGGGTGATGACCTTCGACGACTGGATGTCGCTCGGCGGGTCACTGCTCTCGTCCCTCGCGCTGGTCGACATCGTGTACGAGCACCTGCTCGACGGCAGTGGAACGGTCGGCTTCCTCGTCGTCTGGTACCTGACCTTCTTGACGATCTACGGAATCGTCGTTGCGATGTCGAACCCGCGGACACTGGTAGTCGACCGGCTGGTCACGTCCGCCCTGTACGCCGCCGCCGGACTCGTCATCTTCGCCCTGGGTACGACGGTGGTCTACACGTTCGCCAAGGGCATCCACGCAGTCGCGCACGTGAACTTCTTCACCAAGACCATGGCCGGCGTCAGTCCGACCGCGCCGCTCAACCAGGGCGGCATCTTCCACGCGATCGTCGGCACCTTCGTCGAGGTCGGCATCGCGATCGCGGTGTCGGTGCCGCTCGGGATCGGCACCGCGGTCTACATGGCCGAGGTCGGCGGCCGGTTCTCGCGGCTGGTCCGCACAGTAGTCGAGGCGATGACGGCGCTGCCGGAGATCCTCGCCGGCCTGTTCGTCTACGTCACACTGATCGTGGAGTTCGGGCTGCCCAAGTCAGGTATCGCCGCCTCCGCGGCGATGTCGGTGACGATGGTGCCGATCATCGCGCGCGCCGCCGAGGTCGCGCTGCGCGTCGTGCCGGGCGGTCTGCGGGAGGCGAGCCTCGCGCTGGGGGCGTCGCGCTGGCGTACCGTCCGCAAGGTTGTGCTGCCGAGCGCGCGGGCCGGCCTCGCGACGGCGACCATCCTCGGCGTCGCCCGCGGTGTCGGTGAGACTGCCGTCGTGTTGATCACCTCCGGCGCATCGAGCTTCCTCACGGTCAACCCGGTGGGATCGGAGATGAACTCGCTTCCGCTCTACATCTTCACGTCGGTCAAGACCGGCGAGCCGATCGCCATCAGCCGGGCGTTCGGGGCGGCCAGCGTGCTGCTCACCATCGTGCTGCTGCTCTTCGTCATCACCCGCATCCTCGCTCGCGAGAAGGCGGTTCGCCGATGAACTCGTTCCGTTGGTCAAGGAAGGTCGCCGCCGTGCGCACTCGACTCATTGGCGCGACGGTGTTCGCCGCCGCAGCGCTCGCACCGGCCCTGGTCGGCGCCGTACCTGCAACCGCTGCCGCCAGCCACGCGCTGATTGAAGGCTCCGGCTCGAGCTGGGCCGCCAACGCGGTGAACCAGTGGGTCGCGGACGTCCAGTCGCAGGGCCTCGAGGTCGACTACACGCCGAGCGGCGATGCGCAGGGTCGGCAGGACTTCGCCAACCGTACGTCCGACTTCGCGGTCACCTCGATCGGCTACCAGGGTGTCGATCCGGTGACCGGCGTTTCGGACACCTCGCAGGGCCGCCGGTACGCCTACCTGCCGATCGCCGCCGGTGGTACGGCGTTCCCGTACCACATCACGTACGACGGCAAGCAGGTGGGAAACCTGCGGCTGTCCGGCGAGACGCTCACGAAGATCTTCACCGACGAGATCACCAACTGGGACGACCCGGCGATCACCAAGGACAACAACGGACACAAGCTGCCGTCGATCCCGATCACTCCGGTTGTTCAGTCCGAGGGGTCGGGTGCGACCGCGCAGCTGACGAAGTACTTCGCCGCCGAGTACCCGAGCGAGTGGCAGTCGTTCTCGCACTCGTCGAAGTTCACCGAGTACTACCCGCAGGACCCCGGCAGTGCGCAGATCGCGCAGAACGGCTCGGACGGCGCGATGAACTATGTGTCCTCCAAGGCTGCGAACGGCTCGATCGGTTACGTCGAGTACTCCTACGCACTTGCGCACAACAACTACCCGGTGGCAAAGATCCTCAACAAGGCCGGGTACTTCACGCTACCGACGCAGTACAACGTCGCAGTTTCGCTCGAAGACGCGCAGATCAACATGAACAAGAGCTCGCCGAACTACCTGCTGCAGAACCTCGACCACGTCTACACCGATCCCGACCCGCGCACCTACCCGCTGTCGTCGTACGTGTACGAGATCGAGCCGACCGGGACCTCCGCGCAGGACTCGAAGATCACCACCGCCAAGCGGCAGACCATCGCCGACTTCACCTACTACTCGATCTGCCAGGGGCAGAAGGAGATCGGGCCGATCGGGTACTCCCCGCTTCCGGTCAATCTGGTCGAGGCCGGGTTCGGGCAGATCGACAAGCTGAAGACTGCTGACCCGGCGATCGACCTGACCGACCGCAACGTCAAGACCTGCGACAACCCGACCTTCATCAAGGGCCACCCGAACAGCAACTACCTGGCCAAGATCGCACCGTTGCCGCCGTCCTGCGACAAGATCGGCACCGGACCTTGTGCGGCGAACGTGACTCCCAACGGCACCGGGCCGACGCCGACCTCGCCGCCGAGCCCCAACCCGACCACCTCCGGCAAGAACGGCACGGGCAAGAACGGCACGGGTAAGTCAGGGACCGGCGGTCCCGGGCCGACCTCGACCACGGGGACGCGCATCGATCCCGCCACGGGTCAGGAAGTATCGACCGGAGGCTCTGACAACGCGGACGGGCCGGTTACGGTGCCGGCCGGGTTGGCCGGATACCGTTCGAGCCATCTCACTGCGGTGCTGGCGCCGCTTGCGGTCGTCCTCCTGCTGCTGGCCCTGGTCCTGCCGCCGGTGATCGCCTACCGGATGTCGGCCAAGCGGCGCGGAGCCGGGTGATGACCGGCACGGTGCGGATCCAACGGGCGGCGGCGGTCGGCCTCGCGCTGCTGATCTCGTTTGTCGCGATCGGCGCGACCGTCAGCCAGTCGCACGCGGCGGCGGCGAAGCCGGCCGGTTTCACCAAGACCAAGACGGTGACCCGCGACAACCTCGACAACGGCAAGAACCGCGTCGTCGACAAGCGGAAGGTCACCCTGCACGTCGACGCCACGACCGACCTGCGGGGTCGGCAGGAGGTCAAGGTGTCGTGGTCGGGTGCCCACCCGACCGGGGGCATCGTGGCCGACCAGAACTCGATCGACGCGCAGCAGGAGGAATATCCGTTCGTCCTGCTGGAGTGCCGAGGCGTCGACTCGACCAAGGTGCCGGTCGCGAAGCGGCTGAGCCAGCAGACCTGCTGGACCCAGGACTGGAGCGAGCGCTACCAGGACACCTTCCAGACCCAGTTCCCGCCGTACCGGCTCGATCGGTACGCCACCAAGGCTGACCGGGCGCAGGTCGCCGGCGCCCCGGCGAAGCTGCCCACCGCCTGCAACTTCCTTCCGGCGCCGACCCAGCACTGGGTGCCGTTCGTCGCGGCCGACGGCCACGTCTACAACGACGGGCCGGCCGGGTGTGCCGGCCAGCCGCCGGAGTCGCAGTCGGTGGGCGGATCCGCACTGCCGAGCAACGAGACGTTCGGAGTCACCGGTCTCGACGGCAGAGGCACCGCGAACTTCGACATCTGGACCTCGGCGGAGAACGCATCGCTCGGGTGCACGCAGCTGGTCGCCTGCTCGCTGGTCGCCGTCCCGATCATGGGAATCAGCTGCGACGCCAGCGCGACCGGGCTGCCGGCCGCCGACCGGCCGCCGGCCGACGAGCTTGCTGCGGATCGGGCCCGATGCGAGGCCAAGGGCGCGTTCGCGCCCGGGCAGATCGTGCGCCCGCTGGGCGCCGATGACCTGGCGGTCAGCGGGAGCCTGTGGTGGAGCGCGTCGAACTGGCGCAACCGGATCACCGTGCCACTGACATTTGCGGTGCCGGACAACGCCTGCGACATCGTCAGCTCGAGCAACGACATCGATGTCTACGGCTCGGAGCTTCTGATCCAGGCCACCGGTCAGTGGGCGCCGCACTTCTGCCTGAACCGCAAGCTGTTCAAGTTCACCCATGTGCAGACCGGTGAGCCCGAAGCGCGCAGCCTGATTGCGGCCGGCAGCGCCGAGGCGGCATTCATCAGCGATCCGCAGAGTGCGGTCGAGCTCAAGAAAGATCCTCCTGGCGGATACGGGAGACCGGTGGTGAACGCGCCGGTCGCAGTGAGCGGATTCGCGATCGGCTATGCGATCGACGGCGCCAACGGGCAGCCCTACACCAAGCTCAAACTCACCCCGCGGTTGCTGGCCAAGCTGCTCACCGAGTCCTATCCGGCCGACCTTCCGGTGCAGGAGGAGGATCCGGCGCTCGCGCACAATCCGTTGAACATCACGCTGGATCCCGAGTTCCAGAAGCTCAACCCCGGTATCACTCACGGGGTTGACGCATCGGAGTCGGCGTCCGCGCTGCTGGCGCTGGCGAGTGACTCCGACGTGATGGAGTCGCTCACCACCTACATCAACGACAACCCGGCTGCGCGCGCCTGGCTCAACGGTAAGCCGGACCAGTGGGGGATGGTCGTCAACCCGGCGTACAAGGGGATCAAGCTGCCGGTCGCGCAGTGGCCGTTGAACTCGAGGTTCGAGCCGAAGGCGTTTTACGCGTCGGGGAACAACGACTGCCTGAAGAACAGCCCGGTGCCTTACCTGCCGCTCGTCGCGGCGCCCCTTGCGCGGCTGGAGCAAATCACCGAGGCGTTGCAGTTCTCGGTGGCGCAGTCGACCACGGTGTGTTCGCAGATCGACGGTACGACGCTGGGCGAGAAGCTCGTTGCGCTCGGCCGCCAGACGGTCGGGTTCCGGTTCATGATCGGCGTGACATCGGTGCCTGATGCCGACCGCTACCAGATCAGGACGGCAGCGCTGCAGACGACGAACACACATACGTTCGTGCGCCCGACCGATGCCGCCATGCGGGCCGCGGTGAGTTTCCTCAAGCCGGACAAGACCACCGGCACCTGGCCGGTGCCGCTGAAGACGCTGACGACGTCGAAGTCTGCGGCGCATGCCTATCCCGGGACGATGGTTGTCTACGCCGCGGTCCCGACCTCGGGGTTGCCGAGCGCTGACGCCAAGGACTACGCGACGCTGCTGCGCTACCTCGCCGGGCCGGGCCAGCGCCCGGGGCTCGGTGTCGGCGCACTGCCGCCGGGATACCTGCCGCTCACCAAGGCCAACGGCCTCGGCCAGCTGGCCGGCTACACCTACGCGGCCGCGGCCGATGTCGCGGCGCAGAAGGGCGCGCTGCCTTCTCTTACCGGGAACTCGCTGCCCACCAACTCACCGAGTCCGACACCGACGCCGACCGCGACCACGTCGACTCCCTCCGGTCATGTGTCGGTGCCACCCGTGACGAGCCCGAGCCCGACGCCCGACAGCACGCCGGCGGTGGCGACGTCACCGAGCACCACCGCGGTCTCGCTCGGCCGGACGCTGGGGATCAACCTCGGCGGCGGTGGCCTGGTCGTCGTCGTGGTCCTCGGTCTCGCGGTGCTCGGCGGCTTCGGCGCACCGGCGGCGTACCTGGTCGGACGCAAACGAGGTCGGTGGTGAGCGTCGACACACCGGTCGCCCCCGTGGCTGCACTCCCGCCGACGCCGCCGGATGCTCCCGCCGGCCCGCCGGCCCGCGGCCCGCTGCCGCAGGCCGTCTTCGTCTCGCTGGCGAGCGTCGCAGCGCTCGGCGCGATCGCGGTCTTCCTGGTGGTCTACGCGCTCGGCTTCAGCGCGCTGCAGGAGCAGCGCAGCCAGCATCAGCTGTATGCGTCGTTCCGCGGCTTGCTGGCGCCGTCGAGTCCGGTCGCGCCGAAGGTCGGGGGCGTGATCAATCCGGGCGCGCCGATCGCACTGCTGAACGCCCCGGCCGGCGGCCTGCACAACGTGGTCGTGGTCGAGGGCACTTCGTCGGGTGACCTGCTGGCGGGTCCCGGTCACCTCCGCGACTCGCCGCTGCCCGGGCAGCCGGGGGAGTCGCTGGTGCTGGGCAAGAGCGTCACCGCCGGTGGACCGTTCCGGCACATCACCTCGCTGCGGACCGGCGACGTGATCACGGTGACCACGGGTCAGAACACCTTCAGCTTCAAGGTGATCGACGAGCGCACCGGTGGCGATCCGCTTCCGCAGGTGCCGACCGGTGGGGCACTGCTGACGCTGGTGACGTCGACCGGTTCCGGCCTGCTCGGGCACTTCGCACCCAACCACGTGGTGTACGTCGACGCCGCGCTTCAGGGCAAGACGGTGGCGGCGCCGGCTGGGCGACCGGTCGCCGTGCCGATCTCCGAGCTGCCAGGCCGGAGCGACCCTGGCGCGTGGCCGTACCTGGTGTTCTGGCTGCAGGCGCTGATCCTGGTCGGCGTCGGGTCGGTCTGGGCGTGGCTGCGCTGGAGCCGGTGGCAGACCTGGTTGGTCGCGGCGCCGATCCTGATCGCGGTGCTATGGGGGATCAGCCAGGAAGGCATGCACCTCCTGCCCAACCTCCTGTAGCGACTCGCAGCGATGGCCGTTTGGCTGTCCTCTATGACACCCGAATGGCCATGATCTTGGTCGGCGCGCCGGCTCTCCTCGCCCTGACGCGTCGTTCGGTGGGCGGGCGGAAGTTGCTCATGTCAGGACCCGGGTTCGATGGTGATCCCGCGGCCGCTGGTGACGTTCGAGCTTTGGAGTTGCCAGAGATACTTCGCCGGCCCGGTCGCATTCGGAACCGCCATCTGCATCGCAAAGGTGAGCGAGCCGCCCGCAGCGATCTCTGCCGCCGCATGGCAGTTGAGGTAGTAGCGCTGAACGACGCGTTGCGCCAGGTGCTGAAGCGGCGACAGATACTCCGCATACGAAGGGCAGGGCGACAGCGCAAGATCCTGCATTGACTTGTTGTGCAGAGTCACGGTGTATCCCACGATCGCGCCCGCGAGCAGGGCGGCCGGCAGGTGCACGGTCGCGCTCAGCGCGTTCAACCGTGAAGTGTCCTGCGGCGACGGTCGGGGCGCTCCGAAGCGACTCGATGAAAGCCCACACACGACGTTGAGCGGGGCCGGGAGATCGACGCGGACTCGGCCACTCGTGTCGAGCAGTATGCGCAGTGAGGTGAAGTCGTCCTTCTCGCCATTCATGATCGCGTCACACCCGTCCGGGTAGGCCAGCGTGAGCCAGCCAGCCTTTCCGGGTCGGAGGTTCGCCGGCCCGGGCCCGATCAGGTTCGCGCCCACCGCCTTGTCGATCGACCTGGAGAGGTTGACCCGCCGGCCCGATGCCCGCACCCCAATGATCGCGCCCGGTGCACCGGACAGCGTGCAGGGTTGACGGCTGCGGTTGGTCAGCCTGATCTCCTGATAGAACGTCCCAGCCGCGCCGCCACCACGTCCAGCCCGACCACCCAGCTGAGAGGCATGACAGCGTCGGTACGCCTTCTTCGGCGTCGGCCCGGGTGGCGCTGTGTACGTCGGGGCGGTCTGGTCCACCCACGGCACAACGCTGGCTGAGGGGGAAGCGCTGGTGTCGGGGCTCACTTGTGCCCCGCCCCGGCTACCGCTGCATCCCGTGACCGTGACGCCCACGGCCACCACCAGCAAGCCCGCAACGAGTGACGACCTCACGCTCCATAGACGCCGGACCACCCCGTCACGTTGGCACAGCAGCAGACCGGAACGCCGCGGCTCGATGATCTTCGCGCTCACGACCAGTTCGACGGCGGGTTGGGCGAAAATGCGGTCACGAGGGCGAAGGTCAGCGACCCGCCGCCGTCGGGCTAGATCAGCGGGTCGAAGCGTTCGGTCGCGACGACTTGCGGCGACGACGCGGCGCGCAGGTGCAGGACCGTCATGCCGCCCTTGCGCACGGTCGGATCGCTCGGCGGCGTCGCCCCCAACGCCGAGCAGGCCGCACTCAGCAAGGCGGGCAGCGTCTTGCCCTGGCTGCACACCACGGACGGCGTACCGCTGCCGATGATCTCGAGCAGCCGCTCTAACGCGCGGTCGGGTTGTTCGGCGTACCCGGCTTCCGACAAGAGTGGCTCGCTCTCGACCGAAAGGTGCGCGCGGCTTGCGTACGGCCCGATCGTCTCCATGCAGCGAAGCACGTCGGCCGAGAGCAGGATCCGGATGCCGTACGCCGTAAGGAGCGGCACCAACGCCTCGGCCTGCTCGTCGCCGAGGTCGTCCAGCGGGCGTTCACGATCGTCGCCCTGCCAGGCCGAGCGGTCGCCCGCGCTGCCGTGGCGGACCAGCAGGCACGGCCAAGTCGTCACGGCGTCGACATCGACGCCGGTCAGGATGCGCTGGTCGCGATCCGGCAGCAGATGCCGCATCGCCTCACGGGGCGGCAGCCACATGATCTGGTCGACCTCGGCGTTCGCGACGAACTCGCCGGCGGCGACCCGCATCGCCCAGTAGCGCACCCGTTTCGGGGCGCCGTCCTTCACGTAGCGGATCTCGCCGAGCGGCCGTCCGGGTACGCCGGTGTAGCCGGTCTCCTCCCACACCTCGCGGACACCGCCGACCACGGGGTGCTCGCCGATGTCGAGCTTGCCCTTGGGGATCGACCAGTCGTCGTACTTGGGTCGGTGGACCAGCGCGATCTCAATCCCGGAACCACCCGTCGCGTGCCGCCACAACACGCCGCCGGCGGCTTCGATGACCTTTTCTGGCGCCATCAGGGCGTCAACCATCTCCGGAGTCTTGGTCGCGAGGCGTCCGCCCACACGCGCCCGAATTCGGCGCGAGCGGCGAGCGCCGCAGCGGTCTGGCGAGCATGAAGTACTCCGAGCGTAAACGCCGTCGTCCCGGCCCCCTTCGCGGTGGCCATGGAATAGAGCAGATCGGCGGCGATGACCGCGTCCTGGTGCTCGCCGAGCACCTCCTGCACGCGCTCGGCCTGCCGGGCCAGCTCGCGGGCCGGTTTGCCGAACATCGGCTCGACCGCCTCGCAGGCATACCTGAGCTGCTTCGCGTCGATTCGCACCCGGTGCCAGTCGTGCTCGGTCGCGTCGGCGCGGGACAGCCGCCGGGCCTCCTTCGCCATCCGGGTCCATGCCGCGCCGACCAGCTCAGGCAGCACCGCCTCGACGCTGGCGTCGGCGGCGGGTGCGGTCATCGGCTCCCAGGCCGCGTCCACCAACCGTTCGAGCAGTACGACGTACCGCTCCGAGCGCAGGGTCTCCAGCACCTGGCTGCCGCCGGCGGCCAGGTCGCCGCCGACGACGTGCTCGATCCTTGCCTTAACCGGGCCGAGCACGAACTGCTCGGGGAGCCGGTCGAGATCGGTGAGCAGGCGTTCGAGCAGGACCTCGTTGTCCCGGGCGCCGGCCAGTGACTCACCGAGCCACTGCAGCTCGGCGCGCAGCGACGTCGCCCACTCGGGATCGAGCAGGGGACCGAAGGTCTTCAAACAGCTGCGGAGCCGGCGGGCGTTGACCCGCATCTGATGCACCGCGTCCGGGGTGTCACGGCGGACCGCGACGTCATAACTGATCAGCGCCCGGACGTAACGGCGCAACATGTCGCGGATGCCGCAGCGGGCCGGCTCGTTGAGCCCGACCGGCCCGGGCAGCGGCGGGTCGGGATCAGCCGTCGCCTGCGGGCCGAGTGCCCTGACCACCTTCGGGAGGAACTCGCCGCCGACCGCACCGCCGGCCCGCAGGACGTTGCCGACCGCCTCGATCGCCTCGAGGCCGCCGCCGCGATCCTCGACCTCGATCTCGCGAAACCGGCCGGCGACGTGTCCGGAGCTGAGGACCGACACCAAGTCGTCGGTGAGCTCGACCAAGGCGTTGCCGCCTTCGTCGCGGAGCAGATAGACCGTCCGTGCCGTCACCAGCGTCGCCACTGGCCCGAGTACGGCGGTCCGGGTCCACGGGGTGATCAAGTCGCGCAGGCTGTCGGGGATCGCGTCGCTGATGCCGGTGGCGTGCAGCTCGTCGCGGGTGCCGATGCTGCCGTCGGGCACCCGTCCTTCGCCGACCGGCAGCTTGAGGTGCCAGCCGTCCTTGCCCGGCCCTTCGCCGAAGCGGTGCCGCAGGGTCACGCCTTCGCGGGCCAGCCGAAGGTCGCTGGTGTCCCAGTAGACCGCGCGCAGTTGCTGTTCCTGAGCGGCGTCGACGCCGGCCGCACCGCTTCGCTCACCGGTCAGGTCGGGCAGCTCGAACGGCGGGTGGACCCGAAACTTCGCCTCGACCTCACGGACGGTCGAGGTCGCGGGTTTGGCGCTCACGGATGCGGCTCCGTGCGGGCCTCGGCCGCGCGGGCAGCAGTGGCCCGCAGCAGCGTGAGCTGGTAGTCGCGCAGCGGCTCGCCGTCCTCGTTGGTGGTCTGGCGACGCCACGATCCGTCGCGGCGCAACTCCCAGGCGGACGTGCCGGGATCGGTGACGAGACCGAGCAGGCGCTGAAGGCCGGCGCGGGCGTCCGGGTCGCGGACCTCGACCAGCGCCTCGACCCGGCGGTCGAGGTTGCGATGCATCGCGTCCGCGCTGCCGATATAGAGCTCCTCGGCCCCGTCGTTGCAGAATCGGAAGATCCGGGAGTGCTCGAGGAACCGGCCGAGGATGCTGCGGACCCGGATGTTGGACGACAGCCCGGGCACCCCGGGTCGAAGGCAGCACATGCCGCGAATCACGAGGTCGATCGGCACACCGGCGGCCGAGGCGTCGTACAGCGCGTCGATGATGAGCTCGTCGACGATGCTGTTGAGCTTCCAGGTGATGCCGGACGGCCGCCCGGCGCGGGCGTTGTCGGTCTCGCGCTGGATCTTGGCGACCAGGCTGCTGCGCAGCGTCTCAGGTGCGACCAGCAGGGTGCGGTAGTCGCGATGCTTGGTGTAGCCGGAAAGGTGGTTGAACAGGTCGGCGATGTCTGCGGTGACCGACGGATCGACGGTGAGCAGACCGAGGTCCTCATACAGCCGCGCCGTCTTCGGGTTGTAGTTGCCGGTCCCGATGTGCGCGTAGCGGCGCAGGCTGCCGTCCGGCTCCTGCCTCACGACGAGGGCCAGCTTGCAGTGCGTCTTCAGCCCGACCACGCCATAGACCACGTGGCACCCGGCGTGCTCGAGCGCACGAGCCCACTTGATGTTGGCCTGCTCGTCGAAGCGGGCGGTGATCTCGACGACGACGAGCACCTGCTTGCCGGCCTCGGCCGCGTCGACCAAGGCGTCGACCAACGGCGAGTCGCCACTGGTCCGGTAGAGCGTTTGCTTGATCGCCAGTACGTCGGGATCAGCCGCGGCCTGCTCGACGAAGGCCTGGACGCTGGTGGCGAACGAGTCGTACGGATGGTGCAGCAGGACATCGCGTCGGCGCATCGTCGCGAAGACATCGACCGCACTCGACGTCTCGCCGCTGCTCCGCAACTGCGGATGCGTGACCGGGGGAGTGGCGTCGTACTTCAAGGCCGGGAGGTCGAGGTCCACGATCGCCCAGAGCCCGGCCAGGTCGAGCATGCCCTTGATCCGGTAGAGCTGCGGCTCGCTGATGTCGAGCTCGCGCACCAGCAGGTCAAGGACCCGGTCGCCGATGTCGGCTTCGACCTCGAGGCGTACGGCGGGGCCGAACCGGCGGCGGACGAGCTCGCGCTCGAGGGCCTGAAGCAGGTTGTCGACATCGTCCTCGTCGACGGTGAGGTCCTCGTTGCGGGTCACCCGGAACAACGACGCCTCGATCACGTCCATGCCGGGGAACAACGCCGGCAGGTGGGCGGCGATCACCTGCTCGATCAGGACGAAACGGCGGGCCCCGACGCTGATGAAGCGCGGCAGCAGCGGCGGCACCTTGACCCGGGCGAAGTGCTCGCGGCCGTTCTCGCGATCGCGCACCACGATCGCGAGGTTGAGCGAGAGGCCGGAGATGTAGGGGAACGGGTGCGCCGGGTCGACGGCGAGCGGCGTGAGCACCGGAAACACGTGCTCGTCGAACAAGGCGTCGGCGGTCTTGCGCTCGTCGTCGCGCAGCGCGTCGTACATCACGACCTCGATGCCGACTTCTTTGAGCGCGGGCAGGATCTGCCCGCGGAACAGCTCGCCGTGCCGGGTCGCGAGCTCGTGCGCCCGGGTGCTGATCAGCTCGATCTGCTCGCGGGCGGACAGGCCGGCCGGTGAGGACACCCCGAGGCCGGTGGCGATCCGGCGCTGAAGGCCGGCCACCCGCACCATGAAGAACTCGTCGAGGTTGTCGGCGAAGATCGCCGCGAACCGGGCCCGCTCGAGCAGTGGCACCGAGGCGTCCTCGGCCAGCTCGAGCACCCGGGTGTTGAAGTCCAGCCAGCTGCCTTCGCGGTCGAGGAAGCGGTCCGGATCGTTCGGGCGGTCGCCGGGTTCGGCGTCCTGGCTGAGGTCCTCGATTTCCTCTGCGAGCTCCTCCGCGTAGCGCGGCAGGTCCCTGGAGCTCGGGGTGGTCGTGCTCACCGCCCTACTCTCGTCGGTGTAGTCGGGCGGCATCCGAGGCCAAGGTGAACGCCTGATGAACGGGAGTTGAACAATAGCTCCAAACGATCATGATCAAGCGTGGACAACCCTGTGGATAATCCGCCCGGAGTTGCGTCGACCTGGTGACGGCGCGAACGTTTGGCCATGGCGCCGACACTCTCACTTGCCGATCAGGTCGACAAGGTGACGCAGCGGCTCACAGCGGAGTTCTCGGGCAAGGTGCCCGATCCCGAGGTACGCCGAATCGTGACCGAGGTCTACGGCGAGATGTCCTCAGCGCGGGTCACCCAGTTCGTCCCTGTGCTGCTGGACCGCGGCGTCCGCGATCGGCTGCGGTCCCGAGCCGGCTGAGCCGCCGCCCGGATCGCGGGCGCTGATGGGCGACCACCTGCGGTGGCCGCAGCGAAACCTCGCGTTCATAAACCCATGCAACCGTGGAGGCATGGAAGGAACACGTAGTCATGAGGCGCCGTCGGGTCGACGGATCGCCTTGATCGCGCACGATAACAAGAAGCAGGACATGCGGGAGTGGGCGCGATACAACCTGCACCGCCTGCATGAGCACGAGCTGTTTGCCACCGCGACCACCGGTCGGATCCTGATCGACGAGCTCGGCCTGCCTGTGACCTGCTTCCGCAGTGGCCCGTACGGCGGCGACCAGCAGATCGGCGCCCGGATCGCCGAGGGCGAGATCGACCTGCTGGTGTTCTTCTGGGACCCGCTCGAGCCGCACCCGCACGACCCGGACGTGAAGGCCCTGCTCCGGATCGCGGTCGTCTGCAACATCCCGGTGGCGTGCAACCGCGCGACCGCCGACTTCATGATCTCCTCGCCGCTGATGCATCAGCCGCACCTCGGGATCGTGCCCGACACCCTGAGCGCCTGACCCCACGGTTTGTATCCGTTAGCAGTACTGGGCTACTCGGTACTGTTCACAAACCGCGCCGAGCCGGCGATATGTGGGTGATCTTTGTCAAGTCATTCTGGTCTGTTTCGGTAGCGGCGGGCGACGGTGTGCGGGTGCTGGTTGAGTAGCTGCCCGATCTGGGTCCAGGTGAGTTCTTGGTCTCGGGCGTCGTGGACAGCGGCGTGGAGCTGTCGTTCGGCTTCCGCGATGAGGCTGGCGAGGGCGTGAAGGTGGACGGCGCTGTCGCCGAGCCAGTAGGGGGTGCGGAGTTGCGCGAGGTTGTCGATCGCCTCGTTCAGGATGGTGTGGCTGTCGGTGTCGATGCGTGGTGCGGGCAGCTCGTCGTGGCCGGTCAGACGCAGTGTCGGGCGGCTCATGAGGCGTCCCGGTCGATGGCGGTGAGCAGGTGCCCGAACAGTTCGGCGCGGTCGGTTTGGGCTTTGGTGACGGCGTCGTCGTGTTGGGCTTGCAGGGTCGGGCGGAACCCGATGGTGGTCTGGAAATACACGCAGTTCTCACACGCGCTGTCGTGCGCGCAGTCGAGCTGGCGTGGGCGGGTGCAGTAGCCGTTGCCGAGCAGCCGGGCGCTCATCTCGCGTTCGAGCTCGGTGAGTGACAGCACTGGTGGGTGGCTGTCGTAGAGCGCGTCGACTTTGTCAGCGACGTCGAAGTACGCCTCGGCGACGGTGCGGTCAGCGATCCGGGCGTATTTGCGGGTCATGTCCAGGCTGCGGTGTCCGAGCAGCGCAGCGATCGCTTCCATGCTCATCCCACGGTTGATCGCCTGGGTCGCCAGGGTGTGTCGCAGCTTGTGTGGGTGGACGTGCCCGATCCCGGCGTCTGTCGCGATCCGGTTGAGCATCCGGGTGACCGCGGCCCGGTTGAGTGGATTGCCTTTCTCGTTCGGGATCAGCAGCTGATGGCTGTCGGGGACGTGCCGGCTGCGGTAGTCACCGATCAGCCCGACCAGTGTCGGGTGCAGGGGCAGGTAGCGGTCGTCGTGGAGCTTGCCGACCGGGACGTGCAGCCAGAATCCGTCGGCACCGGTGCGGACTGCGTCGCCGCCGAGATCGCAGAGCTCCCCGACCCGCAGCCCGGTGCGGAGCAGCACTTCGGCGACGACCCGGCGCAGCAGCCGGGTCTGGGTTTGCGCGGCGCGCAGGAACTTCCCCGCGTCGGTGTCATCGAGTGCTTTGGGTAGTGGCTGGTCACGCATCGGGAGATCACCGAGGAACAGCAGCGGGCGGACCGGTGCGTCGTCCCAGTCCCACTCGATGGCGCGGATGAAGAACATTCGCAGTGATCCCAGCCGCAGCGACCGGGTCGTCGCGGACAGCGTCGCGTTCCCTCGGCCGCTGCCGCGGGTCAGCAGCCAGCGTTTGTAGTCCTCGAGGTGGGTTCGCTCGAGTGCCGCGATCGCGGTGACGTCCGGGTGGTGGTCGACGATGAACGCGGCGAAAGTCCGCATGCTCAGATCGGTCGAGGTGACGCTGGCTGGGCGCAGCACGCAGCCGATCTGGTCGAGGTAACGCTGCAACGTCATTGTCAGCGTCGGGGCTGACTCACTGAGCTGCTCCCAGCTCGGGAGCGTCTGGCCGTTCACCGGCTGATCCGCATCGTCGGGTGATCGACGATCATCTGCGCGTCGATCGCTTCCGCGGCCCGCCGGTACTCATCCGCCAGCCAGCTATCGGACAGGTGCAGGTAGATCCGGGTCGTCTCGATCGAGACGTGACCGGCCTGGGCCTGGACTGCCTCCAGCGCCATCCCAGCTTCACGCAGCCGGGTTAGGCAGGTATGCCTGAGCTCATGGCAGGTTCCGTGGCTTAGCCCGCCTCGGCGACGCGCGCACGAGATCACCTCATCAAGCCCATAGGCCGACAGCGGCTGCCCGCGGCGCGGACCTTTGAGCACCACGAACACCCGGTCGGTGTCAGTCTCGGGTCGTTCGCGGTCAAGGTAGTCAGCGAGCGCGGCGAAGAACCGCCTGGAAACATTGACATGTCGCTGCCGGCCGCCTTTGCCGTCGGCGATGAACACTCGCCGCGCGGCGACGTCGACATCACGAAACCGAAGACCCAGAACCTCGCACCGACGCAAACCACCCAGCAGCATCGCGGTCACCATCGCGGTGTCCCGGTCAGTCCGCAACGCGGCCAGCAGTCGATCGACCTCGACCGGAGACAGAATCGTCGGCAGCGTCCGGCGTCGCCTGATCAGCGGAACAGTCTGCCGCGGCCGGTGCTGCTCACGACGTGTTGGCAAACCCCGAGGCACCGGGTTCGCGGACACGTCACCTCGAGCCAGCAGATACGAGAACAACCCAGAGACCGTCGAGAGCCGGCGGGCGACCGTCCTGCTCGATAACGCCGATTCCTCATCGACCGCTCGGATGCTGCGCCCATCACCCCCAGCGCGCTGAGAGCTGATGAACGCCAAGACATCGCTGCTGGTCACCGCCGCTGGCAGTTTGTCCACGACCGCGAAGAACACCTTCAAATCGAACGCGACCGCCAGCACCGTGTTCGGCCGGCACCTCGCAGCCACGAACTCCAAGTAGTTATCGAGAAGCCCGACACCGAGTCGAACCCTGAGCTCACCAGAGCTCGTCAACGAACGCGACACACAAAGATCCAAAGCAGGCAAACGGGCCTCCAACCCTCAGGGACATCCAGGCCAGACGGCCCGGCGAAATGTCCTCGAAGATCACCCGCATATCAAGCGTTCTCGCGCACCCGCTGTCGGCGGCGGTCGGCCGCCGGATGACGCCGGGGCATCTTGCTGCCTTGTGCCGATTGCGGTCGGTAGCAGCTCAGTCTGTGGCTCCCCCCGATGCCGACGGTGCTGTCGCTGTTCGCCGCTGGACCGAGCGCCGCCCTTGGTGGTTGGCGGGCACGGTGGGCGTCCTGCTCCTAGTCGGGCTCGGGGTTGGGCTTGGGATCGGGCTATCTGAAGCGGAGGGCAGTCAAA
>Ga0265340_10000105_pt1 | contig 41130 bp, 41 predicted proteins | sample 4CB225metaG_FD_202082 | JGI IMG/M metagenome (GOLD analysis project Ga0265340, IMG submission 202082) | Rhizosphere microbial communities from Carex aquatilis grown in University of Washington, Seatle, WA, United States - 4-CB2-25 metaG | ecosystem: Host-associated > Plants > Roots >...
GCCGCCGACCACGAGATCTACTCCAAGGCGTTCGAGGCCGCCGACCGCGCCGACTGGACGGCCGCGCGCGCCCTTGCCGCGCAGGGCCACGATGCGATGGCAAGCCGCCTGGTCCAATGGCGCTATCTGCTCGACAAGAACAGCGGGGCGCCGTTCGCCGACATCGACGCGTTCCTCAAGACAACCCCCGACTGGCCGTTGCGCGACAGCCTCTACGCTCGCGCCGAGGCGGCGCTCGATCCGGCGACCGCGCCCGCCGCCGTGGTCGCCTGGTTCGCCGGGCGCGATCCGGTCAGCGCCATCGGCAAGATCAGGCTGGGCGATGCTGAGATCGCGACCGGCAAGGCCGCGGGGCGCGATCTGGTCCGCGAAGGCTGGATCGAAGGAAGCTTCGAGCCTGACCAGGAACTCGCCATCGTCCAGAAAGACGGCGCGATCCTGACGCCCGACATCGACAAGCGCCGGCTGGACAATCTTCTGTGGCAGGACGACAGCGGGGCGGCGAGGCGCGAGCTGGCGCGCGTCGACGATACCACTCAGCGGCTGGGCGCCGCGCGCTTGGCGCTTAGGGGCAACCTAGCCGCGGCACAGCGGACCATCTCCGAACTGTCGGCCGACCTCGGCTCCGATCCCGCTCTGCTGTTCGAGCGCGCCCGCGCCACGCGGCGCAGCGGCGACAATTCGGGCGCGCTTGCCTTGCTGCAGCGCGTGCCGTTCAAAGTGCTGGCGAAGACTCATCCCCATTCGCTGTGGGCCGAACTCAACATCGAGGCGCGGCAAGCCTTGCAGGACGGCCATCCCGGAACGGCATACGCGCTGGTTTCCGATACCGGGCTTGGCAGCGGTAACGATTTCTCTGAGTCCGAGTTCATGGCGGGGTGGATCGCTCTGCGCTTCCTCAAGGATCCGCAGGCGGCATTGCCGCATTTCAAGAAGCTGGAGGACAACGTCTCGCGGCCGATCAGTCTGGCGCGCGCACACTATTGGCAGGGACGCGCCTATGAGGCCGCGGGCGATACGGCCTCGGCCTGGCAGCAATACCACGCCGCCTCTAAGGCCACCGTCACGTTCTACGGCCAACTCGCGCTGGCGCGCATCGATCCCGCGCCGGTCCTGCACGTGCGCAGCACGGCTGTGGACGACCCGCCTGCCCGCGCCGCCTTCGAGCATGACGAGATGGTCCGCGCCATGCGCGTGCTCGCCGATCTCGGGGCGCAGAATTTCTTGCGTACCTTCGCGCTGCATTATCAAGAGCATCATCCCGGCGCCGGACAGGCCAAACAACTCGCTGAAGCGCTGACCGACATGGGCTTTGCCGATGTCGCGTTGCGCGTGGCGAAGACCGCGAGCTACGACAACTTCCTGCTGGTGCAATACGACTATCCCACGATCCACATTCCTTCCTTTCACGGGACCGGCGATGGACCCGAGCCGGCGCTGGTTCTGGGCGTGATCCGCCAAGAGACGGAATTCGATCCGGAATCGGTAAGCAGCGCGGGGGCGCGCGGCCTGATGCAGATCATGCCGTCCTCGGCGCGGCACAATTCGCGCGTAGCGGACTTGCCCTACCGGCCGAACGACCTGATGAGCGACACTGCCTACAACATGCAGCTGGGCATGACGGAACTGGCCGGATATTTCAACGACTGGCCGGGTTCGCTGATCCTGTCCATGGCGGCCTACAATGCCGGGCCGAACAATGCGAAGCGGTGGATCGCGGCCTATGGCGATCCGCGCAATGCGAACGTCGATCCGATCGATTGGATCGAGCAGATCCCGTTCAACGAGACCAGGAACTACGTGCAGCGCGTGGTGGAGAATACGGAAATCTATCGGGGCCGGCTTGCCGGACGCGACCAGCCCTTGCGCATTCTTGCCGATGTCTATGGGCCGAACGCGCCCAAGGTGCTGGTCTATACTCCACCGCCGCCGACGCCCCAGCCGGCGGTTCCCGTCCCGGCGGCCAAGCCGGGCGAAAAGCCCTCAACGGCGCATTAACCTCAACTGAAAATCGAGAGCCATTCCCGCGCCAGCCGCTGCGCTTCGGCAATCTGCGCCGGCACCATCTCGCGGGAAATCTGGGAGCGCCAAGTCTTGGCTTCTTCGACGCCGCGCAGCGCCGCCAGATTGAACCATTTGTGGGCGGCGACGTAATCGACGCCGACGCCTTGTCCAGTGGAATAAGCCAGCCCGAGATTATACAGCGCTTCCGCGCGCCCTTGTTTCGCGGCGCTTTCGTATTGCATCAGCGCGTCGGTATCCATGCACGCCATCGCCCAACTCCCTCGCGAGGTCCCCAAAGCGCATCGGAAACCGCCCGGTGCGTCAGACGATGGTGGGGCGCGAGAAGCTAAGACGCGGTAAACGTCCTTAACCTTGAAATTCAGGTTTCGTTAACGCCTAGAGAGGCGGGCTGGCCGCGGCTCCTGACAGCGCGTGAGCGCCAAGCCCGGAAACCGCGGCCTTTGCCTTTGTCATCGGGTACTCCAAATCGCCTTAGCGGGAGCAACCGTGAACCCCGCGCTCGCCGAGGCGGCGCGGGCAAAAAAGTAAGGCTATTTCTTCGCCTTCTTTTTCGACTTCTTCGTCTTCTTTTTTGCGACCTTCTTCGTCTTCTTCTTTGCAACTTTTGGCATGAGTAGAGACTCCTCTTACGTTCGTCCGGGTCGGGCGACTCATGCCGCCCCCCAAAACGCGAATAATATGAGTGGGTTGCGTCAAGGATTGCAATACTCACCTGTCGGCGGCAAAAAGCCCACTTCGCACGACTGTCATAAAACGCCGATTTTTATTGAATTATTTGTGCTTCGTCAGCTTACTGACGATTTTGGCGCAAATCCGGGCTTTCCGGGACCGATTGCTTGCAAATGTACGAATCACCCCTCGTCGGGCAATCCGAGTCGCGCCTTCACCATCGCGTTCACGCTCGCCGGATTCGCTTTTCCACCGGTCGCCTTCATCACTTGACCGACGAACCAGCCGGCAAGCGTGGGCTTGGATTTCGCAGCGGCAACTTTGTCGGGGTTGGCGGCGATCACCGCATCGACTGCCTGCTCGATGGCGCCCGTATCGGTTACCTGTGTGAGGCCGCGGCTTTCGACGACGGCGCGCGGATCGCCGCCCTCGCTCCAAACGACGTCGAGAACGTCCTTGGCGGTTTTTCCAGAGATGACGCCCTCGGAAACCATCTGCACGATGGCGCTGTTGGCGTTCGCCGAGACCGGCCCATCCGCGATGGCGAGTCCCGCCTTGTTGAGGCGACCGAAATATTCGTTGTTCAGCCAGTTCGCCGCCGCCTTGCCCTCTGCGCCCGCCGCCAGCATCGCTTCGAAATAATCCGCGGCTTCCTTTTCGGCGACCAGCACCGTCGCGTCATAGGCCGAGAGGCCCATCTTGATGAACCGCGCGCGTTTTTCGTCCGGCAATTCCGGCAGCGAGGCGGCGATGGCATCCACCCACGCCTGCTCCAGCACCAGCGGCAATAGATCGGGGTCCGGGAAATACCGGTAATCGTGGGCTTCTTCCTTGGAGCGCATCGGACGGGTTTCACCCGCTTTTGCGTCGAACAGACGGGTTTCCTGCTTGATCGAACCGCCGGATTCCAGAACGTCCACCTGCCGACGCGCCTCGAACTCGATCGCCTGGGCGATGAAGCGCATGGAATTGACGTTCTTGATCTCGCAGCGCGTGCCGAGCGGCGCTCCAGGTTTCCTCACCGAGACGTTGACGTCGGCGCGCATCGAGCCTTCGTCCATATTGCCGTCGCAGGTGCCCAGATAACGCACGATGGCGCGCAATTTTTTCAGGAAAGCCGCCGCTTCCTCGCTGGAGCGCATGTCGGGCCGGCTGACGATCTCCATCAAGCAGACGCCCGCGCGGTTGAGATCGACATAGGAATGGTCGGGATCCTGGTCGTGCAGGCTCTTTCCCGCGTCTTGCTCCATGTGCAGCCGCTCGATGCCGACGCGCGCACTCTCCCCGCCCGCCAGATCGATGAACACCTCGCCCTCGCCCACAATGGGGTTCTTGTACTGCGAGATCTGATAGCCGGCCGGCAGGTCGGGATAGAAATAATTCTTCCGGTCGAACACCGATGTGAGATTGACCTTGGCCTTCAGGCCGAGCCCGGTGCGCACCGCCTGCTCGACGCAAGTGCGGTTGATGACCGGCAGCATGCCGGGCATCGCCGCATCGACGTAGCTGACTTGCGAATTGGGCTCGGCGCCGAATTCGGTGGCCGCGCCGGAGAACAGCTTGGCCTTGGAGAGCACCTGGCAATGGACCTCAAGCCCGACAACGATTTCCCATGCCCCGGTCGAGCCCTGGATCAGCTTGGCGCTCATGGGGCCCTCCACCAGGGCTGCGGCTTGGCCGTGAAATTCGCGGCGCTTTCCACCGCGCGGCCGACGCGCAGGACGGTCGCTTCGTCGAACGCCTTGCCGATCAGCTGAAGCCCAAGCGGCAGGCCCTCCGCCGACAATCCCCCCGGCACGACGAGGCCGGGCAGGCCCGCCAGGTTCACCGTCACCGTGAACACGTCGTTCAAGTACATCGCCACCGGATCGTCGGAATTCGCCCCAAAAGCGAACGCCGGGCCGGGAGTGGCCGGCGTCAGCAGCACATCGCATTTCTCGAAGGCTCGGGTGAAATCGCGAAGGATCAGGCTGCGCACTTTCTGGGCGCGGGCGTAATAGGCGTCGTAATAGCCCGCCGACAGCACATAGGTGCCGATCATGATGCGTCGGCGGACCTCGGCGCCGAAGCCTTCCGCGCGGCTCCTTTCGTAAAGGTCGATCAGCTCGCTCACGCCGTCGGCCCGGCGGCCGTAGCGCACGCCGTCGTAGCGCGCCAGGTTGGACGACGCCTCGGCCGGGGCGACGATATAATAGGTGGGCAGCGCGTGCTTGGTGTGCGGCAGGCTGACCTCGACGATCTCGGCCCCCTCGCCGCGCAGCCATTCGGCGGCCTTGCTCCACAGCGCATCGATTTCGGGCGGCGCGCCCTCGACGCGGTATTCCTTGGGGATGCCGATGCGCAGGCCTTTCACGCCCAATTCCAGCCCGGCCTCGTAGTCCGGCACCGGCGTGTCGACGCTGGTGGAATCCTTGGGATCGGCGCCGGCCATCGCCTTGAGCAGGATCGCGGCGTCGCGCACCGTACGCGTCATCGGGCCTGCCTGATCGAGCGATGAAGCGAAGGCCACGATGCCCCAGCGCGAACAGCGTCCATAGGTCGGCTTGATGCCGACCGAGCCCGTCAGCGCGGCGGGCTGGCGGATCGAGCCGCCGGTGTCGGTGCCCGTCGCTGCCAGGCACAGATTCGCCGACACCGCCGTCGCCGAGCCGCCCGACGAACCGCCGGGCACCAGCTTGGCATTCGAGTTCTTGGCGCGCCACGGGCTGACCGTCGGGCCGAAATGACTCGTCTCAGTCGACGAGCCCATCGCGAATTCATCGAGGTTCGTCTTGCCGAGGAGGACTGCGCCGGCATCCCACAGGTTTTGCGTCACGGTGGATTCGTAGGGCGGCACGAAATTGGAGAGGATGTTCGAGCCCGCCGTGGTGCGCACGCCCTTGGTGCAGTAGAGGTCCTTGATGCCGAGCGGCAGGCCTTCCAACGGGCGCGCCGCGCCCTTGGCGAGGCGGGCGTCCGAAGCCGCCGCCATCTCCAGCGCGCGCTCGGGCGTTTCGGTGATGTAGGCATTGAGCGGACGCGCCGCTTCCATCGCCTTGATGAAGGCAGCGGTCAGCTCGCGCGAGGAAATCTTCTTGGCGGCGACGGCGTCGCGCGCCTCGGCCAATGTAAAGTCCGTCGGGTCGCTCATGGCCGCGCCCCTTCCAGGGACTTTTCGTAGAACACCGACCAGGGGGAATCGGGATAATCGAGCACCGGCCCGCAGCGCCTGAATCCTGCGCGCTCATAGACGCGCCACGCCGCCGGATGGCGGTCGCCGGTTTCGAGCACCAGCCGTGCCATGCCCTCTGCCCGTGCGCTGTCCTCGATGGCGCGCACAATGCGCCCGCCAAAGCCCAATCCCTGGAATTGGGGTTTCGTAAACATGCGCTTCACTTCGCCGATGCACTGCGGATGGCGGCGCAGCGCGCCCATCGCCACGGCTTGGCTCTGCGTGCGCACGATGAACACCGTCGTATCGGGACGCGCCATCTCTTCGGCTGTCATGTGATAGCAATGTTCCGGCGGCGTCAGCGCGAGCAACGTCGTATTTAGTTCCGAGATCAGGCCGCGCACGTCGTCCTGCAGCGGGCTCTCGGCGACGATGGAAACCTGATCGGCGTTGAGCATGGCCTACTCCACGACCTTCGGCACGACGAAGAAGTGATCTTCGCCGCCCGGCGCATTCGCCATCAGGGCGTCGGCGTTGTCGCCCTCGGTGACCACGTCGTCGCGCATCTTGAGGCGCTGGGCGACCACGCTGGTCAGCGGCTCGACGCCTTCGACGTCCACTTCCTTGAGCTGCTCCACCCAGGCGAGGATACCGTTAAGCTCCTGGACCATAGGTTCGACGCGCTCTTCTTCCAGCGCCAGCCGGGCAAGCCGGGCGATGCGCCGAACGGTGTCCTTGTCGACGGACATGGGGATCGTGCCGTGCTAAGAATTCATGCCTTGCTAGCAACCGGGGGCCGGGCTGGCAAGCGACACGAGGTCCGTGCAGCCATGCACATTGGAATTGGGCATAAATGATCGTTGCGAACCTGTCCGAATTCCGGCCGATGCCCCCGGGTACGCGGCTCTTGGGTCTCGATCTCGGCGAGAAGACGATCGGGCTGGCGCTCTCCGACACCACGCTCTCGGTGGCCACGCCGATGCAGACGCTGAAGCGCGGCAAGTTCTCCGCCGACGTCGTGGTGCTCGAAAAGATCATCGCCGAACAAGGCGTGGGCGGGCTGGTGATCGGCCTGCCGCTCAACATGGATGGCAGCGACGGGCCCGCGGCACGATCGGCCCGTGCCTTCGCCCGCAATTTCGCCGCGCGTTCGCCGCTGCCGATTGCGCTGCACGACGAGCGGCTGTCCACGGCCGCCGTCACGCGCACCCTCCTCGAAGCGGACGCTTCGCGCGCGAGCCGCGCCCGCGTCGTGGACAAAATGGCCGCCGCCTATATCCTCCAAGGCGCGCTCGACCGCTTGCGCAGCCTGGGGGAAAAATGAACGCGGAGGCCGACGACCGCCCGGCGAACATCCGCTGGCTGCCGCCCGGCTTGCGTCCGCCGGGCGGGATGACCAGCCGCCAGGAACTCGTCTTCCTGCTGGTCGGCGTGGCCATGCTGTTCGCGGGCTACGACATGAACGTGTTCGGGCTGGCCGCGCCGCAGATTCAGGCGAGCCTCGGCATTCCCGAAGACAAGCTGTCGATCACGCTGTCGCTCATCCGGCTCGCCACCTTCTCGGCGGTGCTGCTGGCGTGGTCGGCCGATCTGGTGGGGCGCCGGCGACTCCTGCTGATCACGATCTTCGGCCAGGCCGCGGCGACGCTGGGAACCGCGTTCGCGCAGGACTACACCCAGTTCGTCTGGCTGCAGGTTGCCACGCGCGTCTTCGGCTATGCCGAGGAGATGCTGTGCTTCGTGGTGATCGCTGAGGAGGTCGCCGCCACCGCGCGCGGCTGGGCCAACGGCACGCTGGCCGCGATGAATTATGTTGGCGCCGGCATCGCCTCGCTTTCTTTCGCCGCGATCACCTTGCTGCCCTATGGCTGGCGCAGCTTGTACGTGATCGGCTCGGTGCCGCTGTTTCTCGTTGCCTACATGCGCCGCCGCCTGCCCGAGACGAAACGTTACGAGGTACGCGAGCACGAGGTCGAGAAACTCTCCTCGCGCATCGCCACCGCGCTCGACATGACGCGCCGCCTCGCCCATGAACATCCCCGCCGCCTGGCGACTATCCTGCTCGCGGTGGGGGCATTCGGCTTCGCGATCTGGCCGGCGGAATTCCTCGGCCCGAAATATCTGCAATCTGGCTTCGGCCTGACGCCGCTGCAGACCAGTTTGCTCATCATCCCCGGCGGATTGGTGGCAGTGGTGTTCAACATCCTGGCTGGAAAGTTCAGCGACCGGATCGGACGGCGCGCGGTCGGCTTCGCGGCGTGCTTTCTGGCGATGGCCGGGTTCGGCAGCTTCTATAGCGGGCTGCACGTACCCTTTCTGCAGTACACCTGGATTGTCGGATTCATGGGATTCCTCACCGCCGACGCGCTGATAGCGGGACTTTCCGCCGAACTGGTGCCGACGGCCTATCGCGCCACGGTTTCGGGACTGCGCTATCTGGTCGGCATTCTCTCCGGCGCGGTTAGCCTGGCTCTGGAAGGCCCGCTCTATGACATCTTCCACGCCCATGGACCGGCGGTGATCGTGCTTCTGCTGGCCATGCCCATCGCGATGTTTGCGCTGCTGCGCCTGCCCGAACCTGCAGGGCGCACTTTGGAAGACATCGCCGCCGAGCCGGACAGGAAACCAAACCAGCATGAGGAATGAGTGACATGTATAAACTCTACTATTCGCCCAGCACGGCCAGTCTGGCGATCCATTGGATGCTGATCGAACTGAACGTACCGTTCGAGCTTGTGCTGGTCGACATCGCAAAAGGCGCGCAGAAGTTGCCCGAGTATCTGAAGCTCAATCCCGCCGGGCGCGTGCCGACGCTGTCGGTGGACGGTGCCCCGCACACCGAATGCGCGGCGCTGCTGATGCTGCTGGCCGAGCGGCACCATCAAGCGAATCTCGCGCCCCCGATCGGCTCGTCGAAGCGCGCGGACTATCTGCAATGGATGATCTTCTGCGCCAACACGCTGCAGCCCGCTTTCCGCGATTGGTTTTACGCCGACGAGGTTGCGGGACCCGAGAACGCCGCGGCTGCGAAGCTGCAGGCAAGGGCCAAGGTGGAAGGCGCGTTCGACCGCCTCGATGCGCTGCTCGGCGACGGGCGGCTGTTCATGCTCGGCTCGAAAATGACGGCGCTGGATTTCCTGGCGACCATGTTAACGCGCTGGTCGCGCAACATGCCCAAGCCCGCGACCGAGTGGCCGCACCTCGCCGCCTATATCAGCCGCATGCGCATGATGCCGTCCCTGCGCGAGGTTCATCAGCGCGAGGGGCTGACGGATTGGATAAACGGGTGAACATGGCCCAATGCGTCGCATCCGTTGGACCGACAAGGTCGAATGACTGTTTTTGCTAAACCTCGAGATTTGTGGGCTGAAACACGGAACCGTTGCCCTCACCCCACGCCTCGCCGCTGAGCCCGACCGGAAATAGGCCGCGCCGTCAGCCCTTCAGATTGTAGATCAGCCCAAACGGGTCCTGCACATAGCAGCGCGGATAATCCGGCTCGTCCTTGACCACGATGCAGCCGTTCTTGGTCAGCCGCGCCTTGGTCTCGTCGACATCATCGACCGTGACCTCGAGCACGGGCCCCAGCGCCTTGCCCCGTTCGATGAACAGATTGATGTGCTCACCGTGGAGGCTGACCATCTCCTCCGTCTCGTCGGTGATCTCGAACCCGAGTTGTTCGACATAGAACAGCGCCGTCTCCCTCGGATCGGGCGACTGGATAAGAATGTCTGGGCCGAACCGGTTTGCCATGTCTCGCCTCTGGTAACCTTGCCGCGCGGCACTCGTACCATGTCCGCCAATCCCCGGAAATTGTGCACCGAACGACAGGGCGCTTGCCCCCGCCCCCCCGCTCGCCTATAAGCCGGACTTTAATGAGCCCGGCCAGCGCCGCACCAATCCTCAAAACAAGCCATCTGCTTGGAATCGAAGGCCTTTCGGTCGGCGAGATCACCGCCTTGCTCGATCTGGGCGACGAATATGTGGCGCTCGGCCGCTCCAAGGAGAAGAAATCGCCGCTGCTGAAGGGCCGCACGGTCATCAACCTGTTCTTCGAAGCTTCCACTCGTACCCAAAGTTCGTTCGAGCTGGCGGGCAAGCGGCTGGGCGCCGACGTGATGAACATGAGCGTGCGTACTTCGTCGGTCTCCAAGGGCGAGACGCTGATCGACACCGCCACCACGCTCAACGCCATGCGCCCCGACATCCTGATCGTGCGCCACCAGGATTCGGGCGCGGCCGAGATGCTGGCGCGCAAGCTCGACTGCTGCGTGGTCAATGCGGGCGACGGCAGCCACGAACATCCCACCCAGGCGCTGCTCGACGCGCTCACCATCCGCCGGCGGCGGACGAGCTTCGAGGGGTTGGTCGTTGCGATCTGCGGCGACATTGCCCATAGCCGCGTGGCACGCTCGAACATCCATCTGCTGTCGAAGATGGGGGCGCGGGTGCGCCTGATCGCGCCGCGCACGCTCCTGCCCGCGAATGCGGAGCGCTTCGGCGTTGAAATCTTCTCGGACATGCGCGAGGGCCTCGCGGGCGTGGACATCGTGATGATGCTGCGCTTGCAACTGGAGCGCATGACAGGCGCTTTCATTCCGTCCACGCGCGAATATTTCCGCTTTTGGGGACTTGATCGCGAGAAGCTCGCCTACGCCAAACCGGGCGCACTGGTGATGCATCCCGGTCCGATGAATCGCGGCGTCGAGATCGACTCCGCAGTCGCCGACGACATCGAGATCAGCCTGATCCGCGAGCAGGTGGAGATGGGCGTCGCCATCCGCATGGCGGTGCTCGACGCCTTGTCGCGCGGGCTTCCGGACGGGGGCCGTAACGCGCCATGAGCACGCGGCGAACCGTCTTCTGCAATGCGCGACTGATCGATCCCGCAAGTGGGCTCGACGCCAAGGGCGGGCTTCTGGTCGAAAACGGCAAGATCGCCGATGTCGGCCCGCGCCTGTTCGGCGACGTGGACCGCAGCGACCCGGAAGTCATCGACTGCAAGGGTCTGGTGCTGGCGCCGGGCCTGATCGACATGCGGGTGTTCACCGGCGAGCCGGGCAGCGAGCACCGCGAGACGCTGGAATCGGCGAGCCGCGCGGCGGCAGCGGGCGGTGTCACCACCATCGTCGTCATGCCGAACACTGATCCTGTCATTGATGAGCCGTCGCTGGTGGATTTCATCCGCCGCCGCGCGCAGGCGACAGCCTCGGTGCGGGTCGCGCCGATGGCCGCGCTGACGCGCCATCTGGCGGGCGAAGTGATGACCGAGATAGGCCTGCTCAAGGAAGCGGGCGCGGTGGCGTTTACCGACGGCGACCGCACCATCGCCAATACGCGCGTGCTGCGCCGGGCCTTGGCCTATGCTTCCACGTTCGGCGTGCTCGTGGTGGGCCATGCGGAAGATCCCGATCTTGCCGAAGATGCTTCGGTGACCGAAGGCGAATATGCCATGCGGCTCGGCCTGCCCGCTGCTCCCGCTGCCGCCGAGGCCATGATCGTCGAACGCGACATCCGCCTCGTGGAGCTGACCGGCGCGCGCTACCATTTCGGACAAATTTCCTGCCGCGCCTCTCTCGAAGCGATTATCGCCGCCAAGCGCAGCGGGCTGCCGATCACCTGCGGGGTCGCCGCCCATCATTTGGCGCTGAACGAGTTGGATGTCGGCCCCTACTACACCTTCATGAAGGTCAAGCCGCCGCTGCGCTCGGAAGCTGACCGCGCCGCGATGGTCGAAGGCGTGGCCTCGGGCGGGATCGACGTCATCGTCTCCAGCCACGATCCGCAAGCCGCCGACACCAAGCGGCTGCCCTTCGCCCAGGCCGCGTTCGGTGCGGTGGGATTGGAAACGCTGCTGCCGGTTGCGCTCGGCCTGAGCCACGACGGGCGCGCCGATCTACTTCATGTGCTGAAGGCGCTGACGGCGGCGCCTGCCGCGATCCTCGGCCTCGATGCAGGAACGCTCGCCAAGGGAGCGCCAGCGGACCTGGTGCTGATCGATCCGGATGCGCCGTTCGTCGTCGACCACAACGCTCTTCATTCGCGCGCCCGCAACACGCCGTTCGACGGGCGCACGTTCCAGGGCCGGGCGATGAAGACGTTCGTCGGCGGCGAATGCGTATTCGACCGGTCCGCAAAATGATCATCAGCGGGTTCATCGCCTGGCAGGACGCGCTCAAGTGCGTGGTGCTCGGCTACCTTATGGGTTCGATCCCGTTCGGACTGATCGTCACCCTGTTGGCGGGCCTCGGCGACGTGCGCAAGATCGGCTCGGGCAATATCGGCGCGACCAACGTATTGCGCACCGGAAAGAGATGGGCCGCCGCCCTGACGCTGCTGCTGGATGCGGGCAAGGGCGCCGCGGCGGTCCTGATTGCCTACCACTATTTCGGGATGAACGGGGTGGCGTTTGCGGCAACGGCGGCAGTCCTCGGCCATATCTTCCCGGTCTGGCTGCGCTTCAAGGGCGGCAAGGGGGTGGCGACGTTCGTCGGCGTGATGCTCGCGGCCTGTTGGCCGGCTGGGCTGCTGGTGATGGCGACGTGGCTCATCGTCGCCTATTTCTGGAGAATTTCCTCGCTGTCGGCGCTGGTCGCCGCCGCGCTCGCGCCGGCTTACACCATCGCCTTCGGCAATTTTCCTTATGCCTTGCTGTCGTTGATCCTGGCCGTCATCCTCTTCTTCACCCATCACGCGAACATCCACCGTCTCTGGCTCGGCCAGGAACCGCGCATCGGCGGGAACAAAAAAGACGCCTGAGATGGCTCATCCCCTATCGGAACATGAACGCCTGGCTTGGCTCAGGCTGGCGCGCGCGCCCAATGTCGGGCCGGTGACCTTCGCTCAATTGGTCAGGCGCTTCGGTTCGGCGACGGCGGCACTCAAGGAGGTTCCGAAGTTGGTGCGACGCGGCGGCGGCGATGCGGCCGCGTTGCCGAGCGAGGATGATGCGCGCGCCGAAATCGAGGCGCTGGCGAATCTAGGCGGCCGGCTGATCGCCTCGGTGGAACCCGAGTTTCCGGCCGGTCTTGCCGCGCTCGACGCGCCGCCGCCGGTTATTTCGGTGCTCGGTCACATCCCGGTTCTGGCGCGCGAGATGATCGCGATGGTCGGCGCGCGCAACGCATCCGCGCTTGGGCGCAAGCTGGCGAGTCGGCTGGCCGCCGAATTGGGCGATGCGGGCCTCGTCGTCGTTTCCGGCATGGCGCGCGGCATCGATACGGCTGCGCACGAAGGTTCGCTGGCGACAGGCACTTGCGCCGTCATCGCCGGCGGCATCGACATGGTCTATCCGCCGGAGAATGCCGCGCTCTACGAACGCATCAAAGCCGAAGGCGCCGTCGTTTCGGAAATGCCGCTCAGCCAGCCGCCGCAAGCGCGCCACTTTCCCCGCCGCAATCGGATCATCTCCGCGCTGGCGAGGGGCGTGATCGTCGTCGAGGCGGCGGAAGGATCGGGTTCGCTGATCACCGCGAATTACGCGCTGGAACAGAACCGCGAGGTCTTTGCCGTGCCCGGCTCGCCGCTCGATCCGCGCGCCAAGGGTGCCAACCGGCTGCTGCGCCAGGGTGCCATCCTGACCGAAACCGCCGACGACGTGCTTGGCGTGCTGAGGCCGATGCTGGGCGGCGCATTCCAGGAAGCTTCGGGCGATCTCGATGACGCGCCTTTGGCGGGCGAGTCGAGCGAAGCGGAAACCGAGCGGGTGCGCGCGAAGATCGAGGAAGCGCTAGGCCCCGCGTCCATCGGCGTCGATGACCTCATCCGGTTATGCGCGGAGCCGGCACCGGCCGTTCTGACCGTGTTGTTGGAACTGGAATTGGCAGGAAAACTGACGCGTCACCCGGGCAATAAAGTTTCGTGGTCGTCGGGGTCGCAGTGATTCTTGGCTTCGAGCGCGGCCAGCTCCAGCATATGGGCAAGCAGGCGCTGATCCTGTTGAAGGGCGATTTTCCTAAGGGATTCAAGCATTTCTTTTGTATAGCGCGCGGTTTCGTGCGGTTTGAGGGGTGACATGGGTGTGGCGCGCGAAGAAGACATTATCTATGGACCGGCGGTAGGCCGCAGAAGCTACGGTAACCCAGGGGAAAGTGCAACTACCAGTTACAATTCATCGTAAAACACCCATAAATGCAATCAGTAGTAACAGGCTCCTCCGAAAATTGCGCGTTGACACCGCTCCGCCGCTTACATCAGTGTCCGCCCGACCCAATGAGCCGCTAACGTTTGCGGTCTTCGCGGCCCGCCGAGGCATGCGGAGCCCGCATGAGCACCTTATCGTATGAACGTTCTCGTCGTTGAATCCCCCGCCAAAGCCAAGACGCTCAACAAGTATCTAGGCCCCGGCTACAAAGTCCTCGCCAGCTTCGGCCATATCCGCGACCTCCCCTCCAAGGACGGTTCGGTCAGGCCGGACGAGGACTTTGCCATGACTTGGCAGGTCGACGAGCGTGCCCAGAAGCGCATCAAGGATATCGCCGACGCGCTGAAGGGCGCCGACAAGCTGATCCTGGCGACCGACCCCGACCGCGAGGGCGAGGCGATTTCCTGGCACGTGTTGGAAGTGCTCCGGCAGAGAAAGGCGTTAGGCAAGGCGCAAATCGAACGCGTCGCATTCAATGCCGTGACCAAGGCGGCCGTGCTCGAGGCAATCGCCCATCCGCGCGCCATCGACGAGGAACTGGTCGACGCCTACCTCGCGCGCCGCGCGCTGGATTATCTTGTCGGCTTCACGCTCTCGCCGGTGTTGTGGCGCAAGCTGCCCGGAGCGCGCTCTGCGGGGCGCGTGCAATCGGTGGCGCTGCGCCTCGTCTGCGAGCGTGAAATCGAGATCGAGCTGTTCCGGCCCCAAGAATTCTGGAGCATCGACGCCGACTTGCGCGCGCCGTCCGGTTCGTTCCAGGCGCGCCTTACGCATCTCGACGGCAAGAAACTGGATAAGCACTCTCTGGCCAACGAAGCCGACGCCAAGCGCGCGGTCGCCGCAATGGAGAAGACTCGCTTCGCCGTCGGCAGTGTCGAGTCCAAGCCGGTCAAGCGCCATCCCTCGCCGCCCTTCATCACCTCGACGCTGCAGCAGGAAGCCGCGCGTAAGCTCGGCTTCGCCGCCAAGCGTACGATGCAGGTCGCTCAGCAGCTTTATGAGGGCGTCGATGTCGGCGGCGAAACCGTCGGTCTCATCACCTATATGCGAACCGACGGCGTCACGATGGACGGCGCGGCGATCCACGAGGCACGGGACACCATCGCGGAGCGCTACGGCAAGAAATACGTACCGCACAGCCCGCGCGCCTATTCGAGCAAGGTCAAGAACGCGCAGGAAGCCCATGAGGCGATCCGCCCAACCGGCTTCGGCCGAGCGCCGGATTCGCTCTCGCGCCATCTCGATTCCGACCAGGCGCGGCTCTACGAGCTGATTTGGAAACGCGCCATTGCCAGTCAGATGGAAAGCGCCGAGCTGGAGCGTACCACCGTCGATGTCGTTTCCGCCGATAAGCAGATCACGCTGCGCGCCACCGGCACGGTCACCTTGTTCGACGGGTTTCTGACGCTCTACCAGGAAGGCCATGACGACGAAGAGGACGAGAACGCCTCCAAGCTGCCGCGCGTGACGGCCGGCGACGCCACCGACGTCGAGAAAATTCTGCCGGGGCAGCATTTCACCGAGCCGCCGCCGCGATATTCCGAAGCGAGCCTGGTGCATAAGCTCGAGGAACTCGGTATCGGGCGGCCGTCCACTTATGCCACCATCCTTTCGACGCTGCGCGACCGCGCCTATGTGCGCATGGACCGCAACCGCTTCATTCCCGAGGACAAGGGCCGCCTGGTCACCGCGTTCCTGACCAGCTTCTTCCGCCACTATGTCGAATACAGCTTCACCGCCGACCTCGAGGAGAAACTCGACGAGGTCTCCGCAGGCGAACTCGATTGGAAGCAGCTGCTGCGCGATTTCTGGAAGGATTTTTCCGCCGCCGTTGCCGAGACCAAGGACCTGAAAATCTCCCAGGTCATCACCGAGATCGACGAGATCCTCGGCCCGCACATCTTCCCGAAGGGCGCCGACGGCGCCGATCCGCGCATCTGCCCGACCTGCGGCACCGGGCGGCTCAGCCTTAAGCTCGGCAAGTTCGGCGCTTTCGTCGGCTGTTCGAACTATCCAGAATGCCGCTACACCCGCCAACTCGGTCAGAAGCCGGGCGAAGGTTCGGGCGAGCCGGTCCCGCTCGGCGCTTTCCCCGACAGCGGCGAATTGATCACGTTGCGCAACGGGCGCTTCGGTCCCTATGTCCAGCTCGGTGAAGGCGAAAAGCCCAAGCGCGCCGGATTACCCAAGGGCACCGATGCGGCGAGCGTCGATCTCGAAATGGCGATTAGGTTGCTGTCACTGCCGCGCGAGATCGGCAAGCATCCCGAATCCGGCGAGGCCATCACCGCGAATTTTGGCCGCTATGGCCCTTACATCGCGCACGACGGAAAGTACGCCTCGCTGGAAACTCCCGAAGACGTGTTCACGATCGGACTCAACCGCGCCGTCACCGTGCTGGCGGAGAAGAAGGCGCGCGGCTTCGTCCGGCGTGGGCCGGAACCTCTGAAGGAACTGGGCGCCGATCCGAACGGGACCATGGTCAAGCTGATGAAGGGGCGCTATGGCCCCTATGTCACGGACGGTTCGATCAACGCGACCGTACCGAGCGGTGCCGATCCGTTGAGCGTGACGCTCGAAGAGGCGCTGACCTTGCTTGCCGAGCGCGCCGCCAAGGGACCGTCGAAGAAGAACGGAAAGTTCAAAAAGGCCGCAAAACCGAAGACCGAAAAGCCGAAGACCGAAAAGGCCAAAGCCCCGCCCAAGAAAAAAAGCGCAAAGCAAAAGCCCGCGCCCAAGGCGGCCGAATAACCGTGCCGCGCAACAGCAAAGGAAAACCCGCGCCGCCCATCGATAAGGCGCGCGTGCTCGAGACCTTGGCGGCGCGGCCGGGCGCCACCAAGCGCGATCTGGCGCGCCTGCTGGGCCTTAAAGGTTCGGATCGCATCGCGCTCAAGCGCCTCTTGAAAGAACTGGAAGGCGAAGGCCTGCTCGAAGGCAACCGCAAGCGCGGCTACAAGCAGCCCGGCGCGCTGCCCGAGGTCGCGGTGCTCGAAATCAGCGGCCAGGATCCCGACGGCGAATTGCTGGCGCGCCCGCAGCGCTGGGAATCGAACGAGGACCCGCCGCAGATTGTTGTCGTCTCCGAGGAGGCGATTGGCGTCGGCGAGCGCATCCTGGCGCGCCTGTCGAAAACCGCCGACGGCTTCGAGGCGCGCGTCATCAAGCGGCTGGGCGCCAGCGCCCATCATGTGCTGGGCGTCGTGCGCGTGTCGGGCCAGGGCGTACGCCTCGCGCCGATCGACCGCAAAACCCGCACCGAATTCTCTGTCGATCCGCGCGACCGCAATGGCGCCGAGAACAACGAGCTGGTGCTGGCCGAGCCGATCGCCGGGCGCGCTTCGGGATTTCCCCGCGCGCGGATCGTGGAGCGCATCGGCAGTATGGACGCGCCCAAAGCGGTCAGCCTGATCGCCATTCATGCCCACGGCATCCCGACCGATTTTCCCAAAGAGGTTTTGGACGAGGCGGCGCAGGCGCCCGCAGCCGACCCGCGCGGCCGCACCGATCTGCGTGCCATTCCGCTCGTCACTATCGATCCCGAGGACGCGCGCGATCACGACGATGCGGTGTGGGCTGGGCCCGATCCGGAGAATAAGGGGGGACATATCTGCCTGGTCGCCATCGCGGACGTTGCCCATTACGTCACGCCGGGTTCGGCGCTCGACCGCGAGGCTTACAAGCGCGGCAATTCGGTCTATTTCCCCGACCGCGTGGTGCCGATGCTGCCCGAAAAACTTTCAGCCGATCTATGCTCGCTGATGGACGGCGTGGACCGGCCCTGCCTTGCCGTGCGGATGGTGTTCGACGCCAACGGCAAAAAGCGCCACCACGAATTCCTGCGCGGCGTGATGCGCTCGGCCGCCAGCCTGACCTACGCCCAGGCGCAAAGCGTCTTCGACGGAAAGCCGGACGCGGCGCTGTCCTCAACCGCGCGCGAAACGCTGGCGGCGCTGTGGAAGGCTTACGGCGCGCTGGTCAAAGCCCGCGAAGCGCGCGATCCGCTCGACCTCGATCTGCCCGAGCGGCGCATCGCGTTCGGCGCCGATGGCAAGATCGCTTCCATCGCCTTCAAGGAGCGGCTGGAGTCGATGCGCCTGATCGAGGAGTTCATGGTGCTGGCCAACGTTGCGGCGGCGGAGACTCTGGAAAAGGCGCGCACACCGCTGATCTACCGCGTGCACGAGGAACCGTCGAAGGAAAAACTGTTCGCGTTCTCCGATTACCTGCGCACCATCGGCGTCAATTTCGCCAAGGGCCAAGTAATGAAACCGGGCGTCTTCAACCGAATCCTGCAGAACGTGAAAGCCGGCCCGCACGAGAAGGTGATGAACGACGTGGTGCTGCGCACCCAGGCGCAAGCCATCTACGCGCCCGAGAACGTCGGCCATTTCGGGTTGAATCTGGCGAAATATGCCCATTACACCTCGCCGATCCGCCGCTATGCGGATTTGATCGTGCATCGCGCGCTGGTCCGCGCGCTCAAGCTGGGCGACGGCGGGCTGACCGAGCGCGAGACGGCGCGCCTTGGCGAAATCGCCGAACACATTTCCATGACCGAGCGCCGCGCCATGGCGGCGGAGCGCGACTCCACCGACCGCTACGTCGCCGCCTTCATGGCCGACCGCGTCGGCGCGCGCTTCGACGCGCGGATTACAGGCGTCACTCGTTTTGGATTGTTCGTGCGCTTGGCCGAGACCGGCGGGGAAGGCTTACTGCCCGCCCGCGCGCTCGGCACCGAATATTTCCGCCACGACGAGCGCCGCCACGCGATGATCGGCGACCGCACGGGCACGGTTTATGGGCTTGGCGATATTGTCGCGGTGCGCCTCGCCGAAGCCGCGCCGCTCACCGGCGGATTGCGCTTCGAATTGGCGGAGGCCGCGGAACCGCGGCGGACTAAACCGGCCGCCACGCGCGTCAGAAAGCGCCGCTGACGGCTGTTCGGTTTGCTTCGGCGCGCGCTGCAATTATACTCGGTGGGTCGTTTGGGGGGATCACCAATGACCAATAAGCGCCAGGCCGCACGCCTCGCTCTAGCCGCCTTCATCTGCATGCCGCTCTTGGGCTGCGATTACCTCTCGATTGTCTCGGGGCAGGAGTCGTGCAGCGTCTGGAGCGACCATAAGCAGTCAAACGATCAAATGCGCGAAATGGGCGTGGGCTGGGCGAACGGATTCTTTCCGGCCTTCTACAAGGGCTACACCAAGACCGGGGGGAAGGCGCGGGCGATGAACTTCCCGCAGGACAACGCGCGATTGCTCGATCAGATGGACGCCTATTGCGCGGCAAATCCCAAGGCCACGATCACGGACGCCGCCCGCGAGGTCATGACCGACGCCATGGGGGTTCCGGGCAAATAATCCGCTGGGACGGGAGCGTTATCCTGTTCCCTTGACTTCCGGGCCTTCCTGGCTAGGTTACCGGCCCTCTGACGGGACAACAGGAGTACCCCCATGGCGAAGCCGACAACGGCCAAAATCCGGCTCAATTCCGAGGGCGGTACGGGCTTTTTCTATGTCACGAAGAAGAACACGCGCACCATGACGGAGAAGTTCTCCATCAAGAAGTACGACCCCGTCCTGCGCAAGCACGTCGAGTTCAAGGAAGGCAAGATAAAGTAGTCTTGCGTTTCCTCGGCTGGGCCACTGCCCTTTAACCAACCCTTCGTCATGGCCGCCCTTGAGGCGGCCATCCAGGTTCGCACGCGGAGAACGCGGAGTGGCAGAGTGTCTCCGCGCCTCTGCGTGAGATTTTCTGGATGGCCGGGTCAAGCCCGGCCATGACGAGCGAGGGTTAGCGCCCCTTTCTCCACCCTCTCCACGAACGGCAGGATGAACCCGAGCAAGAGCGGGATCACGTCCAGCGGCATGTCGTGGCCCCAGCCTTCGATCTCGTGATATTCCGAACCCTCGATGCACCCGGCGACGGCGCGGCCGTGCTCGGGCGGCAACAGCGTGTCGGCGCCGCCGTGCAGCACCAGCGCCGGCAATTTCAGCGCCCGCAAGCGTTTGCCGCGCGGCGGACTGGCGACGATCGCCGCCCAATGGCGCAGCGCCCCCTCGGGATAGAACATGCGGTCGTAGGCGATGCCGATATGCTCGGCCTTACGCGCCTCGTCGATGGCAAACCCCGTCGAGGCGAAGGCGCGCGAGGATTTCAGCGTGTGGGCGATCACCGCGGCGCGGTCGTTCGACGGCGCCGGCGTGGTCAGCGCCAAATGCGCCTCGGTCGTCGACGGCGGTAGCCCTGTGTCGTTGGTGGTTGAGAAAATCTCGATCAGCGAACGCGCCTTCGCCGCATGATCGAGCGCCACGAGCTGGGCGATCATCCCCCCCATCGAGGCGCCGCAGATATGCGCGCTTTCGATGTCGAGCGCGCTGAGCAAGCCCGCCGCATCCGCCGCCATGTCGCGCAGCAGATAGGGAACCTCGGCCTTCTTTCCGGCGCGCAACGCCGTGATTGCCGCGTCGAGGTCGGGGATTTGGCCGTCCCATTTTTGGGTCAGCCCTACGTCGCGGTTGTCGAACACGATGACGTGCAACCCCGCCGTCACCAGCCCGTCGATCAGTTCCTCGGGCCAGGCGGTCAATTGCTGGCCGAAGCCGTGGATCAGCAGGAATGGCACGCCGCCCTTCGGCCCATAGGTCCGATATTCCATCTCGATGCCGTTGGCGCGGATTTGGGGCATGATTTCCTCCCGACCGCGGTTATCGGGCCACGCCGCTTGCTTGACAAGATGGCGCCCGCGCCGGAGCCTATGGCTCCCTGCCGCATCCGGGAATTCGCATGAGTGCGTTTGTCGTCGTCAATCCGCAATCCGGCCGCGAATGGCGCACGATGGAAAAGGCGCTGTCGGCGATCTATCCCTACATGTCGGTGGCATTCGCGCAGGAACGCGGCGATGCGGCGCTGCTGGTGGCGAACGCGTTGCGCGAAGGCCATCAGGAGATCGTCGCCGTGGGCGGCGATGGAACCATCAACGAGGCCGTCAACGGATTCTTCGATGTCGCCGGCGCGATTTCACCCGAGGCGGTTCTGGCCTTCGTGCGCAGCGGCGCCGGCAACGACCTCAACGAGAAATTCGGCATCACCGACAGCGGGGTCAAGGCCATCGAGCGCCTGAAACATGCCGTCGTGCGCGCCGTCGATGTCGGGCGGGTTTCCTACCTGTCGAATAAGGGCATGGCGCGGACGCGCATCGTCGCCGATATCGCTTCGTTCGGTCTCTCGGGCAAGATCGTCGATGCCGTCAATCGCTCGGCGGCGGCCAAACTGTTCGGCCGCCCGTTTGCATTTGCGGTGCACAGCGCGCTCGGACTTGCGACCTATCGCAGCCGCGCGGTGCGCCTGATCGTCGACAACGCCTATGACGAGATCGTCGTCATTTCCACCGTCGCGGTGGCCAACGGACGCCGCCTCGGCACCGACGCGCCGGGAGCGGCCTTGGCCAAACCGCTCGACGGGTTCTTCGATGTCGTCGTCCTCACCGATGCGCCGAAGCGGCGGGTTCTCGCCGACCTCAAGTTCATCTACACCGGCGAGCATCTCGGCGATCCAAACGTGCGGGTGATACGCGGCCGCAAAGTGGTCGCCGCGCCTGTCGCCCAGACCCGCGGCCGGGCGGTGCTGATCGAGACCGACGGAGAATGCATCGGCCGTCTCCCCGCCACGTTCGAGATTCTGCCCCGCGCCCTCAATGTGCGATGCTGACCGGCGGAGGGGTGATGGGCGTCGATCGCTTGAAAATCCGCTGGAACGGATGGGGCTGGGCCGCGCACAAGGATGAATTGGGCGGACGCGAAGCGGTCTGGACGTGGCTCGCCAGCGAGCTTGGCATGCCGGCCCTGCTGGCCACGCCGGCGCGCCCGCTGGAGGAACTGTCGCTGGCGCCGCCGGCGCTCTATGTCGAGGACCGCAAGGCGCTGGTCGACATTCTTGGCGCCGACCGGCTGCACGACGACAGCTATGAGCGCGCCTTCCATGCGCTCGGCCGCAGCTATCACGACCTGTTGCGGCTGCGCGCCGGTGACTTGTCCACCGCGCCCGATGCCGTCGTCTACCCGCGCGGCAGCGACGAGGTGCTCGCGGTGCTGACGTTGGCGGCCGAACGCGGCATTGCGGTCATTCCCTTCGGCGGCGGAACCAGCGCGGTCGGCGGCGTCAGCGCCGCGCGCGGCGCGTTTCATTCGGCGATCACCGTCGATCTGTCGGCGATGGACCGGCTCATTGAGATCGATCCGGTTTCCAAGACGGCCACGGCGGAAGCGGGCATCACCGGTCCGGCGCTCGAGAAAGCGCTTCAGGCCAAAGGCTTCACGCTCGGCCACCATCCGCAGTCGTTCGAATTCTCGACGCTCGGCGGCTGGATCGCTCATCGCGGCTCGGGCCAGGGTGCCAAGCGTTACGGACGCGCGGAGGACTGGCTGGTCGGCGCCAAACTGGCGACGCCGCGCGGTCTGCTCTCGACCGGCGATTTCCCCGCCTCCGCCGCGGGCCCGCAGTTGAAAGATTTGGTGCTCGGCAGCGAAGGTATCTTCGGCATCGTCACCGAAGCGACGGTGCGCCTGCGCGAAGTCCCCAAGGTTTGCGATTATCGCTCCTGGCTTTTTCCGGATTTCGAAAGCGGCATGGCCGCCGTGCGCACGGCCTCGCAAGATGGCCTTGAGGTCACGGTGCTGCGTCTCTCCGACGCCGAGGAGACGCGCTTCACCCGGCTTTACGGCGAACTTGGCAAACCCAGCAACCTTCCGCGCAAGCTGGTGGAAACCTATCTCGAATTGCGCGGCTTCGATGACAAGGCCTGCGCCTTGATCGCCGGATTCGAGGGCGATGCAGCCTCGGTCGCGCAGTCGCGAAAGCAATTCGGTGCCATCGCGCATAAACACGGTGCACAGCCCTTGGGCCGCGGCCCGGGTGAAGCCTGGCGTCAGGCGCGCTTCCAGGCGCCTTATCTGCGCGATCCGATGCTCGACCGCGGGCTCGGCGTCGACACGCTGGAAACCAACGTGAGCTGGCCCAAGCTCGCCGCGCTCTATGCCGCCACGCGCGAGGCGCTGCAAACCGCGATCCTCAAGACCGTTCCGCGCGAGGGCGCCAAGGGCATCGTGATGTGCACCATCGCCGACGCCTATGCGGACGGCGCGAGCCTCAGCTTCACTTGCATTTTCCCGCGCGCGCTCGACGGCGACATCGCCCAGTGGAAGGCGATCAAGCTGGCGGCGAGCGAGGCGATCGTGGCGAACGGCGGCACCATCAGCCATCATCACGGCGTCGGCGAGGATCACGCGGCCTGGATCGCACAGGAAAAAGGCCCTGTCGGGATCGCGGTGCTGCGCGGCGTGAAGCAAGTTCTCGATCCGGCGGGCGTGCTCAATCCGGGGAAGCTGTTGCCCGGCTAGAGGGCGCTGACGAATCGCGTATGTTTCCCACAGAATGAATATTTGTCTGATGCTGCATGGATTGGGCCCACCGCCGCCGCATGTCGGCGGGGACGAGGCGCGCTATTGGCTTCGGGCGAAGAAATTCTCCCATCTCCTCGAACTCGTCCGCGGCGCGCGCCATCCGGTGCAGATCACCATCGACGACGGCAATACCTCGGACGTGACGGTCGCGCTTCCGGCGTTGCTGGCGGCGGGGCTTTCGGCGACGTTCTTCATCCCGTCGGACCGCATTGGCGAAGAGGGCTATATCACCGAGGGTAATATCCGCGCGCTGCACGCGGCGGGAATGGAGATCGGCTCGCACGGCTGCGCGCATATCACCTGGACCGAAGTTCCCGACGAAGCCGTAGCGGAAGACGTCACCAGATCCATCGCCCGGTTGAGTGCGATCACGGGCGAGAAGGTCACGACCGTGGCCATACCCTATGGCGAATGCGATTTGCGGGTCTTGCGGGTGTTGCGTGAGCTTCGCGTTTCACGCGTTTACACCAGTTTCCCCGGACCAGCCACTGACGGCGCGTGGCTGGTGCGCCGGACCTGCATCACCGCGAACATGTCCGATGCCGCGATCGGTGATCTGTTGAACAAGAACTACTCCGCTGCCGATGCGGCGATGGCGTTCCTGCGCACCTGGCGCCACGCCGGGCGCGCAACACTTTGGACGGCGTAGCGATTACTCTGCGTCCAGCATCCGGCGCAGGGATTTCGCGGCGTCGGACAGCGCCGTATGTGCCTGGGGCAGAACGGCCTGCAACCCTACGAAGCCGTGCACCATACCGGGATAATCCGCGACCGTCGCCTCCACGCCCGCCTCGCGCAATTTCTCGGCGTAAGCGAGACCTTCGTCGTGCAAAGGATCGCAGCCCGCGAGCATCACATAGGCCGGCGGCAAACCGCTGAGATCCTCCTCCAGAAGCGGCGACAAACGCGGATCGTTCGGATCGGTTCCCGGCGGCAGATAGGTGCTGTAGAACCAGTCGATAGTCTGCTTATCAAGAAAATAACCCGCCCCGAATTGCCGCAATGAGGCAAACATGTCGCCGAATTGCGTCATGGGGAACATCAGAAGCTGTGCGGCGATTTTCGGCCCGGCCTCGGCCTTCGCGCTTTGGCACACGACGGCGGCCAGATTGCCGCCCGCGGAATCGCCTGCCACCGCGATCCGGTTGGCGTCGATGCCAAGATCTACCGCGTTCTTTTCGACCCAGCAGACAGCGGCAAAGGCATCCTCGGCGGCGGCGGGAAATTTGTGCTCGGGGGCGAGGCGATAATCCACCGCGATGACTCGCGCGCCGCTCTGCGCCGCTAGGATGCGGCACAGCCCGTCATGGCTGTCGAGATCGCCGAGAACAAATCCGCCGCCGTGGAAAAAGACGACCGCCGGCAACGCCTCGCCGCCCGCCGCCACCGGCGTATAGACACGCAGCCTGATGTCCGCGCCGGGGCCGGGCATCGACTTGTTCTCGATCTTGCCGATGGGCACGTCCTTGGGACCGGCCAGCGTCATCATCGCCGCGAAACCTTGGCGTGCGGCCGCGGGCGGCAAATCCCAAAGCTTGGGGCGCGGCACCGCCGCCAACTGATCCAGAAAAGCCTGCGCGAGCGGATCGAGCTGCATCGAATCCCTTTGGCGTATTGCGGGGGGAGTTTGGACGGAGCGGCAAACGCCGCGCAAGCCTAGAGCCTGTCTCGGTAATCGTCATGGCCGCGACGCTGCTGATTTTGGCCGATTCCGGCAGGAGCCGGCCGAAGGGCGTATCGGCAATACGGGCGAGGTCGGCGACGAACCGGGCGGGCAAAATCAGCGCGTCCCGGAGGGTTTCGGCGAAAATCGCCGGCTGGTGTGTCGAAGCGCTCGACCGTATTGCCGGATACGCTCTTCGCGCTTCTCCTGCCATCCGGGCGATTTTCGCGCGAAACGCGGCTCACGAGGATTATCGAGACAGGCTCTTAGTGAATCGTGGGTGCCTGATCCGGATCGAGGCGGTTCAGCGCGATGTCGTCCAGAATGACGGCGAGTGCGAACCAGAAGCGGGCGCGCGCCGACTTGCCTTCCGCTTGCAACGACGCCGAGGCACGCCGCGCATAATCGCGCGCAACGACGCCGTGTTCGGCGGCCAGTTCGCCTGCCAGAAAGCAAAGATCGCTGGCGGAGATGCGCATTGCGGCCAACAGTTTGAGACCCGCGCTATCCCACCAGAACAGAGTAAGCGTAGGGTTAAGGACATTCTCGAGGCGCTTGAAACTACAGTTCATGACCGTTATTATCTGGAAATACCTTGTCCGGCTCTGTATTTCCCGGTACGGAGGGCTTTATGCGCAGCCAGAGCGTCCTGTTGGTCATCGGCGGCGGCATTGCCGCCTACAAGTCGCTGGAACTGATCCGCCGGCTTAAGGAACGGGGCATTGCAAGCCGCGCCATCCTGACCAAGGCCGGGACCGAATTCGTCACCCCGCTCTCGGTTTCCGCCCTGACCGGCGAAAAGGTGTTCACCGACCTCTTCAGCCTGACCGACGAAGCGGAGATGGGCCACATCCAGCTTTCGCGCAGCGCCGATCTAGTGGTCGTGGCGCCGGCGACCGCCGACCTGATGGCCAAGCTGGCGAACGGGCTGGCGAACGATCTCGCTTCCACCGCCCTGCTCGCCACCGACAAGCCGATCCTGATGGCGCCCGCGATGAATGTGCGGATGTGGAACCAGCCCGCGACGCGGCGAAATCTTGCGACGTTGAAAAAGGACGGCGTGATCTTCGTCGGACCGAACGACGGCGAAATGGCCTGCGGCGAATACGGGCCCGGGCGGATGGCCGAGCCCGACGAAATCCTGGCAGCGGTGGAATCGGCCTTGGCGGCGCAAGCGACAGGGCCGCTCGCCGGATTCAAGGCCTTGGTGACGGCGGGCCCGACCCACGAGCCGCTCGATCCCGTGCGCTTCCTCGCCAATCGCTCCTCCGGCAAGCAGGGCTATGCGATTGCCGATGCTTTGGCGCGGGCCGGCGCCGAGACGGTTCTGGTTTCCGGACCGGTGGAACTCGCGGCACCCCATCACGTCAAACTCCTGCGCGTGGAATCCGCACGCGAGATGCTGGCGGCGTGCGAATCCGTTTTGCCGGTGGACGTGGCCGTGTGCGCGGCGGCGGTCGGCGACTGGCGGCCAGAAACCGCCGCCAACAACAAGATCAAGAAGACCGATGGCGCGCCTGCGCTCAAATTGACCGCCAATCCGGACATTCTGGCGACGCTTTCGCGCGGCGCGCGGCGCCCTGCCCTGGTGATCGGCTTCGCGGCGGAAACCGAAAACGTCGTGGGATACGGCACGGAAAAGCGCGCGGCGAAAGGCTGCGACTGGATCGTCGCCAACGATGTCGGCGGCGGCGTGTTGGGGGGCGAGCGCAACAAGGTTCATCTCATCACCGCGCGCGGCACCGAAAGCTGGCCGGAAATGAAAAAAAGTGAAGTCGGCGCCCGGCTCGCCGCGCGCATCGCCGAGGCCCTGAAAGGCAAGGCGGCATGACGGTGCTCGACATCATACGCCTGCCCCACGCAGCTGACCTGCCCCTGCCCTCTTATGCGACGGAGGGTTCTGCAGGGCTCGATCTGCTGGCCGCCGTCGATGCCGACGTGGAACTCAAGCCCGGCACACGCGCGCTGGTGCCGTGCGGTATCGCGATTGCGCTGCTGCCGGGTTTCGAGGCGCAGGTGCGCCCCCGTTCCGGCCTGGCACTGCATCACGGCATCACGCTGCTGAACGCGCCCGGCACAATCGACAGCGACTATCGCGGCGAAATCAAGGCCACGCTGATCAATCACGGCGAGGCTCTGTTTCGCATCGTGCGCGGCATGAAGATCGCCCAACTGGTGATCGCGCGGCACGAAACGGCCGAACTGCGTGAAGTCCGCGAATTGCCCGCGAGCGAACGCGGCGCGGGCGGCTTCGGCTCGACCGGCCTTCATGCCGCCGGAAAGAGGACGGCCTGACCATGCTCAAGCTTTCCCGCAAAACTTTGCTGGCGCTCGAAGCGGTAATCGACATTGCCTTCAATGCGCGCCCCGAGCCGGTCCAGGCCAAGGAAATCACGGCGCGCCAGGGCGTCCCGCAGCGCTATCTGGAACAGGTGATGCAGCAATTGGTGCGCGCGGGCATTCTGCGTGGCGTGCGCGGGCCGCGCGGCGGCTACCGCCTCGCCAAGGAGCGCCGCAGGATTTCGGTCGGCGACATCGTGCGCGCGGCGGAAACCATCGAAGACGAAAGCAACGACGACGCCACGCCGCGCTCCAAGCTCGGCGCCCAAATCGTGGCGCCGTTCATCCAGAGTCTGCAAGGCGACGTCATGGCAAAGCTCGATTCCATCACCATCGACGAATTGTGTCAGCGCGCGCGCGCCGCCGGCGTCGACGGCGGCGAAAAAGTCACAGCCGATTTCACGATCTAGGAGGACCACGATGACCGATCATAAGCCCGGCCGCGGCCGCATCTATAATTCCATCACCGAAACCATCGGCGATACGCCGCTGGTGCGTCTGGCGCGGTTGCCCAAAGAGGCGGGCGTTAAGGCGGACCTCCTGCTCAAACTCGAATTCTTCAATCCGATCTCCTCGGTCAAGGACCGCATCGGCGTCGCGATGATCGAGTCGCTGGAGAAACACGGCAAGATTTTCCCCGGCAAATCCACACTGGTGGAGCCGACGAGCGGCAACACCGGCATTGCCCTCGCCTTCGTGGCCGCAGCCAAGGGCTACAAGCTGATCCTGGTAATGCCCGAGACCATGTCGATCGAGCGGCGCAAGATGCTGGCGCTGATGGGCGCCGAAGTCGTGTTGACCGAAGGACCAAAGGGCATGAAGGGCGCCATCGCCAAAGCGCAGGAAATCATCGCGGCAACGCCCGGCGCGGTGATGCCGCAACAGTTCGAGAACCCCGCCAATCCGGACATCCACCGCCGCACCACCGCCGAGGAAATCTGGAACGACACCGACGGCAAGGTCGATGTCGTGATCTCCGGCGTCGGCACCGGCGGCACGATTACCGGCGTCGGCCAGGTGCTGAAGGCGAAGAAGCCGAGCGTGAAGATGATCGCGCTGGAGCCGGAAGATTCTCCGGTTCTGTCGGGCGGACAGCCAGGCCCGCACAAGATTCAAGGCATCGGCGCGGGATTCGTGCCGGCCATCCTCGACCGCAAGGTGATCGACGAAGTCATCACCATCTCCAACGAAACCGCGTTCGAGACCGCGCGCAAGCTGGCGCGGACAGAAGGCATTCCGGTCGGTATTTCGTCGGGCGCGGCGGTAGCGGCGGCTCTCGAAGTCGGCGCGCGCCCGGAAATGGCGGGCAAGACGATCGTCGTGATCATCCCGTCCTTCGCGGAACGCTATCTTTCGACCGCGCTGTTCGAAGGGCTGTAATTTCGCGCACTCGCCCGACGTGCACTCGCCGGCTGTACCTCATGCGGCCGCCCGTCGGGCGGAAATTTCCGCCGGCTGCTGGGCCGCACCTTTTGGAAAATAGCTGAAGTGGGAATTCGACCTTGTCGGTTCAAGATGTCGGCGAAAACATTTTTCAGAGCGCGGTGAGCAGTTCCGGCCGGTCGGTGCAGATCGCATCGAGGCCGAGTGCGATCAGCCGTCGCATCTCGGCGGGATCGTCAACGGTCCACGCCCCAACCTTGAGGCCAAGGCTGCGCGCCGCGCGCGCCGTTTCCTCGGTCGCATAGGCGAAGGCGGGAAACCAGCCGTCGCCGCCTTGGCCTTTGATCTGGTGGAGGACCGACGGGCCATCGAACGTCATGGTCGAAAACCAGCACCGCACTTCGGGCGCAATTCTTTTGGCGTGGACGAGACCGCGCCAGTCGAAGCCGATGAGTACCGAGCGCTTCAGATAATCGCGCGCGCTCAATACCGCCAGCACACGCTCGGCAAGCTCCGCCGGCAGCGCTGAAAGGTCGGGCTCCGCGGCCGACGTCTTCAGTTCCACGAACAAGGTGAACGGCGCGCGCACTTTTTCCGCGACCGACACCACCTCGTCAAGCGTCGGGATGCGTTCGCCGTCGCGCCAGACGGTATGGGGATGCCGACGCGCGTAAGCGCTCGCCGGATCGCCACGGCCGATGTCGATGCGCTTGAGTTCGGCGAGCGTCAAATCCTTGATGCGCGGCGTTGGCGCGGCGAGCCAGCGTCCGTTCTCATCGCGGCATATCTCCGGCTTTAAGTGAAAATCGTGGAACACGACGACCTCGCCGTCGCGCGAGAGCTGCACGTCGAGCTCGACGCCGTCATAGCCGCAGGTTGCGGCATAGCCGAAGGCCGCAAGAGAATTCTCGGGGCGCGCCTGTGCGCCGCCGCGGTGGGCGATGTTTAAGGTTCGCACCAATGGGCTCCTTGACCAGCCCGAAGGTTAGTTGAAATAGAAGAATCCCGCGAGGACCCATTTGCTGCTGCGGTCGGATGGCCATACGGGCATGATGACCACCTCGGTATGCAGTTTTTCGACAACTCCGCTGACCAGGTGCGAGTCGAGGATCATAGGGGCGTCGTTGTCCAACACCTCTAGCGTCTTGCTGACATGATGGTGAAAGGCGCCGGCGTCAAACAACTCCGACATCAGTTTGCCCTTGATGTCGCCGCCAAAGCGGCCGCGGACCGAATTTCCCGCGAGCCGGACTTTGAAGTCCCGGCGTTCGCGGACCGGTTCGTAGATCGCAATGTGGCTAAGCAGATTCGCGATCTTACGGGACGGCACATCGCGACCGATAACAATCCCGTCCGCGGGGCGCGCGTTCCAGAACGCAAGAAGCTCTTGCGCATCGGGGTGTGTCGGCGACGCCACGATCGCGTATTTGTAATTGGAAGCCGCGGCCGCTCCACTGACGGGCGCATCAAATATGTTCTGCAAGGCTAAAGTCCTCGGCGCTTTCCTGGTCCAGCCTTGACCTTCAGGATAAAGATGTAATCGAAACCGGTTAGACTAATGTTAATTTATCCAGCTACCGTGTATGGCGACGTCTCGCCGCTACAGCAATAATCTTCGCCGGTGCGGCAATGCGTTTTCCGGCGCGGGCGTTGACTTCACGCATTCTCCAGGCTACCCAATCCGAATGCGCTAGGCGTCGGGCCTCGCGCATTTTCGAGCGGACCCGCTGCATGCAGAACGATGTTTGCACGACAGTAACGACGGTGCGGTTCGCCCCTGGCGGGTGCGGCTGTGCCGTTCTGGCTCGTGAGGAGCACGCCGCGTAAATCGAACACGCGCTGCGGATGCCCACCCTCCCGAGCCCCGCTCCGGAGGGTTTTTTGTGTTTGCCGCGCCGCCGCATGTGTCCCCTAGCTAAGAATAAGTCCGTGTCATGATCGAATCTGCAGAATTGGAATTGAACGACGCCGGAGCGCGGATCGAGACCGGCGGCACCGCCGCCTGGATCGGCGAAACGCGCGAGCTGCTCAAGCTCGCGTGGCCGCTGGTCATCACCCAACTCGCGCAGATGGCGATCATGACCACCGACGTGATCATGCTCGGACGGCTAGGCAAGGAGGCCATGGCCGGCGCCGCGCTGGGCAATACGGTTTTCTTCTTCACCTGGCTGCTTGGACTAGGACCGACCGCGGCCATCGCGCCGATGATCGCGCACATCCTGGGCGCTTCACCGAACAACCGTGCGGGCGTGCGCGCCGTGACGCGCATGGGACTGTGGTCGGTGCTGCTGCTGTGGCTGCCGCTGGCGACGTTCCTGCTGTTCACCAACGACGTGTTGCTGTTCTTCGCACAGCAACCTTCGCTGGCAGCGGCAGCGGGGCGCTTCGTGCTGCCCTTGTGTCTGGGCCTGCCCTGTTCGCTCGGCTATCAGGTGCTGCGCAACTACGCCATGGCGCTTGGCAAGCCCAATGCCTCGCTCTGGGTCATGGCCGCAACGATCGGCTTCAACGCGCTCGGCGATTACGCCTTGATTTTCGGCCATTTCGGGATGCCGAGGCTGGAGCTGTTCGGCTCCGGCATAGCCAGCGCCTGCTCCTATGCCTTCAGCTTCCTGGCGATGATCGCGATTGTTTTTGTCATACCGACCTTGCGCAAGTACCGGATCTTCCGCCGCTTCGCGCGGCCGGACTGGAGCAAGTTCGCCGAACTGTTTCGCCTCGGCATGCCAATCGGGCTGACCATGATCTTCGAGGCTTCGCTGTTCAACACGGCGACGCTCCTGATGGGTACCTTCGGCACTGCGTCGGTCGCCGCGCACATGATCGCGCTCAATCTCGCCTCGATCACCTTCATGGTGCCGCTCGGCGTCGCCATGGCCTCGACGGTGCGCGTCGGGCTGGCAGCTGGAGCGGGCGACCTCGTGGGCGTGCGACGCGCAGGCAGTTCGGCGCTTGCTGTCTCGACTGCCTTCATGAGCGTCAGCGCTTTGGTGATCCTGGTTTTCCGCGACCAGATCGCCGGGCTCTACATCGCTCAGACAGCCGCCAACGCCGACGCCCTCGCTTTGGCCGCGGTCTTCCTTCAGGTGGCGGCAGCATTCCAGATCTTCGACGGTATCCAGGTTACCGCCGCGTTAAGCTTGCGCGGCCTCAAGGACGCCCAGATGCCGATGTGGATCGCCGGGGCCAGCTATTGGTTGGCCGGCTTCCCGCTCTGCTACGGCTTGGGTTTCGGGCTGGCCATGAAGGGCCTGGGCGTGTGGATCGGCCTTGCTTTTGCCTTATTTGTGGCAGCCCTTTGCATGTGTTTGCGTTTTTACCATCTCGCGCGCGAACGATAGTCTTGGCATGGCCGAAAGCCGCGCTAGACTGATGGGGTTGCTGGGGAGTCTCTCATGCGGCGTTGGGTCATGAGCGGTGTCGGGTGTGTCGCGGTGCTGAGCGCGGCGGTGGCGTCGCCGGCTATTTCCAATGAATTGATGCTGCCGCTCGCCGGCACGATCACAGGTTATGCGCCGCCCAGCGAGCAGGGCGGTGCGGTGCCCAGCGTGGCGCGCGGCCAGGCGCTCGGCATTGCCTGCGCCGATATCCGCAGTCCCGGCGCCGAGGTGCAGGTCGTCATGCAGATCGCCCATGTCATGGGCGAGACCGCGACGGGCTACGACGCCGTGCTCGCGACCGAGCAAAAACTCGGCGACGGCACGGTGCATGTCCGCATCCCCGATGTGCCAGGCATTTCCCAGCACACCGTCAACGTCAAAGTCTACGTGACGGATTCCACCGGCACGCACAGCTGCGACGGCGGCCGCGTGCGGATCGTCTAGAGCGCAATCCGGCGAAGTGTGAAGCGGTTCGCCGCAAGATTGCGCGACAAGCAAAGGTTCTAAAGCAGCCAGACCGTTCCAAGAACCCCGAGCGCGCCAGCCGCAACGATCCAAAGCGCAATGCGCAGATGTTGCGTGCGATCGAGCTGCGCTTCAGCAATCTGGCGCGCGGTGTCGGGATGCAACCGCAACCCGCCGCTGGCGAGCATCGCCGAAACGGTCTCGGCATTGCGCAATAATTGCGGCAGGTGCTGCGCCACGCGCCCCAGCGCCCCCATCCCTTCCGCCGCCTCGCGCAGGCGCGCCTCAGGCCCCATGCGGTCGAGCATCCAGCGTTCGACCACCGGTCGCGACGCCGCCCAGATGTCGAAATCGGGATCGAGGCCGCGCGCCACGCCTTCCACCACCACCATCGTCTTCTGCAGCAGCAGCAGTTGCGGCTGGGCCACCATGTCGAAGCGCCGCGTCGTCTCGAACAATTGCTGCAACAGCCTCGCCATCGAAACCTCGCGCGCCGGACGGCCGAAGATCGGCTCGCCGACGGCCCTGAGCGCCTGGGCGAAGGTTTCGATCGGATGATGGAGCGGCACGAAGCCCGAGTCGTAATGCACCTGGGCCACGCGCATGTAATCGCGCGCCAGAAATCCTGCAAGCGTCTCCGCCATGAAGCGGCGCATCGGCGCATCGAGCCGCCCCATGATGCCGAAATCGACGGCGACCAGGCGTCCTTCACCGTCCACAAACAGGTTTCCGGGATGCAGATCGGCGTGGAAGAAGCCTTCGCGCAGCGCCTGGATGAGAAAACTGCGCATCAGCGTCAGCGCCAGCTCCTTGGGGTCACGCCCGGCGGCGCGCAGCGCATCGAGATCGCGCAGCGGCACGCCCTCGATCCACTCGGTCGTCAGCACGCGCTCGGCGGTGCGGGTCCAGTCGATAGCTGGGACGCGGAAATCCCGTTCATTCTGCGTGCGCTCGGCGAGCTCCGAAGCCGCCGCCGCCTCCATCCTGAGATCGAGTTCGAGCGCCGTGGACTGGGCCAGCGTATCGATCAGCTCCGTCACGCGCAGCCGCCGCGCCTCGGGCGAGAACCGCTCGGCCAGCCGCGCCGCATATGCCAACGCCGAAAGATCGCGGGCGAATTCGGCTTCGATGCCGGGGCGCAGCACTTTGACCGCGACGCGGCGCGGCGGAATTTCTGTCGTCGTTGCCTCGTGCACCTGAGCGATCGAGGCCGCGGCCACCGGCTCCCCGAAGCTGGAGAACATGTCCTCCAACGGCCGTCCAAGCGACGCCGCGACCGTGGCGCGCGCCTCTACCGTCGGGAACGGTGGTAAGCGATCCTGCAAGCCTTCCAGCGCCGTGGCGATTTCGACACCGACGAGGTCGGGGCGCGTTGCCAGCACTTGCCCCAGCTTGATGTGCGCCGGCCCGAGACTCTCCAGCGCACGCGCCAGCCGCTCGCCCGGCTTGCCCTTGGCGCGCCGCGCGCCCACCAGCCGGCGCAGCAGCTTCAGCGGCGCGGGAATGGCTGCCGCATATTCGCGCGGGATCAGCGCGTCGTGGCGGCCGAGCGCACGGGCGATTTTCCAGAGCCGGAAGAAATTGGAAACCGAGCCTGCCATCTCAAATTTTCCACGCCGAATGGATGGCCGCGATGCCGCCGGTGAGATTGCGGAACTGGACGCGCGCGAGACCCGCTTCCTCGATCATCCTGGCGAATTTCGCCTGCGGCGGGAAGCGCCGGATGCTTTCCACCAGATAGCGATAGGCCTCACCGTCGCCCGCCACAATCTGCCCCAGCGCCGGCAGCACGTTGAAGGAGAATTGGTCGTAGAGAAAATCCAGGCCCGGCGCCTTCACTTGCGAGAATTCGAGACAAAGAAAGCGCCCGCCCGGCTTGAGCACGCGCCGCGCTTCGCCGAGCGCTTTATCGATATGCGTGACGTTGCGAATGCCGAAGGCGATGGTGTATGCGTCGAATTCCGCATCGGGAAACGGCAACGCCTCCGCATTGCCCGCGATCCAGCTGATGGCGCCCTCGCCCTTCGCCCGGCGAACGCCCTCGGCCAGCATGTCGGGATTGATATCGCAGACAGTGATCTCGGCGCCGCGCGCCGCGCGCGCGATCCGCAGCGCGATGTCGCCGGTGCCTCCTGCCACGTCGAGCACATGCCAGCCGGGCTGCGGGTTCAGCTGATCGACCATGGCGTCTTTCCAGAGGCGATGGACACCCGCGCTCATCAGATCGTTCATCAGGTCGTAGTTGCGCGCGACAGAGGAGAACACCTCGCCGACCAGGACCTGCTTCTTGTCCTCGGGCACGTCGCGGAAACCGAAGGAGGCGGTATGATGGGGGTCGCTCGACATGGCGCGACCATACTGTATGTCGTCCCCCGAGATAAGGATTAACGGATGCCAGAATTACCCGAAGTCGAAACCGTGCGGATGGGGCTTTTGCCTGCGCTGGAGGGCCACAGGTTCACCAAGGTGGAATTGCGGCGCGGCGATTTGCGCGTGGTCTTCCCCAAGGATTTCGTCAAGCGGCTCACCGGGCGGCGGGTCGTGCGGCTGCGGCGGCGGGCGAAGTATCTCCTGGCCGACCTCGACCGCGGCGAGACGCTGGTGATCCATCTCGGCATGAGCGGGCGGCTGAGTATCGGCGCCGATGGCCACGGCAAGCACGATCATGTGGTGATGGAGACCGATGCGCCCGCGCGGGTCGTCTTTACCGACCATCGCCGCTTTGGACTGATGACGCTGGTCGAAACGGCAAAAATAGACGGCGACAGCCTGTTCAACGGGCTTGGCGTCGAGCCGCTCTCAAGCGAATTCGACGCGGCTTATCTCACGCGAGTTCTTAAGGGCAAAAAGACCCCAATCAAATCGGCGCTGCTCGATCAGCGGGTGATCGCGGGGCTGGGCAACATCTATGTCTGCGAGGCGCTGTTCCGCGCCGGGATTTCGCCCCGGCGACTCGCAATGAAGGTAAAAAGGTTCGCGGCACTCGCCACGGCAATCAAGGCCGTGCTGCGCGACGCCATCAAAGCCGGCGGTTCCTCGCTGCGTGACTACAAGAAGGCCGACGGCGAACTGGGCTATTTCCAGCACCATTTCGCCGTCTATGACCGCGCGGGCGAGCCGTGCCCGAAGAAGGGCTGCGGCGGCACCGTCAGGCGCCTCGTACAAGCGGGCCGCTCGACCTTCTATTGCCCAAAGTGCCAGAGATAACCGGCGTCGATCCTACTTGCCGTGAATTTCCGGCAGCGCCTTGCCGGTTTCGAGCAGCGACTTAAGTCCCGACAGGACCTTTGGCCAGCCGCCAGACACCGCCTTCAGGAACTGCGAATTCTCGCGGTCGATCGTGTGAGTCACTGTCAGCTTCACCGTGTCGCCTTCGGGGGCGAGTTCCATCACGCAGCGCGAATAGCCTTCTTCCTTCAGCTCGGGCTTGAACTCGTTGCGCCATTTTACAACGTAACGGCGAGGCGGATCGCATTCCAACACTTCGCCAGTGTCGTAGATCTTGCCTTCCGAGCCGACCAGTTTCCATTCGGCGCCCACTTGCCACGTCGTCTCCTGTGCAATGCCGAACCAGAATTGACGCGTAAATTGCGGCGTGGTCAGCGCCTCCCACAATTTTGCGGGCGTGGTGCGGATGTAGGTCACGTACACGAAGCTGCTCATTTGTCTTCCCTTTCAAGTTTTTGTTTCAGGTTGGCGAGCGCGTCCAACCGCCCGCGTTCGAACTTGCCGATCCACCGCTCGGCGATCTCATGGATAGGAACGGGGTTGATGAAATGCAGCTTCTCGCGGCCGCGCCTCTGCGTCGCCACCAGGTTGGCCTCTTCCAACAACACCAAATGCTTGGTCACCGCCTGGCGGCTCATTTTTGTCTCCGCGCATAAAGCGCCCAGCGTTTGCCCGTTCCTGGCAAAGAGGCGATCCAGCAATTGCCGCCTCGTCGGGTCGGCCAGGGCCTTAAAGACCGCATCCATGTCCATAGGTGTAATATGCAACTAATTGGTTGCATGTCAAGTCGTGCGATAATGGCCGCGCCATGAGCAAGATTCGCATCACCGCGCATATCGCGATCGACGACAACGAGCTTGAAGAGAGCTTCGTGCTGGCGTCGGGGCCCGGCGGACAGAACGTCAACAAGGTCTCGAGCGCGGTGCAGTTGCGCTTCAACGTGGCGCTGTCGCCCTCGCTAACGGAGCCGGTGCGCTACCGCCTGATGAAGCTGGCTGGCGGCAGGATGACTAAGGACGGCGTCTTGGTGCTCACCGCGCGGCAATTCCGCGACCAAGTCCGCAATCGCGCCGAGGTTCGCGCGCGGCTCGCGGCCCTGATCCGCGCCGCCGCCACGCCGCCGAAGAAGCGCCGCCCTACCAATCCGCCGCGCGCCGCCAAGGAAAACCGATTGCAGCACAAAAAGAAACATGCGGAACTGAAGCGCGCGCGCTCGAAGCCGCGCGACGAGTGATTTGAGAGAAATCAGATGGATCCGCAGAACATCCTTGTGAAGACCGAAGGCGCCGTCGGCGTCATTACACTCAACCGGCCCAAGGCGCTGAACGCGCTTAATCAAGAGCTGCTGGGGGAACTGGCGGACGCGCTGGAAAGCTTCGACGCCGATACCGCGGTGCGCGCCATCATCATCACCGGATCGGAGCGGGCCTTTGCCGCGGGCGCCGACATCAAGGAAATGGCCGCGATGTCCTATATGGACATGTACATAGCCAATTTCTTCGTGACCGCGTCCGAGCGCATCACTGCCATCCGCAAGCCCATGATCGCGGCGGTCTCGGGCTACGCTCTGGGCGGCGGCTGCGAGCTGGCCATGATGTGCGATTTCATCATCGCCGCCGATACCGCCAAGTTCGGCCAGCCGGAAGTTACGCTGGGGGTCATCCCGGGCATGGGCGGCAGCCAGCGTCTCACGCGCTTGGTGGGAAAATCCAAGGCGATGGACATGTTCCTGACGGGCCGCTCGATGGACGCGGTGGAGGCCGAACGCGCCGGGCTCGTGGCCCGCGTGGTGCCTGCGGCCGAGCTGATAGCAGAGGCGATGAAAGTCGCGGCCAAGATCGCCGAATATTCCCTGCCCGTCCTGATGATGACCAAGGAAACCGTGAACCGAGCCTACGAGACGATGCTGGCCGAGGGCATCCGGATCGAGCAGCGGATGTTCCACGCCACCTTCGCGACCGAGGACCAGAAGGAGGGCATGGCCGCCTTCGCGGAAAAGCGAAAGCCCGAATTCAAGGACCGCTGAGCGTTACAGCGGCTTCCTGGCAAAGAAGCAGCGTCCCGGCAGAACCCATAGGAAGATCGGCCCGGAAGCACTCACGTCCACCCCGCCCAGGCGCCGTAGCACCGTCGCGTAGCGGAACGGATGGAAGATGTCGAAGATCGCCAACCGGCCGCCAGGTTTCAACACGCGCATGATCTCCTTCAGGGCTAGATCACGCCCGGCGCGGGTCGGAATATTGTGTATGGCGGTCATCGACAGGATCACATCGAAGCTGCCGTCCGCGTATGGCAAGGCGCACATGTCGCCGGTATCGATCACGACCTTGTCCGCGACGCCTTCGAGAGCCGCGTTCGCCAACGCCGCGGCGGCTGAATTCGCGCTGAGATCCTTGGCACTCCACAGGTCGATGCCCGTGGCTTTTCCGGACGTCAGCCGTTTGGCCGCACCAATCAGGGCCAAACCTCGACCACATCCGACGTCGAGGACATGCTCATTGCCCTTGAGCGCGACGGCATCCAAGAGACGGTCGCGAACTCGGAACTTGCCCACCTTGCTCGCCCAGATCATCAGTAGCGAAAACGCGAAAAAGGCTCCTGCTATCCAGAGAAGCGGCCGCGACAGTGCGCTGCCCGGCCCAATGCCGGTTTGCTGCTTCAAGAATGAGCTTCCCAGCCCAACTAGAAGCGCGAGAACGCCGAATAGGGCCAGCTTGCGCACTTCGCCCGGTGCGTCGATGCCGTAGTTTGCCCGCCGCGCCATTTTCATTCCCCGATCACGCCCAAACGCCAGTACGGCGTCTTGGCAGTCCACACCACGTTGACCCTGGCCTTGGCGCGGGTTATACGCGCCGCCTCTTTAGAACCTACAGGACAAGCCATGCCCAATATCGCCTCCGCCAAGAAGCGCGTGCGCACCCAAGCCAAGCGGGCCCTCATCAACCATTCGCGCATGACCCGCATCCGCGGTCTGGTGCGCAAGGTCGAAGAGGCCCTGGTGGCCGGCGACCATAAGGCCGCCATCGCGGCGCTCAAGGCGGCAGAGCCGGAAATCATGCGCGGCGTCTCCAAGGGCGTCGTCCACAAAAATACCGGTTCCCGCAAGGTTTCGCGCCTTACCAAGCGCGTGGCGAAGCTCGGCAAATAAGATTAGTTCTCTGGATTCTTTACGGAATCTGGTTCTGGAAGGGTCCGAAGCTGTTTCGGACCCTTTTTTGTTTGTCCGTAGACTGACAAACCAGAGCGGCAAAATTGTGCGGCGCGACAGGTGACGTGGTTAAAATTAGACTTGTCACGTAAGTGCCTGATTCGGTATGGTTAGTGACTGTCAGTCGATTTTCCGTATGGAGATCATAGAGTTAGTACGGGTACGGATGAAAATTATTCGACACAAAAGCGTCATGTTCCTCTGTTGTTCTCTTGCGGGCGAATCGAAACTGCGTTTATGGTTAGCGGGTAGTGACGGAACGAGAACAAAGATATGGCTCAGAAAATAAACAATAGGCCAACAATATTCATAAGTTCTCAGAGTCCGTTTCGGGCGAGTATTAAGTCTAAGCCGTAGTGAATTCCTAAAAAAACGAGTTCGGCGCGCGGGCGGATGCTCGCGGCAATGAGCTTTGCAGCGGGGTTGTGCCATGGGGGCAGGGATCATTTCTTCTGGATTTGCGGCAGCGCGGGCCAAACCTGGCTCCAGCGTGGCCAAAACCGAACGGACGGGGGGCCACCGGCCTTCCGAGGCAACGAACATGGGAGAAACGCAAATGCGACGAGGCGGGGCGCTGCAGGGGCGGCGCGCAGGAGGTCTATAGACCGGGCAAACGACGCGTCCGGACTGACAACAACCAAAAAGCTTGCCGTGCCGCAGGGGCGGACAAGCAGCGGGTGGCGGATATGGGACAATTCACGAATAAGAAAATGCCAGTGGACTGGTTTGCGGTGTGGGCCGGCGTGCGCGAAAGGCTGCGCCGCGAGTTGGGCGATCCGGTGTTCGAGATCTGGATCGGGCCACTGACCCTCGAGGGTGTCGACGGGGACGAATTGCGCATCGGCGCGGCCAAGCCATTCGTCCGCAATTGGGTCGCCAATCATTACACCGCGCGCATCGAGCGCGCCTTTAACGCCGAGGGCACCGAGCCGGCGTCGCTGACGATCGTCGTCGCGGCCAATCCGCCCGCCGTCGCCACTGCGGTCTCCAAGGAACCCGTGCGCGTCGAGCCGCAGCCGGCGCCTGGTTCCTATCTGCCCCGTGGCGGCGAGACGGAAGACGGCGTCGCGCCGAAGGGCCTGTGGACGCGCATGCTGCATCCCCAGCAGACCTTCGACAGCTTCATCCCCGGCGCCTCGAACGAGTTCGGCCACAGCGCGGCGCGGGCGTTCGCCGAAGGGCGCGGCGAGCCGTCGCTGCTCTACATCCATGGCGGCTTCGGCTTCGGCAAGACGCATCTGTTGAATGCCGCCGCGCTCGAATTCAGAAAGCGCGGCAAACGCGTGCTGTTCCTGCGCGCCGAGGATTTCATGCGCCATTTCCTGGGCGCCCTGTACCGCAAGGACACCCTCGCCTTCAAAGAGGAACTGCGCAGCGCCGACGTGATGATCATCGATGATCTGCAGCACATCTGCCGCTCCACCGCGACGGCCTCCGAGTTCCTCTACACGGTCAACGCCTTTGCCGATCTGCGCCGCCGCGTCGTGATCGCCGCCGATCGCGGACCGGGCGCGCTGGAAGGCCTTGGCGCCGACATCAAGTCGCGCATGACCGGCGGGCTGGTGATCGAGCTCGACAAGCCCGACCGCGAAACGCGCCTCGCGATCCTTAAGTCGCGCGCCACCGAGTTCATGCGGCTGCGCCCCGAAGTCATTCTTCCCGACTTCGTCTTCGACCGCATCGCCGACATCGAGGACGCCAGCCCGCGCGAGATGATCGCGGTGCTGACCAAGCTGATGACCTATGCCGACCTGACCAAGAAGCCGGTGACGCCGGAGATGGCCGAGGAAGCCGTGGGCCTGCGCAGTGCGCCGGGCGCCAAAACCTCCATCGAGGACATCCAGCGCAAGACCGCCGAGTTCTACAAGCTCGACGTCAAGGACTTCTACTCGCCGCAGCGCGCGCGGCGCGTGGCGCGGCCGCGCCAGGTGGCGATGTATCTCTCGCGCAAACTGACGAGCCGCTCGCTGCCCGAGATCGGCCGGCGCTTCGGCGGACGCGACCACACCAC
>Ga0265340_10000106_pt1 | contig 41106 bp, 33 predicted proteins | sample 4CB225metaG_FD_202082 | JGI IMG/M metagenome (GOLD analysis project Ga0265340, IMG submission 202082) | Rhizosphere microbial communities from Carex aquatilis grown in University of Washington, Seatle, WA, United States - 4-CB2-25 metaG | ecosystem: Host-associated > Plants > Roots >...
GGGTACCGTTGCATCCGAGGGCTACACTGCTATTGGCCGCGTTCGCGGTTGCGTGCTCGGGTCGAGACCGCACATCCACCTCTAACCGGGCCAACGCGGCCGAGCGCCCGTATCACTCCGTTTCGAACCTTCCGGCGCACCGCGCGCAAAGGTGGGTCGTCGTTGTGCCCCTGGGGACCACAGCTCGGTTCCAGGTTGGCGAGCTCCGTGCCGCGGATCTTCCGCTCCCTCAGTCGTCGCCTTGGAAATGCCGCATCGACCACGCAAGCACGGAGACTCTCGCAGGGTACGGCGCCGTCACTCGTTCATTTGCGTGCTCAAACGATGACTGGCGGTCCAGCGTCGAGGCCACCGCCGGCTACTGCGCGACGGAGGGTGGCTGCAAGCTGAATGACTCTGACGTCGTATTGGGCCTTCAGGCGTCAGCTCCGTTCGCCTCGGTCGACCTTCTTGTGGGGGCTCGGGCCCAGATTGCGGACGCCGAATACCCAGAGCTGCCATGAGCGGGCGAAGCTGCGATGATCGAGGTTCACACATTTGCGGGAAGGCGACGCCGATGACCAGAGACGCACGAACAGCAAGGCCGCAGCGCCCGCGCACCGGCACCGTCGAGCCCTTCACGCGCGCCGATGGCACCGTTTACTACCGCGGCAAAGTGCGCTTAGCCGACGGCTCACGCGAACGCGTCGACGTCGACCAGCCGCACTGTTTTGACGAGGACGCAGCGCGCGCGTTCGTCCGCGAGATTCAAGCGCAAGAGGACATGCACGGTCGTCTCCTCGCCCGCAAACGCGGCTTGCCTTCGCCCGTGGCCTCGGAAACGGTGCGTGAGTGGTGCGACCGCTGGCTGGAGTGGCGCACTGGCCGTGGTCTATCGACAACGCCGCATGACAGGGGACGGCTTGCAAATTACGTCCTCCCAATCCTCGGCCCGCTGCCCACGCACGCGGTGACGCGCGATGACGTGGAGCGCGTCGTCGAAGAGCTCGATCGACGCATCGCCCTCCCGCCCGACCACACGGATCGCATGTCGTGGAAGACGGCGAGCAATGTTTGGGTGCTCGTCTCGAAGATGTTCAAGGATGCCGTGGGCGCAAAACAGCGCGACTTGCGCGTTCGTAGCGACAACCCCGCCGCAGGCGTGGCCCCGCCGGAGCACGGCGACCGCAAGGCAAAGGTGTACCTCTACCCGAGCGAATTCGAGCGCCTTATCTCCTGCGCAGCCATCGCCCCGCCCTTCCGAATCATGTACGCCGTCGCCGTCTACACGTACGCGCGCGCTGGTGAGCTGGAAGCGCTGACGTGGGGCGACGTCGATCTGGAGCACGGAGTGATTCAGATCAACAAGGCGATCGATCGTGAAACGGGCGAAGTGAAGTCGACGAAGAGTGGCGAGACGCGCCGGATCCCGATCGAGGCCGAGCTCCGACCACTACTCGAGCTACTCTACGAAGCCCGCAGCGGCGACCGCGTTCTCTGGATGCCAGACAACGAAGACCGGGCCTCGATGCTTCGCCAACATCTTGAACTAGCGGACGTGACGCGGTCCGACCTTTTCGCCGACAACGAACGTCAGAAGCACATCACCTTCCACGATCTACGCGCCACCGGGATTACTTGGATGGCGGTCCGGGGCGATGACCCGCTGCGTATCAAGCAGCGCGCTGGGCACGCATCGTTCTCCACGACGGAGATGTACATCCGGGAGGCAGAGAACTTGGCGGCAGGGTTCGGCGAGGTCTTCCCGACGCTCCCTCGCGAGCTGGTTGCGGTCACTGAACGGCCGGGGCTGCGGTCCAAGGAGCGGTCCAAGCTGGGGGCGCCGTCTGCAGCAACTAGCGAGAACGATTCGGTTTCCTGTCGTGGAGCAACGGGGGATCGAACCCCGGACCTCCGCATTGCGAACGCGGCGCTCTCCCAGCTGAGCTATTGCCCCGGGACCATCGTCGGCGGACACCTTTTTTTCGGGGGGAAGGGGCCCGGCAACGGCCGCGCACCATACGCCGAGGACCCCCGAAGTCAAGCATTGAGGCGCCGTCTCCCCCCCATCCATCCACCAACCCTCGCCCCATCGATTCACTATCGATAGCCGGAGACGAGCGATCGCGCGAGGAGCCCCCAGCCGCCAGTGGTGACGAAAAGCAAGAGCTTGAATGGGAGGCTAACCTGCGAAGGGCTCATCATTTGCATGCCGAGCGCCAGGAGCAGGTTCGAAACCACAAGGTCGATGACGAGGAACGGGAGGTAGATCAAAAAGCCGATCGCGAAGGCTTCGCCGAGCTCGGTCACAACGAACGCAGGGACGAGCACGGTCAGGTCGTCGGCAGCCACCGACGCTCGGGCTTCCGGGGCGCGCGAATTTCGGGCCACTTCGAAGAAACGCGCGCGCTCGACGTCACTCGCGTTCGCCTTGAGAAAATCGCGCATCGGCTCGCGTACGGCCTCCACGCCACGCTGTACGAGCCCCGCGGTGTCTCCCCCCTTGCCGGTCAAGAGCGGCCCCGCGCGCGCCACGATCTTGTCGCTCACCGGAGCCATCGCGATGAGGGTGAGCGCGCCGGCGAGCGCCATCACGACCGTATTCGAGGGAACCCCTTGGGCGCCGATCGCGCTTCGCACGATTTGCAGCACCGTCGCGATCTTCACGAACGCGGTGACGGTCATGAACGCAAACGGCAAAAGAGAGATGATCGCGAGCGCCACGACGAGGACGATCGGACGCGAGAGGAGATCGTCGGCTCCGGCCATTTACTCCGTCTCCCGCGATGGTTGCCGGGCCGCTCCGTGTCCTGGGGCGCGGGAGAGAGCGCGCGCCAGTGCTTCGGTGAAGGTCGCGCTTTTGGTCGCCGTGTTCGGTAGCTCGCTCGCCGGAATCTCGCCGAGCTTCGTGAAGCCGCCTTCGCCGACCCCGACGACGAACAGCTGGGCTCCGACTTTTACGAGGTAGATGGACCTGCGACCGTCGAGGGGAAGGTGACCGCGGAGCTCGATCGGCCCGCTTGGCCTGCCCACGCCCAGCCGGCGTGCGCCCCAGAGAACGAGAAAAGCCATCGCGCAGACTGCGAGAAGCGTGGCCAGGGTCTCGATGAGGTATCCAGTGTAGGATGGCACCGTCACGCCTCGGGCGGCCGACTGTACCGCGGATTGGTCGCGTACGCAGGCGGCGGTCGGGGCCGCGACCAACCCCGCGAAGGCGCCCGGGTTTCGCGCGCGACAGGTTGACGAGCCGGCCGCAGCCGTCTAAACGCGGCGCTGAACCAAGTGCCTCTCGTCGTCCAGAAGTTCGGCGGAACGTCGGTCGGTTCGATCGACCGCATCCGCAACGTCGCTCGCCGCGCCCTCGCCGCGCAACGCGCCGGCAACCGCGTCGTGCTCATCGTCAGCGCCATGAGCGGCGAGACCAACCGTTTGCTGGGGCTCGCGCACCAGGTGGCCGACGTTCCCGATGCCCGCGAGATGGACGCGATCGCCGCCACGGGCGAGCAGGTGTGCGCGGCGCTGACGGCGATGGCGATCCACGCCGAAGGCGGGAGCGCCCGGTCCCTGCTGGGCCATCAGGTGCGGATTCTGACGAACAACGCCTTCACCAAGGCGCGAATCAAGGCCATCGACGCGTCGAAGATAGGCGACAGCCTCGACCGCGGAGAGATCGCCGTCGTCGCGGGGTTCCAAGGGGTCGACGAGCACGGCAACATCACGACGCTCGGGCGCGGCGGGTCCGATACGAGCGCTGTGGCGGTTGCAGCGGCGATTGGGGCCGACGAGTGCGAGATCTACACAGACGTCGACGGCGTCTACACGACCGACCCGAACGTGTGCCCGTCCGCACGGAAGATCGACCGCATCTCGTACGAGGAGATGCTCGAACTCGCCTCGCTCGGTGCGAAGGTGCTCCAAATCCGCAGCGTGGAGATTGCCATGAAGTACAATGTCCCCGTTCACGTGCGAAGCTCGTTCAACGATCAACCGGGGACCCTCGTCACCAAAGAGGACGCGGCCCTCGAAGGGGTGGTCGTCAGCGGCGTCGCCTACGACAAAGGCGAGGCGCGCGTTCACGTGGTCGGGGTCGACGACAAGCCGGGCGTCGCTGCAGAGCTCTTCGAAAAGATCGCCGAGAAGAACATCTCGGTCGACATGATCGTGCAAAACGTGACGACCGATGCGAACTCGCGCGCCTCGATCACGTTCACTCTCGCGAAGACCGATCTCGTCCGGGCGAAGCCGTGGATCGAGACCGTGGCGAAGAGCCTCGGCGCTCGGGAAGTCCACTACGACGAGGATGTCGTCAAAGTGTCGGTCGTCGGGCTCGGGATGCGGTCGCATGCGGGAACCGCCGCGAAGATGTTCCGGATCCTCGCGAACGAAGGGATCAACATTCAGGCGATCGCTACGAGCGAGATCAAAGTTAGCTGCCTCGTCGCCGCGAAGTACACGGAGCTTGCCGTGCGGGCGCTCCACGACGGTCTCGGCCTGGCGACCCGGTGAACCTCACCACCCCCAGGTGTACTCGAAGCGCGCGAACACTTGCGTGAAGCTCGGGTACGTGGAGATGTCGGTCACGAAGAAGTGCTGGCGGAAGGCCACTCCCGCAGCCCAGCTCCGGTCGAAGCGATAGTCGAGGCCGAGCGCCGTCGCCAAGCCCGGAAGAATCCTCGTTCCCGAGATCGTACCGGCCGTGAGCGCGTACCCGCCCGCGAGCACGCCTCCGTACGGCACCCATTGCCCGACGTCGAGCACGTATCCGATTCCGAGGTCGACGTCCGCGACGCTTCCGGGCCGCGTCCGCGGCGTGGCGGCGCTCCGCAGCTTCTCGCCGGGCGCCACCACCGACCATGCGCCCTCGGCCATCAGGTTGACGGCGTCGCTGAGGCCATACGTCCAGTGCACGCCGGCGCCGCCGCCCAAGTCCGTCTTGTCGCTCATGACGAGCAGCGCGCCGCCAAGGTCTACGCCGAGGTGATGCTCTCGTTCGACGGCGCCGGCACGCGATGTCAGCGCAAGAGCCGCGACCGCGATTGCGGCGGCGGCTGATCTCATTTGGCCTCGGTGAGCGCTCGCTCGATGAGCTTGCGAAATTTCGGGTACGGCTGCGCTCCGCTGAGAAAGTACCCGCTGTTCGCGCCGGCCGCCGCGATGACGAAAGCGGGTGTCCCGCCTATGTCCATCGCGGCCGCCGCCTCTTCGTCGGCGTCGATCTGCCCCTGGTGAGCGCCGCCGTCGAGAGCCGCTTTCCACTTGCCCATGTCGAGCCCGACGCCTCGCGCATACCCATCGAGATCCTCGCGCTTCAGATCGGTTTGGTGGGCGAAAAGCTCGTCGTGGATCCCCCAGAACGCGCGCTCTCCCTTCTGCGCCAGCGCCTCGCGCGCAGCCCGCGCCGCAAGGGGCGCATCGGCATGGATTGACAGCGGCAAGTCGTGCCAAACGATCTTCACTCTCGCGCCGTACTCCCGCGCCACTCGATCCAACACCGGTTGGACGCGCTTGCAGAACGGGCACTGAAAATCGCTCCACTCGTGCACCGTCACCTTCGCCGCCGCGCTCCCGCGCGCAGGATCGCCTGCGGGCAGCGGAGTGGGCAGCGCTTTCTTTTCCGGCTCGATCGCCCCCTTGCCGTCTCGCAAAAGCGCCTCGTAGAGGCCCTCCGGCTTCGTTCCGGCAGCGAGCAACCCCTGGGCCCGCCGTACCTCCTCGTCGATGACCTCCTCGAACTTCTCCTTCGGTTGAGCGCCGGCGAGGCGCCGGCCGTTGACAAAGAAGTGGGGGGTACCGCTTGCCTCGAAGTCTTCCGCGAGGTCGATATCGTCGTCGATGCTCCGGTGGCGCAGCCGGTTGGCGATGGCCGCTTTCACCGACTCGGCCCGGGCGCCGAAACCCGCCGCCAATTGTGCGAGCGCGTCGTCGCTCAAGTCGGCCGACCCGGCGAGCAGCTCGTCGTGCATCGACCAGAACGCCGCGTCCCCCTTCTCCGCCCGCACTTCGAGAGCCGCCTCCGCCGCCGGCTCGGCGCGCGAATGAAACGGGAGCGGATTGTCCTTGAACACGACCCTAAGCTTGTCGCCGTACTCTTCGCGCAGCGCCCTCACGGTCGCCTCGGCGCGGATGCAGAACGGACATTCGTAGTCGGCGAACTCGATCAGGGTCACCAGCGCGGCGGCCGGACCCCGTGCCGGGCTGTTGCCGAGCGGCACCTTGTAGACGGTCTTCGACTCGCCGCCGTCGTCGTCGGTCTTCTCCGGCTCTCGCGCGCGGTTGTCGTGCGTGAGGTCCACGTACACGCGTTCGCGAGGCGTGCCCGCCGCGATCTTGGTCTCTGCCAGCCGAACTTGCTCGTCGATCGCGTTCCGGAAAGTGGGGAACGGCAACGCCCCCGCGAGCGGCAGGCCGTTGACGAAGAACGTTGGCGTGCCCAAGACGCCGAGCTCCTTGGCTTCATTCATGTCTTTGGCAACGGCGCCGGCCCATGTGTGGCTTGCCAGGCCTGCCCGGAAGGCTGCGCCGTCGACGACCCCCGCATCCTTCGCCCATTGCTCATAGGCCTGCGGGCCAAGGGAGTGCGAGCCGCGAAGCGCGGCGTCGTGAAACTTCCAAAACGAATCCGCGCCAGCAATCGCGAAGACCCCCGCCGCTGCCTCCGCTGCCGGTGAAGCGTTCGGGTGAAAAGGCAGCGGGCTGTTCTTCCAGACGATGCGGACGGTGTCCGGACCGTACATCTCCAGGATTTCCGCCAGTGTCGCCTCCGCGCGAGCGCAGAACGGGCACTCGAAGTCGGCGAACTCGACGATCGTCACGAGCGCCGTTCGGCTGCCCCGCGACGGGTTGGTGAGCGAGATCGGCACGGCGGCGTCTTCCTCGCTCGGCGCCTGCGTTCCATCGGCGGCCGCGGTGGCGCGGGCGCGAGACGTCGGCGGCGCCAGGCTCGGCGCCGGCGCCGCCGCGCCGCATGCCCACGAGGCAAGGCAGATGCACGTGAGGGCTGCGCGTACGCTCATCGGCGCTCCCGATCGGGCAGCAGCGCCCTTCCCCGCGCGATCCTCGCGCGCGGGGAAAGGGACGCTATGTGCCTCATTCTTTGCGTTTCGGGCTGCGTTTCACTTGGCTTCGGACAACGCTCGCTCGATGAGCTTGCGGAACTTCCCGTAGCTCTCGGCGCCGTTGATGAAATAGCCTTGGCTGGCGTTGCCGGGCACGATGATGAACGCCGGCGTACCGCTGATGCCGTTGTCGTTCCCTGCCTTCTTGTCGGCTTCGATCTCGGCGGTGTGCGTGCTGCCGTCCAGGGCGGCCTTCCACTTGTCCGAGTCGAGGTTCAGTTCCTTGGCGTATCCGTCGAGGTCGTCCCTCTTTATCTTCTGCTGATTGGCGAACATCTTGTCGTGCATCGACCAGAGGGCCCTTCTGCTTGAATGCCTCACGGGCCGCTTGAGCGGCGAGGGGCGCGTCCGGATGCATGGGGAGGGGCATGTCGTGCCATACGAACTTGATCTTGTCGCCGTACTCCTTCATCACCTGAGACACCGTGGGCTCCACTCGACCGCAGTACGGGCACTGGAAATCGCTCCATTCGTGAATGGTGACTTTGGCGCTCATGTTGCCGCGGGCTGGATCGTTGCTCGGCAACTCCTTCGGCACGTCTTTCTTTGCAGGCTCCGGAGGGCCCTTTCCGTCCTTGGTCAACACCTCGTAGACCTCGCTCGGCTTGGTTCCCTTCGCGATGGCATCCTGCGCTTTCTTGATCTCTTCGTCGATGATCGCGTCGAATTTCTCCTCCGGCTGGGCGCCGACCAAGCGCCGGCCGTTGACGAAGAAGTGGGGCGTTCCGTTCGCCTGGAAATCCTCGGCGAGGTCCGAGTCCGCATCGAGCGACTTCTTGTAGGTGTGATCGGCGATCGCCTTCTTGGCTTTGTCGGTGTTGCCGCCGGCGGCACCGGCCGCCTTGATGATCGCTTCGTCGGAGAGATCCTTCTGGTTTTCGAACAGCTTGTCGTGGACGTCCCAGAACCCCTTGTCGCCTTTCTCGGCTCGGACCGTCATCGCGACCTCAGCAGCCGGCTCGGCGCGGGGGTGGAACGGTAGGGGCTCGTTTTTCCACACGAGGCGAACCTTGTCGCCGTACTTGTCGCGGATCGACTTGAGCGTCGGCTCGACGCGTGAGCAGAACGGGCACTGAAAGTCGCTGAATTCGATGATGGTGACCAGCGCGTTCGGGCTACCGAGCACGGGGCTGCTCCCGACGGGGATCTTGAAGACCGTCTTGGTATCTTCCTTCTCACCCTCCTCTTCCTTGGGCGCCGGAGCGTTCTTCTTGTTCTCCTTCGTCATCTCGACGTAAACGCGCGACTTCGCAGTGCCGGCGGCAATCTTCGCTTGCGCCTTCGGCAGCTCCTGGTCGATCGTCTTCTTGAAGTTGTCGAAAGGCTGGGCTCCGTTGATGAAGACCCCGTTGACGTAGAACGACGGTGTCCCCTGCACGCCGGCGGCCTTGCCGTCATTCAAGTCCTTGTCGACCTTGTCGGCCCACTTGTGGCTCGCAAGACCCGCCTTGTAGGCGGCGACGTCTTTGACGCCCGCCTCCTGCGCCCACTTGACGTAGCTGTCGTCGCTCAGCGAGCCCTGGTTCTTGAAAGCCGCGTCGTGGAACTTCCAGAATGCGTCGTTGCCGGCCATCGCGAAGACGCCCTGCGCAGCCTCGGCCGCGGGCTTGGCGTTTTGATGGAACGGAAGCGGGTTGTTCTTCCAAACCATGCGGACCTTGTCGGGACCGTAGGTCTGCCGCACCTGATCGAGCGTCGGCTCGACGCGCGAGCAGAACGGGCACTGGAAGTCGCTATAGACGACGACCGTTACCGGGGCGTCGCGCTTGCCCCACATCGGGTCCTTGCTGGAGATCGGAATGGGCGATTCGCTGTCGTCCCACGCACCGGCCGTGGCCGCTGCGGGAGAGTCAGCCGTAATTTCGCCACTGTGCAGGCGCTTCTGGTCGTACCCCCACATGACGGCGACGCCCGCGATGAAGCAGAGGAGAAAGCCGATGACGGCCACTCCTGCGTTCACGCCCCCGCCGGCGTCGGACGACGCGGCCGGAGCACTCTTCGTTTCTTTGGTCATTGCGCTCACCCTGTGTCTGAAATGAAGTGGGCCGTAGCTAGCGCGCGTGAGGCGCGCCGTCACGGCGAATCCGAGCCGAGACCCCACCTGACCCGTGGTCGGGCTCGGGCGACGGCGCCTGAGCTACGACCAGAGTGCGGTCCGCGCGCACCGGGCGAGGCAACGAATTGGTTGCGGTCGCGCGCGGTTCAGCCGCGGGGCGGGCGTTCGACGCGAACGCGCACGCCGAAAAGCGGTCGCTTCGCGCCGGGATCGAGCGAAATCGCTTCACCCGGACCGGCCCCGAGCCCGAAGCGATCGACGGAGAGCGCGTAGTGGGCGGTTCCGTACAGAGAAGGAAAAACCGAGTGCGCGGGAACAATGCGCGCGTGCACGAGAAGTTTCTCGTCCCTGCACGAGCCCCCCGCCGCCGCCCGCCGTACCGCTACGTCGGGCGCCTCGAACGAGGGAACCGGAGCGATGGCGCTGGCGCCGCGATCGTCGCAGAGCCCCGCCGGCATCGCCCGCGCAGGTCGTCCGACGGTCCACAGCGCGAGCACCACGCTCACGAAGAGGGCGAGGCGAACGAGCATTGCCACGTACTGTGGATCGGCTGGGGGCGAGTCCGCAAGTGGGCGGGCCCGCGTTCGCGGTGCTGCCCGCGGACCCCGCGCGCGGCGCCGGCCGCCGGCCGGACCGCGCTCAAAACGACGCCGCGGCCCGGCTGGCAGCCCGCCCGCTCTTTATGGTAATGAGCGCGCCTATTTCGACCGCGTGCCAACGGAATGGCAGCGGCGGACGAGGCAACTAGACCCATGTCCAGGCGGCGGTGACGATCATGCGTACCCATGCGGATGTCTCTCGGAGTGACCTCACGGCGGTGGGACATTGAGCGCCTCGCAGTCATTTCGTGCGATCGAGGCGTGCCGGGTCTGCGGCTCGACGGAGCTTCGGTCCGTGCTCGATCTGGGCGATCAATGTCTGACCGGCGTCTTCCCCCGGACCGAGGGCGCGAGGGTGACCAAGGGGCCGCTCGAGCTCGTGATGTGCCGAGCGGACCAAGGGGCCTGCGGACTCGTGCAGCTCCGTCACAACTACGATCCAGGGGAGATGTACGGAAGCCACTACGGGTATCGCTCGTCACTCAACCGTTCGATGGTCGACCACCTCCGCGCGAAGGTCCAGTCTCTCACGGAGCGCTCGCCGGTACGGGCGGGCGACGTCGTTCTCGACATCGGGAGCAACGACGGAACTACGCTTTCATTCTACCCGGAGGCGGCCACGCTCATCGGGATGGACCCGACGGCCGCGAACTTCGCCAAGTACTACAAGAGCCACATTCGGGTCGTGGCGGACTATTTCTCGGCAGACGCGTTCCTGCGCGCGAGCGGAGCCAAGAAGGCGCGGATCGTGACTTCCATCGCGATGTTCTACGACCTCGAGCGGCCCCTCGACTTCATGCGCCAGGTGCACTCCGTGTTGGCCGACGACGGGATTTGGCATTTCGAGCAGAGCTACCTGACGTCGATGCTGGCGGCGAACTCGTACGATACGATCTGCCACGAGCACGCGGAGTACTACGGACTCGGCCCGATCGTATGGATGGCCGACCGGGTCGGATTCTCGATCGTCGACGTGTCGCTCAACGACATCAACGGCGGGAGCTTCGCCGTCACGGTGACCAAGGCGACGCCGGGGGCGACGAAGCACGCCGCCGTGGTCGGCCGGATGCTCGAGAAGGAGCAGAAGGAGGGGCTCAGCGGTCCCGCACCGTTCGAGCGATTTGCCGAGGGGGTTCGCCGGCACAAGAGCGAGCTTCACGCGCTGCTCGAGGGATTGAAGGGCGCGGGCAAGCGTGTCTTCGGGATGGGCGCATCGACCAAGGGCAACGTCATTCTGCAGTACTGCGGCATCGGCCCCGATCTCCTGCCCTGCATCGCGGAGGTCAACGAGGACAAGCTCGGTTGCTTCACTCCAGGGACGCAGATTCCAATCGTCTCCGAAGAAGAAGCCTTCGCGCGGAACCCCGACGTGTTTCTCGTGCTTCCGTGGCACTTCCGCGACAACTTGATCCGCCGCTCGGCGCCCTTGCTAAAGCGGGGGATCAAGCTTCTCTTCCCCCTTCCGAAGATCGAGCTCTACCCATCGTCATGACGCGTGTGGTCGTCGTCGGGGCCAAGGGGCAAGACGGGCGCATCTTGTGCGAAAGGCGCTCGCAGACGAACGAGGTCGTTCTGCTCGACGTCGGATTCGCAGTCCAGCATTCGGCCTCCGGCGTGGCTCCGATTCACCCCGTCGATCTGGAGAACGCGGATGACGTGAGCCAGCTGATCGACCGGGTCGGCCCCGACGAGATCTATTATCTCGCCGCGCACCACCACTCGTCGGAGGAGCGGCCGAACGAGGTCGCGGAGCTTCGCAAGTGCACCGACGTCCACCTGACCGGCCTCGTGCACTTCCTCGAAGCGATCCGGCAGCGCGCGCCGCGATGCCGGCTCTTTTACGCGGGTTCCTCGCAGATGTTCGGGGAGCCGAAAACGCCGCGGCAGAGCGAGACGACCCCGTACGCGCCGCGAAACGTTTACGCGATTACCAAGGTCGCGGGCGCGCACGCCTGCGCACTCTACCGCGAGCGACACGATGTGCACGCGTCGGTGGGAATCCTCTACAACCACGAGTCGGCGCTTCGGGGCCCCCGATTCGTCACCCAGCGGATCGCGCGAGGCGCGTGGCAGGCGAAGCGAGATCCGTCGTTCAAGCTCAAGCTCGGCTCGCTCTCCGGGGTGGTCGACTGGGGCTACGCTCCCGACTACGTCGACGCCATGATTCGCATCGTGTCGCATGCGATCCCGGACGACTACGTCGTCGCCACCGGCGAGTCGCACACAGTGCGGGACTTCGTCGAGATCGCGTTCGGCATCGTCGGTGTGGACTGGAGGGCTCACGTGGAAGAGTCACCCTCGCTCGTGCGAGCGAGCCCAGCGACCCTGATCGGCGATTCGACGAAGCTGCGGGAGCGCACGGGCTGGGCGCCGACCGTAGGCTTCGAGCAGTTGGTGGGGATACTCGTTCGCGCGGCGGAGTGACGAGACTCCATGCGACCGACGACAGCACCCGTCGGCACATGGCCCGACGTCAAGAGTGCCGCCTCGTCTTTGGCCGCCCGATTCGGCTGGCGGGTCGTTCACTACGCAATCATTCTGCGGCTCCACGAGCATTTCATTTCGTCCGGACGCAAGGCGGCTGGCCGCGACTGGAGTGAATACTTCTATCCGTTGGTCGACGCTCTGCGCTTTTCGATCGTGAAGTACCACCAGTTTCCTTGGTGGAATCCATGGTTGCTTTCGGGTCAACCACTTTTCGCGGAGCCGCAACTCGCGGTGCTGATGCCGGACACTCTGTTTGAGGTCGCCTTCGGGACCGTTGTTGGCTTGAAGCTCGTCGTTTTGTTCTACTTCTTCGTCGGCTACGAGGGCACTCGGTTTCTTTGCCGGGAGATCTTCGGCAGACGCCCGTTCGTGGATGCCGTCGCGGTGATTCCCGCGCTGATAACGCCGCTCGCGCTGCACTTCAACGAAGGCCACGTCGTGTTCGTGGTCTTCTATTTTTTTCCCTGGCTCCTGGCGCTCGCCCTGAGCTGGCAGCGCAGCGCACGCCGGGCCCTGGCGTTTGGATTCGTCATTGGCTGCTATTTGTTGAGCTACATCCACTATACGATCATCATGTCGGCGACCATCGTGGCGCCGGTCGTGCTCGTTAGGCTGTGGAAGAATCGCAACGTGAAGGACCTATGGTGGAAGGCAGCCCTGTGCGGGTGCGCGGCCATGGCGATGGGCTTCGCCCGACTTTGTTTGACGCTGTCTCTCGTCAGCCGATTCCCGCGCACGGAAGAATATCACTATCCCATCGTCAATTCTCTCGAGGGCATCGTCGGTACGCTGATCCAACCATTCCAGGACAGGACCACGAGCACGGTCCTCGCGGGGCTTTACTGGTGGGAGCTCGGTTCTTATGTCGGCCTCTGCGCCCTCGTCTTGGCCTATGAGGGCTTTCGCCGAGGCGAGCGACGATTCTGGTCTCTCTACGCCGGCGCGCTCCTCTGCCTGGTGCTCGCCTGGAACAACGGCGACCGATGGTTCCCCAGTTACTGGCTGCACTTCATCCCGCCGTGGAATTACATGCTCGTCATCACGCGCTGGCGTCTGTTCGGGGTCTTCTTTTTGCTTCTTGGTACCGTGCACGGCCTGATCGGTATTCATAACCGGGGTCGCCGGCATCTCGCCGCGGGCCTTGCCGCCTTCGTCGTTCTCGATCTCGGCTTTCACGTGGCCTACGGGTACGCGGGGATGTTCGCTTTCGACGAGCCGCCGGTCGTGTCGGTCGCGGATCCGCCTCGGACCACCAGAGACCTCATTTCCCAGACTTGGCAGGACGTCCGCGAGAACATGGTCTCCGACGGGGCCGAGTCCACGCTGCTCGGGTACGGGTACCACTATCCAAATCGGATGTACGTCGGTGAGAGCGGCTACGTGGGTGAATTCTACGGAGGCTCGCCGGTCACAGTGGAGAGGTGGACCCCGAATCGCATCGTCCTTCGCGGTACGCCAGGCGACACCGTTACCCTCAACGTCAATCCATCGAATTATTGGCTCATGAACGGGCAGCGACTTTTTCCTGCATATCGCCCGGTGGAGATCGAGAAGCCCTTCACCGTTACGGTTCCGCCGGGTGGAAGGATGGAATTTCTGGCTCGTCCGCCCCGCTGGCCGCTCTACTTCTTGGGGCAGGGGGCGTTCGTCGTCGCCACGGCGCTTCTCTTCGTGTTCACCTCGAGACGGGCGGCCGCTGCCCGCGGGACGATGCGCGCTTGACGGCTCGATACGACAGAGCATCGCCCGTTCTGCGGGTTGGGGTTCCCGGCCCGAGGCGCCCATCGGGCCGCCTTGCCTGCAGTCAGGTCCTCGGGTAGAGATACGACCGTTCTAGAATGGGAGCGAGCGGCCAAGGGAAGATCCTTATCTTCGTACCGACGTACGAAGAGCGCGACAACGCGGGGCGGATGGTCGAAGAGCTCATCCGTCACGTTCCAAATGCCGACGTCCTATTCATGGATGACAACTCGCCGGATGGCACCGGAGAGCTGCTGGACGAGATCGCGAAGACCCAGCCGCGCCTGGCCGTCATCCATCGGACTGGAAAGCTCGGCGTCGGCGGGGCACACCTCGACGGGATCGCGTACGCGTACCGTCATGGGTACGACACCCTCGTCACGCTGGACTGCGATTTCACCCACTCACCGTCGGACATTCCGGCGTTGCTGAAGGCCTCCACCAGCGCGGACATCACGATCGGTTCGCGCTACTTGGAGGCGGACAGCCTACCCGGGTGGAACGTGTTGCGCCGGCTTTTGACACACCTGGGCCACGTGCTCACGGTGAACATGCTCGGGATCGAGGGCGACGCGACCGGAGCGTTTCGCGTGTACCGGCTCTCGACGATCCCGCAGGAGATGTTCAGCCTCGTCCGGGCGCGCGGCTATGCGTTCTTCTTCGAGAGCCTATTCGTAGCGACCCGGAACCGTCTTTCAATCCGCGACGTGCCGATCAGGCTTCCCGCGCGCACCTACGGACACTCGAAGATGAATCTCAAAGAGGTGCTGAGGAGCGTCAACCAGCTCCTTTACCTGTACGCGGAGAGTACGGCCAATCCTGCCAACTTTCTGGTGGACGGTGCGGAGCTCGATCTCGACCCGAGGCTCGTCGACCAACGACACTGGGACGCGTACTGGCAGAGAAAGAAGGACAAGGGCACGCTGGCGTACGACGTCGTCGCGTCGATCTATCGGAACCTCGTCATCAAAGAGCGTCTCAATTCGGTCATTCGTCGAGAGTTTGCGGAAGGCGCGAAGCTCCTCCACGCGGGATGTGGCAGCGGCCAGGTGGACGTCGACCTGCACGAGCACGCGAAGATCACCGCGATCGACATCTCGGTTCCGGCGCTCAAGATGTATTCGAGGGACAACCCGAAGGCGTTTGCGGTGAAGCACGCCAGCGTCTTGGACCTGCCTTTTCCGGATGCGTCGTTCGACGGTGCCTACAATCTCGGCGTGATCGAGCACTTCGACAAGGACGAGCTGAGGAAGATGTTCGGCGAGCTACGTCGCGTGATTCGGTCCGGCGGCAAGTTCGTGGCCTTCTGGCCGCACGCGCGTGCGACGAGCGTGGCCGTGTTGAACTCCATCCACTGGGCCATGAACGACGTGCTCAAGAAGGACATTCACCTGCACCCGCCCGAGGTGTCGCGTGTTCACTCGAAGAAGGAAGCCCGGAACCTCCTCGACGAGAACGGCTTCGATCTGCTCTCGTACGAGTTCGGACCCCGTGACATGTTCGTACAGGCCATCGTCATCGGGGAGCGGCGGGCCTAGAAGACCTCGACCTCGCTGAGGGCCAAGTACCAGGTCGCGCGGATCCGCACGTAGCGCGCGTGGTCGCGGACGCTCGCTGACCACGGCTCGGACATGAGGCCGCCATCACCGAACGGCGCGTCCCGCTTCGCGACCTCTCGCCATGCTTCGCCGTCGCTCGAGAGATCGATGAAGTACGGGAGGCCGTCGTTCAAGTTCGAGTCGCCACGGTTGTACACCACGACTTTTTTCAGGTTTGCGTCGTGCTCGAGATCGATGATGGCCCATCCGGGTCGGAGGGACACCCGCGTGTGCGCGCCGAATGTCTTGCCTCGGTTGCCATCGACCAAGCCAGAGGGATCGGGCGTACCGGGCTCCTGACTGCTCAAGCGCACGGGTTTGCCCAAGGCGAGGTTCTTCGGGCGCCAGAGACGGCCCGCGACGGCGTAGACGAGGTAGCAGAGAACGAGCCCGATCGCCGCGAGCCGGCCTACCCGAGTCCCCGTCAGGTACGCGGGCGTGCGAAGGTCGGTCAGCTCACGAAGGGACGCCGCTTCGAGGGCCAGGGCGTCGTAGGTGAGCCTCAGCTCACCCTCGTCGAGCGAGTCGAAGTAGAGGGGGTCCGTCGACAAAATCGCCTTATCCACGCGACGCGCCTGGGCGCTTGCATCACGCCCGACCGCGCGGCGCAGCTCCGCCAGAGTAGAGGCCGTGTCGAGGGTGGACAGCCTCGCCTCGTCGGCGGTCGTGCTTCGAGCCGCGAACGCGGCACGCGTGAGAAGGGCGACTGCGTCGCGCAAGAGGAGCACGGATTCGATCGGGGACGGCTGCGAAGAGAGGTCGTGCGCCAGCCGCTCGCGCCGGCTCGCCGCTGTCATGTAGGGCGCTGCGAGGGCCCGCTGCCGTGGCGTGCACGCCGCCGCCGTGGGCCCTGGCAAGAGCCAGCTCCTCAGCTCAGGGGCGAACATAGACGTGCTCGGCGGCGGGGCGGTAGTTGAAGTCTTTGAGAAATGGGTTGATGAGTGCGTTCATATGACGCCCTTTGCGATGTTCGTTCTCGGGATCCAAGACGACGATCTTCGGCATGTTTTTCACGAGCTCGTCGCGAACGGGCTTGAGCTTTGCTTCGTCGGTGTCGCCGTCGTACACGCCGAGAATCTCGTCGATTACGTTCCCCTCGCGGATCGCACCAATGCGATTCGCGAGAACGTACAGAAGAGGGGGACCGGTCGTGAATATGCGGTCCGTAGGGGCGCTGTTGGCTGCGATGAAGGCGAGGATCCCCGGGAGCGGCTCGCGGGGGGGGGGCGTCTCGTGCGTGGCGGCCGCCTCGATCTCGTATCGTGGGTATACGGTGATGGCCGCCGCCGACACGACGGCGAGGCGGATGAAAGCGCGCATCCACGAGTCCGACGCCCAAAATGAGCCCTTCATGGTGTCGAGGCCGATCGCTAGAAACGCAAAGACTCCAGCCATGGTCATCGTATAGTAGTGGTTCCACTGGCAGTTGCTGGCCGTCACTGCCCAGAGACCCGCAACTACGCCCGCGGAGGTCGCGGCCAGCAGGGGAACGGATCGCTTGGCGACATAAACGACCGCCGCCGCAAAGATCGGACCCATGTACCCGACCTTCGACAGGTTCAGAAAGTGCAGGCGTATGAGGTCCCACTGGCTTTCGAGCTCGTTCATGGGCGTCGACGGGTGAAACTGGCCCAGGACGACGCAGTAAGACAGCTTCGGGTCACGGTAGATGCGCGTGTAGCGGCTCACCATCTGCAAATACGCCTTCATCGACCCCGTCGGGACCATGTAGATGCAGAGACCGAGGACGACCAGGGCGACACCGAGCCCGGTGAACGCGATGTATCGCTTCGATCTTCGCCGAAAGTCGCGGAAGCCATCGCGCAGAATGAAAACACTCGCCCACGTGAGCAGGACCGTCGGCGCGAACGGCTCCTTGGAGAACACGCAGCACGTCATGAACGCCGCACCAATGACGTCGCTGACGTCTCGATATTTGGTCTCTGCCAGAAGAAATGCGAACCCGAAAAGAAAGTAGCTGAAGCCGATCGACTCCGAGTCGGTCAGCGCTTCGTCGTGGTAGTACGGGTTGACGAAGAGAGCGATGAGACAGACCATCAGCGTGGTCGCGAGCACGCGATCGACGCCGCGGAGAAGAAGCGAGATCTGCAGACACAGAATCGAAGCAAGCGGGAACACTGCAAAAAATCGTCGGTACCCCAGATGTTCGAAGCCGAAGATCTTGAGGGCCAATGCGTGCGTGAGAAAGACGAACGGAGGCTTGAACTCGAGAAAGTCTTTGTACGGAGCGAGCCCCTTCGTGATCGACCATCCGCCCCACACGAAGAATCCTTCGTCGTAGTGAATCGGGTTGTGAAAAAATGCGTCGTTGAAGACTCGGAAGACGTGGATCGTCACCCAGAGGGCAAGCCCATGTCCCACCAGGCGAGGAACTAGTTTGGCGTAATCTCTCGCCCTGGATCGGAAGGCGTGGACGCGAGAGGCACGCATGGGCGGACGATATTCTGGGTGCGGCGTCCGGCGCAAGCCGCCGTCGCAGCATTCTCGACGACCGCAAGCGTTTCCCGGCTGACCGCGCGGAGGGCGACTCTGCCGCTCCGGGTCGTCGTCTACGAACGATCGTTTCGAAGGTAGATGTGATAGTTGCCGACCGTCGATGTCAGCTTGTACCGGTCGTGCAGCCACGTGCGCAGCGTGGGACAGAGCCTTGCCACGTCGGTGACGCCGTCGGGAACCCCCCAGATTCCAAACGAGTTGTCCAAAAATACCATGGCCGCGGGGGGCTGTCCACCCAGTCGCCCACACCCGTCGGCGGCGATTTCGCTCTGAAGTTGGGTGAAGCGGGCCATCTCTTTGGCAGTGGGCTCCTGCCCGGGCGACGGCGGCTGGCGAGTCATGTAGCTTTGGAGGTTGAAGATCATGTTGACGTAGTACGGTATCGCAGAGACCCTCTCGGCGAGCAGCAGGGCATGAGCTTCGTGCCCATAAAGAAAGACGCGGTCTTCCCGGTACGTGTGGGCCTTCAAGTATTCCGCGACGTCAAATGCGTCCTTTTCTTGGGTGCTCACGAATGTGTGGCTCGAAAACTCGGAGAATTCGAGCTGGGCGTGGCAGAGCTGAGCCGAGTAGGCGAGGATCGCAACCGCGACCGTTCCGTGCACCTTGGACCACCCGCGGTCCGCGCGGTGCGCCCAGACCCGCGACAGTGCGAGCAGAAGCACGATGTTCCGGGCCGCGGTGGTCTGCACGACATGGTTCGACCATCCTTTGCCCGTCCAGCAAGCGGAGAACAGGAAGAAGAGTGGGGCGAGCGCGAAGCCGATCGCTCTCCACGGTAGAGCGCCAGTCGCCATGGCGGCGATGAGGCCCACGAGAACGATGATAGCTATTTCCGATGCCGTACCGTAGCCATTGGCGTCGGTGGTGAGCAGCGCCATGGGATCGATGCGCCCCGCGAAGCGGTAAGCGACGAGGGGAAATCGAACGTACCAATACCAGAACCCCGACAGACTTCCGAAGAGGGCCACAGCGCCGAACGTGGCGACGGCGGCCGCCACCCCTCCGACCGCCGCGGCGCGAGCACGACGCGCAAGCGAGTCGGGGGCCTCGCGCCACTCGAAGAGCAGCCCGAGGGCGCTCATCGCCGGGTAGATCGCGCCGAAGGGACGGGAGAAAAGCATGAGGGTCGTCAGGGCGCCTCCCGCGCAGGCGAGTGCCCTTCCGGCGCGGGGACCCCAATCCGCGCTCGCGAAGACGAGGAGCATACCGAGGTATCCGACGAGCGCGTAATACGGGTCGCGCTGAACCGTGTTGCCGTCTCCCAAGTTCAAGTAATACGGCAGCCACATCGCGATACCGACAGCGGCCCACGCCAGGCGTTGAACGGCCTGGGATAGGCGGCCGGGCGCAAAGGCCGGGGCGAGAAGCGCCCCCATCGTGCCGCTCACGACGATTTGAAACACCAGATCAGCGATTCGGCACCCGTGGTCGCTGATGCCTGCGAAGAGCTGGAAGAACGCGTGGAGGAAGTGAATGAACGGTCCGTCCGGGGCTCCCACGTCCTTGTAGAGCCTGACGCCGTGCCGGATGCACCACCCGGTGTACTGGCACATCGCTGCATCGCGAAACAGCCAGCTCGCCAGCTCGCGCTTGATAGGAGTCACGAGCCATGGGGCGAGAGCGATGAGCAGAACACAAGGGCTGACGGCGCGCAGCGCTCGCTCGTCGACTGCGTCGAGAAGCTTCCGCGCGACGGCAGAGCAAGCCCGCTGGAAGTCCCGCATCCCGCGCAAGACGAGTGGTGGTCGGGTCATTGCCGGGCTACCTAGCGCGCGCATCGCGAGACACGCAAGTTGACGCGATCGCAGTCATTTGCCCGGTGCGTCCACGGCGCAGACGGTGCGCCTCATCGTGTGGGCGTCCGTCCATCCGGTTTGCTCGGTCGTCCACAGGCGCGCGCGGGCCGACGCGAGCGCATCACGCGCAGCGGCGCGACGGTCGGCCACGGTCTGGGGATCGGTCGCCGCGTCGTCCGGCAGCCCGTCGGCGGCCACGCGAGCGAGCGTCGCCGCGTCGCGACCAAGGGCGGTCCACCAGGTCACGCTCCCCAATGACGCCGAAAAGCGCTGCGACTCGTCGTCGCGCAGCTCGATGGGCAGGTCGCCGGGGACGATGCCCGCCGAGGCGCTCACCACCCGCAGCCCAGCAGTGCGCGTCGGCATCACCGCCGCCTCGAGCGTCAGCGCGACGACCCCGTGTGCGCGCGCTGCCGAGAGCTCCCCGACCACGTCACGTGCGCAGCGCGGCGAGCCGCTGACGAGCCAGGCGTGCGTGTTGTCGTGGTCCCACGCCGCGATGGGGAACCGCGGATCGCCGGCGCGCGTCGAGGGGATGTCACACGAGATGGGCGCCAGAAGCGCCAGCCGGCCCACACGGCCGCCCGCGGGCGGGTAGAGCGGGACTTCGCTCACGTCGATGACCGGCGCGATCGGCGCAGTCGCGAGCGCGGGCGCCGCGAGGGCCAGCGCCTCCATCACGCTCTCGCGCGGCTCGCCGAGAACGAAACCAAAGGGGCCGGCGTTCTCGCGCTCCGCAGGCGGCGCCAGCACGACCGTGGGCACGCCATGGCTCTTGCCCCAGCGCAGGGCGCGCGCCGCGGTCTGCGCGTCGAGCCCCGCGATGACGACCGCGGCGCCCTCGCCGGCGAGCTCGTCGAGCGACACTTCCGTCCGGTCGGCACTCCCCGCGTCGTCGCGCGTCACCAGGCGAAGACCCTCGCGGGGTCGCGGGTCGTCGAGCGGAGGGGCAGGCTCGAGCGGTGCGCACCCGACCCGCGTCGACGGCGCTCCCGCGTCCGGCGCGGGCGCAGCGTGCGCGCCCTGCCCCCGCAACCCCCGGGGGAGCCCGAGGGCCCACATGACACCGCGAAGGACGTCGGCCGTCTCGTCGCGCAGCCCCGGCGACTCGGTGGGCAAGAGCAGCCCGATCGTTCGTCCCTGCACGACGTTGAGCCCGCGGCGGCTCGTTGCCAGCTCGCTGAGCTCTAGCCCCGCGTCGCCCGTGATGACCGTCGCGCCCGCGCCCGGATCGAGCAACATGCGCGCGAGCTCGGCGTCGCCGCTCTCGGCGGCGATCTTGGCCAGACGTTCCCCGAGGATGCGTTCGATATCGACGCCGTACCCGAAGCTCGCTCGCTGCGCGCGCATCGCCTGAAGCGCGCCGACCATCGCATCGCGGGGGAGCTGTTGCACGAGGGCGCTCACTTTGGCGAGCGTACGGCCCTTTTCCTCTTCGGCGCTCGCCCGCACCCACGCGTCCATGTACGAAATGGCTTCGTAGTCGCGGTGCGTCGCGAGCGCGCTGAGGGTCAGCTCTTCTTCGAAGACAGCGCGCGTGACGGGATCGACGTTCTTTCCGACCAACGGCCGAAGGAGGTCGAGCGCAGGCTCCGGCTCGCCGCGCAGGCGCAAGCGACGCGCGCGGGCGACCGTCCAGAGGTCGTGGGCCGTGCCCGGCGGCAGCGCCTCGGAGGCCGCCAGAAGGCGGTCGGCGGCGCTGAGGTCGCCCTGCTGCATCGCGACGATAGCCAGATACACGCGTGCAAGCGGGACCAGCCCGTCGTTCGGGAAGCGGGCGAGGAAGCGCTCGAGCAGATCGCGCAAGGCGGAGCGGTCGGTACCCTCCGCTTTGCTCCAAGCCTCTCGAATCTCGTCGAACGCCGCGGCGGCTCGTGGCGACGAGGCGAGCGTCGGCACGGGCGTGGGCTCGGTCACTCCCGACGCGCACGCGCCGCTCGCGATCACGCCCGCCGAAACGACCGAGGCGACGCGCATCCTGGCCGATGGCCAGGCGCCCGAGCGAGCCGGCGGAGCGGACGAGCCGCCCGGGAGTCTCGCCGGCCGACGAGGCTGCATGCGGTACCATGCGTAGCACGCGCGTGCCCAATCCCAATCCCTCTCGCCGCCCGCTCGCGCCCGCGCTCGTCCGCCGCCTGTTTTCACTGAGCGGCGTGTTTCCCCTCGGGGCGTTTCTGCTTCTTCACCTGGCGGTCAACGCGCGGGCGCTGCGCGGTGAGGCGGCCTTCGACAGGGCCGTGGGCGCCATCCAGGGCCTGCCGGCGGTCGCGCTCCTGGAGTGGCTGTTGGTGCTTGGGCCGCTTCTGACGCATGCGTCGATCGGGCTGTGGCTAGTCGCGACGGGGCAGCCGCTGGCCGAACGGAGCGCTTACCCGCGACCACTGCGCCTAGGGATGCGCGCAACGGGCGTCGCAGCGCTGGCCTTTCTCGCGATGCACCTGTCCGAGCTGCGCTTCCGAGCGACAGGTGCCCGCCTCGGCGGCGACGAGCTGGCGACGGTGCTCACCGAAGATCTGTCTTCCCTCTGGCACGGCGTGCCCTGGCGAGGAGCAGCGTACTTGGCCGGCAGCGCGTGTGTGACCTTCCACTTGGCCGCCGGGCTGTGGGCGTTCGGCGTGACGACCCGCGTGGGGAAGAGCGCGAGAGCCCGGCGGTGGACGGGGTGGGCAGCAGCGGCGTTCGGCGCGGCGATCTGGGTGCTGCTCGCGAACGTGGTCGTGTTTCGCGCCACGGGAGCGAGCCTGTTCGGCGGCGGAAGGACCGAGGAGACAGAAGGCTCCGGCGCGGCTTGCCCGGTGAGGGAGTGAGCGGCGTGGGTGGCTCAAGAAGCGCGAGGGCCCAAGGCATCGCATCCGTCCCGGACGAACGCGGATGGCTCGATCGCTACGTGCTGCCCGCGATCGGAAAGCTCCCCGTCTCCGACGTCCGCGCAAACCACGTGCGCGGCATCCTCGAGGAAGTCACCGCCAAGGGCCTCCGACGCGCAAGCGTGGCCCACGTGCGGGGCGTGATGAAGCGCCTCTTCCGCGCCGCGGGCGAGGAGGAGCTCATCGAGGCCGACCCGACGCAGTTCGTCCGCGTGCCGAAGACGCGCGAAGTGAAGAAGGCGCGCGCGATCCTGACGGACACCGAGTTTGCGAAGTTCATCGCGTGCCCTACGGCCGATCTCGAGCTCCGCATGCTCGCGCCCGTCGCGCGGTGCGAAGGGGGCATGCGCGCCGGCGATCTCATTCGGTGGGACTGGGCGCAGATCGATCGCGTCCACTTCGCGGAGTGCACCGTTCCGCGCGCCAAGACGGGAACACCTCAAGCGCTCTCCATCCCCGCCGTGCTCGCGCCGTTCCTCCGCACGTGGTGGGAGCGCCAGGGGAACCCGGAGAGCGGGCCGGTGTTCCCCGCGCGGCGAGGCCCTCGCGCCGGTGACTTCCGGCAGGGACGCGGCGCGTCGTAAGCCGAGCGGCTTCGCCGTGACCTCTTTCGCGCCGGCGTCGTGCGCCTGCCGCCCGTGAAGGACGAGACCGACCCGAATGGCGACCGCCTGAAACCGAACCCGGCCGACCCGCTCTACCACGAGACGGCGACGACCCTTCCAGTCGACTTTCCGCCGCGCCTTCAACACGGCGCTCGCCGAGGCGGGCGTCAACGTCCAGCAGGCCATCACCTCGCCGGGCACTCGGATCGGCACGGGCACGCGCGCTACGTCATGCGCACAGCCGCGATGGGAACGGTCCCCGCCGCCGCCCTCCCTCGGCCTGCCGGTTGGTAGGCTCCCGAGCACCGCTCGTAGGGCGGGAATCGTCACGGGCCGTGACGTTTCGTTTGGGGCCCCGAAGACTTCCCCAATGATTTCAGTGGGCCATGACAGACTCGAACTGTCAGCCAACGGATTAAGAGTCCGCTGCTCTACCAATTGAGCTAATGGCCCGGAGGAAGAAGGTCGGGCTAGGTAACCGCCGAGCGGGAAAGTGTCAAGGTCGGCTGAGGGTGAGATCCCCGGGGAAGCGGCTGCTTCTGGCCCTGCATGCACGGCATCCGCCGCGCACTCTGGTGGGTCGGGGGCCCTCCGGCCCCGCCAGGCGGCAAACTGCAAGCCATGTCCTGTCCTGAACCCCCGTGACCCGTGCCCGAGTCCACCTCGCCCGCGTACCCATCCACCTGACCCGTGCCCGAGTCCACCTCGCCCGCGTACCCATCCACCTGACTCGTGCCCGAGTCCACCCCGCTCGCGCACCCAACCGCGTGACTCACGCCCGAGTGCACCCCGCCCGCCCACCCATCCGGGTGACTCATGCCCGAGTCCACCCGCTCGGGCACCCATCCACGTGACTCGTGCCCATGTCCACGACGCTCGCGCACCCATCCGCGTGACCCGTGCCCGTGTCCCCGGCGTCCGCCCCTCACATCACGAAGTCCAGCACCACGATGCGCTCGAACGCCGCCCGCACCAGCGCAGACGCGACCTTGTGCTCCGGATGCGGTCCGTAGGCGTCCAGGCTCTCGCGATCCACGAAGTCCATCGTGAACCCGTGCGTGAAGCCCTCGCGGCGCTCGGGCGCAACGATGTTCTCGCCCCAGTGGCAATTGAGCAGGCCGGGGATCCGTCCCACGAGCGATCGCAGGGCTTCGCGGCACGCTTCGATGGACGCGGGGGTGGTGTCCGGACGCGGCTGCAAGAGAAGAATATGCCGGACCACGACCTACCACTGGCCTCCGAAAGCGACGTCCTTGCGCTCGATGCCTACCGACCACACGCGGCCGTCGGCGGGCCGCTTGGCGAACTCGGCGCGCAAGTCGAAGGGACTGGAAGCGGCCGCCTGGGCGTGTGGCGGGATCGCAGAAAGGGCGGCGCAGCGAGGCGTCATCGCCTTCATGGTATCCGTGGCTCGAGCGGCGTCTAGGTTTAGACTTGAGCGTCCGGCGGGCGGCACCGTTCGACCCCTCCCCCGCGCGGCCCTTCTCGCGAGTAGCGACGCGGGAGAAACCATGCTTCCGCCTTCTTTGCATGCCCCATTTGCGCCATCGCAAGCCGCTCCGCGACCGTGCCGACGTCATCGTCCTCGGCGCGGGGGCCGCAGGCCTCGCGTGCGCCGCCGCACTCGTGCACGCCGGACGGCATCCGATCGTCATCGAGGCTCGGCCTCGCGTCGGCGGGCGCATTCATACGCTGCACGAACGGGGATTCGGTTTGCCCATCGAGCTCGGCGCAGAGTTCGTGCACGGCAGGCCTCCCGAGCTCTTGGCGATCGCTCGCGCGGCGGCCCTTCCGATCTTCGAGACCGGCGGCGAGTCGTGGCGTCACGCGCGCGGAAGGCTCGCCCGAGTCGTGGGCATGGACGCGCAACTTGCGTCGACGATCGGGCGCATGCGCGTGGCCCGCGACGTGAGCGTATCGGAGGCGCTGGCGCGCACGCGAGCGAGTCCTGGCGCGCGCGCCACGGCCGCTGCATTCGTCCAGGGATTCGACGCGGCTCCGCCGGACGAAACGAGCGCGCGATGGATCGTGCGAGCGCAAGCGCAAGCACCCGGAGCCGCGCAGGGAGCGATGCGCTTCGCGGGCGGGTACGACGGCGTCATCGACTGGCTCCGCCGTGGGGCGGCAGGCGCAGGCAACGACGTGGTTCGCACCGGCGTGGTCGCGAATCGTGTCGAGTGGCGGCCGGGCCATGTGCGCGTGGGCTGCGTGTCCCGCTCCGGCTCGCGCTTGGAGACCCTCGAGGCGAGGGGGCTGGTCATCACTCTGCCGGTCGGCGTACTTCGAGGCGCGCCCGAGTCCGCGGGTGCCGTGCGCTTCGATCCCCCGCTGCCGCCACGATATGCACGAGCGCTCGGTCTTTTGGCCATGGGGGACGTCCTCAAAGCCACGTTGCACTTCCGGGGATCCTTCTGGCCGCCCGGGCTCGGATTCTTGCTGGCTCCCGCGGAGTCAATCCCCACATGGTGGACCGTGCATCCGTTCGACGAACCGCGATTGGTGGGTTGGTCCGCCGGGCCGCGTGCGGCCTCGCTTCTTGCGCTCGGTGAGGCGCGCATCCTCGAACACGCGGTGGTCTCCCTCGCGCGTGCGCTGGGCATCCGGCGCGCGCGCGTCGACCAAGCCCTGTCGGCGTGGTGGATCCACGACTGGTCCAGAGACCCTTATGCCCGCGGCGCATACGCCTTCGCGCACGTCGGAGGAGCGGAGGCCTGGCGGGCACTCGCCGCTCCAATCCGAGGTACCCTCTTCTTGGCGGGCGAGGCCATCTGCGATGCGCCCGTCGCTGGAACCGTGCACGGCGCCATCGCGAGCGGTCGCCGCGCCGCCCGCAGTGTCCTGGCGGCGCAGGTCACCTGACCGAGCGCGCCGAGAAGGTGCACATCGGCCATGGAAGAGGATTGCCGGCCAACCGTCATGGCCTACGCTGTGCGCCCGGGAGATCGCGCGCGTGGAGCAAATGGCGTTGTCGCTGCTGGCCCCGTGGGGAGGTTTCTTCGTCATCGTTGGCACCGCGGCCGGTGCGCTGACGGGGCTGCAGTTCGTGGTCATCGTCTTGAGCGCGGAGGTCGAAGGGGGGACCGAAGGAGCGACCAGCGCATTTGGCACGCCGACCGTCGTCCACTTCTGCGCGGCTCTGCTCGTTTCCGCGATGCTGACCGCGCCGTGGCATTCGCTTCCGACGGCCGCGCTGGCCCTGGGCGCTTGCGGGCTCGCGGGGTTCGTCTACACGCTCGCCGTCCTGAGGCGGGCGAAGCGACAGAGGGATTACCTGCCGGTGCTCGAGGACTGGATCTGGCATACGGCGCTTCCGTTGATCGCGTACGCGGCGCTCGTGGGCGCAGCCATCGCGCTCCGGATCGATCCCGCGCCGTCCTTGTTCGTGGTGGGCGCCAGCTCCCTGCTCCTCTTGTTCATCGGAATCCACAACGCGTGGGATTCCGTGACGTACGTCGCACAGCGGCGGCGCAAACGGGAGCGCTGAGCAGTGATGGAGAGCGCGGCGCTCGATCACCCTCGCTGGCGTGTGCGGCGGGCCACCGATCGGCCGCCGATCAAACGGACTGCACGCGGACGATTGGAAAGAGGTCTTCCATGTCGCCAGCGTAGATCACGCGCTATTTCTTCCCGTCGGTCCGGCAGCCACCTTGACCCTTGCAGGCGTTCTGGCCCTTGCAGGCGTTCTTGTCCGTCTTACAGCCGCCCTGCCCCTTGCAGGCGTTCTGCCCTTTGCACGCGTGCTTCGCGCCAGCGTCGGCGTCGAGCTGCCCGCCCGCGGGGGAATCGAATCCGGAGGTCACCGGGCCTCCCGCGAGCGACGCCCACGCCGGCGCCTGCAGCAGCCCCAACGTCAATCCCGACACTGCGGCCGAGAGAATCGCGTGTGATGTCTTCATCGCTTTGTCCTCCAACTCACGAAGTTTGTCTGGTTCGAGCGGATCGTTCCTCCTCTACGTCCCGACTCCAGGCCGGTTACGCATTTCGAACGCCGCCGCCGTCCCCCGAGCTTGCCCTCTGGTCGCGGCCGGCGGTGTGGCTCCCTCTTTCCCCCGGGGGGGGCCACACTGCGCAAACTAAAGACCCGACATGCTCGAGAGCTGGCTCGGGCAGCTCACCTGCGTGTACTTCACGCTCGGATTGTTCGCGCCCTTCATCCAGTTGATGATGAATTCGCAGCCGGTCGCCATCGCCGGCGTATTCGGGAAGAGCGCTTGGCAGGCGCTGAGCGTGCACGCCGGGTACATCGAGTAGTTGTAGTTGTCTTGCTGCTCGCACTGCAGCATGACCCCGCCGTACTGGACACCGAGCGCGGACCCGGAAGCCTTCCACTGGGTCGAGCAAGCGTTGTTCGCCCCGACGCCGCCGCCGGGGATCAGCAGGTCGAACTGGCCCGACTGCAAGCCGCCCGTGTTCACGACCTGCACGATGATGCTCTTTCCGCAGATCTGCTGCGACCCCATGTCCGCCGTGCCGTCGTTGGACTTCCCCGTGAAGGTGAGCTGAAAGCACGTTCCGCAGCTCGCGCCGTTGAACGCCGCGAACGCGTACGCCAGCGTGTCGCTCGCGACCTGCGGCGCCATATCGTAGCATTCGTACGCAGGGCCGCCCTGGCACGAGTCTTTCGCGCCATCGTTTCGCGAGACCCCGTCGGCGGCGCACGTATGCGAGGACCCGCACGAGGGCTTGCAGCAGTCCCAGTACCGGGTCGCGTACCCCGCGGTCCCGCTGGTCGGCGGGGTGCAAGCCGGAACGGGCGCGCCCGAGCTCGATCCGCTGGAGCCGCCCGTGCTCGATCCGCTGCCCGCGCCGCTGGAGCCGCTCGAGCTCGACCTGCCTCCGGAGCTCCCCGCGCCACTGGAGCCGCTCGAGCTCGACCTGCCGCCGGAGCCCGCGCCGCTGGAGCCGCCCGAGCTCGATCCGTTGCCCGCGCCGCTGGAGCCACCCGAGCCCGAGCCGCCCCCGGAACTTCCCGCGCCGCTGGAGCCGCCCGAGCTCGATCCGTCGCCAGCACCGCCCGAGCTCGACGAGGGACTGGCGTAACCGCTCGACCCGCCGGTGCCGGAGCCGCTGCTCGACCCGCCGAACGGGTCTGAGCCGCTGGATGCGCCGCCACCCGAAGCCGGATCCGAGCTCCCGGCCTCCGTCACCCCCGAACCCGACGACCCGCCGTCGCATCCAGCGGCAATGATGGAAACAACGGCAAAGGCCGCGATCGACGTGGCGGTTCTACTCATGATCAAAGTTGCTTCTCCAAAATTTGCGAGGTCCGGCATCATGCCATGCAGAGGCGCACCGGTCATCGTCGCAAGGGAGGACGCACGGCGCTTTGGCGGCCCAACACGAACTGTAAAAGTCCAGGCTCGATGCTCTTGCCGGTCGAATCTGGCCATGCTCCGTTCGGGCGCGAGCGGCTTTCAGCGACCGCGGGCCCCCGATTGCTCGCAACTCGGCGCGCTTTCCATCCCGGCGCGCAGCGCCCGGTACGATGCTCGGAGCTGGGCATCGATGAGGTTCCAATCCGGTAGGGGCGCCTCCTCGTCTCGCTGATGCGCGGCTGCCGCCCTCCACAGGCCGGCGCGCGCGGCGGCGGCGCGCGCCAGGGGGGCGGCCGGGTCCGTCACGAGCCACCCAACGCTCCGAGCGCCTTATGTTGCCGTTGCAGAGCTGCGGGCGCGGTCGGCACCGCGGGTCCCTGGCGAAGCAAAGTCAGTCCATGGTTGGTTCACGGCAACTCGATGGCGGCGGGACGTCGTCATCCACCGACGAACGTCGCGAATTCGAGCCGATCGAATCGCCGGGACAGCAGGACCAGCCCGAGGAGACTCGTCACCGCGGCCGCGATGGCGAACCCGTATCCATAGAAGCGCACGCCCAGCCGGACGCTCAGGAGCGACAGGAAAACGTTGATCGCCGCAAAGGTGCACACCAAAACGAGGGCGGCTCTCCGGTGATCGAGATAGAAGAGAAGCGTCAAGATTCCGAGGAGCACCACCTGGCACGCCACTCCGACGATGTCGATCCGAAATAGGTACAAATACAACGACGGGATGTGGAACGCCTTCAGAACGGACGGCGCGGCGAGCAGCAACACGGCAACCACCACGGCCTGGACGCGAAAGATGTCGTGAATGCTGGCCCTCGCGGCCGTCACGAGCGCGTCTCGCTGCCGTTCGATGGCGTCGAGTGTGCTGCCCTCGCGAAGGTCGCGGAAGAAGGAGTCGTATTCTCGGGCAAACTCCGTCTCGATTCGCACGAAGAACACGGCCATTGCGGGGATGACCGATAGGTACGCGAGCGAGACGGGCGCGTCGTACACGATGGATCCGCGAATGGGCCCGAACAACCGCGTGGATGTGATTGGATGCCACCAGAAGACGAACTTGTCTCCCCAGACCGCGACGTTGAACAAGAAGCCGATGACGGCCAAATCGAAGAACGCCTTCTTTCGATCGAAAAACCCGAATGTCACGCCGCTCGGCGGAGGCACTTTGCGCCCCAATTGCGCCAGCATGGCGAAGAACATGGCGCAATGTCCGACGCAGAAGCCCGCCATGAGCCCCGCGAGACCAAAGCGCGCCAGCGCCAGGGCGGCGCCGACCGTGAGCGTGTAGCCGAACAGGTACGTCCAGAGAAGCGCGGCGTACTCGCGCAGCGCAGACAGGATCACCGACACGATCCATATATTGGTCAATACGACGAAGCCAGTGACGACGAGCGCGCGATATGCATACCGCCCTTCCATCGACAAGAACACAAAGGCCGCACCGATCACGCCGCTCGTCGCGGTCGTGACCGAGAGCGCCCCGAGCACGTTGGGTGCTACAGCGTCGAGCTTGCGTTCGTAGATGCGGTCCGCGCAGTAGCGGGCCACGACGAGCTGCAGGCCCCCCGCGAGGATCATCGAATAGGCCATGAGGTGCGTCACCGTGCCGAGGAACGTGGAGACCACCCGCGAGTCGTGCGTCCCGGGGTGCCCCAGTCCAATGACCGCCATCGACAGGATCGAGATGACCCAGGGCCCCGACCCGATCGCGCCTGCCACTGCGTACTCGCCCACGACGCGCGCGTACGACGCCTTGCGAACGCCGGGCCGGAGCGCGAAGGCTATCCCCGCCACGCCGACCCCAGGGCGCGACGGTAGACCTGCTCGTATCGAGTGAGCATGCGGTCCTGACCGTAGTAGGCCTCCACGCGCGCCGCTCCGGCAGCCTGAGCTGCGCGCCAGCGGGCGCCGTCGCTCAGCAAGGAGACCGCCGCCTGCGCGGTCGCCTCGGGGTCTGCGATCCCCACTACCGCGCCTGCGGCGCCGAGCGCACGGTCTTCCGCCGCGCGCCCATAGACCAGGTCGCGCGCGCAACCCACGTCCGACGTGACGCACGGAACGCCCGCGGCGAACCCCTCGAGGAGAACGAGCGGCATTGCCTCGCTGATCGAAGTCAGAACGACGAGGCCGACCCGCGGCAGGATGTCGTCGACGTTCTGGAGGCCGAGAAACTTCACCCGCCCTTCGATCCCCAGAGACGCGATGAGCTCCCGGCATTCGCCGGCGTAGCGAGGATCTTCGACCGCCGGCCCCACAATCCACCCCTCGGCCCCGGGCAGAGCGTGGACGACCGAGCGCATCGCGCGCACGAACGTCTTGATGTCTTTGATCGGCACGACCCGTCCGATGAGGGCCAGGACGGGTGGCACGCCGTCCGGCCGAAGCGCGCGCAACGCGCCGAACCGCGCCAAGTCGATTCCGTTCGGGATGACCATCGTGCGCGCCGGATCTGCGCCATCGGCGATTTGACGAGCGCGGTTGCCCTCGAACAGCGTGACGATCGGATTGGCCGCGGCATACGTGGCCGAAGCCAGCCCTTCGAAGAACTTGATCCAGAGCTCTCTGAAGAACCCGATCTCACCCGACCGCGCGTCTCCCGCGCGCTCGGTGATCCAGGGCGCTTGCATGAGCTCGATCCGCCGCTCCTTCGTATAGATGCCGTGCTCGGTCAGGACCAACGGCACGCGTTGCGCCTTGCTGGCAATGGCTCCGGCGAGGCCTGCGTAGCCCGTCGAGATCACATGAAACGCGCGCGCGATCGGCAGCGACCGGGCCACTTTCGCTAGGGCGAACACCGGGGCGTGCATGGAGCGCACCGTCCAGAAGTAGTCCGTGAAGGGTAGGCGCGAGGCCGATGCGCGATAACGAGCGGTGACCTCCTTCCATGACCGGTCGCTGTAGTGAAAATCACGCTCGTGGCGCTCCGGGTCTTCGCAAAGCTTGTCGACGAACGTCTCGAACGTGCCGGAGTACGAGATCGGCAGCGCCGTCCTGAACGCCTCGTGCATCTCGGCGGATGCGCGATAGAAGGCCGCGTCACCCGAGCCACCGCGCGCCGGCGGCATCGGTCGAACGTCGGCGAGGAAGTGCGACTCGAGGTGGCGCACGTTGTCCGGCAGGGCGTAGCGAACCTGGTCGTACGACTCGCGAGCCCCGCCGATGAAGACGACCCCGAAGCGGATGTCCTTCAAGCCGGTGACGATTTGATGTACCCAGCTCGAGACGCCACCGCTCACGAACGGGTACGTCCCCTCGAGGATGAGCGTCACGTCGAGCTGCTCTCCTTTGGAGAGGGACCTTGCCTCGAATGACTTCATCGCCAGAACTCCATGACCCCGCCGGGGAGCGCCTGCTCGCCCGGCAGCCCAGCGAGATCGCGCATCAGCACTTTCACCAAGCCGTAGTGGCGTTGCGCGAAGTGCGCTTCGGCGAGATAAGGCAGCACGCGAATCGCGGGGAAGCCGGCCTCGAGGGCCATTTCGAATTGCGCCACGGCGTCCAGGTAGTTGCAGGATCGAAGGTGCACGCGCCCGAGCAAGAAGGAAGCCGCGGCGTCGCGCGGATGGAGGCGAAGGGCCTCCGTTGCGTGATGGCGCGCGCGCTCCATCGCGTCCGCGAGGACAGCCCCTTCGACCAGTCCCAAGTAACACGCCTCCCAATGACTCTCCGCTATGCGCAAATGCAACGTCGCGAGGTCGTGCGACGCGGCGCCCGGCAGACTCTGGGTCAGGCGGCGTGTGGTGGATTCGATGTCGTCGCGAAGGCGTTCGAGCCGCGCGAACGCGTAGAGGCGCACTTCGTCGAAGGGGTCATCGAGGCACGAGCGCAGGATCGCGGCGCTCTCGCGAACCTTGAATCGAGGCACTTCGAGCACCGCACGGAAGCGCGTCGCGCTCGTCTCCGATGTGCGTGTTCGAAGAAGGCCCGCGATACGGCCGAAGGCGAGCCGCGATCCACCGCGGCCGGCGCGACGGGAGCGCCCGCCGTCGATAGGAACGGTCCTCCACTTCGGTTCGTCCGCCGGGCGGCCGCCGAACGCCGAGGACAGAGCGACGAGCAAGCCGGGCGCGCCGAGCACCGGCATGAAGAAGGCGATCGCGCACGCCAGTGCGCGCAACCGAGCGCCACTCCCGGCCCACGGACTGTCGCCGGCGAACATCGTCCATGTCGAAGCGAGGCATAGCGCCGCATGCCCCCCCGCCCCTGCCAGGAGAGCGACGCCTCGCGAGCGTGCCCCGAACAAGGCGGCGACCGCGATCGCGTCGAGTCCGGCGATGCCTACGAGGGCTGCCCAACGCCAGAAGCGGATCATGCGACAAGATCCTTCGTCCTGAGGCGGCCGAGGACCGACTGGCCAGTGTCGCCGCGGGCGAGCCGGTGAATGAGCAGAGAGTTTCCGAGCCTCGGCACGGGGGTGCCGAGCTTCCGGGCCGCAAGCTCGCGGACACGCCGCTCGAATGCCGCGGCCCCGCGCCCGTCGGTCCCCGCGAGCAGGACGGCGATGAGGGCCCGCTGTTCGTCGGCTTCGAGAAAGACGTGGTCAGTCGCCCGAAGCACCTCGCGCAAGAGTTGCTCCGCGATGTCGCGGAGAGGACCCTCCGGACGCAGGAGAAGGCACACGACGGTCGCGGGAAGGCCGTGTTCGACATCTCGGGCGGCCCGCTCGATGCGCGCCCCGAATTCGTCGCGACGAGCCCGCCGGTGGTCGCTTCCGCCCTCCTTCGCGGCGAGCAGGTCGGCCGCGTGGCCGCAGACGACGGCGAGCAGGCGCAGATTGGCGGTGTCGAGGGCTATGAATGGCATCGACTGCACGCAGAGAACGGCCCTCACGAGGCCACTGGAGTCGGTCAGGGGTGCGGCCAGGATCAGCTTCGTTTTCGGCGATTCGCCGGCCGTCTCCATCTGCGGCGAACAGGCGAGCTGACCGCTTCGAAGCGCCGCAGCGACCATGTCGTCGCCCCCCGCCGGCAATGGATCCGGCTGACCGATCCGTGCCAGGGGCCCGCCGACGAGTCGACCCCCGTGCACTTCGTGGAGCGCCGCCACGTCGACGAGGCACGCCGTCGTCAAGATCCTCATGACGTGGTCCGCGACCCTCGCCTTGTCCAGCGGTCCGTCGCCGCACGCGATCTCACGAATCGCGGACAGGGACGCCCGCAAACTCGGCCCGCAGTCGCCGGCCCGACTGGCTTCGATTCGATCGTGGGAGAGCTCGAGCAGAAATTGCTCGCGAGACAACTCCGACAGCTCGGACGTCGTCTTCTCGAGAGCCGACTCGAGACGACGCACCGATCGATCCCAGATCTCCGCGAACTGCCCGCAAATCAGGACGAGGGCGAACACGCCAACCAGTGCCGGCAAAGGCAATTGCCCGAGCGCGTGGTCATGGCGCTTCCAGTCCACGATGAGCATCAGCGCGATCGCGAGCGTGCTGGTCGCCCCCGCACCCGCGCCGTAGCGCAGCGACACGAGCACCGGCGCGAAGAGTGGCCAGAAGAAGACGCCGCGGACCGAGAACGGGTCGTCGGGGCGCAGCGCGTGGCCGAGCACGGGCACTCCCGCCGTGATGGCCAACGTTTCCGCGAGTCGGACCAGGCGGCCCGGCTCCGCCTTGTACGAATCGGCCCCGCTTAGGCGTTCGCGAAGCCAGGCGAGCGTCGACGCACGAGCTGGGGGTCCACGCCGTTCGGTCGGTGCGTAAGTGAAGCTGGCTCTCATGGACTTCTCCTCGTCCGAGCGTTTGGCGTCGACGCGACCATTGGCGATGTCACCGTGGTGCGCGATCATCGAAATTCCAATCCAGCGAGCAGCTGGTCGATGAGACGCAGAGCCGTGCCGCTGACCGCCTCGTGCGCGGGGCCGGTGTCGGTCCCCGAAGCGGACCAGATGACCTTGTCGTGGGACAGGTCGATCACCCGAACGCTAATCCCGACCGCTGCCTCCCCCTCGAGGCCGCTCCTGTAGCGCCACTCTTCGACGCTCCCGGAGATCGCGTAGACGAAGCCCTGTGACTTCGCCCATGCCATGTCACGCATGGCGTCTCGCTCGCCATCGCCGAGCAAGGTGCGCCGGAGGTCTTTCCGATCGTCGGCGGGTTCGGCGGCGTAGGTCACGAGGCGGGAGACCCCGCGCATGCGCAGCAGCGTTTCGGTCATCGCCTCGACCCGCTCGGCGCATTGCGGCGCCTCGGAGTGATTCGCGAACGGGAGCAGCACCCACCGGACCTCCGCCGGAACTGGTGCCGCGTGTTGGGTGCGGATCACGGTCACTCCGCAACCGGAGAGCGCAAGCGAGGTGGCGAGCGTGCACACGAGGAAGAGCGAATGCCGACTGAAGACCGAATGGGCAGCCGCCGTTTTCGATGAATCGCGCAACATGAAGGAAACCCCCTTTGACCGACGTTCCTTCAGAACGTTTGGTTTAGCGACAGAAACAACGACGCGTACGCCAGCCTCGGGAGACCAACGACTCCGAACCCGTATACGCCTCCGCCGCGAGCAAACGTCGCGCCGGCGAGCTTCACGATCACGGCGCACGACAAGAGCCCGGCGAACGTCCTGCTCGCGACCACAACTCCGAGCGAGCCGTCGCACCCAAAGCGAGGAAAATCGAGGTGGTCGCGATGGTACCGGTCGCTCCAGTCGCCGTGCGAAATGTGCGCGACCGCGCTCACGGCCTCGTAGGACTTCGGCAAGACCTCGTCGATCGATGCCTCGACGGCCGACAGCTCGCCGGGGGGCGAGCGCACGTGGGTCCGCTGCAACGCGGATCCGGCGATGCCGAGGCTCACGTCCGGCCGGTCGCGCACGATTCGACCGCCGAGCTCGATCTCTTCCCGCATTCCCGCTCCGGCGTATGCGTAGTCGCGCGTGTGGTCGTCGAAGCCTTCGATGGCGGCGCTCAGGTAAAAGCTCGCGATCAAGTCCGCGGTCACACTGGCCCCTGCCCGGTCGCGCAATCCGGCGATGCGGAGCGCTGCCGTCTCGTTGGCCACGAGGCCGTTGCCCTCCGCCCACACCGCGGTCGTCGCCGCGCGCGACCAGCGGTCTTCACGAAAGAAGGTCAGTCGAGGCGCGGCGCGGTCGACTTGAACGTTGACGCCCACCTCCAACTCCGTGACGCCCCTGGACTCGAAGCGGCGACCGCGAACGAGCAAGTCTCCCTCCAGACGCGGCTTGGGCAAGAGCACCTCCGGGCCGCAGCTCGACAGCGTCCGACCGGATCCTGCGTAGTCCAGGCGAAGGCCCAAAGCATCGTTGGCGGCCGACACGTCCGCCTGGTCGGTTTCGAGATCCCCGAGCCGGGCATAGGCGGCGGCTGCCCCGGCCGTCGGGTCATGCCGATACGCGAGCTCGCGCAGGGGAGAGAGCACCGCGTCGGCCGCGGCCGGTTCCTGGTCGCTCAGCCTTCGTGCGATCCGGCGTTCTACTTCGCTATCCCGCCTGCCGTCGAGCATGTCGAGGAGGGTTTCTTCCTCGCCAGCGCCGGCGTCTTCCCCGGTGCCGGGCGTCGCGAGCTCCGATACGGGCTCGGCGCTCTCTCCGTTCTCGTCGGACAGGCCCGCGGGGCGTGCTCCGAGCTGGGAAGGGCCGGAACCACGCATCAGACGGCGCGCGGCGTCGTTCCGCCCATCGGCGAGATACCATTCGACCGCGAACTCGCGGGTCGCCTGCGCCGGGGCGAGAGCTGTCAGGGCGCGGAGCCAGCGATCCCCCGCGTCGGCCCCCCGGTTCGCGCGAGCGGACAACGCGCGGCTCTCGAAGAGCCGAATCCCCCGGTCGTCGAGGGGCGCCGCGACGTCGAGGGTCGCGGGGTCGGACAGCGCCACGCGCCGAATGCGCGCGGCTCGATTCCCGTCTCCCGTGCGCTCGAGGGCATCGGCGAAGTCGAGAAGCAGCGAGTCGTCGGTCGGTGCGTCCGCGAGCTCGAGCGCCACGTAGCCGGCGGCCTCCCTCGGACGGCCGAGGAAACCGGTCGCAGCCGCCATGGGGGCGAGAAGATCAGGGCTCGCAGCGGCGTCCGCCGAAAAGGCGCGCGTGAAGCGAGACAGCGCGGCCGCGTCGTGCCGGTCGATGGCGTTCCAGACCAGTCCGGCTTTCGCGTAGGACGCCGTCGGATCGATGGCGACGATGGCCTGATAAGCGTCACCTACCCGGGCGAGATCGCCGTCGTGCGCATACGCCGCGACTTGCAGGCGAAGGTACCTCTCGCTTCCGGCGAACGCCGCGCGCGACTCCGCTGCGCGGGCGAGCGTCCGGGAGAGGCCCACCCAGTCTCCGTGCTTTTGCTGCAGCTCCCCCAGGCAGAGCAGGTCCTCTGGGCGACTTTCGCGCTCGTAGCGGTCGGCGGCGAAGGCGATCGCGTCGTGGACGTGCCCGGCATCGTCGGCGAGAGCGATGAGACGGCCGAGATCGTCTCTCGAGTCGGCGCCGCGTGCGTGCAGCTCCGAATAGGCAGCGAGTGCGGTTCCCACGTCGTCTAGCTCCCAGGCGAGCATCCCGAGATCGCGAAGCGAATCGATCGAAGGATCCGAGCTCCGGCCGATCGATTCTCTCAAGACTTCCAGCGCGCGGGTCAGCTTTCCCCGCTTGGCCAGGACTCGGGCGAACTTCAGCGACTCAGGAGGCGTCAATCCAAAGCGCTCTTTCGCTTCTTCGTAGCGCGCGATCGCCTCGTCGCCGCGATCGCTGCGAGCGCAGAGATCGGCGAGCAGCGTCAGCGGGAGGCGCTCGCGGGGATATCGCTCGACGCGCCTTCGCAACAGCGCAGCCGCGGCGTCGGGGTCGGCCATGTCTTCGTACGCGGCGACTGCCTCTTCGATCTCGACGGGGCTTGCCGCCGGCGCGAGCGCGCGGCCCGAGAGCAGCGACGCCACCATGCGCTCGTCGTGCAGTTTGCGTGCGATTCGCAACGCGTTGGCGAACGCGCTGTCCGCTCGGGTCTCCGCGTTCGCCACCGATGGCACGCCCATGAAGACGGCGGCCCCGAGAACGCGCGCGACGAGATGGCGAGCTCGCCGGGCGAAGACGGGCGCGAAGCGGCCGCCGATCATCGTGCCAACCACGCCCAGTCGCGAAGGGCCAGCCGATCGTCGCCTGCCTGCTCCGCGAGGCGCGCCTCCGTGCGTCGAACGTCGTCGTCGTGTGGATGCCGGTGAACGAGCTCTTCGGCGCGCGACAGCGCCGCGCGGACGTCTCCCGCCACGAGCTCCCGATGCATCTGCGAGCCCAGCTCCTCGTCGGAGACTTGCCCGGTCGCGACGAGCCACGCCCCCAACTTGCGTGCCGAATCCGGTCGCCCTGCCGCCAGCGCGAGCACCACGCCCCGCCTCAGAAAGGGGGCGCGTCCCGGCAGTCGACCGGCGAAGGAGTCCACCACCTCCGACGCCTTGGTGACGTCGCCGGCCGCCTCGAATGCTGCGGCCGCGGCGAGCGCGTCGTGCTCGAGGGCCGCAGCGTCCACGGCGCGAGTTGCGGCCTGCTCGTAGCATTTCGCGGCGGCGCGTGGATCGTCCGACGCCAGATACCAGCGGGCCGCCTCCCGAAGCCATTCCGCCCGGCGCGGGTCGTTCTCGTCGGCCAGCCTCCGGTAGTAGGCTGCGGCGAGCGAGGGCCATCCCCGTTCCAGCGCGACCCGGGCCAATCGCTCGCTGCGATCCGGGGGCAGAGACTTGGTCGCCCGTTCGGCCAGCCCTTCGCGAATGGCGCGTGCGAGCTCGTCTCGGTGCGCCTCTCCAACCTGCAACGAGCGCAGATAGTCGATTTCGACGTCGAACCCCATTTCAGCAGCTTCTGCGTCGCCCGGTAGGTTCGTCAGCCACTCGAGCGCCTCGCCGTACCGACCCACCGACGCGAGACTGCGTGCATAATGCAGGACCGGGTCGCGCGCGTCCCGCGGGCTCGACCTCACCAGGGCCTCGAGGTACGCGATCGAAAACGCGTCCGGCCGGCCCCCGAAATCCGCCAGCGCCGAGAATTCGCTCTGCCGCGGGAAGACCATCGCCATCACCAGAGCCCCCGTCGCGCCAAATGCCACGAGCGACGACATCCCTGCGAACCGGACGCGCTCATTGGCACTCAACGCGTGCCTCGCCCGAATCGCGTGCCGCCAGTCGAAACGTCAGCCCGCCGTCGCCGGGTTTTCCTCTCGAAGTGGCTCCGGCCGATCGCATCGTGCAGACCGACGAGCCGAGCCCGCCCAGGGTGATCTCGAGAGGGACGTGGCCGACCACCCGAAGCTCGCGTACCACCCGGTTCCAGGCGACAATCGAGCCGTTCGCCCGCACCACATAGGGACCCGCCGGGGCGGCGGTCGACACGCGAAGAGTCGCAACACCGCCAGGCAACAGGTGCACGTAGACGCCATCGGGTCCGCGCACGGCGCCGACCACACGGCTCGAGTGAGCGAAGTCCGGCCAACCGAGCGCTTCATCGAGACGCACGGTCTGCAACGCTCCCAGATTTCCGATTTGCCAGGCGCCGTCGGTGAGGCGGCGAGCCATGGTTACGCGCTGAAAGGAGAGCACCCGCTCGGCGTACTCGCTCAGCTTGAGCGGCGTTGTCTTCTGACCGAGCGCATACTCGTACACCTGTGTCAGCGCGTGCATGCTGGCGCTTTTGGTCGCCGTAAAGAAGTGGAAGTATATCGCTAGTGGGCTGATTCGACGCGGAGACTCGTTCAACGCGAATGTGTGGATGACGTCACGAAACCCGTAATATGGACCGCGCCAATTGTTGGTATATACGTTTTCATTTTGAATCGGCGCGAACACCTGGTAGCTCGTGCCGCTCGGGATCCCGAGCGGCGAGGCGTTGGTGATAGTCGGCAAGTCGAAGGTGCGCGTGGCCCCACCACCGTTGACGTTGAAGAGGCCCAGGCCGCTGACCCGCTCGACGGCGGCCGCGCTCGGGGAGCAGTCCCCCGACCACAAGAAGACGCTGACGTGCTTGTTCGTCGGGGCGAGGCGCTCGTTGATGTAAGCGACGGATCCGTCGATCTCGCGGCGAAGGTCGAAGTGATATCCTTGAATGGGAAGATGGGGCGGTGCCCGGTCGGATTCGTGCGTTCCGGCTTCCGCCTTCGCCCACTCGAACGCGTGGCTGTAGGAATGACTCGCGATCTCGACGTTCGGTAGCGCGAAGATATCGCGGGCGATCGCCTCGAGCGCCGGCGCGTGCGCCGGGTCCAACCCGCGTTCACCGATTTCACCTTCGATCACCGATACGGTGTGGGGCAGATCGTAGCGCCGCAGGACTTCGTCGAGGATCACCTGCCCCGCGTAGGGGCGGCCCGCTCGTTGCGCCCGGCTGGAGAAGCCGTCTCCGTCCACGTGTACCGTCAGAATGCGATTCCCACTCTCGGTCGTCACGTCTGGGGCGGGAATCGCGGGCAGGTCCAGGGCTGTTTGCAGAAAACGAAAAGGATCGATCTCCCAGCGTCGAACCCCCTGAAGGCCGCTCTCCAGAATGTACGGGTCGAAGGCATAGCCTCCCCACGTGGCGGTCACCACCGCATCCCAGGTCTCGCGGCGCGCGTCCTCGATGGCCAGGATTGGGTGGACATCGCTCGATCTCCCACGGACGGACGTCTGAATGGACATCCGCGCGCGTGCGCGAAGCGGTGCCTCGAAGGTACCGTACGGCGACGGGGTCGAGATCCGCACGGGGGGGGCCGCGTTCTCGGGGCCCGGCGCCAGGCCGAGCGCATCGAGAAATGCGTCCGATGGCGCGAAGCCGAAGTCGCCCAGGAAGACAACCCGCATGCCGCTCGCGATCTGGGAGAGCAGCCACTGCTGGTAGGTAAACGCGTCGTCGACAGGACCGGTCATCGCGACGATGCCCGCATACAGGCCGGTGAGCTTTCGAGTGGGGAGGGCGCCTCTGACGTCCACGTACTCGGGGACGTAGCCGAGGTGCTCGAGAACGGGCGCAACGAGCGCACAAGCGTCGTTGATTCCGAGATAGCCATTGGGCTCGCTGCGATAGAGAATGAGTATCTTGCGTGGAACGATCTCGAACGTTCCGACTCCGATGTCGTCGAGCGCGGGCCCCGCGACCCACGGCTCGAAGCCGAGGTCGAGGATTCGCTTGGCGATCTCGCGACGTCGCTCGCGCTGCGAAGCCGGGACATAATCGATGACGCTGATGGGAATTCCGAACCGCGCTCGCGCGTCCTGCAAGCGCGAGAGCAGCCACTGTCGATCTTTGTCCTGAACAAGGACGTACGACTGGCTGGCGGCGTCCCACCCCTGAAAGAGGCTCTCGGCGGCGATTCCGGCGATCTCGCGCGCCACCCGCGGTAAGATCTCGAATCCACGGTTGAGCACGAGCTTGATCTCGGGCCAACGCTTCTTGAGCATGAGAACGAGCTGGACCAGTCCACGCTCGTACCGCGCGCGGTCGGAGTCCGAGCGCGACACCAG